>AMFO01001980.1_pt1 | contig 19614 bp, 20 predicted proteins | sample 552608 | NCBI WGS metagenome assembly AMFO01 (sample SAMN01893955, study PRJNA167987) | microbial mat metagenome | biome: hydrothermal vent | place: USA: Loihi, Hawai'I | collected 2003-05-01
GGTGAGGAGAAGCAGTTCCGCCCAGCCGGCCAGCATCCAGAGCCAGCGCAGCAGGGCGCGGATCACGCGGGGGACTCCAGCAGCCGTTTCAGCCTGCCGGGGGACTGGGCGCCGATGAGTACCTCGCGCACCTCGCCGGCGGCCACCACTAGGATGGTGGGGGTGGCGCGGATGCCGATCTTCTGCGCCGTCTCCAGGTCGCGGCTCACGTCGAACTTGAAGACCTGTCCGGTCTCGTGTGCCAGCGCTTCCATCACCGGCGTCATGGAGCGGCAGGGGCCGCAGTTGGGGCGGTAGCAGTAGACCAGCATGGGGCCGGTGCCCTCCAGCTGCGGGATCTGCTCGCGCAGCAGTTCCACGGACCTGCCCACGGCGGCATTCGCCGCGTACCTCAGGTAGAGGATCCAGCCCAGTACCGCGGCCACGAAGGCGATGGTGAGCATGCCGGTCATGTCCATGGCGGTCCTTCCCTGTTCTCCGTTCAGCGGGTCTTCACGTGCCGGGCTCCTGCTCCGTCCAGCGGTCGTTGAGCAGCTCGATGGGATAGCCGTCGGGATCCTCGATGAAGGCGACGACGGTGGTCCCGGCATTCATCGGGCCGGCCTCGCGCAGGATCTTCGCGCCTTTCCGCCGTGCGGCCTCGGTGGCCGCGTAGACGTCGTCCACGCCGATGGCGATGTGGCCGAAGCCCGTGCCCGGCTCGTACTCGTGGATGCCCCAGTTGTAGGTGAGCTCCAGCACCGCGCCCTCGGACTCGTCGCCATAGCCGAGGAAGGCGAGGGTGAACTTTCCCGCCGGGTACTCCTTCTGGCGCAGCAGCCTCATGCCCAGCACCTGGGTGTAGAAGTCGATGGATCGTTGCAGGTCTCCCACCCGCAGCATGGTGTGCAGAATGCGCATGGTGCAGTTCCTCCCGATGTTCTGAGCATAGAAGCCTCGTCCCCTCCTGGCAACTGCAACCGGGAGGTCAGGGGGAGAGCCGCCGCGCCTCCTCCTCGTCCAGGAGCAGCAGGTGGGCGCCGCAGCGGTTGCGGCAGTCGCTGGCGCCGAAACCGGCCACCACCACCTTGCCGTTCACGGAGCGGTTCCACCTGCACTCGTCGAGGTCCGACGTGAACACCTCGACCACTTCCGCGTGGGGGCTGGAGAGCAGGTAGTCGATGTGCCACCGCAGTTTCTTCTCGCGGCGCAGGTGGCGGCGGATGCGCGCCTCCAGGTTCCGGCGGGCGCTGCCGGTGTAGAGGTAGTGGCCGGCCGGGAACTCCTGCACGCCGAGGGCGCCGACGCGCAGCCGGATCGGCCTGCCGACCCGGATGAGCAGCTGGTAGCTGACATGAGTGGCCGGTGGCGATCTGTCGAAGGGAAGGGTCACTGTGGATTGTGAAGCCGGTCACACCGCCCGGCGCGGGGAATCACCGGGGCGGTTTTTTAATTCGCGCTTAATTTCGGGCTGCCATCATCTGCGCTGAATCGAATAGTCACGATGAGGGCGAGTGCCATGAACCGATTGTACCGCTACCTGCTGGCCGGCGTGCTGCTGCTTCCCGTCGCTTCCGTGGCCGGTGACGACGGAAAGTCCAACGACCGCCCGGTCCAGATCAAGGAGGCAAAGTGGAAGCAGGAGAAGTCCAGGCTGGAGATCAAGGGAAAGGGCAGCAAGGGCGCCACGGTCGAGGTGACCGGCTCCGGCGGCCGGCTGCTGGGCAGTGTCAGGGTGAAGGACAAGGAGTGGAAGCTGAAGGTCCAGATCGCCGGTTCTGTTCCCTGTGCCGTCCACGCCCAACAGTCCGACGGCAGCAGCGACGACAGCAACGTCAAGAACGCGCCGTCCGACTGCGATTCCGGCAACACCACGCCTCCTCCGGGCAACACGCCGCCTCCCGGTAACACACCGCCTCCCGGTAACACACCGCCTCCCACCGTGAGTGGTGATTTCACCATCCTGGCGGCCAACGACCTGGGCATGCACTGCGCGGACCAGGATTACCGGATCTTCAGCATCCTGCCGCCCTACAACGTGCTCAATGCCCAGGTGCTGCGCAAGGGGAGCGAACCTGAACACATGACGCCTGCGGATGGCATCAGGGTTACCTACCGGGCCGTGACCGGCAACATCATCGATCCCAACGACCCTTCCAAGGGTGCGCTGGCCACCGATTCCATCAATACCACCAGCGAGAACGACCTCGCCCACGGCATTTACAAGGCCAATTTCTGGGATTCTGCCGATGGCTCCGGGGATCCCCTGACGCTCCAGGGTTACCTCTCCTACGACAACCTCTATCCGCCCGGGGTGCTGGCGGCCTTCCCGCTGCGTCACACCACCATGGGCTACCTGCTGGGGCTACCTGCTCCCGATATCGAGCGGCTCTACCTGGGTGACGGCCAGCTCACGGCCGAGCAGGCCACCATGCCGGGCAAGATGAATCCCTACACTGCCAACGATCCCCAGCCTTTCCATGGCTACTACAAGGATCTGCCTTTCTTCATCAACTTCCCCTTCGGCTACACCGTGGCCGACTTCAAGCGCTACACCGCCGAGGGCATTCCCATGACCCCCATCGACGACAAGGGACGGGTGAACCCCTATCCCCTGATGCGTGTGGAGGCCCGGGATGCCCAGGGCAACGTGCTGGCGCAGAACGACGTGGTGCTGCCCATCGCTTCCGAGGCGGACTGCCAGTCCTGCCACCTGGACGCCGATGTCTGCACCTCGCTGGGACTGGGATTCCAGTGTGACGACATTGCCAACTATTACAGCAATGCCGATTTCATCGATGGCACCAACATCGATACTTCCAATCCCTCCAGTCCCCACTACGCACCGGGTGAGACGCCGGAGCAGATCGCGCTCAATGCAGCCAAGATCAATATCTTGCGCCTGCACGACGAGAAGAACGGCACCCGCCTGGACCAGGAGCGGAACGTGGTCTGCGCCAACTGCCACTACTCGCCGGCGCTGGACCTGGCGCACCTGGGGCCCAACGACGACAACGGCAAGGAGCAGACCAGGCACCGCAGCATGTCCAGCGTGATGCACGGCTACCACGCCGGCCTGCCGAACCGGCCCGAAGATGACCCGGACGGCGTGTTCAGGAACCTGTTCCCCACCATGCCCACCTACGACAACCGCACGCCCGAGCTGACCCAGGCGATCCTGGAGCAGACCTGCTACGCCTGCCATCCCGGCAAGCGCACCGCCTGCCTGCGGGGCGCCATGGCCGAGGGCGGCATGGTCTGCCAGGACTGCCACGGCCAGGGGACCCAGGTGGGCAACGACTTCACCGTCGGCTTCGCCGAGGCCACGCCCGGCAACGCCGACCTGAGCCGGCGCGTGCCCTGGGCCAGTGAGCCGAAGTGCCAGTCCTGTCACCTGGGCGACGTGCTGCAGGTGGAGCAGCTCCGCGCCGGCGGCATGCTGGCCGACCTGCTCATCAATGACACCGACGTCTGGGGCAATCCCGACGGCCTGCGCGCCCGCATGGCCTACGCCCTGCCCGAGCATGTGGACCACGGCGGCGACACCCAGCTGGAGCTGCTGGACTTCTCCGGCTCGCGCTTCGCCTCGGACCAGCCGCTCTACCGCCTGAGCGGTTCCGGCGAGGAGAAGGGACACGGCGGGGTCTTCTGCGAGGGGTGCCACGGCAGCACCCACGCCATCTGGCCCAACGCCAACCCCTTCGCCAACGACAACCGTTCCGCCGAGGGGCTGCAGGGCCACACCGGGCCCATCGTGGAGTGTTCCACCTGCCACACCGGGGACCTGGGCAACACCCTGGAGGGGCCCCATGGCATGCACCCGGTGGGCAACACCACCTTCTCCATGGGTGGGCATGAAAAGCTCGCGGAGAAGAACAAGGACGCCTGCCGCGCCTGCCATGGGCAGAACGGTGAAGGCTCCGTGCTCTCCCGGGTGGCCGCCGACCGCACCCTCTTCAAGGACGAGGACGGCAAGAAGACGGTGACGGTGGCCCGGGGCACGCCGGTCAGCTGCGGCCTGTGCCACGAAAACAAGCTGAAGTAGAGCAGGCGTCCCGGAAACGGAACCCGCACCGCCCCGGCCGGCGGTGCGGGTTTTTGCCGTCCAGTTCCGGGAATGATTCGGGAAAGCGGCTAAGATTTATCCAGGTCTCCACAAGAAACGGGCGCTCGTTCGATGTGCCAACAAGAATCACGGGGGAGATGGAGGATGTCCAATGAATATTCTTCTCGTGGAAGATGACGAGCTGCTGGCGAAGAGCGCCTGCCTGGGGCTGGCGCAGCGAGGGTTCGTGGTGGACTGGGTTCCCCGCATGGAACGGGTGAGGGAAACCCTCCGGGACGGCGACTACCGCTGCCTGCTGCTCGACCTGGCGCTTCCCGACGGAGACGGGCTGATGCTGCTGCGCCGACTGCGCGAACAGGGAGAGGACATTCCCGTCATCGTCATCACCGCCAGCTACGAACTGGAGAAGCGTGTGCGTGGACTGGAGCTGGGGGCGGACGACTACCTGCAGAAACCCTACTCCCTGGACGAGCTCTCGGCGCGGATCCGTGCGGTGATGCGGCGTCTCGATGGCCGTGCCTCCAATATCCTGGAGGCGGCCGGCGTCCGTTTCGATCCCCAGGCGGGACGGGTGGAGCGGGATGGGGAGGAGGTGCACCTGTCCGCTTCCGAGCTGCGGCTGCTGCGCTACTTCATGGAGAACAGCGGCAAGGTGCTGAGCCGGGCGCGGCTGCTGCGGGCGCTGCTGGGGGACACGGAGGAAGAGGTCTCCAGCAACCTCCTCGATGTACACATCCATCACCTGCGGCGCAAGCTCGGCGCCCATCGAATCAAGACGGTGCGCGGCATGGGGTATCTCTTCATGAACAGCGATGCCCCGACCTAGCCTGTGGACGCCCTCCCTGAGCCGGAGGCTGCTGCTGGTCGTGGCGCTCTCCATGGTCGCGGCGATGGTCTTCGTGGTCTATTCGGTGCTCCGGGAGGCGGATCACGAGGCCGAGGAGGTGCTGGATGCCTGGCAGTTCATGGTCGCCTCCGACCTGCTTCGAAATGCGCTGATCATGATCCGCGAGGAGCGTCTCAACGACGCCTGGCTGGCGCTGGAGACCACGCGGGGGTTGGAGAACTCCTGGCTCAACAGCTTCTCCACCGCCCCCGGCCTGCTCTTCCTGGGCGAGCAGGAGAAGACGGCCGCGGCTGGTGAACGGGAGAAGGTGGCAGCCTACATCTGGTTGGTCTCACGGGGAGGGAAGATCCTGCTGGGCAAGCCCATGCCCGACTTCAGGGAAGACTGGGAAGGGCCCGGGCGGCGCTTCATCCGGACGCTGCGGCGCGGCGACCACGAATGGCGCATCGTTTCGGTGATGGACGAGGAGGGCAGGTACCGTATCTTCGTGGCGCAGCGGGACGACCTGAGGACCTACATCGCCCGCGAGATCGGCAATCACCTGTTGCACATCCAGCTCATCGTCATTCCGCTGGTGATGGTGGCGCTCTGGCTGGGAATATGGCGGGGACTGCGGCCGCTCTCGCGGCTGAGCCGGCAGATTGCCAGCCGCCAGCCGGGCAACCTCCAGCCGGTGCCCCTGAAGGGGGTGCCGCGGGAAGTGCTGCCCGTGGTGGGGGAGCTCAACCGGCTGCTGGAGCGGCTTCGCGTCACCCTGGAGTCCGAGCGCGCCTTCACCGCCAACGCAGCCCACGAGCTGCGGAACCCCCTCGCCGCCATGCGCAACCTGGGCCGCGTGGTGAGCGAGGGCAGGGATCTCGACGAGGTCCGGCGGTGCGGGCAGCTGCTGGAGCGCAGCATGGAACGGATGTCTGCGCTGCTGTCCCAGCTCCTGCACCTGGCGCGCCTGGACGCCTCGGTCGTCGATCGGGGGGACAAGGAGGCCTCCCTGCGCGAGGCGGTGGAGCGCTGCGTCGCCGAATCCATCGCCCTGGCCGAGGCCAGGGGCATCGAGATCGCCTACCAGGCCAGGCTGGAGGCGTGCCTCAAGATGGACCCCGGGGTGCTGCAGATGCTGCTCGCCAACCTGCTCTCCAACGCCCTCAAGTACGGGCGGCCAGGCGGCAAGGTGGTGGTGCGGGCGAAGCGGGAGCAGGCTCGCCTGAAGCTGGAGGTGCTGGACGACGGACCCGGGGTTCCAGAAGAGCAGCTGCCGCGGCTCTTCGAGCGTTTCTACCGCACCAGCGAGGCGGCGCTGAAGGCCGAGGGCACGGGGCTGGGGCTGGCGATCGTGTGGCGTATCGCCGAGCTGCACGAGGCCGACGTGTGGGCGGAGAACCGCAGGCGCGGTGGGTTGAAGGTGACGGTGAGTTTTCCGCCTTCCCGCTGGCGGCGGGTGGAGTGAGTCAGGTGATGTGTTCCTCGAGGCGGATGCCCAGGATCTCGAGCATGGCGCCGCCGAAGGCACCGCCCAGCGCGCCGCCCAGGAGCCCGAACGGGGTGTTGTCGAGGATGGCCTGGTAGCTGCTCTCCTGCCCGTACAGCGGGATGACCATGTAGCTTTCGCCGATGAGCCAGAAGACCGCGGCGACAGCCGCGGCGATGATGCCCGACACCAGCGGGCCGCCGATTTTCTCCGCCGCCCCCTGCCGGAGGATGCCGGGCAGGTGCTTGATGGCCACCACGTAGAAGAGCCCTACCAGGGAGACCGACAGCGCGGAGATGGCCGCCATCACCTCGTCCAGCTCCAGGGTCCTGGCCACCAGGAAGAGGATGGGTCCGGCGGCCAGCCCCCCGGCCAGGCCGGCTGCCGCCTGGGCCAGGGGCTGGGACTCGTGGATCTCCCTGCGGGTGAAGAAGGTGCCGGCCACCATGCCCAACAGGAAGGCGCTGCCCAGCAACAGGAGCGGCTGGTGGTAGGTGGCGAAGAGGATCTGGTAGGAGATGGCGGTTAGGATGCCCGTGAGGGTGCCACCCAGCGCCACCAGCATGCTGCCGAAGAAGGCGGCGATCACCGTGCCCGAGACGAGGGAGGCGATGAGGTAGGGGTTCCAGCTGGCGGCGCCCTGCTGCATCACCAGGTACCCGAACAGCCCGGAGAAGAACCCGCCGTAGAGGGCGCCGGAGAAGGCCCAGGTGATCGCCTTGCCCAGTATCCGGGATAACTTGTCCAGGGGAGACATGGTCCTGCCGTGGTTCCGTGGGAGATCGATGGGGGCTCGTGGCGGCGCCGCTCCGCCTGCGCCTTCGGAGGGTCAATCTTCTGCCAAATCAGGGGATTTGTAAATGTGCCGGCTGCGTTCGGAGGGAAGTCTGCCTTTCTTTCAAAGGCAGGGGGGGTTCTGTAGAATCACCTGGCCTTTGCGCACTTTTCCCAGCAGCCCAGGTGGCGAAATTGGTAGACGCAAGGGACTTAAAATCCCTCGGGGGCGACCCCGTCCCGGTTCGAGCCCGGGCCTGGGCACCATCTGGCTCGGCGGCCCGGTCTAGTCGAGCGGCCCCTTGGCGTCCAGCTCCCGGGCCCGGTGGGCGGCGTGACGGATTTCGCTGAAGGGGGAGTTGGCCGCCTCCTCGATGAAGCTGGAGCGAATCGCCCGGTCGTGCAGCAGATCGTGGAAGTTGACCGCCTGGGGCTGCCCGGTGCCGGCGGCGTTCTTCAGTTTCCAGAGGATGGAAATGAGTTCGTCTTTCTGCTTCTGCCGGTTCATCTGTCTCCGTGGTTTCCGGTGTTCCGGGATCTGCTAAGCTGTTCTGGCGGGCAGCCCGGACGGTGGCCGACCGCGCATTAGGGAAATTACTTATGCGCTACTATGGCACATTCAGAAGAATTATAAAAACTATTTCCTATCTCCTTGTATTCCTATCGTTAATTTTTCTCGTTTCTGTGCTGCTGTTCTCCTTTTCCGGCGAGGGGACCCGGCGCGAACTCCTGGTCTCCGTAGTGGAGACGGTGACCGGCGGTGAGCTGACCCTGGGGGAGCCCTTTCGTCTCGAGGTGGGGCGGGAACTGAGGCTCGAGGCCGGGGGTGTGAAGATCGTCGAGGCGCGCAAGGTTCCCTTCGTCCGTTTCGAGGCGGACCGGGTCGAATTGCGCTTCCCTCTGCTCCCCCTGCTGCTGCAGCGACGCCTCGAACTGGAGTACCGGCAGGAGGGTGGTGTGGTGGAGCTCTCTCCCGGGAAAGGCGCGGAAGCCCCGGGGCCGGTTCTCGTCTCCCTGGTCCCGGTGAAGGTGACATTGCAGGACGTGCGCGTGCTGCTGCCCGCGGAGAAGGGCGGTCCGCGCACCCTTTCCCTCTCCAGGCTTTCGCTCCGGCGCGCCGACGAGAGGCTGGAGCTGGATCTCGAGGGGCGTTACGGAGAACAGGGATTGCGGGTGGAGACCACCCTCGCAGCCCTCCCGGATCCGGAGGGGCGGCGGGCCATGCGCATCGAGGCCAGGATCGGAGGGCTCGAGGTGGTGGGCGAGGGGTGGCAGGGACCGGGGAAGCCGTCGCTGCGGCTCCATCTGAGCGCCAGGGCGCCCGGTCTGCGGATTCTGAAGGGACCGCCCTTCGATTCCCTGCCCGAGCTGGGGCCCGTCGAAGTGGAGTCGGACCTCGTCCTGGACGGTGCCTACCGGGCAGAGAACCTGCGGGTCTCCCTGGACGGGGGAAAACGGTTCCGCTTGCGGGCGAAGGGGCGGATCGCCGACCTGGCCACCGGCGACGGGCTGGCGTTGGCGCTGGAAGCGGGCTCGGGAGACGCGCGCGGTTTCCTGGCGGCGCTGGGCGTGGACTGGCGCGTCCCCTTCGACCGGGCGGAGCTGGCCGGGACCCTGGCCGGGGACTACGAGGCGCTGCGCCTCGAGGGGATGAAGCTCGACCTGCAGGGCAAGGAGGTGCGCGTCCAGGCAGAGGGAAAGGCCGAGGGGATCGGGCGCGTCGAGACCCTGGTCCTGCACCTCGGGGGAGTGGCGGTGGTGCAGGAGCGGAAGATGGAATTTTCGCTGCGGCTCGACCGGGAGCGGAAAGGCCGCAGGCCCCTCGGACTGAAGGTGGCGGGCGATGGTGTGCAACTGCGTAGCGAGGGCTTCCTGGTGGTGGCCGCCAAGGAGCCGGCAGTCGAGATGGAGGTGGAGGGGGAAGCAGCGGACCTGGTCCGGCTCGAACCCTGGCTGGGCATGGAATTCAACCCCGTGAAGCTGAGGGGGCGTTTCGTGGCCCGCCCCTCCCACCTGGATCTCGAGATCGGCGAGTTGCTCGTTGGCGACAGCGACCTGCAGGGCAGGCTCGCCTTCGGCGTCCGGCCGGGCGCGCCGCTCCACGTGGAGGGCGCGCTCTCCTCCCGCAACTGGAATCTGAGCGAGCAGCTGCTGCGCAGGAAGCGGGTGCAGCCGCGGCTGGTGCAGGGGGAGGAGGCCGATGCCGATGCCCTGGCGAAAGGGGGCGAACAGGAGCGCCTCTTTTCCCGCGAGCCCTTCGGACTGGGGTGGATTTCGGCATGGGAGGGGCGGGTGGCGCTCCGCTTCGGCGAGCTGAGGCACCGGCACTACCGCATGGAGGAGCTCTCCGCCGAGATGGTGGCCACCGGCACCGAGGTGCGCCTGGACGCCATCCGCGGGCGGATGGGCGGTGCGCCCGTGGAGGGCGCCTTCCGGCTCGACGGGGCGGCCAGCCCGCCGGAGATGGCGCTCAGGCTCCAGTTTGCGGGGGCGGACCTGGCCGCCGGATTTCCCGGGTTCGGCCTGCCGGCCGATTCGGGCACTGTCGGCCTGGCGCTGGACCTCCGGGCGGCGGGGCGGAGCCAGGCCGAAGTGGCCGCCTCCATGGAGGGGGAGATCCGCCTGCAGCTGCACGACACTCCCTTCGGCTTCGGTCTTCCGAGGGCCCTGGAGAAATCCCTGCTGGAGCACCTGAACCCGCTGGCGAAGGAGGAGCCCGAAGCTCGCCGGCTCGAATGCGGGGCGCTGTACGCAAAGCTGGAGAAGGGGGTGGCGCGCACGCCGCGGGGGGTGGCGATCGTCTTTCCCCAGGTCGCCTGGGTCGGCGACGGCGTGGTGGACCTGGGCAAGGAGACCCTCTACGTGACCCTCAAGCCCAGGCCCCGGAAGAGATTCTCGCTCTCGCTCAAGGGGCTCGCCGACCTGGTCGCCGTGAGCGGTACCCTGTCGTCGCCCTACATCGTGATCAACCCGCGCGGGGCACTGCTCACGTCACTCTCCTATACCGCCGCGGTCTACAGCGGCGGCGCCAGCCTGCTGGTGGAGAGCATCCTGGACGAGCTGAGGCGGAAGAAGGACCCCTGCGCCCACGTCCTGCGCCCTTCGACACCGGACTCGAGGTCCTCCCGGAAGAAAACGCAGCCGTCCGAGTCGATCCTGGACCAGCTCGAGATGCACTGAAGGCCTCAGTCGCGGTTCACGGGCTCCTGCTCCAGGATGCCCGCCTCCTGCAGGAACTCCTTTTTGAGCCCCTGCATGCGGGTGCGGAAGTCGCGGGTGATGTGGAGGGCGTCCTCGGCGCTGGTGATCACCCGGGGCGTCAGCACCACCACCAGCTCCACCCGTTCGCTGTTCTTCTCCTTCTCGCCGAAGAGACCACCCACCACCGGAAGCTTGTAGAGGACGGGCACGCCGCCCTCGGCGTTGGTGCGCTTGTCCCGGATGAGGCCGCCGAGCACCACGGTCTGGCCGCTCTGCACCGCGACGGTGCTGCTGATCCTGCGCGTCTGGATGGTGGGCTGGTTGGTGGCCACCTCGGTGTCGGCCACGGCGCTCACCTCCTGGGAGACCTCCATGGTCACCAGCCCGCCGGGGTTCACCCGTGGTTTCACCTTGAGGATGATGCCGGTGTTGCGGTAGCTCACCGACTCGATCACGGCGCCCCCCTCGGTGCCCTGGCGCTGGGTCAGGGTGGGCACTTCGTCGCCCACCTGGATCACCGCCTCCTGGTTGTCCAGCACCATCACCGAGGGCGCCGAGAGCACGTTCACCAGGGAGTCGTTGGCGAAGGCGTTGAGCACGGCGCGAACGGCCCCCGTGCTGTCGATGAGCGACCAGTTGAAGCCGGAGGCGAGGCTCTGGATGCCGCCGGTGAGGTCGATGCCCGTGGTGCTGCCGCCCACGCCGCCGACGCTGTCGTAGCCGCCGGCACCGCCCTTGAAGAACCAGGAGATGCCGTACTTGAGCTTGCCCTTGAGCAGCACCTCCACGATGGTGGCCTCGATGTGCACCTGCAGCGGGATGATGTCGAGCTTCTGCAGGGTGTCCAGCATCCTGCGGTAGTCGCGGGCCGTGGCCAGGATGAGCAGGGTGTTGTGCTCGCTGTCGGCCACCACGCGCACGTCGCCCACAAGGCCGGCGCCGGACCCCGCTTTGCCGGGAGCGCCTTCCGCGGCCCCGGCCTTGCCGGCGCGGGCCTCGGCCGGGCTGCCGTCCTCCGTGGCCAGGGCCACCGGCCTGCGCCCCGGCGCGACGGCGGCCCCCGGTGTGCGGGTGGCCCGACTGGCGCCGAACAGCTCGTTGAGCAGCTCGGCCAGCTCCTCCGCCTTGCCGTTCCTGACCCGGTAGACGAAGATGCGCTGCTCCTCGCTGGCCTGGGAGAGGCGGTCGAACCGGCGGATCCACTTGCCCACCTCGGACAGGTACTCCCGCTGCCGGGAGACCACCAGGAAGCCGTTGGCGCTGGGAACGGGGGTGATGCGCACCAGTCCGCCCAGCGCCTTGCCCGCCTCGCTGCCGAGCACCGCGTCCAGCTCTTTCTGCACCTGGCCCAGGTTGGCGTTCTCCAGCGGGAAGAACCCGATGGACATGCCCCGGAGCCAGTTCACGTCGAAGGTATCGATGGTGGCGAGCACCTGTTCCAGCTCGCGCGCCGTGCCCGCCAGCACGAGCAGGTTGCGCCGGGTGTCCACGCGCAGGATGCTGTTGTCGCGTACCAGCGGCTTGAGGATCTCGCTCATCTCCTCGGCGCTCACGTGGTGCAGGGGGCGGATGAGCAGGTTGTGCCCGGCGGGCAGGGGCCGGCTCTCCTCGGCCAGGCGGGGGGTGAGCAGGCCCCGGTTCGCCTCGAGGACGGGCACCACCTGGTACTGCCCGCCCACCTTCACCAGGGTGGCGTTGTTCATGCGCAGCAGGGTCTCCAGGGTGGGCAGCAGGTCGGCGCGCGAGATGGGTGCCGCGGTCTGCATGGTGACGCCGCCCTGCACCGCCGGGTCCAGGATGTAGTTCAGGTGGAGCATGTCGCCGAGGATCACCTTCACCACTTCACGGATGTCGGTGTTCTCGAAGTTGAGCAGGACCTCCTCGCCCGGTGCGGCGGTGGCGCCGGCGGGCCGTTTCGGGGGGGCGGCCGGCTCGCGGACGAAGCGGTCGCTGCCGGCCACCTGCCAGGCGCCGGGCCGCTGTGGCGGCTGCGACGCCGTCTCCAGGGAACGGGAGAGATCGGTCTCCCCGGAGACCTCCGCCGCTCCGCCGCTCTCCTGCAGCGGTCGCGGGGGCGGGGGGTGCCGTTCGATCTCGCCCGTGCCGGGCATCCGCTCGAGCGTCTCGCATCCGGCCAGCGCCAGCAGGAGGAGCAGGAGCAGCGCGGTGCCCGGCCGCTTGCCGGTGGCCCCGGAAAGGAGCCGGTCTCTCGTTCGGTGACTCGTCATGGTCTCTGTCCGTGGTCGTCGTTCGATTTCGGTGGTGCCGGCGGCGCCTTCCTCCGCCGCGCAGGGGGTGTCCGGGACGGCGTTCTGGCGGCCGGTTCCACCGGGGGGTAGTGGTGCAGCAGGAGCGGCCTCTCTTCCTGCCCGTTGCCGAGCACCAGCCTGTCGGGGAGGATCTTCACCACGGTCCACCCTTCCAGGCGCTCGCCCTCCCGCACCCTCCGGGGGTGTCTGCTGCCGGGGGGGACGACGAGCGCGTAGATCCTGTCGCCGTCGCGCACGATGCCCTTGAGCGAGAGGCCACGGGGCATGGCGGCGGGCGGAAGGCCGCCCGGGTCCTTCCCGGTCTCCTCCTCCGGCCGGCGTCCCGGAACGAAGAGGGGGCGCGCCAGGATGGCCTCGTCGATCTGCTGTGGCGCGCCGCCGGCTGCGTGCTCGAGCGCGTCGAGGGTGGCGGTGATCCTGGCCTCCACCCCCGTGCCCGCACCGCTGGCGAATGCCGGCAGCGCCGCGAGCAGGGCCAGCGCCGCGAGGGGGAGCGCACGCTTCACGACGCGTTCCCCTGCAGCCGGGCCGTCACGCGGAAGCCGATCTCCAGCTCCTGCCGCCGGGTGGTCTCCATCCTGTTCCCCCGCTTGCGGTAGAGGGCGCGTCCGCGGACCGTGAGCGCCTCCACCAGCTCCACCGGGCGCTCCCGGCGCAGGGCGAGCAGGACCCGGGCCAGGGTGGCGGTGTCTCCCTTCATCCGCACCTCGATGCGGATCCAGTTCCCGCCGGTTTCCCGTTGCCCGCCGGAGAGGTTCCGGGTGCTCACCAGGGTGCCGCCCGCCTCGGCGACGACGGTCTTGATCCGCTGCTGCAGTCCGGCGGCCGCCAGTTCCAGGTTGGCGGCCTCGATGAAGTACCGCTGTGCCTCCACCCGTTTTGCGATCTCGTCCAGCGCCTTCTCGAGTTCCGCCCGGCTGTCGACGAGGGAACGGTAGCGGGCGACGCGCGCCTCGGTCACCGCCGCCCGCTCCAGGTCGGCCCGCCACTGCGACCACCAGGGAAGCAGCGCCGCCAGCAGGAGCAGCGCCGCCAGCACCGCCAGCGCGGCCAGAAGCAGTGGGCAGCGTCCCCTTTCCCGGCGCCCGTTCACGGCTTCTTCCTCCCTTCGGGCGGAGGCCGGTAGAGGACGGCCAGGTGGAACAGCTCCTTCCCCGCCTGCTGGGTCACGGGCGAGAGGAAGCGGGGGCGCTCGAACTCGGGTGCCTGCTCCAGCAGGGCGATGAGGGCCGAGGCCTGCGCCGAGCGCCCGCGCAGGGTGAGCTCCCGGTCGCGGATCTTCAGCTGCTGCAGGTGGGTGTCGTCGGGCAGCAGCCGGCTGAGGGCGGAGAGGATCTCCAGCGGGTCGGGGGTGGCCTCCCAGCGTTCCCTCACCTGTTCCAGCGCCTCCAGCCGCTGTCCCAGCTCCCGGCGCAGCGCCAGCACCTGTTGCGCCTCCTCTTTCAGCGCCTGTTCCCGGTGCCGGAGCGCCTCGACTCTCTGCTCCGCCCGCCACAGGGGAAGGGCCAGGGCGCCGCCGGCCAACGCCAGGACGAGCAGCAGCGGCAGGAAGCCGGTTGCCACGCGCAGCGGGTCCGGGCGCCCGCGCAGCTCCGGCGGCAACAGGTTGTGTCTTTCCAGGCCCGGCGCCACCACCCTCCCTGCGGGGAGGCCGGCCTGTCGCAGCCCGTCGAGCCAGGGCTGGAGGCGGCTGCGCGGCAGCAGCCACAGGTCGATGGCCACCTGGCCGGGATCCCCCCCGGCGGGCTTCTCCTCGAGGGCGAAGAAGGCCCGGTCGGCCCCGAAGGGGCTGACCCTGTCCAGTTCGTAGGCCACCACCTGGCGGAGATCTTCCCGCGCCGCCGCCGGCAGTACCAGGCGGCGCTGCAGCAACCACTCCCCCGGCACCACCAGCGTCGGTGGCCGGCGGAAAGAGCGCAGCAGCAGGGAGAGGGTGGTGTCCCGTGCCAGCGCCTCCAGGGAGGTGTCGTGCAGCCGCCTCTCCAGGTGGCGCAGGGTGGCCGAAGTGCCGTCGGCCGCGATCTCCAGCACCGGGGGCGTGAACCGCGTGAGCGCGCGGCCGCCCGCCAGGGTGGAGAGGCAGCGGGGCAACTCGCTCCGCAATGCCCACAGGCGCTCCTTGAACGAGCCGTTCACGACCTCCCCCCTCCCTCTTCCGCGGGAACACGCGGGGGGGACGATGAGGGGTGGGGATGGTACGCCAGCACGCGGTAGCCCCGGGGCGTGCGGTGGCGGATGTCGATCACCATGCTCCGCCGCAGGGTTTCCCCGCCCTCCAGGTCGATCTCCGCGTGGAGGCGGTAGGTGTAACCGTCGCCCGCCGGGGTGGGATCGCTCGAGCGCACTTCCCGGGGGGCAAACCCGGAATCGAAGGTGCCGCGGCCGGCGTGGACGGTCAGCAGCGGCCGCAGCCTGCGCAGCAGTTCCCGCGTCATGCCGCGCACCAGCAGCAGTTCGTCCACCGAGGCGAAGTGGCCGTCGTGCGCGCCCGCCGGCCGTCCCGCCGCCAGGTAGTCGTGGTCCTCGGCGCCGTGGTCCCGGGCGATGCCGTCCGCGTCGCGCCAGTCGAGCACAGCGTCCCGCAGCGCCTGCGCCCGTCCTTCGTCGATTCCCGCGGCCAGGAACAGGCGGTGGAGCGCCCCGCCGGAGGCGCGGTTCAGGTCGAGGCGGGCCGCCTCGGGCTCGGCGCCGATCCACAGGGTGCGGCCGGCGAACCGCCAGGGGTGGAGCCGGCCGTCCACCGGCCAGGGATTGTCGGGGAAGGATCGGCTGCGCCTCTCCAGCTGCGCCATCATGAAGTGGAGCCCGGCATCCAGCAGCGCGCGCGCCTCTGCGGCCGCCACCAGGTTGACGGTCATGGCCACCTGGGTGCGCTGGGTCCGGCCCAGGGCGGTGGCCATCACCGCGAGCAGCACCACCACCCAGAGCACCAGGATGAGCACCACGCCGCGCTGGTCTCTCCCGTATTCCCCTCTCACGACCGCGGCACCTCGAAGATCATCACCGGCCACCGGCCCTGGTCGTCTTCCACCTGCAGGCGCACCAGCGAGGGCAGTCTTCCGCCTCCACTCCAGCGGTCCTGCCACGCTCCCCCGGCATCGCCGCGGTAGGCGAAGTCCGCCCGGCGGAGCCGCTCCGCCACCACCGACTCGGCGTACCAGAGCCCGGGCGCGCCCGGTGCCACCGCCTTCTCCTTCGGCGTGCCCCCTCTCTCTTCGTAGGGGATCCAGGCGGGCAGGGTGGCCTGCCCGTCGAGCACCTCCGGGTGGAACAGCCAGCGGCGCAGCATCAGCCTGCGGCCCCCGTTCCCTGCCCGCTGTTCCAGGCGGACGAGGTAGAGTCCGCCGCCGGTTTCCCGCCCCATGGCGGTGACGAACTCCACCCCGTTGGCGTCGCCGCTGAAAAAGAAGCGCCGAGCCGGCCGCGTCCCGCCCTGCGCGGCGGGGTTGCCGGCCGCCAGGAAGAGATCGCGCAGGCGGTGGTGCAGCAGGATCAAGCCCGCCTCCCGCTCCGCCGCCGCCTCTCCGCGGTCCCAGGCCCTGCCGCCGTAACCGAGCGCACCGTAGAGCAGGAGGGTCATCATGCCCACCAGGGAGAGGGCAACGAGCAGTTCCATGAGGGTGAACCCGCGCTGATTCATCGCCTCACAACCTGCCCAGCCGCAGCGTCTGCAGTGCGTGGCTGCGGGTCCTGCCGTTCTCCTCCCAGCTCACCGTCACTTCCAGCCGGTAGGGCCTGAAGAGGTGGAGGCCGGTCGTCCCGGTGTCGTGGGGGGCCACTTCCACCCGCCAGTGGAAAGGACCGTCGCTGCCCTCGGTGCGCCCTTCGCGCAGTGGCCGTGCGCCCGCGTGCCGGGCCAGGATCGACTCCGCCAGGACCACGGCGCGGCCGTGACGGCCGGAGAGGGCCAGGTTGCCCAGGCCGCGGCCGAAGGCCTGGTAGAGCACGCCCAGGGAGAAGGCCAGGATGGAGAAGGCCACCAGCACCTCGAGAAGGGAGAAGCCCGCCTGCCGCCGCATTCTCAGCCTCCCCGCTCCGGCGCCAGGATGCGCACCCTTCCGGTGAGCCAGTCCACGTCCACCCCCAGGGTGCGCCGGCCGTTGTCCAGGGTGATGCGGCCGCCGGTGGAACCGCCGTCGGGAAAGAAGCGGATGCCCGCCTGCCGTGCACCCTCCAGCTCCGACTCGGCGGTGATCAGGCGCAGACGCAACCGGTGAGGAATGGCGTGGACGCGGGGGGAACCGGCGACGCGGAAGGTGCGCCGCTCCAGGTCGAGATGGAGGGAGGCCTCCCGCTGGCGGGTGACGGCCAGGCTGCGGGCCATGCGCAGCCCCGCCGCCAGCTCGCGGGCGGCGGCCTCGAGTTCGGTGCCGGGCAGGGCGGTGGAGATGAGCGGCGGCGCCAGGTTCAGCAGCAGGGCCGCCAGCGCCAGCACCACGAGCAGCTCCAGCAGGCTGAATCCCCCTGCGCGCATCACTCCCAGCCCAGGATGTCGCCGTCTTCTCCCTCGCCGCCGGGCCTGCCGTCGGCGCCGAGGGAGAAGAGATCGTAGTCGCCGTGCTCGCCGGGGAAGCGGTAGTGGTACGGGTTTCCCCAGGGGTCCGCGGGAAGCCGTTTCTTCTTCAGGTAGGGGCCGTTCCAGCCGGGGCTGACGTCCTGCACCAGCGCCTCCAGGCTGGACGGGTAGCGGCCGACGTCCAGCCGGTAGAGGTCGAGGGCGGCGCCCAGCTCCTCCACCTGGATGCGCGCGGTGCGGGCCTTGGAGGAGCCCAGCGCGTTCATCACCCTGGGGGCCACCACCGCCGCCAGCATGGCCAGGATGGCCAGCACCACCAGCAGCTCGATGAGGGTGAAGCCTCGGTTCGCGTCCATTGTCTTTCCTCGCATGTTTCACCTGTTCGTCATCTGGTTCAGAGCAGCAGCCGGTTGGCATCGAGCACCGCCACCAGGATGGAGACGATGATGCCGGCCACCACCAGGCCCAGGCCGATGATCAGCGCGGGCTCCAGCAGCGCCAGCAGGCGGGCGATGGCGTTGCGCGTCTGCCGGTCGAAAGTGTCGGCCACCTTGTGCAGCATGGGCGCCAGGTCGCCCGACTCCTCGCCCACCCGGATCATCTGCAGCGCCAGCGGCGGCAGCAGCTGCGCTTCCGCCAGCGGCCCGCCCAGGCCCCGGCCCTGCTTCAGCGCCTCTCCCGCCTGTTCCAGGGCTGCGCGGATGGCCCCGTTGTTCACCACCTCGGTGGCGAGTTGCAGCGCCCGAGGCAGGGGAACGCCGCTCTCCAGCAGCATGGCCAGGGTGCGGGAGAAGCGTGCCGTCTCCAGCCTGGAGAGGAGATCGCCCAGCAGCGGCCAGCGGAGCAGCCTGGCGTGCCAGCGCAGGCGAACGCCGGGCCGGGCGAGGCGGCGTTCGAACCACAGGGCGATGAGCGCCGGCAGCAGGAGAAGGAGCCACCAGCACTCCCGCAGCGCGTTGCCCGCCGCGACCACCAGCCGGGTGGCCAGGGGCAGTGCCTGGCCCATCTCCTCGAACATCTGGCTGAAGCCGGGCACCACGAACAGGAGCAGGCCGACCACCGACAACGCCGCCACGAACAGCAGCAGGGCGGGGTAGACGAGGGCGGAGCGCACGCTCTCCCTGAGGGCCTGCGTGCGTTCGAGGTGGTCCGCGAGGCGGGCCAGGGCCTGCGGCAGGTCGCCGGCGGCCTCGCCCGCTCTCACCAGGTTCACCTGCAGCGGTGTGAAGAGGTCCGGCCGCGCGGCCATGGCCGACGAGAGCGCCTCGCCCTTGCGGATCCCTTCGCGCAGCGTGGAGACGGCGCGGGCCGACGCGGGATCGTCGTCGAGCCCGGCGAGCAGGCGGAGGGCATGGTCGAGGGTGAGGCCGGCCTCGAGGAGCGTGGCCAGCGCGTGAACCAGGTGGAGTGCCTTCCCGTCGTCCATGCTCCGCGGGCGGCGGACGAAGAGGCCGGCGAGGGCGGGGCCGGCCGGCCGGGTGCGGATGGGCAGCAGACCTTCGCGCTGGAGCTGGCGCACGGCGGCCTCCTCGCTCGCGGCCTCGATCACCCCGTCGAGCACTTCCCCGTCCGGCCGGGCGGCCCTGTAGCGGTATTTCGACACCTTCAGGCCTCTGTCACCCGGGCCACCTCCTCCAGCGTGGTGTGGCCGGCCAGCGCCTTGTGCAGGCCGTCGTGGCGCAGGGTGGTCATGCCCCCGGCGACGGCGGCCCGGCGGATCTCCTCCGCGTCGGCCCGGCGCATCACCAGGCGGCGGAGCCTGTCGTCCATCACCATGACCTCGGTGAGCGCCAGGCGGCCGCGGTAGCCGATGCCGCCGCAGGCGTCGCAGCCCACCGCGCGGCGCAGCCGCGTGCCGGCGGCCGGCGACTCCAGCCCCAGCTCTTCCACCAGCTCGGGCAGCGGCTCCACCGGCTCGGCACAGCGGGAACAGAGGCGCCGCACCAGCCGCTGGGCGACGATGCCGTTGACGGTGGCGGTGATGAGGTAGGGTTCGATGCCCATGTCCAGCAGGCGGGTGACGCCGCTGGCGGCGTCGTTGGTGTGCAGGGTGGAGAGCACCAGGTGCCCGGTGAGGGCGGATTGCACCGCGATGCGGGCGGTCTCCAGGTCCCGCATCTCGCCCACCATGATGATGTCGGGATCCTGGCGCACGATGGAGCGCAACGCCCTGGCGAAGGTGAGGTCGATCTGCGGCTTCACCTGGATCTGGTTGATGCCCTCGAGCCGGTACTCCACCGGGTCTTCGACGGTGTGGGATCCCCGGGTACCGAGCTCGAATTCGCCCTATAGTGAGTCGTATTACAATTCACTGGCCGTCGTTTTACAACGTCGTGACTGGGAAAACCCTGGCGTTACCCAACTTAATCGCCTTGCAGCACATCCCCCTTTCGCCAGCTGGCGTAATAGCGAAGAGGCCCGCACCGATCGCCCTTCCCAACAGTTGCGCAGCTGAATGGCGAATGGCGCCTGATGCGGTATTTTCTCCTTACGCAT
>AMFO01000280.1_pt1 | contig 19482 bp, 16 predicted proteins | sample 552608 | NCBI WGS metagenome assembly AMFO01 (sample SAMN01893955, study PRJNA167987) | microbial mat metagenome | biome: hydrothermal vent | place: USA: Loihi, Hawai'I | collected 2003-05-01
CTTCGAGGATCTTCGGGTGGCCGTTGCCGAGGATGGCGGCGGCCAGCAGCGCCGCGTTCACGGCGCCGGCGCGGCCGATGGCCAGGGTGCCCACGGGAATGCCCGCGGGCATCTGCACGATGGAGAGCAGCGAATCCATGCCGTTGAGCGCCTTCGACTGCACCGGCACTCCCAGCACCGGCAGCGAGGTCTTGGCCGCCACCATGCCCGGCAGGTGGGCGGCGCCGCCGGCGCCCGCGATGATCACCTCGATGCCCCGCGAGCGGGCCTCGCTGGCATACCGGAACAGCTTGTCGGGAGTGCGGTGGGCCGAGACCACCTCCTTTTCGAAAGGGATGCCAAGTTCCGCCAGGGCCTCGGCCGCATGCCGCATGGTCTCCCAGTCGGAGCTCGATCCCATGATGACGCCGACGAGTGGTTTCATGGTTCATCCATCCGGCAGAGGCCGGTCCGAAAAAAGCCTTTATTATGCCGGATCCGCGGGAAGAATTCCCGAACCCCGGGCCTCCGGAGCCTGCCGCGCCAGCGGCGTCCACCCCGGATCCCGGACCATCGGCGCGTCAGGCTCCGGGCGGCGAGATCTCGTTGTCGTAGAGGATCTTCTCCACCCTGCGGTAGAGGTCGAAACGCTGGAAGGGCTTGCCCATGAAGTCGTTGGCGCCGATGCGCGTGCCCCAGAAACGGTGCGTGGCCTCGCGGTCGCCGCTCATGATGACGATGGGAATGGAGGCGGTCTCCTCGGCGCGGCGAATGCGGCGGGTGGCCTGGAAGCCGTTCACCTCGGGCATCACGATGTCCATGAGGATCAGCCGTGGCCGTTCCCTCTTCGCCAGCTCCACCGCCTGCGCGCCGTCGGCCGCTTCCAGCACCTGGAAGCCGCCCTGCTGGAGCATGCGTTTCATGGTGTAACGGACGGTGCGCGAATCGTCCACCACCAGGATCTTGCTGCCCGGGTCGGGCCGGTGTCTCAGGTTCCTGCGCCGGTCGCGCATGATCTCCACGCGCCGGCCTTCGCGCCGGAACAGGTTCTTCAGGCTGAAGGGTCCCATCCAACTCCTCCTTGATGCGGGTAGGCCCAAGCCTACCAGTTACCGGCGCCACGGAAAACCACCGCCCCCTACTTGGTCAGTGCGAGGAAGAGCTTCGGCAGCTTCTCCGGCAGGAGCTCGATGTTGTCGATGATGGAGTAGTGGCTGCCGAAGATATCCTTCACGTAGGCGTCGCCGCCGGGATCCAGGTTGATGCAGTAGCTGTAGATCCCTTCCGATTCGAGTTCGCGCACCGCCATGCGTGCGTCCTCGATGAGGTGGCGTTCATCGCGCACGTCCACGTCGGAGGGCTCGCCGTCGGTGAGCACCAGCAGCAGCTTCTTGTCGGCCTTCTGGTGGGCCAGGTAATGGCCGGCGTGGCGCATGGCGGCGCCCATGCGGGTGGACCAGCCGGCGCCCATGGCGGCCAGGCGCGCTTTCACGTCCAGGTTGAAGCGCTCGTTGAAGCCCTTGATGTGGTAGTAGCGCACCTCGTGGCGGGTGTTGGAGTGGAAGCCGGCAATGGAGAGCCGGTCCCCCAGCTGCTCGATGGCCCAGGTGAGCAGCGACACCGCCTCCTGCTCCAGCTGCAGGATGGTCTGGCCGCCCGAACCCACCGTCTGGCTGAGGGACTCGGAGAGGTCCAGCAGCAGGGTCACGGCGATGTCGCGGTCGTTGTGCTTGTGGCTCACGTTGATGCGCGGGTCGGGGTCGTGGCCGCTGCGGTAGTCGATGAGGGAGCGGATAGCCACGTCCAGGTCCAGCTCACTCCCCTCCTCCTGGTAACGGATGCGCACGTAGCTCTGGGGCTTGAGCATGTCCAGCAACCGCTTGAGCTGCTTGGCCACGCGGTCGTGCCTGGCCAGCAGGCGGTCGATGAAAGCGGCGTCCTTCGACGGGTGCAAAGACTCGAAGAGGCTCACCCAGTCGGGCCGGTAGGTGCCGGTGGTGTAGTCCCACTCGGGATAGTGGCGCGGCGGCAGCACGTCGCTGGGCTCGCTCTCCTTCACCTCGGTGGGCTCCACGGCGAAGTCCTCATCGTCGTCCAGCTCGTAGAAGCGCCACAGGTTTCGGTTGTCGTCCCGGTAGGCGATCTCGGTATCCTTGAACCAGACGTGGGCCGAGGCATCGGAGGCACGGCGCGTGCGCGCCATGAACCGGATGCCGAGCAGCTCCATCTCCTGCGTGGAGCCCTCGCCCTGCTCCATGATCTCGAAGAAGCGCTGGCGGAACTCCAGGATGTCGGGGTTGGTGTAGCCGTGGTCCGGGTCGAGGATGGCGCGCGAGAGCATGGTGAGCCGGTGACGGATACAGGAGTCGTGCTCATCGTCGCACTCCCCTTCCACCGGCACAGGATGCAGACCCATGAAGAGGCGACGCAGGCCCGGGTACTCCCGCATCAGCAACTGCTCGACGCGGGAATCCTCGAAGATCTCGATGGCGATGCGCTGCATGGGGCTGCGGTTGTCGGCGAAGACGGGCACCGTCCAGCGCCGGTGGCCCGCCATGTGGGCCAGCGCCGCCAGATACTGCTCGAAGCCGCTGATGCCGCTCTCGGCATCGTCGTTCACGTCGGGTAGGAAGATGCCCTCCTCGTCGAAGTAGGGCCGCGGGTCGCTGCGCTCGTCGAGCATGCGCGAATAGGGGTAGATGGGATCCTCGATGCCCCACAGCGCCCGCTGGAAGAGCTCCAGCTTCCGCTCCACGTCCACCAGCAGGGTGCCGTCGCGCTCACGCTGCATCACCGCGCGGCTGTCGGGAGAGTCGAGGCGGAAATACTCGGCCAAGTGGTCGGGATGGTGGTTGTGCTGCTGGATGCCGTAGGCCATCCAGCGCCTGAGGCCCCCGATGTTGAGCTCGCCCAGCAGCCGCGGTGCGTTCTCCAGGAAGGGAACCAGCCCGGGGCTGGCCATGGTGGCGTGGGAGCCGTGGATGGAGATGGAGGTCTTGTCCACCATCTCCTGCACCAGCTCCAGGTAGCCCTCCAGCAACTTGGGCGCCTCCAGCCTCCGCGCCACCGCGGCGATGGTCTGCAGGAAGGGAACGATGGCCTGGGCGTTGGGACTGCGTGAGATCTGGTAGGCGGCGCGCGCCACGGGATAGATCGTTTCCTCTCCGGCGTGCAGCGCCACCTCTACCGCCTCCTCCATGAAGACCAGCACGGGCTCCGCGCCCCGCCCCATCATGCAGAGCAGCTCCACCCCTTCCAACAGCGACCTGGTGCCCGTCTCGGAAAGGCTCCGGCGGGCTTCTTCCAGCGCCTCGGGCAGCAGCTCCTTCACCCGGCTGTAGCTGCATTTCACCGCCGCTTCACTCATCTTGTCAGGCACCCCTGCTTGCAGCCGCTCAGCCGAAGACGGCCTCGATGGCCTTGTCCAGGGTCTCGCGGATGTCGGCGTCGTCGGTGATGGGCCGCACCAGCGCCATCTGCGCCGCGTCCTGGGCCGAGATGCCGCCCTTGATGAGATTTGCGGCATAGACCAGCAGGCGGGTGGAGATGCCCTCGTCCAGGCCGTGGCCCTTGAGCTTGCGCGCCGCCTCGGCCACCTTCACCAGCTTCTGCGCGGTGTCGGCGTCGATACCGGTCTCGGAGGCGAGGATCTGCGCCTCCTCCTCCGCCGGCGCATAGTCGAAGTCCATGGCCACGAAGCGCTGCTTGGTGGACTGCTTCAGATCCTTCATCAGGCTCTGGTAGCCGGGATTGTAGGAGATCACCAGCTGGAAGTCGGGGTGGGCCTTCACCACCTCACCCTTCTTGTCCAGCGGCAGGGTGCGGCGGTGGTCGGTGAGGGGGTGGATCACCACCGTGGTGTCCTGGCGCGCCTCCACCACCTCGTCGAGATAGCAGATGGCGCCGATGCGCGCCGCCGTGGTGAGGGGGCCGTCCAGCCAGCGGGTGCCGTCGGCATCCAGCAGGTAACGCCCCACCAGGTCGGCGGCGGTCATGTCCTCGTTGCAGGCCACGGTGATCAGCGGCCGGCCCAGGCGCCAGGCCATGTACTCCACGAAGCGCGATTTCCCGCATCCCGTGGGCCCCTTGATCATCACGGGCAGCCTGGCTGCGTAAGCGGCCTCGTACTGTTCCACCTCGTTGCCGTGGGGATGATAGAAGGGCTCCTGGTCGATCCTGTACTGTTCGATGTCGATCATTTCGCTTACCTGAAATTGTCCTGTCCGCATGGGATTCTACTGTCCCGTGGTCAAAAAAGCCCCCGACGAAGCGGGGGCTTTCTGCACTTCGTCCGGAAGTGTCCGGGCGCTTACTTGTGCACGCCCAGTTTCTCGCGCCAGCCGGGGTAGAGCCGGTCGGCATCGTGCGGGAAGGACTCGAAGGCACGCGCGAACTCGTGGTGCTCCTTGGCCCACTCGATAGGGTCGGCACCCGCCTTCCAGCACTCGTAGGCCTGGCGCAAGGAGATGGCGCCGGCCGCGGCACCGTCCACGTGACCGTAAGAACCACCACCCGCGGTGTTGATCACATTGGCATGGCCCAGGTTCTCGAAGAAGCCGGGCAGGCGCAGCGCGTTCATGCCGCCGGAGATGATGGGGGTGGTGGGCTTCATGCCGTACCACTCCTGGTGGTAGACGGGACCGTCGCAGCTGTCACGCTCGATCATGTAGGCGATGACGCGGTCGTCCTTGTCGCCTTCCATCTTGCCGTAGCCCATGGTGCCCACGTGGATACCGGAAGCACCCTGCAGGCGAGCCATCTTGGCCAGCACGAAAGCAGTGTAGCCACGCTTGGACTGGGGCGAGGTGACGGCGCCATGGCCGGCGCGGTGGTAGTGGAGGTACTGGTTGGGGAACCAGCGACGGGCGGTGGTGACCATGCCGGGGCCACCCACGTAACCGTCCACCAGGAAGGCCACCTTGTCGGCGTCGGGACCGAAGGTTTCGAGGATGTACTCGCCGCGGGCGATCATCTCGGCGTGGGAGTCGGCGGTGATGTTGGCGGAAAAGAGCTTGGCCTGGCCGGTCTCGTCCATGGCTCGCTTCATGGCGTCGGCCACCAGCGGCACCACCTTCTTCAGGGGGCAGAAGACCTGGTTGCCCTGGGGCTCGTCATTCTTGATGAAGTCGCCGCCCAGCCAGAACTGGTAGGCCGCCTCGGCGAAGGGCTCGGGACGCAGGCCCAGCTTGGGCTTGATGATAGTGCCGGCGATATAACCGCCATCCTTGATGGGACGGCCGAGGATACGCCACAGGTCGGAGATGTCCTTGGCGGGGCCGTCGAACAGCTGGATGGCCCTCGGTGGCATGTAGAAGTCGATCATCTTGGCGTACTTCACGTCACCCATGCCCTGGTTGTTGCCGATGGTCAAGGTCAGGAAGGAGACCAGCATCATGCGGCCGTCGGTGACGTTGCGGTCGAAGAGCTCGAGGGGATAGGCGATGCGCATGTCCTCGTTCTCCTCGTCGATGTGGTACACCAGCGCATCCACGCCCTTGGTGAACTCGTCGGTGGTGGAGACCTCCACGTTGGTGCCGGTGGAAGACTCGGCGGCGAAGTGGGCCGCGGTGGCCAGGTAGTCATAGCCATCCTGGGGCTTCATCTTGTAGGCACACAGGATGTGCTTGCCGCCTGCGATGAGGTCTTCTTCTTTGAGGCTGAGATCAGCGTAACGACTGGATTGATCCATGGGTCTTTCCTCGTGTTTGGGTGTGATTCGTCAACGGCTGCCGCCGAAGTGGGGTGAATTCTGCACAGCTTATGGCATAATTGAAAATCAATGTTTCATATGTGCTGCATAGATTATTATCTATGATTGTTCCCATTGCGGGCCGACTGGCCCGGACCACCACCCTGCGCCAGCTCCAGATCCTGCTCACTGTTGCCCAGCACGGCAGCTACACGCGGGCCGCAGAGGCATTGCACCTGACCCAGCCCACGGTCTCTATGCAGATCCGCAAGCTGGCGGAGAACATCGGCCAGGCACTCTTCGAGCACGGCAGCGGAGGAGTGGCCCTGACACCCGCCGGCGCCCGGGTGGTGGCGGCGGCGAAAGAGATCCTGGGCCGCCTCGAAACCCTGGAGAACGAGATCAACGCCCTCACCAACGAGGTGAAGGGGGAGCTGCGTATCGGCGTGGTGACCACTGCCAAGTACTTCATGCCCCACATGCTGGGCGCCTTCATCCAGCGCTATCCGGAGGTGACACCGCGGCTCACGGTGACCAACCGTGCCATGGTGCTGGAGCGGCTGGAGCAGAACCTCGACGACCTGCTGATCATGGGGCGGGTACCGGATGAACTGGAGGTGAAGGCCCACCCCTTCCTCGAGAACGACCTGGTGGTGATCGCCCCCGCCGATCACCCTCTGGCCGGCCGACGCGCCATCCCCCTGAAACGGTTGCTGAAGGAGCGCGTGCTGGTGCGCGAACCGGGCTCCGGCACCCGCCTGGCGATGGACAGTCTCTTTGAGAAACAGGGACTGGAGCTGGAGCCCTACATGGAGCTGGGCAGCATCGAGGCCATCAAGCAGGCAGTGATGGCCGGCATGGGTATCTCGGTGATGTCCCGCCACAACCTGCGCCTGGAGCTGGAGAGCGGCCGGCTCTGCATCCTCGACGTCAAGGGCTTTCCCCTGCGCCGCCACTGGTTCGCCGTCCACTCCGCCGGCCGCGAACTCAGCCTGGTGGCCCGCACCTTTCTCGATTTCATCCTCACCGAGGGCGACGCGCTCTTCCCGTCGGAAACGGGTCGAGCAATTCGCGGCGGGGGCGCCGCTTCTGCAGCCCCATAGGAAACCCGCCCCCGGGCCGAACAGTTCGTGGCCGCGGACAGAAACGTGGAGCACCGAGCAGGCTTTCCAGGCATGCCCCACATCGGGCAAGGGCCACCGGACCGCGTTCGCAAGATAAACGTCCGCATTTGATCTGCGAAGGGAAACCGGTTAGGATTATAAGGTTTTTCTAATCTTCTAATGAAAACCTCCCCGAGCCGACATTCCAGCCATGAGTGAAGAAAAAAGGCTCTTCGGCAGAATTTGTGGGTAGAAGAGCGTTGTAACTGAGTGATTGACAGCAGAGAAGGAGTAGCGCATCCCGCCCCACCTCTGAGAAGATGATAGTTGCCAAGGCCATCATCAATCGGAGGGAAAGGAGCGGGATGCTGGTTAAGACTATCCTCAATCGTGTCCAGAAATTCAAATCTTTTGTGTATGGGGCGGTCCGCTGGATCGATCATGAAGGAGAGCCTGCCCTGGAAGTGGAACTGCGGGCGCGGGCCAACAGCCGGCCGCTGTGCAGCGGCTGTGGCCGGGCGAGGCCGGGCTATGACCGGCTGCCGGCACGGCGCTTTGAATTTGTGCCCCTTTGGGGCCTCAAGGTATTCTTCCGTTATGCACCGCGGCGGGTGGACTGTCCTGGATGTGGTGTACGGGTTGAGCATCTGCCGTGGGCCTTGGGCAAGAGTCGCCTGACACAGGCCTATGCCTGGTTTCTGGCGCGCTGGGCGAAGCGGCTGAGTTGGAAAGAGGTGGCGGAGGCCTTTCGCATGAGCTGGGAAGCGGTCTTCCGCTCTGTGGAAATGGCCGTTGCGTGGGGCCGGGCGCATCAGGATCTTTCTGGTGTTCAGTCCATCGGGGTGGATGAGATCCAGTGGCAGCGGGGGCATCGCTATCTGACGCTGGTCTACCAGATTGACAGTGGCTGCAAGCGGCTGCTGTGGGTGGGAGAACGGCGGACGGTGAGGGCCCTGCTGAAGTTCTTCCGCTGGTTCGGCAAAGAACGCAGCGAGGCGTTGAGATTTATCTGCAGCGACATGTGGCAGCCCTACCTGAAGGTGATCGCCAGGAAGGCGGGGCAGGCCATTCATGTTCTGGATCGTTTTCACATCATGGCTCACCTGAGCAAGGCCATTGACGAGGTCCGGGCACAGGAGGCCAAGGCGCTCAAGGCGCAGGGCTACGAGCCGGTGCTGACCAAGACGCGATGGCTGCTGCTCAAGCGCCCTGAGAACTTGACTGAGCACCAGGAGGCGCGCTTGGCGGAGTTGTTGCAATACAATCTGAAGAGTGTCCGCAGCTATCTGCTGAAGGAAGAGTTCCAGTTCTTCTGGACCTACAAGTCGCCCTACTGGGCCGGTGAATTCCTGGAACGCTGGTGTAAGAAGACCATGCGCTCGAAGATTGAACCGATGAAGAAAGTGGCGAGAATGTTGCGCAGGCATCGTCCGTTGCTGATGAACTGGTTTCGCGCCAGGGGACAGCTTTCCAGCGGCGTGGTGGAGGGTTTTAATACCAAGGCAAAACTGACGGTCAGAAAAGCCTTTGGTTTTCGAACCTATCACGCTATGGAAATCGCTTTGTATCATACACTTGGCGCCTTACCTGAACCGGAATCTACCCATAGATTCTGCTGACGAGGCAAAAAAAAATTACCCGTCAAGCAGATCGTCATCGCCCTCGCCTTTCTCCTCGCCGCTCTCGGTTTCGCATCCATCGCCCCCAGCACCGAGATCGCTTGGGTGACCGGCATCCTGCTGCTCACCATCTACCTCTTCGCCTTCGAGATCGTGGAGGTGGACGTGGCCGCCATCTCCATCATGGTGTTGCTGGGGCTGACGGAGCTGCTGGCGCCGCTCATGGGACTGGAAAAGGGGCTGGTGGACAACCAGCGGCTGTTCGACGGTTTCGCCAGTAACGCGGTGATCTCCATCATCGCGGTGATGATCATCGGCGCGGGGCTGGACCGCACCGGCATCATGACCAAGGTGGCCGCCTTCATCCTGCAGATCGGCGGCACCACGGAGAAACGGATCATCCCCATCATCTCCGGCACCGTGGCCTTCATCTCCTCTTTCATGCAGAACGTGGGCGCCGCCGCCCTCTTCCTGCCGGTGGTGAGCCGCATTTCCGCCCGTTCCGGCCTGCCCATGTCGCGCCTGCTGATGCCCATGGGCTTCTGCGCCATCCTCGGCGGCACCGTCACCATGGTTGGTTCGAGCCCGCTGATCCTGCTCAACGACCTCATCCTAACCTCCAACCAGACCTTGCCGTCGGACCAGCAGATGGAGACCTGGGGGCTCTTTTCGGTCACCCCCGTGGGCGTGGTACTGGTGCTCACCGGCATCGCCTACTTCGTCATCGCCGGCCGCTGGGTGCTGCCGGTGACCAAGAGCGATTCCAGCTCCACCACCGCCTCCAGCACCATGGAGTATTTCCACAACGTCTACGGCATCGACTACAGCCTCTACGAGGTGGTGGTACCCGAGGGCAGCCCCCTCATCGGCAAGAAGCTGGACGACGTGGAGACCACCTACGCCATCCGCGTCATCGCCACCAAGCTGGCGGGCCAGGAGACGCGGGTGGGCCCCAACACCATCGCCCGCGACGTGGAATTCCAGCCCGGCATGGTGCTGGGCATCGTCGCTTCCGAGGAGCACCTGGATCACTTCGTGGAGAAGTACGGACTGAAGAAGCGTGACTCGCTGCGCACCTTCGCGGAGGACCTGGCCGCCACCAAGGCGGGCATTGCCGAGATCGTCATTCCACCGGGCTCCAACCTCGTCGGCAAGAGCGCACGCGACGTCTGGATGCGCAAGACCTACGGCATCGCCATGATCGCCCTGCACCGCGGCGGCAAGACCATGGGCGAGGGCGAGGACATCCGCAACATTCCCCTGCAGGCCGGCGATACCCTGGTGGTGCACACTCGCTGGGACGCCCTCACCCGCCTGGAGAAGGATCCCAACTTCGTGGTGGTGACCACGGAGTATCCCCACGAGGAGGAGCGCCCGCACAAGCTGGGCTGGGCCATCGTCTTCTTTTCCATCGCTCTCTCCATGGTGCTCTTCACCGACATCCGCCTCTCGGTGGCACTGCTCACCGGTGCCGTGGGCATGGTGCTGTCGGGCGTGCTCAACATCGAGGAGGCCTACCGGGCGGTGAGCTGGAAGACGGTCTTCCTGCTCGCTTCGCTGATCCCCCTCGGCCTGGCGGTGGAGACCTCCGGCACCGCCAAGTGGATCGCCGAGCAGACCCTCTCGGTGGTGGGCGACATGCCGGTGTGGGTGATCCAGGCCGCCATCGCCGCGCTGGCCACCTTACTTTACCCTGGTGATGTCCAACGTGGGCGCCACCGTGCTGCTGGTGCCCCTGGCAGTGAACATCGCCGTGGGCGTGAACGCGGATCCCGCGCTCTTCGCCCTCACCGTAGCCATCGCCACCTCCAACTCTTTCCTCATCCCCACCCACCAGGTCAATGCCCTCATCATGGGCCCTGCGGGATACCGGGTGGCCGACTTCATGCGCGCCGGGGGGATCATGACCCTGCTCTTCCTGGTGGTGGCGCTCTTCATGATGAACCTGATCTACTGAAGCGGGCGTAAACAATGAGTGAAGTACTGCTGAGCCGCCTGGGGCGGCTGCTGCCGTTTCTCCAGTGGTGGAAACTGGTCACCCCGGAGACCATCAAGAAGGATTTCATGGCCGGCCTCACCGGCGCCATCATCGTTCTGCCCCAGGGCATCGCCTTTGCCACCATCGCCGGCCTGCCGCCGGAATACGGTCTCTACACCGCCATGGTGACGCCCATCGTCGCGGCGTTGTTCGGCTCTTCCCGGCACCTGATCTCGGGCCCCACCACGGCCATCTCCATCGTGGTCTTCTCCGCCATTAGCCGCTACGCCGAGCCCGGTTCGCCGGAGTTCATCCATTTGGCGCTCACCCTCACCTTCCTGGCCGGCGCCTACCAGTTCGGCTTCGGCCTGGCGCGCCTGGGCACCCTGGTCAACTTCGTCTCCCACACCGTGGTGGTAGGCTTTACCGCCGGCGCCGCCATCCTCATCGCCACCAGCCAGGTGAAACACGTGCTGGGCGTGCAAGTGCCGCGGGGCGAGTCCTTCGCACACACCTGGGTGGACATCTTCCACCAGCTTGGCAATATCAACTACTACGTGCTGGCAGTGGCCCTGGGCACCCTGTTCACGGCCATCGCGATGAAGAGGTTCGTTCCGAAGGCACCTCACCTGCTGGTGGCGCTCATCGTGGGCGGCCTTATCGCCCTAGCGTTCGGCGGCCAGGAGCACGGCATCGCCCTAGTGCCAGCCATCCCCGGCCATCTGCCGCCGCCCTCCCGGCCCGACTTCTCACTGGCCACCATCCAGCAGCTGGCGCCCGAGGCCTTCGCCGTGGCCCTGCTGGGACTCATCGAGGCGGTCTCCATCTCCAGGGCCATCGCTACCAAGTCCCACCAGCGCATCGACAGCAACCAGGAGTTCATCGGGCAGGGGCTCTCCAACATGTTCGGCAGTTTCTTCTCCAGCTACGCCGGCTCGGGCTCCTTCACCCGTTCCGGGGTGAACTATGCCGCCGGCGCTGTCACTCCCATGTCGGCCATCTTCGCTGCCGTGCTGCTGATGCTCATCGTACTGCTCATCGCGCCGCTCACCGCCTACATTCCGGTGGCGGCCATGGGTGGCGTGATCCTGCTGGTAGCCTGGAACCTCATCGAGTTCGGGCAGATCAGGACCCTGGTGCGCGCGAGCGCCTCGGAGACCGGCATCCTGGTGGTCACCTTTCTCGCCACCCTCTTCCTGGAGCTGGAGTTCGCCATCTACATCGGCGTGCTGCTGTCACTGGTGATCTTCCTCAGCCGCACCTCCCACCCCGAGATCGTCACCCTGGCCCCCGACCGTGACGATCCCAAGGGCAAGCTGGTGAACGTGGACACCAAGCCGGTGCCCCAGTGTCCCCAGCTGCGCATCATCCGCATCGACATGTCCATCTACTTCGGCTCGGTGAATCATGTCGCCAACAAGCTGGCGGAGATCACCGAGAAGCAGGGCATCAAACACATCCTGCTGGAGATGTCGGGAGCCAACTTCATCGATGTGGCAGGCGCCGAACTGCTGGTGCACGAGGCGGAGAAGCTGAAGGAACAGGGCGGCGGGCTCTACTTCATGGGCATGAAGGCAAGGGTGTGGCAGTTCATGGCCCAGGGTGGTTTCATCCGAGAGATCGGCGCCTCCCAGTTCTTCGACTCCAAGCAGGAAGCCTTCGCCACCATCTACAAGCGGCTGGACAAGGAGGTGTGCGAGACCTGCGTCACCCGCATCTTCCGCGAGTGCCTCGAACCTAGGGAACCTCTGAACGAGTCGTGAACTCGCATCTTGCACCTGGCGCGTCCGATCACTGCGTTGAAGTTCTTGCCAATAGCGGGCTATTGGCTGCGAACCTCGCCTTGTTCTCGAACGCGCCAGGCACAATCTGCTTCGTCCAGACTTGTTCAGAGGCTCCCTAGCCCGCATCGCTCACCACTCGCTTCCCGACCGGCCCCTGGCGGGCCGCACAGCGATCTCGGGGTGGAATTGCACGGGCCAGGCCGCCCATACCACACAATCGGCAGGCCGAAGGCCGCGGAATGGGGGGCATGACCCCGCCGGAACGGGCGGTCCCGGGGTGGGAACGCGTGTGGGTCCGAGGGGCGCGCCCGGGGCCGCCTCGGACCATCGGGAGATGGTCCGTTCGTCGGGGGCCGGGGGCGGGATCAGGCGCTATCCGGAGGGGGCGTAGCAGGGGAGCGCCTGGAGATTGGCGAGGGCCTGGCGGAACAGTGCGGCATAGGGGTGGCTCTCGGAGAACGCCAGGCGGATGCGCCGGACGCTGATCGCGAACAGGGCGCCGATCTTGAGCAGCTTGAGCCGGATGGTGCCGCACTGGGCGCGCTCCAAGTCGGTGCCGCGCAGGCCAAGGCGGCGCAGGGCGCACACCAGGACATAGGCGAACGAGGCGAAGTAGAGGCGGAGCTGGTTGCCACGCAGGGTCCCGGTGCTGGTGCGATCGGCGAACAGGTCGAGCTGCTGCTCCTTGATGCGGTTCTCCATGTCGCCGCGGGCACAGTAGAGGCGCTCGTAGAGGGTCTGGGCGTCGACCCGCTCCTCGGGGAGCGAGGTGACGACGAAGCGCGGGTTGGCCCCCTTGGCCAGGTGCTCGGCCTTACCGACGACCCGCCGGGCCCGGCTCCAGGTGTTCAGGGTCCGATAGCTGAACTCGGCAAACACCCGCGCCGCCTTGCCGGTCCGCCGGTAGCAGCGCTCGGCCTCGGCCATGGGCCCGGCCAGCTTCTCCTTGAGGCGCTTGTTCTTGGCCAGGCCGAGCACGTAGTGGACCCCGTGGGCCTCGCACCAAGCCATGAGCTCGTCGCGGCAGAAGCCACTGTCGGCGCGGATGATGATCTCGGTGTCGGGCCAGCGCGCCCGGATCTGGGTGACGATGCGCGCCAGCTCGTCGACGCTGCCGGCCGCGGCATCGATGTTGGCCGGGCGCAGGCGCGCACACAGCAGGTGCTCGCCGCTGAAGATGTACAGCGGCAGGTAACAGTAGTGGCGATAGTAGCCGTGGAAGAAGCGTCCCTCCTGGTGGCCGTGGACCGGATCATCGGTGGCGTCGAGGTCGAGCCAGATCTGCGCGGGCGCCTCCCTATGGGCCTCCAGGAACACCTCTACCAACAGCCGGTCCATCCCCGCCGGGTCGGCTGCGACCCGCTTGTAGCGGTCCGCCGCGGCCGCCCCCGGGATGCTCAGCTCCAGCCGGTTCAGGGTGCTCGAGCTGGCCAGCGGCTTGCCCTGGTGGCGCCCCCGGCCCGCCCCGGTGGGATCCACCTTGCCCACCGCGACCGCCAGGACCGCATCGCCGCGCAGCTCGTCATGATCGTTGAGGTCCTCGTAGCCCAGCGCGATCCCCAGGACCCGCTGCGCGACCAGCTCCGCAACGCTGTGCTCGATCCGCTCCGGATCCCGGTAATCGGTGAACTGCTCCGCGAGCCGGCGCAGGATTCCGGTGCGCAGCTCGGTCTCGCGCAGCAACATCACCCCACCGTCCGAGCTCACCGCCCCAGCGTCGAATGCGGCCCTCACCTGGCGCCGCCCATGGGGGTGAAAACCGAACAGATCCCGCGTACACTCTGTCTTCATAAGGCCGTTTCCTTGTCTTGGCGCAACTGGTTGATTACACGGCAGTTATGCCACAGGGAACGACCTTTCTCAATTGGCCTGGTGAGATATCCGGGCTAGGGCCGCCTACTGGAGCAGCACCGGCAGCTCGATGAGCCTGCCCTCGCGCAGCAGGCGCAACCGCACCTCGTCTCCCACCCTGTAGTTTTCCAGGGCGGCACGCAGCTCGGAAGCGTCCCGGATGTCTCGGTCATCAACGCCGAGGATGATGTCGCCGGGCACCAGGTTCCCCTCGGCGAGGATCCGGCTGCCACGGATGCCCGCCTCGGCCGCCGCCGAGCCGGGTTCCACCTGCAGCACCAGCACCCCCTCCACACCCAGTTTGCCGGCAACCAGCCGGCTCATGCGGTCGTCCACCACCACGCCCAGCGAGGGACGCTGGTAGCGCCCGTGGGCGATGAGCTGGGGCACCACCCGGTTGACCCGGTCCACCGGCACCGCAAAGCCGATCCCCGCGTAGGCGCCCGAGGGGCTGTAGATAGCGGTGTTGACGCCAATGAGCCGTCCCGCGCTGTCCAGCAGCGGGCCGCCGGAGTTGCCGGGATTGATGGCGGCATCGGTCTGAATGAGGCCGTCCACCACGCCGTTCTCGGTGCGGATGGTGCGGTCCAGCGCCGAGATGACGCCGGTGGTGAGGGTGTGGTCCAGGCCGAAGGGGTTGCCGATGGCGTAGACCATCTGTCCCACCTGGAGATCGGCGCTGCTGCCGATGGGCAGGGGTTTCAGGATGCTGAGCGAGGCCTGGATGCGCAGCACCGCCAGGTCGTCGGCGGGACTGGCGCCCACCAGCACCGCCCGGTAGGTCTTCTGGTCCTGCAGCCGCACGTAGGCCGCCGAGGCCCCTTCGATGACATGGAAGTTGGTGACGATGTGGCCATGCCCGTCCCAGACGAAGCCGGACCCGGTTCCCCTGGGAATGCGGGTGATGTCGCGGGTCCAGAGGTTGACCAGGTCCTCGGTGGTGGTGATGTAGACCACCGAGGGGCTGGCCTTGCGAAAGATGGCGATGTTGGTCTGTTCCACCTCGGCGAGGGAGCCCCGCGGCGTCACCGCCCGCGGCTCGGCGGTGAGCGCCAGCAGCCACCCCTGCAGCGAGGGCCAGACCCAGTTGAAGAAGAGGAGCGCCGCCATCAGCCACAGCGCCAGGCGCAGGGTACGCAGCATGGGATCGAGAGGCGGCTGCTCCCTCATGCCGTTTCCACGAGCTTCCAGTCCAGGCGCTCGCCGGCCGCCATGGGCACCACGGTGGCGTCACCGAAGGCCAGCTCCCCCGGCACCTTCCAGCTCTCCCGCACCAGGGTGATCTTTTCCCCGTTGCGCGGCAGGCCGTAGAAATCAGCGCCGTGGTGGCTGGCGAAGGCCTCCAGCCGATCCAGCGCTCCTTCCCCTTCGAACAGCCCGGCATAGAGCTCGATGGCCGCCGGCGCGCTGAACATGCCGGCGCAGCCGCAGGCGCTCTCTTTGTGGTGGCGGGCGTGGGGTGCACTGTCGGTGCCGAGGAAGAACCTGGGGTCACCGCTGGTGGCAGCGGCCACCAAGGCGCGGCGGTGCTCCTCGCGCTTGAGCACCGGCAGGCAGTAGTGGTGCGGGCGGATGCCGCCGCGGAAGATGGCGTTGCGGTTCATCAGCAGGTGCTGGGGCGTGATGGTGGCGGCCAGGCGCTCGTCCGTCTCGGCCACCAGCGCTGCCGCATCCCGCGTGGTGATGTGTTCGAAGACGATCCTGAGCCCCTCGATGTCACGCAGCAGCGGCAGCAGCACCCGGTCGATAAAGACCGCCTCGCGGTCGAAGACGTCCACCTCGGGATCGGTCACCTCGCCGTGCATGAGCAGGGGCATGCCTTCCCTGGCCATGGCCTCCAGCGTGCGATAGCACTTGCGCAGGTCGGTGACGCCACTCTCGGCGTTGGTGGTGGCCCCGGCGGGATAGTACTTGACCGCATGGACGAAGCCCGACGCCCTGGCCTTCCAGATCTCGTCGGGGGTGGTGTTGTCGGTGAGGTAGAGGGTCATCAGGGGCTCGAAGGAGAGCCCCTCGGGCACCTGCGCCAGGATGCGTTCGCGGTAGGCCAGCGCCTGTTCGGTGGTGGTCACCGGCGGCTTGAGGTTGGGCATGACGATGGCGCGGGCGAAGCGCCGGGCGCTGTGGGGCACGGTGTGGCGCAGCACCTCGCCGTCACGCAGGTGGAGGTGCCAGTCGTCGGGGCGGGTGATGGTGAGCTGGGAAGTCATCGGTTTTCCTTGAGTCTGGATCAGCCGCATTCTACCTCACCCCGAAACGAGCCTGATTTCAGAGCCTGGAAAAAAACCGGCAACAATGGCAATGGGATCGACCTCAAATGCTGGTGGCAAAGCCGGGGGAGTCCCTCTCCTGCGGGAACGCCGTGAATCCATCCATGGAGGCTTCGCGGCGGCATCCCTGCCGCCGAGATCCCGCAGGAGAGGGACTCCCCCGGCTCCCGACCGCGGTGCCACATTCCTCCAGGTATCAGTCGCCCGAATCACCCCACGAACAGCAGCCTTGTTTCGAAGTGGACAGCTTGAACAGTGGAAAGCCCTTGGCGGGGGCTTCTGGTGGGACGTCCGAGGCCAGGGATGGCCGAGGCCAAGCGCACATGGATGTGCTTGTAGCGGTCCCACCAGAAGCCCCCGCCAAGGGCTACGGCCTCGAAAGAATCCCCTGTACCAAAAAAAGCCGCCACGGATAAAACCGCAGCGGCCTTTTTGGTGCGAGGAAAGTGGAACTCGTCAGCCCACCTTCACCTCGATCTTCTTCGGCTTGTGCTCCTCCCGCTTGGGAATGCGCAGGGTGAGCACGCCGTTCTTCAGGCTGGCTTCCACCTTGTCCACGTCCATCTCGGGACTCAGGGTGAAGCTGCGCTGGTAGTGGGTGGCGCGCACCTCGGCGTAGAGGGGCTCCATGCGTTCCGGCATGGGGATCTCCGCCACGCCGTCGATGCTCAGGGTGTCCCCCTCCACCTTCACGGTCAGCCGCTCCTTCGACACGCCCGGCATGTCGGCATGCACCGTGATGCCTGAGTCGTCCTCGAAGATGTCCACCTCCGGGCGGACGATCTGCTCCACCCGCTTCTGCTCCGCCGCAGGCTGCACCTCGGTGGCCTGCGTGGTCGTCAGTTCGGTCTTGTCACTCATCTCACTCACCTCCCGCCTCAGTTCACCTTGATCTGCCTGGGTTTGCTCGACTCCTTGCGCTCGATGCGGATGTGCAGCACGCCGTCCGTGTAGGTGGCGTCCACGCGGTCGGGATCCACATCCTCGGGCAAGGTGAGCACGCGGCGGAATTCGCCGTCGAACCGTTCCTTACGGTAGTAGCTGGCACCTTCCTCGCGGATCACCCGCCGCTCACCGGCCACGGTGAGCACGTTGTTCTGCAGGCTGATGTCCAGCGTGGTGGGATCCACGCCGGGCGCGAAGAGATAGACATCCACCTCTTCCGGGGTGGTGCCCACGTTCACCGACGGGAAGGCCACCGAACCCATGGAGCGGATGGCGGTGGTCAGCGGACCGCCGAAGACACTCTCCATCTGCCGCTGGATGCGCAGCAGGTCATCGAAAATCGAAGTGTCGAAACCTGGAAATCCGAACATGGTTGCACCTCCTGAATGCATGTTTCCGGTTGCCGGGGAGCTTCGGAACCGGCCACGCGGCGGATGGCCACGCGCACCGGTTCCGAAACTCCCCGTCCGATCTCTACCTTCCAGATAGGGATTTCCAGGCCGTTTTCAAGGGGCTTCCGCCGCCTCAGTACCAGAGCCCGTGCAGGTGCCATCTCGGCCTGCCGCCCGGGCCGGCGGCGAGCGGCGGGAAGGTCCCGCCAAGGGGAGGCAAGCGGGTCGCGGACCGGGACGGCTTGAGGGCGAGAATGCGCCGGATGCGTTCCTCGGTGGGAGGATGGGTGCGCAGCCAGGAGGGCTCCGGCAGCCCCTTCCCCGGCCAGAGGATCTGCTCGAGAAAGTTCCCGCTGTAGCGGTCGATCTTGGCCAAGGCGCTGGCCAGCGCCTCTGGATCGCCGGTCAGGCGCACGGCGTTGAGATCGGCATCGTACTCGCGCGTGCGCGACAGCCCCAGCTGGGCCAGCGCGCTGAAGGTGGGGGCGGAGACCAGTAGCAGGATCGCCAGCCAGTTGATCTGCACCTGCTGGAGCAGCAGCAGGGGGAGGTTGACCAGGAGCAGCAGCTGGCCGAAGAGGGAGAGCACGCTGGTGAGCCGCGCGAAGAGATCGGCGATACCCATCACCCAGGTGTCGTCCGAGCGGATGTGGCTGATCTCGTGGGCCAGCACCGCCACCAGTTCGCGGGGCGAGAGAACCTCCAGCAGCCCGCTGGAGACGGCCACCACCGCGTCCTGCCGCCGCCCGGTGGAGAAGGCGTTGATGATGCTGCTGGGCAGGTGGTAGAGCTCGGGGGCACGTTCCAGCCCTGCACGCCGCGACAGCTCCCGCACCACCGCCACCAGGTCCGGCGCCTCGGCCGCCGAGAGGCGCCGCACGCCGTAGAGCCGCATCAGCAGCCGCGGGTTCACCGCCGGATTGAGCAGGAGCAGCAGGAAGAGGCTCAGCGCCAGGGAGACCAGCCCCTCCCTGCCCCACAGCAGCCAGCCCACCAAGGCCAGAAAGCCGGCCATGAAGGCAAGCAGCAGCAACGACTGGAGCCGGTTGGCCAGCCGATGCTGCTGCCACACCGCCTCGTCCATCAGCAACCGGGCTCGAACCGGCGCAGCCGTGCCCGCAGGCGTTCCACCTCGTCCAAGAGGTCCAGTACCAACGCCGCGCCGGCGAGGTTCACCCCGAGGTCACGCTGCAGGTTGCGCACCACGCGCGCCCGCTGCAGCGCGGGGGCGGGGAAACGCCATTCGTAAGGACTGCGCCCGCTGGGTTCGAGGATCCCCTCCTCCACCAGCTCCGCCAGCCACTCGGCGTGCATCCCGCAGGCCCGGCTCAGCTCGGCCAGCGTCAGGTTGTATACCTCGTCCAGCAGGACACCCTCGAGAACCTTTTCTTTCATCTCGCTCATGGCTCACACCCCCAGTGCGCTGCGCGGGTTGTAGCTGAACTTCTCCGCCATCTGCCGGTAGAGGGCCTTCTCCTCCTCCGTGCCGGCGGGCGGCGTCATCACCTTCAGCTCCACGTAGAAGTCGCCCGGCTGCCTGGCGGGGATTCCCTTGCCCTTGAGGCGCATCTTCTTCCCGGTGTTGGAGCCGTGGGATCCCCGGGTACCGAGCTCGAATTCGCCCTATAGTGAGTCGTATTACAATTCACTGGCCGTCGTTTTACAACGTCGTGACTGGGAAAACCCTGGCGTTACCCAACTTAATCGCCTTGCAGCACATCCCCCTTTCGCCAGCTGGCGTAATAGCGAAGAGGCCCGCACCGATCGCCCTTCCCAACAGTTGCGCAGCTGAATGGCGAATGGCGCCTGATGCGGTATTTTCTCCTTACGCATCTGTGCGGTATTTCACACCGCATATGGTGCACTCTCAGT
>AMFO01000321.1_pt1 | contig 19254 bp, 13 predicted proteins | sample 552608 | NCBI WGS metagenome assembly AMFO01 (sample SAMN01893955, study PRJNA167987) | microbial mat metagenome | biome: hydrothermal vent | place: USA: Loihi, Hawai'I | collected 2003-05-01
CTGGTGGAGTAAATGAGCGACAGCCGGTCGGCAAGGTCCTTGCCGAGGGTAAGGCGCGGCGAGACGACATTTGACTGGGAGACGGCGAAGGGATCGAAGTCGATGCGATCGAGCTTCAGCAGCCGCTCCAGCGGCGCCCCGAGGAGCTCCCCCCCCGGCCCGAGACCACGGCGCAACCCGCGGGTAACCATGGCCAGCAGCCGGTCGGTCGCCTCCTCTCCTACCGCCCCGCCCACCGCACCACCGGCCACCGCGGTGAGGAGGACCGACTCATCCAGGGGCGGCGTCGAGCTCGCCTGCAGGGTGAGATCGTCAATCGGGCCGCTGGCGGTGAGGGTGACGTGGTAGTTGCGCGGCGCCCCGCCCATCGTCGTGGTGCTCACGGCGCCGCCGAAGGGCGCGGCAGTGAAGTCCCGCAGGACCGTCTCCCCCTGGGCGTCGATGAGCGGCTCGATCCCCTCCGGATCGACGAAGGTGACCGACACCGAGGTGAGGTGGATGTCGCGATCGCGCAGATGCAGGGTGCCGTTGGAGCCGGTGAGGGATCCCACCACCCCGGGAGCTGCGACCGGCCCGAGGAGGGTCACCTCACCGCCGAGCTTCAGGTCGAGGAGGTCGTTGTCGATCTCCACCGTCTGCGGCGCGCGCAGGCGCAGGTCGAGGGTGGGACCGCCGGCGACCGGCGGCGCCGTCGGCCCGCGCTCCAGGCGGCTGGTGTCGAACCCCTTGTCGTAGCGGAAGCGGCGCACGGTCAAATCGCCGCCGACCACCAGCGCCGCGGGCGGACCGCGCAGAGCCAGATCGCCCTCCACCATCGCCTCCGCCCCCGCAATTTTCACCCCCACCCCGGCGAGGCGGGTGTCGAGGACCAGGTGGTCGACCCCCGTGGGGCCGAGGCGGACGAAGCCGTTCCCCTCCACCGTGCCATCGCCGAGGCGGCCGTGGAGGCCGTCGATGAGGAGGTGCTGGCCGGAGAAGATTCCCTCCGCCGCCACCCCCTCCAGACGTAGACCGAGGCCGGGCAATGGCGCGCTCCCGTCACGGAGGACGGCGCCACCGGAGATCTCCGGCAGCGCCGTGGTCCCGGCCACCTCGGCGTAGACAGAGAGGTCGCCGTTAATCCCCGCTAAGCGGTCGTCGCGGTGGGCCAGCGCCGCAAGATCCGCGTCCGCCTGCACGGTGACCGCGAGCGGGCCCCCGGGGTTGAACCAACCATCGATCGTCCCGCCGAGACCGTCACCGGCCACCGCCAGGTCGTGAAGGTGGAGCCCCCCCTCCTGCCACACCACCCGCGCCGGCGTCTCGCTGGCCACCAGGGTGGTGGAGGCGGCGTGCGCCTTCAGGCCATCGAGCTCCACCTCCACCCGCAGCGCCTCGGCGGGCTCGGTGCGGCCACCGACGCGAAAGGTCCCGGTTGCCTCGCCGCCCACCCCGAGGGCGACCAGCCGCGACGGCAGGGCGCCCCGGAGGCGGCCAAGGTCGAGGGAGTCGAAACGGCCTCCGCCGCTCGCCGACCCGTCCGCGGCCACCGCCCCGTCGCCGATCAGGGTGGCGCCCGCCGCCCGCGCCTGCCAGCGCACCGCCCGGTCCGCCGCGTTCACGGTGAGCTCCATCGGCGCCAAGTCGATCCCCCACGCCGACACCTTCGGCAGGTGGCCCGTCACCTCGACGCGCACCGGCGCCGGGGTGCGCAGGCGAAAGTCGATGTCACCGTGGCCGGCGAGATAAGGCCACCGGTCGAGGTAACGGATCGCCGCGAGGTCGATCCCCCTGCCCGCGAGGTGCAGGTCGACCCCGTCGTGGCCGGCGACCAGCTCGCCGCGCACCGGCGGGCCGCCGGTGGCCGGCCACCCCTCCATCTCCCCCACCCCACCCCCCTCACCGTCGAGGTGCAGGCAGCCGGCAAAGCGCGCCAGATTCTCTCCCTCGACGGCAATCCGATCGCCGCCGATCGGGCCGTCGAAGCGCCACCCGGCGCCGCGCCCGGTGACCCGCCCCTGCCCCCACGTCTCACCGTGCAGAGGGATCCCCAGGAGCTGCGCCAGATCTAAGCTCTCCGCCGAGGCGATCGCCACGTCGAGGTCGAGGGCGGCGTGGGGACCGATGGTGCCGGAGACCCTCCCCTCGCCAGTGGTGAATCGAACAATCCCATCGCGCAGGGTGAGCGGCCCGGCCGGTGGCCGTTCGAAGGCGACGGTGACCGCGGCCGGAGCGAGGCGGTTGAGGATCGCGCCGGGGTGGCCCGCCGCCTCCACCTCGCTCAGGCCGCGGCCGCCGATCGACCCCGACGCCTCCCCCGCCACCGTGGTGCCGCGGTCGCGCCGGTAGTCGAAACGGCCGGTGAGGGTGGTAGACATTTGGAGCGGCAGGTCGGGGAGCGGGTCGCCCCAGCGGGCGCAGGCGGCACGCAGGTTCGCCCAGGTGAGGTCGGCGATGGTGAGCTCCCCGTCGGCGGCACCGGGGACGATCGTCGCCCTCCCGGTCACCCGTGCCCCCTCCACCACCCCGTCGATGTCGGTGAGACGCACGCCGCGCCGGTCACCGTCGATCGCCGCCACCATCTGCTGAAGCTCGACGGCGCCACGGCGCACCTCGGCGAGGCCAACCCGGCCGGCCACGTGCGGATCCGCCAGCGGCCCGCCGCCGGTGATCTGGAGGTGGAGGGTACCGGCCAGCGGCGCCACCCGCGGCACGATCGGAACCACCTCGCCCAGGTCGATCGACCCGGCAAGGCGCCAGGTCGCCTCGCCGCCCGCCCAGCGGCCGCCGCCGGTGAGACGGCTACCGTGGCTCGCCACCACCAGGTGGGAGAGACGCACACCCTCCACCCCCCCCTCCACGGTCGTCGCCACCGCCACCGCCGGCACCGGGCGACCGTCGATGGTCGCCCGCAAAGCGCCGACCTCCAGATCGACGGCAGCGTGGCCGCCGTGGATCCGCGCCTGCACCTCGATGCCGGCCAGGAGAAGGGCGGAGTTGTCGCCGAAAAAGAGCGCCGCCTCGCCGCCGGTCACCTCCACCACCGCCGGCGGCGACCCCACCGGCGACCGCGGGATCAGTGCTGCCAGCGCCGCCGGCTCGGTACAACTCAGGGTGGGATGGTGGAGGTGGAGACGGGCGAGGCGAAGGTGGTGGTGGAAGAGGGGTGCGACGGCAAGGTCGGCGACCAGCTCCTCGATCCGCACCTCCCCCACCCCCTCACGCGCCAGCGACAGGTCGTCCACCACCAGGCGCAGGCGCAGCAGGTTGAAGCGCACCCCCCCCACCGCCACCTCAGCGTCGAGGCGCGGTGCCAGCCACACCCCGAGGCGTGGCGCGGCCACGACGCTGAAAACCTCCGTGGAGAGGAGGTAACCGCCGCCGAGGAGGAGAAAGAGGACGCCGAAGAGGGCGCGGAGGAGGAGCCTGCCCATGGAAAAGTGCAGTGTTGCCGACGGCGCAGGGAGGAGCGTGTGGACAACCGTGTGGACAAGAGGGCTGTCAGTCGAGCACTGCTTGAGGAATCGAGGCTAACCCATTGATGCACTCGTAACACATTGGTTTATAAAGACGAAAACAAAATAGAGGTAATCCCCATTGCTGGCCCGTGGCACCACGACCCTCGCCATGGCAGCACCTTATCTTCGTTATCCAGCGGTTATCCACAAGGTGTACACGGGCGGACGTGGCCTTTTCACCGGGAAGTACGGAGAGAAAACAGGCACCCGGGTCCAATGGTCATTGACTCAAATTAAACCGACCGATGGCAGCAATCCGTACTGGAGATCCCGGCAGGCGCTCATCCCCCACCGGGGTCGCCACCCGGCGCGTCCGCCGCCTCCACCCGCAAGTGGTGGCGCTCCAGCAACATCCCCTCGGCGTCCCACAGACGGGCGACCGCCAGGAGGTAGGCGGTACGCGACGCCACATTGCGCTCGCGTGCCTCGGTGAGGTCACGCTGCGCCTCCAGGACATCGTGGGGGGTGGCGACACCCACACGGAACTTCTCCTCCTCCGCATCGAGACGCGCCGCCCACGAGGCCACCGCCTTGGTGGTGGCGGCGATCCGTCGCGTGCTCGTCGCCACCTCGCGGCAGGCGGTCCGCACCGCCACCACCACCGACGCCGCCGCCTGCCGCAGCGCCAGATCCGCCTGCCGGTGGCGATGGTGCGCCTGCTCGGCGGCGGCGCGGCCGGCGCGATTACCCAGGGGGTAAGAGAGAGCAAGGCCGACACCGTAAGAGAGGAAGTCACGGCGACCGAGTTGATCGGCGAGCTCCTGGACCTGTTGATCACCGGTAAGGCCGCCGACCCCCACACGGCCGGTGAGGGCGAGGTCAGGGAGGCGCAGGTTGTCCGCCCGCGCCGCCTCCAGACCGCGCTGCTCCCGCGCCAGACGGGCGAGCGCCAGGTCGGTGCGGTGGGTGCGGGCGCGGGCGAGGGCGACCTCGAGGTCCGGCTGCTCCGCCACGATCGGCGGCAGGGGCGCCGGCAGCGGCCGGAGGTCCCAGCTCCCGTGCTCCTCCGTCCCCACCCCGGTCACCTGCAGGAGGCGGTCCTGGGCGTCGGCGAGCCCCTGCTCCGCCACCGCCACCCCCTCCTCGCGCAGGGCCACCTCCGCCTCCGCCCCGAGCCGCTCAAAGGGGGGCAGCCCTCCTACCCGCACCCGCTCAGCCACGTTTTCCTCCAGGGAGCGCGCCAGCTCCCGGGAGGCGCGCGCCACCTTCAGCTTCTCGCCCGCCTCCACCAGGTGCCAGTAGCTCTCCTCGGTGGCTAGCACCACCTCCTCCATCGCCGCCCGCAGGCGCACCGCCTCCACCTCGCTCGCCACTCGCGCCAGACGCACCGGAGCGAGGTTCACCGCGGTGCCCCCGCCGCGCAGGAGCGGCTGGGTGAGGGAGAGGTCGAGGGCGGCGTCGAAGCGCGGGTTGAGGGTGGAGAAGGGAAAGTTGTCGCGCTGGCGATCGCCGGTGAGCTTCAGGCTCGCCTCGGTGCCGAGGGCGAAGCGGTGGGCGAGACCGAGGGAGAGGTTGACGGACTCCCGGGTGGTCCCGAACAGATCCGAGGCGGTAGGAGTCTCGGTGTGATCGAAGTCGACGCCGGCGGTCACCGTGGTATCGAAGTCGGCCGCCGCCTTCACCTCCGACGCCTTGGCGATCGGCAGCGCCTCCACCGCCAGGGCAACCCCGAGGTTTCGCGCCACCGCCCACTCCACCGCCTCCTCCATCCCCACCGGCCGACTCACCGGCGCCGCCGCTGCGGTCGTAGACCCGAGCGTGGCCACACAGCAGAGGAAGAGGGTGAGCCGCACCATCGGTCGAGTATCAACGACCCAGGGGCGGCGGGCGAGGGGGGGGGCGATCCGACCAGGAGTGGAGCCGCTCCAGTCGTAGGCGAGAAATGTCGGGAGAGGAGCTCGGAACCGGCCTTGGATGGCGAGGAGAGTCGGTGCTCACCACTCCGACGAAGAATTGAGGACGCCATCCCTCCGGTCTACCTCCCCCTCTGCGTCTTGGCGTCTCTGCGCGAGAATCCAGCCGACGATTATGGGCCGACCGCTGACAGCTGACAGCGCCCCCCGCCCCCCGTAGACTCGCGCGCCCATGGTCGCTCCCCTCCCCCGTCGCGCCTTCACCGACCTCCACGACTTCGTCCACGCCCTGGAGGCGGCGGGTGAGGTGATCCGCGTCCCCTACGAGGTGGACCCGGTCCTGGAGATCGCCGCGCTCACCGACCTCCAGTGCAAGGCCCCGGGCGGCGGCAAGGCGCTGCTGTTCGAGCGGGTGAAGGGGTCGCCGTGGCCGGTGGCGATCAACCTCTTCGGCTCGCGCACACGCATCTGCATGGCCCTCGGGGTGGAGTCCCTGGAGGAGCCGGGGCGGCGGATCCTCGATCTCATCGAGCCACCCGCCGCGGGGCTGGCCGCCCTCAAGTCCCTGCCGCGCCTGCGCCAGATCGCCCACTTCTTCCCCAAGCGGGTGAAGAGCGCGCCGTGCAAGGAGGTGATCGACCGGGAGCCCGACCTCACTGAGCTGCCGGTGATCACCGCCTGGCCCGACGACGGCGGCCCCTTCATCTCCTTGCCGCTCGTCTTCACCCGCTCGCCCGCGGGCGGGCCCCCGAACGTCGGGATGTACCGGATGCAGCTCTACGACGAGCGGACCACCGGGATGCACTGGCACATCCACAAGCACGGCGCCGCCCACCTGCGCGATGCCGCCCGCACGGGTGAGCCCCTGCCGGTGGCGGTCGCCCTGGGCGGCGACCCGGCGATGATCTACGCCGCCACCGCGCCCCTGCCCGATGACCTCCCCGAGGTCGCCTTCGCCGGGTTTTTGCGCAACCGGTCGGTGGAGATGGTGGAGGCGGAGACGATCCCGGGTCTGCTCGTCCCGGCGCACGCCGACTTCATCCTCGAAGGGTTCGTGGAGCCGGCGGAGACGCGCGTCGAGGGGCCGTACGGCGACCACACCGGCTACTACTCCCTCGCCGAGCCGTACCCGGTCTTCCACGTGACCTGCGTCACCCGCCGCCGCGACCCGCTCTACCCGACGATCATCGTCGGCCGCCCGCCGATGGAGGACGACTGGCTCGGCAAGGCGACCGAGCGGATCTTCCTCCCCCTGATCCAGCTCCAGCTCCCGGAGGTCGTGGATATCCACCTCCCCTTCGAGGGGGTCTTCCACAACCTGGTCCTGGTGTCGGTAAACAAGCGGTTCCCGGGCCACGCGCGCAAGGTGATGCACGCCCTGTGGGGGCTCGGCCAGATGCAGTTCGCCAAGTGCATCGTGGTGGTCGACGGCGACGTGGACGTGCAGCGGCTCGGCGAGGTCGCCTTCCGGGTGGCGAACAACGTCGACTGGAAGCGCGACATCAGCGTCGTGGAGGGGCCGCTGGACGCCCTGGATCACGCCAGCCCCCACCCGCGCTTCGGCGGCAAGATCGGCATCGACGCCACCCGCAAGCTCCCCGAGGAGGGCCACCCGCGCGAGTGGCCCGGCGACCTCGCCCACGACCCGGCCCTGGTCGCCAAGCTGCGCGAGGGGTGGGCGGCGGCGGGGCTGGAGCCCCTGGCCTAGGAGCCTGTCGGGCTTACGCACGATCTACTGCGGAAAATGTGAATCAACGATCGTGGCCGGGGCAACACGGTTTGCGCAGTGGCCGCCCGCCTCGTGAAGCTCAGCGATGGCCGAGGTCACCCTTGAAGAGCTCATCGCCCACCTCGGGGTCGACCCGGCACGCCCTCGCTTTGCCGGCGTCGACCTCTCGGGTGTCGACCTCTCGGGGCTCGTCCTTACCGGCCTCATCTTCCGCAACGCGCGGCTCATCCAGGCCGATCTATCGCGCTGCAACCTCACCGGCGCCGACCTCTTCCGCGCCCGCCTGAGCGGCGCGCGGCTGGTGGAGGCGACGCTTACCGAGGTGGTCCTCGGCTGGAGCCACCTGGAGGGGGCGGATCTCACCGGCGCCCGCCTCGATGGCGCCGACCTCCTCGACGCGCTCCTCCCCGACGCCCGTCTCACCGGGGCGTCGCTGGCGAACGCCTGCCTGCGCAACTGCGACCTCACCACCGCCCACCTGGGGGCGGCGCGTCTCGTCGGCGCCGACCTGTCGCGCACCACCCTGCGCGGTGCGGACCTCACCGCCGCGGATCTTACCGGCGCCGACCTGGTGATGGCCGACCTTACCGGCGCCAACCTCGCCGGTGCCCGCCTGGCCACCGCCCGCCTGCGCGGCGCCCAGCTCGTCTCCGCCAACCTGGAGGGGGCGGACCTGCGCGACGCCGACCTCTCCGCCGTCCGCCTCGACCGCGCCTCCCTCGCCGGCGCCGACCTCACCGGCGCCAACCTCGCCGGTACCGACCTGTCCCGGGCGGAGGGGGTGGGGTAGCCACCGGCCGGGTGCCGCGTCAACGCGGTGCCACTACCTTGAAGGTAAGGCTCGCTCCCCTTTCCGCCCTCCTCGCTTTGCGCTACACCACCCTCTGCGGGTCGATCGGTGAATCTTCGCGGAAAGGTAGGGACGATGGTGCGGTGGGGGTGGCTGGTGGTGGCGATGGCGATGGCGGCGCCTGGACCGGCACCGGCCACCCCGGTGACCGCGGCAGCAGAGGCGGGACAGTACCGGCCGGTGGTGGAGACCCAGGCACGGGTGGTCGCCAACCGTGAGACCACCCTCACCGCCCCGGTGGCGATGGCGGTCACCTCGGTGGCGGTGGAGGTGGGGGCACTGGTGGCCAAAGGGGAGCGCCTCGGCCGCGTCCGTGCACCGGAGCTCGCCGCCCGCCGGGCGCGAGTCGCCTCACTCCAGCGCGCCCTCTCTCTCGCCCGGAAGAGTGCACGGTCGGTGACGGAGTCGGTGCGCGAGGGGGCGGCGACCCGCGCCGACGCCCTCACCGCGCAGGCGGTGGTGGCCCGGGCGGAGGCGGACCTCGCCGGGGCGAGGGGGCGGGTGGCGGAGGTGGTTGCCGCCCTCGGCGGGAGCAGGCCGAGCCCGGACGGTGAGGAGAGCGGCGCGGCGCCGGTGATCGCCCCCTTCGCCGGGGTGGTGACGCAGCGACCCTCCCCCGGCGCCCACCTCGCGGCCTCCACTCTCCTCTTTCACCTCGCGGCGATCGACCCGGTCGACCTGGAGGTGGCGGTGGCGAGGGGAGAGCTTCCGGCGTGGCAGGGGGGCGAGGTGGTCGTCCGGACCGCCACCGGCGAGCGGCCCGCACGCCTCGTCGCCCCGACGCCGCGGATCGACCCCACGACCGGTCTGGCCCTGCTGCGCCTGCGGCTCGCCAACCCGGACCACGCTCTGCTCCCCGGCGGTTGGTGCGCCGTGCGCCTCACCTCCCCGCCGGTGGCAGTGGTGTGGGTCCCCACCGCGGCGGTGGTGGAGCGCGAGGGCCACACCTACTGCGTCGTGCGGGCGGACGGGAAGACCCAGCCGGTACCGGTGGCGGTCGCGGGGACGGCGGGGACAAAGACGGCACTAGGCGCGGGCCTTGCACCCGGCGCGGCGGTGGTCATCGTGGGCGCCTACGAGCGCCTCTACCATGACCTCGACCAGCTCATGAAGTTCGTCGACTGAGGGTCCGCAGAGACCCACGGCCATTTTTTGCGAGCCCGAACCCCATGCTCACCCGCCTGATCTCGCGCCCCCTGCTGGTGGTGATGGCGGCAGCGGTGGTGGCGATCGGCGGCCTCGCCTCGATGCGCCTCCTGCCGGTGGACCTCTTTCCCGACCTCAACTACCCCCTGATCAACGTCGTCACCCACCTGCCTGCCGGCGGCGCCGAGGACGTGGAGCGGCTGGTCACCCTCCCTGTGGAGGCGGCCCTTCTGGGGATGCCCGGCCTGGCGCGGTTGCGCTCCCTCTCCGGCCCGGGGATCTCCCGGGTGACCGTGGAGCTGGCGTGGGGGACTCCGGTGGCGGCGGCGCGCAATCGGGTCCAGGCGAGGCTGGCGGAGGTACGGCTACCGGCGACCACACGGCCCAGGCTGGAGAACATCGGCTCGTCGCTCGCCAAGGTGGCGACCTACGCCCTGCGCGGTGGCGACCCGGCGGCGGTGGCGAGCTGGGCCAAGGCGGAGCTGGCGCCGCGCCTCACGGCGCTCCCCGGGGTGACCAGGATCGAGGTCCTCGGCGGCGGCGAGGCGGCGTTACGCATCGACCTCGACCCGCGGGCGTTGCAACGTCACCACCTCGCCGCGAGCCAGGTCGCCGACGCCATCCGCGCCGCCCACGTCCTGACCACCGGCGGCCACGTGGAGCGGTGGGGGCGCGACCTGATGGTACGTGTCGACGGCCGGATCACCACCCTCGCAGAGCTGCGGCAGGTGGTGGTGGGCCGCTCCCCCGAGGGCCACGCGGTGATGCTCGCGGCGGTGGCCCACCTCTATCGGGGAACGGTGCCGGCGCGCTACCGCCTGCGCATCGACGACGCTCCGGCGGTCGCCCTCGTCCTCCACAAGCAGCTCGACGCCTCCACCGTGACCGTGTCGCGCGAGGTGAGCCGGCTCCTGGCCGCCACCACCCCGCCCGCCGGGGTCCGGATCGAGAAGGTCTACGACCAGGCGGAGATCATCTCCGCCGCCTACCGCAACATGCGCAACCAGCTCCTCTGGGGGGCGCTGTTTGCGGTGGTCGCCCTGGTCTGGGGGCTCGGCCGCCACCGCCTCACCCTGGTGATCGCCCTCACCCTGCCGCTGGCGTTGCTGGCGACGGTGGCGGGGATGCGCCTCCTGGGGCTGGGGATCAACCTGATGACCCTGGCGGCGATGACTGTCTCCGCGGGGATGCTGGTGGACGACGGCATCGTTGTCCTGGAGAACATTGTCCGCCACCGCCAGGGAGGTGCGTCGTGGCGCCAGGCGGCCCTGACCGGTACCCGCGAGATCGTCGCCCCGGACATCGCCGGGACCCTCACCACCCTCGCCGCCTTCCTCCCCCTGGCCGCGGTGACCGGCCTGGCGGGCCGCCTCTTCCACCCCTTCGCCTGGACCTTCTCACTGCTGCTCCTCACCTCCCTCGTGGTCTCCCTCACCCTGGTGCCGGTGGCCGCCGCCCACACCCACCACGCCCCCCACGCGCCGGGGCGCTGGCTGGCGCTGCTCGGCCGCGGCCACCGGCGGCTCCTCGACGGGCTCCTCGCCCACCGCGGTGTCGCCCTCGCCGCGACCGTCGTCCTCCTGGCGGCGAGCGCCGCCCTGCTCGCGTGGAGCCCGGTGCGCTTCCTGCCCCTGCTCGACGAGTCGAGCCTCATGCTCTCCTACCAGCTCGCCCCGGGGACGTCGCTCGCCGAGAGCGAGCGGGTGGGGGCGCGGCTCGATGGCATCGCCCTCGCCACCCCAGGCGTCGCCACGGTGGTGCGGCGCACCGGCTCGCCCGAGGCGTCCCAGTATCTGGAGGGGGCCAACGAGGGGGAGGCGATCCTCCGCCTCGCCCCCGGCGCCGACGCCACCGCGGTGCGCGCCGACCTGGAGCAGCGGTTGGAGAAGCTGGACGGGGTGATCACCCGGGTGAACGAGCCCACCAGCGAGAAGATCGACGAGTCCTTCGCCGGCCTCCCCGCCCTCTTCGGGGTCACCGTCTTCGCCCCGGCGCTGCCCACCCTCTACGATGCGACCCGCAGGATCGAGGCGGCGATGGGCAAGGTTCCCGGGATCGCCAACGTGGTGAACAACACCAAGGTGGGGGTGGACGAGCTGCGCGTCGTCCCCGACCGCGCCGCCTGCGCCCGCCTCGGGGTAAGCCCGGCGGCAGTGGCCGAGGCGGTCCACCTGGCGCTGGAGGGGGAGCGGGTCGCCACCACGATCGTCGACCAGCGCCCCGTCGCCCTCTTCGTCCGCAATCAAGGCGCCGGGGCGATCGACGTGGCGGGGGTCCGCCGGCTGCTGATCACCCGGCCCGGCGGCGCGCCGATCCCCCTGGCGCAGGTGGCAAAGGTCGAGCGCCACTCGGGCTACCCGGCCATCGAGCACCACCACGGCGGCCGCTCCCTCACCCTCACCGCCGAGATCGACGGCAACCCGTGGGTGGTGCGCCGTCGCCTCGACCGGGCGATCGCCGCCCTCCACCTCCCGGCGAGCGTGGCGACGAGCTACACCGGCGAGTACCAGCAGCTCTTCGCGGTGGGGCTCCAGTGGCTCTGGGCGATGGGAGTGGCGGCGCTGCTCGTCTATGGGATCATCGCTCTCACCCTCGGCAACCTCCTCGACCCCCTGGTGGTCCTGGTCAAGCTCCCCATCGACTTCATGGGCGCCGCTCTCGCCCTGGCGATCTGCCGCCAGCCCATCGATCTCACCGTGGCGGTGGGGTTCATCACCCTCCTCGGGGTCTCGGTGAACAACGGCATCACCCTGTTGCGCTTCACCCACGATGGCCGCGGTCGCGGCGAGGGGGCAGCGCAGGCGGTGCGCGAGGCGGCCACCCTGCGCCTGCGGCCGCTCCTGCTGACCCACATGACCACCCTGCTGGCCCTCGTCCCCGCAGCGCTCGGCCTCGGTCGCGGACCGCAGCTCCTCCAGCCCCTCGGGGTGATGCTCTTCGGCGGTCTCACCGCCGGTACCCTCTTCACCCTCACCCTCCTGCCGGTGCTGTACTGCGCCACCGAGCGGTGGCGGCGGCCGGCGGCGGAGGTGGCGGCGTGAGCGGTGCGGTCCAGCGGCGGGGAGATCGCCGCTGGGGTGGGGTGGGGCGGTGGGTCGCCGGGCTCGCCGTCGCCGTCGCCGTCGCCGCATGTGGCCACCTGGCGAGCGAGCGGCCTGATCTGGTCGCCGCCCACCCCGCGCCGCCCGTGGTCGCCTCCCTCCCCCGCCTGGCCCCCCTCCCGGAGGGGGTCCCCCTCGACGCCGCCCAGGTGGCGCGCCTCGCGGTCGCCCGCAACCGGGCGCTGCGCGCCCTGCGCGCCCGCCACGGCGTCGCCGCGGCGCAGCTCGTCGGGGCAGGGCTGCTGCCGGACCCCGAGCTCACCCTCGATGGGGACCACCCGACCTCCGGCGACGGCAGCGAGGTGAACGCCTGGTCCGCCACCCTCGTCTACCCGGTCGGCCCGGTGGTGACCCGTGGCCGCCGCCGCGCCGCCGCCGCCGCCCGCCTGCGCCGGGTCGATCTGGAGGTGGCGTGGCAGGAGTGGCAGGTGGCGGCCGAGGCGAGGTCCCTCTTTGTTACCGCCGCCACCGCCACCCGTCGCCTGCACCTCCTCCGGCAGGCGGCCAGCGAGGTGGACGCCCTCTACCGCCGCGCCAGTGACGCCCTCGCCGGCGGCCGCCTCGGGGTCACCCCGGTGGCGGACGAGCTCGCCGCGACCTTGAAATTGGAGGCCCGGCGCGACCGGGCGGCACGCGAGCTCGCCGACGCGCAGGCGCGCCTGCGCACCCTCCTCGACCTGGAGGCGGCCACACCGCTCCCCCTCGCCGACGCGCCCCTCCCCGCCCCGCCGAGCGAGACGGCCGTCGCCGCCGCCCTCGACGAGGTCAAGGGCCGCCGCCCGGACCTGCGGGCGCTGGCCGCCGGCAGGTCGGCGGCCACGGCGCGCGAGCGGGCGGCGCTCCTCAGCCGCTTCCCCGCCGTCGCCATCGAGCTGCACACCGGCCGCGAGACCGACGCCACCGAGTCCGTGGGCGGCGGCATCACCCTCCGCCTCCCCCTGTTGAACCGCCGGCGCGGCGCCATCGCTACGGCACGGGCGGAGCAAGGCCGGCTCGCCGCCGAGGTCACCGCGCGCCTCTCCGCCACCCGCCACGACGCCGCGCGCCTGATGCGCCGGGCGGCCCTGATCGATGCCGAGCTCACCCGCCTCGACCGCCGCGCGGCGGCGGTGGCGACCCTCGCAACGCGGGCGCGGGCCGCCTTCGCCCGCCACCGTCTGGCGCCACGCGCCTACCTGGCGGCGGAGCGCGCCCGCCTCGACCTCCACCTGCGCCAGCTCCGCCTCGCCGGCGACCGCGCTCAGACCGCCATCACCCTCGACACCCTCCTCGCGCGACCGGTGGAGGCGTACCGGGAGTCACGGTGATGGCGGAGACGGAGCAGGGAGAGGCAAAGGAGCTCGCTCGAGCGCGCGCCAAGGCGGTGCGGCTCCTCGGCCCGGCGCCCCTCACCGCCCGCCAGCTCACCGACCGGCTGCGGCGCCGCGGCTTCGAGGCGGAGGTGGTGACGACGGTGGTCACCGAGTGCGTCGAGAGCGGCTGGGTCGACGACGCGGACTACGCCCGCCGCTGGCTCGAACGGCGGCGCGAGCAGGGGTACGGCCGGGCCAGGATCCGGGCCGAGCTGATCCAGCGCGGCATCGAAGAGGAGGTCGCCGCCGCCGCCCTCGCCGAGGAGGAGGTGGGTGCCGAGCTCGCCGCCGCCCGCCGTGCCGGGGCGCGCAAGATCCGGAGCCTCGGCACGATCCGCGACGACCGCGACCGCGCCAAGCTCGCCCGCTTCCTCGCCGCCCGCGGCTTCAACGGCCACACCGCGCGGCGGATCGTGGAGGAGGTGGGGGAGGCTTCGGGAAGGGAGTAGCGGTCGGCCCCGATCGGGAGAGAATCTCGCGCGGAGGTGCTGAGACGCAGAGGGGAGCTCTGGCCACGGGTCGGCCGTCACCGGTGGGACACCGGAGCACAGTGCGGGCCTGGAAGGCCAGGGCTCGCCACAGAGGCAGGGAGGACACAGAGAACGGCATCGGAAAATATGGATTCGTTTTTTCTGCCATGAAGGACACGAAGATTTCAGAGCACGTCTTCATGCTCTTCATGGTGAAGACGCCGTTCCCCGGCAGGTGAGGTTGCACCCAGGCATCTCGACTGCCCCCTCTGCATCTCCCCACCTCCGCGCGACAATTCCAGCCGGAGATGATGGACATGACCGACCCAGTAGATCCATATTCGGACAGAATGTAGACTCCATACGAAACCGACCCCATGGAGGCAGCCATGCGAACCCTGCGCGTTTCCGAGAACATCGTTCCGGTGAGTGATTTCAAGGCCAAGGCCGCCGACTGGCTACGGCGTCTGGACGAAACCTCTGAGCCCGTCGTCATCACACAAAACGGCAGGGCCGCAGGTGTGCTTCTCTCGCCCAGCGCCTACGACGAGCTCACCGAGCGCTACCGCTTCGTCAACGCGGTGGAGCAGGGGCTTGCCGACGCCGATGCCGGACGTGTCATCCCCCATGCGGAGGTTGTCGCCGAGATGCGCCGCCGCTTTGGTGGGGGCGACGACGCATGAGCCAGAGCAAGCAGGAACCAACCAAGCCCTTCGCGATCATCTAGTCCCGTCGAGCCAAGGAGGACCTCGCGGCCATCGGTGCCTACATCGGGGCGGACAACCCTGCCGCAGCGATGCGCTGGATCGACCGCTTGGTCGCCGACGTCGAGCACGCCGCGGAGATGCCCCTCACCGGACGCCTCGTACCTGAATATGCCGACCATCACGAGCTCCGCGAGATCCTCAGGCGTACCTACCGCATCGTCTACCGCATACGCGACAGCGCGATCGAAGTGGTGACCATCTTTGAAGGTCACCGCCGCTTCCCGGACGACGCAGTCTCCGAGTAGCACGCCTCGGGAAGTACAGAAGCGACCCCGAGGTTAGAGGGGGACAACCACGAGGAGCATGAAGGAGTAGCACCCCTCCCCGCGCGATTTCCCACCTCGCCACCGCTCACGCGGCGACGTCGATGAGCTCACTGGCGCAGGCGGGTAGCGGCACCGGCTCACCGCGCTCGCGGAGCGCCTCGATGTGGAGCTGGATCGCCTCGCGGATCAACCCCAGGACCTCGTCTCGACTCTCACCGACCGCGACGCAGCCAGGCAGATCGGGCACATGGGCGCCGTAGCTCGACTCGCCTCGCTCGATGACCACCATGTATCGCATGGTTATCCCTTCTTCAGCCCCGCCTGCTTTACCACGCTCGCAAGCGTACCTCGCGGCATGTCGATGCTCGGTTTCCCGGCGACGGTAACCGTTCCCGGCTTGGTCGGATGCTGAAACTGTCGATGACTTCCTCGCATGCGTATCTGCTCCCAGCCGTCTGCCTCCAAGAGCTTGATCAATTCTTTGACCTTCATGGTCGTTGAATCCGCCAATCAATCCCACGGAGATCACACGCTTCCCTGCGCATAGTCAGTCTAGGGAGACCCACAGAACCCTGACAAGGAAAAGCACGGCAGGATCTACCCCACGGGTTGTCCGCCCCTTTTCCCAACCTGCCGTTGCCGCCACACTACCCCCTGCTCCGGCCCGCCGGCCGAAGAGGGGGGTATCCATGCTGTCCAGCTCCGAAATCCGCCGCCGCTTCCTCGACTTCTTCGCCGAGCGCGGCCACACGGTGGTCGCGTCGTCGTCTCTGGTGCCCGGTGACGACCCGACCCTGCTGTTTACCAACGCGGGGATGGTGCAGTTCAAGTCGGTCTTTCTCGGCGAGGAGCAGCGCAGCTACCGGCGCGCCACCTCGTCGCAAAAGTGCGTGCGCGCCGGCGGCAAGCACAACGATCTGGAGAACGTCGGGGTGACCGCGCGCCACCACACCTTCTTCGAGATGCTCGGCAACTTTTCCTTCGGCGACTACTTCAAGCACGAGGCGATCGCCTACGCCTGGGAGCTCCTCACCGACCCAGCCCACGGCTTCGGCCTCGACCCGGCACGCCTCTGGGTGACGGTCTTCGAGGAGGACGACGAGGCGGCACAGATCTGGCTCGATGAGGAGGGGGTGGACCCGGCGCGCTTCTCGCGCATCGGCGCCAAGGACAACTTCTGGTCGATGGGAGAGATCGGCCCGTGCGGCCCGTGCTCGGAGATCTTCTTCGACCACGGCCCGGAGGTGGCGGGCGGGCCGCCGGGGAGCCCGGAGGCGGAGGGCGACCGGTACACGGAGATCTGGAACCTGGTCTTCATGCAGTACAACCGGGAGAAGGACGGCACCCTCAACCCCCTGCCGCGCCCCTCGGTAGACACCGGGATGGGGCTGGAGCGGATGGCGGCGGTCCTCCAGGGGGTCCACGACAACTACGACACCGACTGCTTCACCCCCCTGATCGAGGCGGTGCGGGCGCGGGCCCCCACCCCCGAGGCCGACGGCGCGCGGGTGAGCGAGCGGGTGGTGGCGGACCACCTGCGCTCGGTCGCCTTCCTCCTCGCCGACGGGGTGGTGCCGGCGAACGACGGCCGTGGCTATGTCCTGCGCCGGATCCTGCGGCGCGCGGCGCGCCACGGCCGGCGCCTGGGCTTTACCCGCCCCTTCCTCGCCGAGCTGCTGCCCACCCTTATCGACCAGATGGGTACGGCCTACCCGGAGCTCGCCACCCGCCGCGACACCCTCGCCTCGACCATGGTGCGCGAGGAGTCGCGTTTTCTCGCCACCCTCGACCACGGGCTGGCGCTGCTCTCCGATGCTCTCACGGAACTGCCCGCCGGGGAGCCGCTCTCCGGCGAGGTCGCCTTCCGCCTCTACGACACCTACGGATTCCCCCTCGACCTGACCCGTGACGTCTGCGCCGAGGCCCACAGGACGGTGGATGAGGCGGGATTCGAGCAGGCGATGGAGAAGCAGCGCACCCGCGCCCGCGCCTCGTGGAAGGGGGGGGCGGAGAGTGAGTCGCAGGTGGTCTACCGCAACCTCCTCGACGAGGTGGGAAAGAGCCGCTTCACCGGTTACGAGCAGATCGAGGGGGAGGGCAAGCTCCTCGCCGTGGTGCGCGACGGGGCACCGGTGGTCGCGGCGACCGCCGGTGACGAGGTGGAGCTGATCCTCGATGCCACCCCCTTTTACGCCGAGTCGGGCGGCCAGGCGGGCGACCGCGGGCTGTTGGTGGGAGACGGGGTGGAGGTCGAGGTAACGGACACGAAGGCGCCGGTCCCCGGCCTCATCTGCCACCGGGCACGGATCCGGCGGGGCGAGCTCGCAGTCGGCGTGTCGCTGACCTGCCTCGTCGACCGCGACGCACGCGCCGCCACCGCCCGCAACCACACCGGCACCCATCTCTTGCAGGCCGCCCTGCGCGAGGTCCTCGGCGACCACGTGCGCCAGGCGGGCTCCCTGGTGGCGCCGGACCGGCTGCGCTTCGACCTGCACCACTTCGCCCCCATCGACGAGGCGCAGCTCCGCGAGGTGGAGCGGCGGGTGAACGAGGAGATCTGGCGCCACGAGCCGGTCATCACCCGCCAGGAGGGGCTGGAGGAGGCGGTCGCCTCCGGCGCCATGGCGCTCTTTGGCGAGCGGTACGGCGACAAGGTGCGGGTGGTCTCGGTGGGCGACTTCTCCAAGGAGCTGTGCGGCGGCACCCATGTGGCGAACAGCGGCGACATCGGCCTGCTGGTGATCGAGCGCGAGCAGGGGATCGCCGCCGGGGTCCGGCGGATCGAGGCGGCCACCGGTGAGGCGGCCCTCGCCTACCTGCGCCGCCAGGGGGCGCGGCTGGCGGAGGCGGCGGCGGTGCTCAAGGCCGACCCGGAGCAGCTCACCGAGCGGGTCACCCGCGTGGCCGAGCGCGAGCGCGAGCTCACCCGCGAGGTGGAGCGGCTGAAGCGCAAGCTCGCCGAGCAGGAGGCGAGCCAGGGTGAGACCGAGGAGGTGAACGGGGTGGCGGTGGTGGTGCGCGACCTCGGCGAGGGCGACGCCGACTCCCTACGCCAGCTCGCCGACTCCCTGCGCGCCCAGGGGAGCCCCTTCGTGGCGCTGCTCGCCGCCCGCCACAAGGGCAAGCCGCTGCTCCTGTGCGCGGTAGACCGGAGCGTCACCGACCGGATCCAGGCAGGCGACGTGGTCAAGCAGGTGGGTCGCCACATCGGCGGCGGCGGCGGCGGCCGTCCCGACCTCGCCCAGGCGGGTGGCAAGCGGGTCGAGGGGATCGCGGACGCCCTGGAGGCAGGGGCGGCGCTGTTGCGCGAGAGGCTGGTGGAGTAACGGCCTCGCGCAGAGACGCGGAGACGCAGAGGTCCGGTTCTGACCCACCGGCGGCACAGGCAGCAACGCGCGAGCTCGACCTTGCCCTGCAGGGATGCACCATGAGGACATGAAGATCATGAAGGGTTGGGATCCCGATTCTTCATGTCCTGATATGGAGTGACCCTCTGTCAAGGGTGGCAGCGGTGGGTGGTTAGGGAGGACGAGAGGAGGGGAAAAGCGTTCCGGCGACCGAGACGACGGAGGGGGTGGGTAGCTTCGACGACGAGTCAACCTGATATTCGTAGATTACGTGAGAGATCCCACGCAGAGCCCACAGGACCGTTGTTCGTCGGGAGGAATCGCGTTCTTCAGTCGCGAATTGGGGAAGGGGTCTTCCCTGTCGCAAGGACATGCCGCGCGCCCTCCGATTCGTACCCACCGCCCTCCGCCGTCGCAGACGCCGGAAGCGCGGAGTTTGGACGGGGATTACACGATCAAGATGGGAGACATGAGCGAGGTCCTCCGTGAAAGGGCAACCGCGAGGTAAAGGCGGCGCTTCGTTCCGAAGCGAAGCCCCCCGGCTTCGCTTGGAAGCGCTCTGGCCGAGGGGACGGTGGGGGGCAAGGCTCGGCCACGACGGCGCAGCCGCTTGGCCTTGCGGCCCACCGTCCCCTCGGCCATCGCCCCAGTCCCGGCCCATCGCCCCGTCTCCGTGAGTCGCGCCTTAGGCGCGGGCCACCGCCTCGTCCGGAAGGGCACCCATCGCCTGGCGGTAGAGCACCTCCCACAGGAACCCCACCAGCTCTCGGGCCACCGCGACTACCACCTTGGGCATCATCTTGCGCCGGTTGCTGAGCTGCCAGTAGCGTCGGTACAGCCGTCGGCTGGCTCGGTCGGCGATCGAGATCACCCAGC
>AMFO01000080.1_pt1 | contig 19148 bp, 20 predicted proteins | sample 552608 | NCBI WGS metagenome assembly AMFO01 (sample SAMN01893955, study PRJNA167987) | microbial mat metagenome | biome: hydrothermal vent | place: USA: Loihi, Hawai'I | collected 2003-05-01
GAAATATCGCAGGCGCCTGGCGACCACCAACATGCAGGAGCGGCTGAACGAGGAGATACGCAGACGTGAAAAGGTCATCCGCATCTTTCCCAATGAGGACAGCGCCATGCGACTGATCGGCGCACTGCTCGCTGAAAAGCATGAGACATGGTCAACCGGAAGACGTTATTTCGATATGACCGAGTTCCACGAGTGGAAGAATGCCCGGCTTAATCAGCCCGGCACCAGGGTGCGGAGCATTAAATGACAAATCCAAACCTGACGGAAAATGAATTTACAGCAGATCTGGGACTTGATCCCCGGCGATCCGTCTTCACCCGATCCCCCGGCTTCCTTGGAATCAGACTTGGCGCCGCAACAACGCAGGTATGACCCAATGCCGTCAGTTGTCGGTATAGCCCGAACCCAAAACACCCCGCTTCGTATACAAAACACAGATTATGGCCTTCACGTCCCAAACGCCTGGCTAGCTTACTTACTGCCGCTGACGTGTTGGAAATCTCGCCAAAACTGTTTGCTTCGCCACATCTCTCATCCGCAACCGCTACCGTGATGAAATCCTTGTGGACATCCAACCCGATAAATCTAATTCTTCCCTTCATGGTGGCTCACCTCCTTGATTATGGCTCTGCCTTATCAGCAAAGTCCGGTAAGGATAATCCACGCACCTCAAGGATGGTGAGTCACCCTCCTTTCAAGGGGCAGCCATGATGTCTAAAGAAGGGTCGGTGGAGACCGAACCGCCGTACAATTAGGTGCGTCCGAGCCGGTGTGCGAACCAATGCAGCAAACGCTGATGCATGGAATAGAAGAACTCGCCGCCCTGCTGCAGCCAGAACGGCATCCTGTCCTGCTCGGCCCGCAGCCACAGCCAGATGCCTGTCGCAAAAAATCCTCCCTGGCCCAGCCACATCGACCAGCCCGGAATGGCCCCTGAGTCGGCCTGGCGATGGAGGACGAATTGCACATTGTAGAGCAAGACCAGGAGGGCCACTCCGAGAATGTAGGACCCGGCCCGTCCCGAACGCTTGGGGGTGAGGGAGAGAGGCAGGGCGAAGAGGGTCAGTATCAGAATGGTTGTCGGCAACATCAATCGCCAATGCCACTCGGCCTCTGCTGCCGCATCCGGGTGCATACGCAAGCGCTGCCACAGCCCCATCGGGGTCATCAGAATGACATGATCACTGGAGCGTGCCAGTTTCACGGCATCCATGCGTCCGAGTGGGAATACAACCTCATAATCCTTGAAGGCAAGGATGCGCTGGTCGTCACCACGACCCTCCAGACGTGTGCCATGATGCATGCGCAACCGGATGCCGGAGGCCGCCGGTGTCAATTCCGCCGTTTCCGCCAGATAAAAAACCGGCCCGCCGGGACGGGCGTCCTCAACCATCACGCCGTGATAACGTCCCTGCGCATCCTTGCCGTCAACATAAAAGGTGATTGGCCCCATGTCGCGCGAAAAGCGGCGAGGGGTAAAGTCGGGAGCGCCCCGGAGGCTGTAGACTTGTCGCAGGAGATTGTTGAAAGCCAGTTGGCCCTGCGGCAACAGGAACATGGCCATCCACCCCAGCAGCAGATACAACAGTATCGCCACCACGAACAATTGCCGGAAAATCCGGAGATAGGAAAGGCCTGCGGCCCGCATCGCATCCATTTCACTGCCTTGTTGCAGGCCCGAGATCACATGCTGTACGGAGAGAAAGAATGCGATTGGTACGGTCAGCAATGCAAAATAAGGCAACACGTTCAAAAGCAGCAGACCCAGCAGACTCCAGGGCGCACCGCTGTCCGTGATCAGAGCCAGAAGCTTGATGGCCCGCCCCAACAGCAATACGCCGGTTGCAAGCACGAGTCCACCGACGAAGGGGGCCACCCATAGCCGCAGGACATAACGATCCAGGATCACGGCCTAACCCGGATTTTCATGGAATCGCACCTGCCTGCCGCACTTCACTCGGCACAGGCAGGCAAGAAACATAGCCTTGAGCTGCTTCGCAGCCGAAGATGCGCAGCCGGCCCGCGCAGACAAGAAAGGCGCTTCGAAATGCAAGGAGTCATGCTGCAAAAGCACATCGGTTTCAATGCAACTCTTTCATGTATTTCGACATTTCAAATCCTGGTGCATGGCCATCATGAAAAATCCGGGTTAAGCCTAACCCGGCCTTTCCATGAAAACCACAAGGCGACCATCGGGCACGGATGCTCCGCACTCGTGATGCCATCCGATCCTGTGTGGAATCCACGCTAAAATAGCCGTATGCGGTTCACAATCTTGTTCTCCCACGGGGCCGGATCATGAACGCGGAGGTCGCGGCAAGCTTCCTTTTCTACATCCTCTCCGTGTTTGCGCTCGGCGTCTATTCCGCCCGCTACGCAAGGCGTTCAAGCAGCGATTTTTTTCTGGCCGCCCGCAAGCTTGGCGCCTGGGTGGCGGCCCTTTCCGCATCGGCCTCTGCTGAAAGCGGTTGGGTGACTCTCGGACTTGTCGGCATGGCCTTTCATACCGGGGTCGCCGCTTTCTGGGTCCTGCCCGGGACGATTGTGGCCATGCTGTTCAACTGGCTCGTTCTTGGACGGAAGCTGCGGGCTTTTGCGAAGGTCCACGACGCCATCACCCTCCCCGATGTGCTGGCGACGGCGCACGCGGGGAAATACGCCGCTCCGATCCGGATCGTATCCGTGGCCATCATCCTGTTCATGTTGAGTACTTACACGGCGGCGCAATTTACAGCCGCGGCCAAAACCTTCGAGGCCACCTTTGATTGGACCTATCTCGCGGGCGTTTTGGCCGGTGGTGGGCTGGTGTTGATCTACACGGTGCTCGGTGGCTTTCGTGCCGTCGCCTGGACGGATGTAGCCCAGGCCCTGCTGATGCTTTCCGGTGTCACGATCGTTCCCCTGGCCCTGATGCATCAGATCGGAGGTTGGGAGGCGCTCCTGCAAAGGCTCTCGGCGCAGAATCCGGCCCTGATCGATCCATGGGCGGCCAAAGATGGCCTGGAACTGTTCGGATTCTTCGCCCTGTGGTTCGGAATCCCCTTCGGCTATCCGGGCCAGCCTCATATTCTGGTGCGGTTTATGGCCAGCAGGGACGAAGCCGTCATCCGCCGCGGCGCCATCATCTCAAACATCTGGGTTTTCGTGCTCTTCTCCGGTGCCGTTATGCTCGGCATTTCGGCGCGCGCCTACTACGGCTGGCTTCCGGACGCCGAGAAGGCGCTTCCCGTGGCGGCCACGGAACTGCTACCGGGATGGCTGGCCGGGATGATGCTTGCCGCGGTCATGTCCGCCATCGGTTCCACGGCCGATTCGCAATTGCTGGTCTGCGGCTCTTGTATCAGTCACGACCTTCTGGATCGAACCTTCGGCCTCCGATTCAGCCGTCGTTTCATGCTGCGGGTACACCGCCTGGCCGTGTTGTTCATCGGGGTCACGGCCATGGGAATCGCTGCGGTTCAGAGTCGCATCATCTTTCATTTTGTCCTTTATGCCTGGGCCGGTCTCGGGGCCGCATTCGGCCCGGCCCTGATCCTGACCCTGCTGGGACGGAAGACAACGGGTGCGGGAATCGTGGCCGGCATGCTTGCAGGCTTGGCGACCGCCATCGCCTGGGCCGAGACGCCGGCATTGAAGTCCCTGTGCTATGAATTGCTTCCCGCCTTCATGCTTTCGCTGCTGGTGATCGTCATCGTCAGCCGTGCGACCCGGGTCCGGTAAGTTCTCGGTACATGCGCGCCACCGAGTCGGGATCGCATACAAGCAACACATCGCAGCCCGCCCGCAGCGCCCGTTCGCCGGCCAGGCACACATGATCGCCGACGCCGCGCATGCACAGATCGTCACTCCACACCGTTCCACGGAAGCGAAAACGCCGTCGCAACACCTCCCCGATCCAGAACGGGGACAGTGTTGCCACACGTGCATCCGCACGCGAGTAGACAACATGCGCGGTCATGATGTGGCGCAACCCCTCCCGTATCAGCCGCCGGAACGGCTCGGCTTCCGCCATCAGCGTCTCCACCCTCTCCGGCACCACCGGGACGCTCACATGCGAATCGGCTGTGGTGCGACCATGCCCCGGGAAGTGCTTGCCCACCGCTTCGATGCCGGCCGCATGCAGGCCACGCATGCACGCGGAACCCAAGGCGGTGACCCGCTCCACATCCGAACCGAAGGCCCGCTTGCCGATCACCGCATGCGCTCCGGCATGAAAGAGATCCAGCACCGGGGCGCAATTGTGCGTGAAGCCGAGTTCCCTCAGGGCCTCGCCGCAGGCGAGATTCTGTTCGTAGACGGTGGCCACGGCCTTCTCCGCACTTCGCGCGTGCATGCGTCCGAATTCAGCGGCCGCGGCTCTCCCGGAGAACGGAGGCCAGGGCAAACGGCTTACCGGTCCGCCTTCCTCATCGATCGCCGCCCACAAATCCCTGCCGGCCCGATCCCGTGCTTCGGTGAGCAGGCGGCGCAATTGCTTCGGTGTCTCGATGTTCCTTGCAAACAGGATCACCCCCCGTGGCGGGCTGTCACGAAGGGCTCGGCGTTCCGCAGGCGTAAGCCGGGGTCCGCGCAAGCCGATCAGCGACCGTGCCAGGATCTCACGCATGCAGAGAGCCGCCGCTGTTCCTGCGTACATCGAGATGATCGCGCAGCGCATCCCCGAAGAGATTGACCGCCATGACCAGCAGAAAAAGCGTGGTTCCAGGCCAGATCACCAAGGTCGGGGCCACGAGCATCAGGCGCGTGCCCTCGCGGATCATGGTTCCGAGTGAGGCCGCCGGCGGCTGGACGCCAACGCCGAGAAAGGACAGGCCCGCCTCGCCAATCATCACCGCGGCCAGTCCGAAGCTCGCTTCGACCAGAAGCGGCGCGGCGATGTTCGGCAGCAGATGGCGGCAAGCGATGGATCCAAGACCGGCACCGGCACTCATCGCGGCCTCGATGAAAGGCGCATTCTTCAGCGACATCACCTGAGTCCGGGCGAGGCGTGCGAAACCGACCCAACCGACTGCGGTCAGGGCCAGAATCAGCTTGTCGACACCGGGTCCGAGCATGGCCGCGACGGCGATGGCCAGCAGAATGCCGGGAAACGACAGCACCACGTCGGCCGCGCGCATCAGCAAGGCATCCATCCAGCCCCCGAGCCAGCCGGCCGCCATTCCCAACGGGATTCCGAACAGGGCCCCAAGCGAGACGACGGATACGCCGACGGTCAGGGAGAGTTCGAGGCCTTCGGCCAGTCTTGCCAGCACGTCCCGTCCCAGGGCGTCGCAACCAAGGGGGTGCACGGTGCTCATTCCGGCCAGTACGGCGTTCAGATCGACCCGATGGCCATCCACACCGTGCAACCAGGCGGCGGGCAGGATGACAAGCGATGCGAGCAGACAGGCTGCCCCCATGCGAACGGCCGGGATTCCAGGCGGGGTTCTCACTGGGACCTCTGCCTCGGGTCCAACCACATCCCCAACAGATCGGCCGCCAGATTGGCCAACACGTAGATGGCGGCGAGGAACAGCACGCATCCCTGCACCAGCGGATAGTCGCGCCGCTGAATGGCCTCGATGGTCAGCAATCCCAAGCCGGGCCAATCGAAGACCGTTTCCGTGATCACGGCACCGCCCAGAACCGCTCCCATCTGCAACGCATACAGGGTGACCACCGGGACGGCAGCCAGGCGCGCCGCGTGCCACCACCAGAGCCTTCCTTCCGCAACACCCAGGGCACGGGCGGTGCGGATCGCATCCGTGCCCATGGCCTCAAGCCAACTCGATCGTGCCATGCGCGAGAGTACGGCGGAGAGTGCCGTGCCCAACGTCACCGCCGGCAACACGATGCTGCCGGGTTGATCCATGCCGGAAACGGGGAGCCAACCGAGCATGACGGCGAAGAGCAGCATCAGCAGCGGCCCGAGCCAGAAATTCGGGATGGAAACCCCCAGAAGCGAAAAAACCATGGCACCCAGGTCCGGGGCACGGCCGGCATGGCGGGCGGCGAGGCATCCCAGGGGCAGCGCCATCGTCAAGGCCAGCGCCAGGCTGCAGGCGGCCAGTTCGGCCGTCGCCGGCAGGCGCTCGAGGATCAGGGAAAGAACCGGCCGGTGATCGATGAGCGTACGGCCCCAATCGCCGTGGAGAAGGCCGCCAAGATAATGGATATATTGCACCGCAAGCGGCTCGTCCAGATGCAACGCATGCCGCAAGGCGGCCCGATCCGCCGGCAGGGCCATCTCACCCAACAACGCATCGACGGGATCGCCGGGGACCAGATGCAACAGCAGAAAGACCATCGTCGCCACGCCCAGCAACGTCGGCATAGCCTGCAAAAGTCGTATCAACGACAACCGGATCAACATGGGGACAGGCTATCGCGGTTTTTTTTCAAGATCACGGACGGATACTTGCCATGCCGCGCCGCGGCTTGCAGCCTCCCGCACCATGCCCGAGCGTGTCGATCCCGAAGAAATCAGGAAATTTGAGGCCCTGGCGGAGGAATGGTGGGATCCCACCGGCCGCTTCCATCCCCTGCACCGCATCCAACCGCTGCGCATCGAGTACATCGCCGGAAGAATGGATCTGCAGGGACGAGCCATTCTGGATGTGGGTTGTGGCGGCGGCCTGCTGGCCGAGGCGCTGGCCTTGCGCGGCGCCCGTGTGACCGGAATCGACCGCTCGCCGAAAGCACTTGCCGTGGCGCGCATGCATGCCCAAAAAAGCGGCGTCGAGGTGAGCTACCACGAGAGCGATGCCCAAACCTGGGCCGAAAGGCATTCCGCTTCCTACGATGCGGTGACCTGCATGGAAGTGCTCGAACACGTGCCCGATGTCGAGGGCACCATCCGTGCCTGCGCCGAAATGCTGAAGCCGGGCGGGATACTGTTCTTCGCCACCCTAAACCGCACGCCCGAGGCCTGGCTCAAGGCCGTCATTGGAGCTGAATACATTCTCGGCTGGCTCCCCAAGGGCACGCACCGCTATTCGAAATTCATCCGGCCCTCCGAACTTCATGCTGCCTGCCGGGCAGCCGGCCTTGAGGTGTGCGAACTGCGGGGGATGAGCTATCGTTTTTTGACGAATCGCTTCGAGCTGTCGGACGATCTGGCCGTCAACTACCTCGGAATGGCGCGCAAGCCGGCCTGAATCCATCCTTTCTCGATGCTTTCCAATCCCGCCCCCCGGCTTCTTGTGTTGGCGGCGGCCCTTTTGTTCCGCACCGCAGCAGGCGCCGCAACGGTGGACATCACGGCCGACAGGATCGTCCGCGATGCCAGGGGTGTCGCCACCGCGACTGGAAAGGTGCGGGTCAAACGCGGGAGTGAGGTGCTGGAGGCCGCAAAGGTTCGCTACGATGCCCCTGCGCATCGATTGACCGCAAAAGGGGCCGTCCACATTCACTCGCCCAGGGCCGAAATTACCGCCACCGCCGCCGAGATGGACACGGAGAGCAAGCGCGGTGTCATGCATCACGCCACAGTGACCCTGCCCGACGGGGAGCGCCTGTCCGCCAGTCAATTGCAACGGCTTGATTCCACGACCTACAGGGCCATGGAACCGCGATTCACCACCTGCCCCGTGGATGACGAGGCATGGCATATCTGTGCCAGTGAGGCCACCCTGGATCAGAAAGAGGGGGTTTTTACAGCCTGGAATGCCCGATTTGAACTGGAAGGCATTCCGGTTTTGTACACGCCCTACTGGCGCCAGACCACACGTCGCGCCTCCGGGTTTTTGATCCCCTTCGTCGCATCGGGCAAGCGGCGTGGGACGGAACTGGCCTTGCCCTATTACCTGGCGCCGGCGCCCGATTGGGATCTCACACTCACACCCCACTGGATGAGTGCCCGCGGCTTCAGGCCGGAGATCGAGTTCCGTCACGCCTCCTCCCTCGGCAGGGAAAGGATTCAATTCGAAGGTTTGTTTGACAAGGTGCTGGGCCGGACCCGGGGTAGGGCGCGTATGCGCTCGTCCTGGAGTCTGCCCTACGGCATGCATCTGGGCATCGACGCGGATCATGTCAGCGAAAAGGACTATCTGGCGGATTTCTCCAGCGACGCTCAGGAGGCCGCCACCCGTTTTTTGCAGAGTCGTGCCGATCTTACGCAACAGAACGATTATGGAAGCTGGCACTTCTGGAGCCTTTATCAGCGCGATCTCACCACAACCAACAATGACCGCACGATCCAGACACTGCCGGGATTTGAGAGCTCTCTGGCCCTGCCCTTGCTCGGTTCCATGGCCATTCTGCATGTGGATCAGAACGTCACCCGCTTCGATCGCCGCCTGGGTATGGACGGATGGCGCTGGATTTTGCATCCGTACTTGCAGCTCCCATGGCAATTGCCGGGCGGGGGGCTGACCGTCACGGTCACGGGCGGCCTGCACCATGGACGTTACTGGCTTGCCCAGACCGCGGGCGTACGGCGCCCGAAGAGCACGAGCGGGGAGTTCTCCATCGAGTCGCGCGCCGTTTTCGAGCGCATCAGCTTTTCCGGACTGTGGCGCCACACCATCGAACCGGTCCTGCGCTACGATCTGGTCAATGTCAGCGACCAGACCAGTCTGCCCAACTTCGATTCAGCCTTCGGACGCCTGACCCTGAGCAATCTGCTCACCAACAATCGCTTCTCCGGGCTGGATCGGGTGGAAAGCGTCAATCGCATCAGCTTGCTCTTGACCAGTCGCGTGCAGCACAAGCGGGAGAGCGGGATGGCCGCGCGAACCCTTTTCAGTTTCAGTGTCGGCGCCGCCTACAACATCCGCAAGCGCAGCAGCGATCACAAACTGCAAACCGAGCCGTTGCGTCCCTTCTCCAATCTGCTTGGTGAGATGAGCTTCTCGCCGCTTCCATCCCTGCGCCTGGCAGCGAATACCGAATACGATCCCGGCGGCCGTTTCCTTGACACCGCCGGCGCCTCTTTGGACTGGACACCCGCATCGGGGCATGAGTTCCACGCCTCCTATGCTTACACCGACGCCCGTTTCGGCCCAAGGGCCCAGAATCTGAACCTGGCGGGAAAATTGCGGGTGGGACCGCGCTGGCGCATGTTGGGGAGCTGGAATTATGACATGTTGCTCAAATTCAGCCAGCAGACGAGCCTGGGGGTGGAATACCGACACCCCTGCTGGAATCTGAGCCTCACGGCCTACCGCATCAACCGCCCCTCGGGAACTTCCACCGCTTCCAATTTCGGGGCAAAAATCTTGCTTGGTTTTCAGGGGCTGGGTAGCTTTGGGCAATGCACCGGTCACTGACATCCAGTATTTGACGAGAGTGCCATCGCACCAAAGCCGAAAAGTGGTCGGAACCTTTGCACCCTGACCTCATCCGTCACCACGGCGTCAGCAGAATACGGTCGTATGTGCCTTGGCACAGCTTTTCCATCATCCCCGCTGCGCGTGGAAGCGGCTTGGAGATCGGCCGTCGATTCGGAGCGTGCCGCATGAGATCCGGGATGCACGAAGGCGAATGCACGGTGGACGGAGGAATGAAGATGTTGAATGAGTTCAAATGCCTGCGGATTGCGTGCATTCTCGGTGCCCTGATGCTCTTGGGGCCGCAGAAGGGTGGAGCCGAGGTCATCGACAGCATCGCCGCCGTGGTCAACAACGAGGCCGTCACGTGTTTCCAGATCAAACAGGATGCCGAAGGACTGCTCAAACAGTTCAAGCGGGCCGGCATGAAGCACCTCCCTGACAGGAGGAAATTGCTGGCGAGGGTTCTGGATGCAAGCATCCAAAAGGTTCTGCAATTGCAGGAGGCCAAAAGGAAGGGGATCAAGGTGACCGATGCGGAGATTGACAAGGCCATCGCCGACGTCGAGGAAAAGAACGGCATCCCGGCAGGGCAATTGCTCGACCTCCTCAAGGAGCGGGGTATCGACCCGGAACGTTACAAGAAAAATCTCCGTGAACGCTTGATCATCAGCAAACTGATCAACACGGAGGTCAGGGATCGCCTCCAGGTCAGTGAAGAGGCCATGCACGAGTATTACCGCAAATACCTGGCGAATCCACGCCCCCTCAAGGCCGTCGAATTGGCTGAAATCCTCGTCGCCCTTCCAGCTGAGCCCTCCCCGCAGGAGGTGGATGCGGCCCGAAGGAAAATCGAATCGCTGCGACGGCGGATTCAGGAGGGCGAGAAATTCAGCCGGCTGGCCACCCTGAATTCGGACGCTCCGGACGCAGAGCAGGGTGGCCGAATGGGTTGGTTCCTCCCGGGGTCGTTGCCGCCGAGGTTTTCACAGATTTTCGATCTCAAGAAGGGGGAGGTCAGCCGCCCCATTCGATCACCGGCGGGGTTCTACCTTTTCAAGGTGGTCGACGTGCAGTGGAAACAGCCTAAAAAACGCGCAGCGGCCTACGACGAGGTTCATGCCCGCCATATTCTCCTCAAACTTTCCGCCTCGATGAGCGAGAAAGAAAAGGCCAGGATCCGACAGGAAGCCGAGCAGATCGCCAAGGAGTTGAAAGGCAAATCCGACGAGGAGTTCGCCACCCGGGCGCGCGAGATTTCCCAGGGACCGAGTGCGTCCAAGGGCGGCGATCTCGGTTGGTTCAGACGCGGGACGATGGTGCCCGCCTTTGACCGCGTGGCCTTTTCCCTCAAGGCCGGCGAAACAAGTGGGGTTGTGCAGACACCCTTCGGGCTGCACATCATACGCGTCATCGAGCGCAGGCATGTGGATCCGAATTCCTTTGAGGCGCATCGTGACCAGATCCAGAACATCCTGCTCAATCTCGAGATGCAGGACCAGTTGCCGCGCTGGCTCGCGAGCCTCCGGGCCAAGGCCGTTGTGGAACGTAGAAGTTGCCCTTGATCCGTGACTGAAAAACCGATACTGCTGACTCTGGGTGAACCGTCCGGCATTGGCCCCGATTGCACACTCCTGGCCTGGCACTCCGCGCCGGAGCTGTTCGCCGGGGTGTGCATTTGTGCCCCCCCATCCTGGCTGCGCAGTCGCGCCGCCCTGCTGGGCCTCGATGTTTCCGTCCGTGAAGTTGGGCGGCCTTTGGCATCTTCCGGAGTCCTGCATTGCTGGAATCCCGGCGTCGGGGATGGGAATGACGTGGTTGCAGGTCGGCCACAACCGAGCACGGCTCCGGCCGTGATTGCATGCATCGAGGCCGCCGCCCGGGCATGCATGCAGGGCACCGCTGCGGCCATTGTCACCGGTCCGATTGAAAAGGCCGTGCTTCGGGATGCCGGTTTCATCTTCCCCGGGCATACCGAATTCCTGGCCCATATCGCCGGCGTGGACGCGGTGGTCATGATGCTGGCCAGCCGGAAACTGCGTGTGGCGTTGCTCACCACCCATCTGGCACTGAAGGATGTCGCTGCGGAACTGCGAGGGATGGATGTTCGCCGCAGCATTCGCATCACGGATCGCGGCCTCAAACGGTTCTTTGCACTCGCCCACCCCTGCTTGGCCCTGTGCGCCCTGAACCCTCACGGCGGCGAGCGCGGCCATTTCGGCCGCGAAGAGATGGAGGTGCTCGCCCCGGCCGTGGCCGACGCCCGGAAAGAAGGCATTCGCGTCCAAGGGCCGCTTGCCGCCGACACCCTGTTCGCCGCCGGCCATCGCGATGCCTTTGATGCCATTGTCTGTTGCTATCACGATCAGGCCCTGATTCCGATCAAGGCCCTCGACTTCGGGGAGACGGTCAATGTCACCCTGGGGCTTCCATTTGTCCGTACCAGCGTCGACCATGGCACGGCCCTTGCGCGTGCAGGCAGCGGAAAAGTGTCCTACAGTAGTCTCATTGAAGCCCTGAAACTGGCCGCGAGCATGAGTCGAGAGGATGCGAATGCGAACAAGTGAATTGAAGGGTCAGTTGCTGCTTGCGATGCCGTCCTTGAAGGATCCGAACTTCGCCGACGGCGTCGTTTTGCTCTGCCACCATGATCGCGAGGGCAGCATGGGGTTGCTGATCAATCGCCCGCAAGCCATTACGGTTGGGGCCGTGCTCGAGGATATGAATCTGAAAAAGGCGGCGGCAATCGACCGCCCAACCTTCGAGGGAGGGCCCGTGGAGCCGTTTCGCGGCTTTGTCTTGCACGACGGTTGGCAGATCTATGAGTCCACCTTGTGTGTCACTTCGGAGATCCATCTGACGACTTCGCGTGACATCCTGGAGGATATCGCTCGCGGTGAGGGCCCGGAGCATTTCATGCTCATTCTCGGCTACGCCGGTTGGGGAGCGGGACAGCTCGAGGATGAAATCAACCGCAACGACTGGTTGATCGTTCCTTCCAGCAATTTTCTCGTTTTCCATTGCCCCGTTGAACAACGCTGGATCCTGGGGGCGCAGACGGTGGGAATCACCAAGGCGCAGCTTTCCGATCAGGTGGGTCATGCCTGAGGCGATGCGGGCTTGCGTCATCTATCATTCGGACTACGGCAACACGGAGAAGATGGCCAGGGCCGTGGTCGCGGGCATTCGCGCCGCCGATCCGGATGCAGTCGTGCACGTAGGCAAGGCTGTGGAGAGCAAGCCGGACGATCTCGTCACGGCCGATGTGATCCTGTTCGGCACGCCGGTGCATATGGGCGGCATCGCCTGGCCGATGAAGCGCTTCATTGATTGCTGTTCCGAACTGTGGATGGAGAACGCCCTGGAAGGAAAGGTGGCCGGGATGTTCGCCACCGGCGGCGGCTTCGGCGGTGCCGGCGGCGGGGTCGAGCTGACACTGGCCGGCTTGTGCGCCAATTTCCTCGAGCATGGGATGATCGTCGTTGGTTTCCCCAAGTCCTCCCTTGGTTACGCCGACGGTGGTCTCCACTGGGGTCCCTATGCCCGTACCGGCGCCCATGACGGCATGCCGGCGGGCATCACCGATGCCCAGCTCGTGGCCGCACGTTCTTACGGCGCGCATGTCATTGAAATAGCCGGAAAACTTCTGCGAAGCTGACGCCAACAGGAGAAAATCGGACCGAACGGGCGCCTCGGGCCTTCCCCGGTCTATGGATCGGGTCGTTTATGAATTGCGGCCTCGATGCCCGCACGCGCCAATTCGTCGGCGCGCTCGTTTTCCGCATGTCCGGCATGGCCCTTGACCCATTCCCATTGCACCTCGTGCCGGGCCGCCAGGCGGTCGAGTTCGCGCCATAGTTCGGCGTTGGCCACCGGCTTTTTGTTGGCATTTTTCCACCCGTTCTTCTTCCAGTTGTGGATCCACTCGCGCATGCCCTGCACCACGTAGCGGGAATCGGAAAAAAGATGCACGCGGCAGGGTCGCTTCAGGGCCTTGAGGGCCTCGATGGCGGCGGTGAGTTCCATGCGCTGGTTGGTGGTCTGGACCTCGCCGCCGCAGAATTCCTTTTCCGATTGGCCGTATCGAAGCACCACGCCCCAGCCGCCCGGCCCCGGATTGCCGGAGCAGGCGCCGTCGGTGAAGGCCTCGACATCGGGTTTTTTCATGGGGGTATTGTTGCGGATTTAAACCGCCAACGCGATAGGAATCTGCCTTCGTTCAGGTGACCGCCCATTGCTCGGACAGCACGGCCTTAGGGTTGCGTCCTAGCCCGGATTTTCATGATGACCATGCGTAGGTATTCGAAAGATCGAAAAGCATGAAGGAGTTGCATCAAAACCGATATGCTTTTGCAGCATGACACTTTGCATTTCGCGGCGCCTTTCTTGTCTGCGCGGGCCGGATACGCGCCTTTGGCTGCAAACACAAGCGTAAGGCTATGCTTTTGGCCTGCATGCGCACCCCGCCCTCGCGCATCCTGCGCCATCCATCCGCGATCCCATGAAAAATCTGGGCTAGCGGTTCGAATCCGTTCCAGAATGGCGGCGCGGGCAATCATGGCAATGGGGTCATACCATGAAATTTAAGCAGGAGATACGAGAAATTCATGGCATCATGTATCCGGCGACCTGGGAGCGGGGCAGCATGGGCTCCCGTTACCGGGCTGTGGAAAGGAACAACCGAAGTGCCGCCGCAACCTCAAGTTCGATTGAGCTGCCCCACCGGATCGCGACATCGTTTGTCCGGGATTCGATCGTCACCCCTTCCTCCCAGCAGGCGTTGCAGCCCCCGGGTGCGCTGGCCCGGAACCGCGCCCCCTGCCTGCGCCGCTGCCGCAGGCGCGGCAGGCAGGCCGGGCCATGCCGGCTTGCGGAAGGCGTCTTCCAGCGCCGTGGCGGCACCCAGAAGCCGTTCTGGGCGCGGTACTCGTCAGGGTCCTCGGGGTCGGCGCCCTGGGCCTGCTCGGCGACGAGCTTCGCGTGTTGCTCCTCGAAGGCATCGGAGATGTACTTGAGGAAGATCAGGCCCAGCACGACGTGCTTGTACTCGGCCGCGTCCATCGAGCCACGCAGCGCGGCGGCCATCTGCCAGAGCTGGGCTTCGTAGCCGACGGTAGCGGCCTGCCTGTGCGTCGAAGCATGCAGACGGGCGGAAGGATTCTTGCTTTTTCGCCTTGCTGCCATGGATTGCGCCCTCCCGGATCGCAGGTTATACCCCTGTATCAGGTGAGGATAGGCGGAGCGGTTTGTCCAGGCAATGGTCCTCAACCACCCGGTGCGGCCTTCTTGATGCCTTCCCACACAACGACCTTCTGGCTGGCAATGATGGAGCGGAAGCGCTCGCCGGTGGTGGCCCAGTCGACGATGTCCACCTTCCACGGCAGATCCGACTCCGTGAACGCCTCGCGCAGTGCGGCCAAGGTATCCAGCGACACAGGGCCGTCACCGATCAGGGCGAGATCGAGGTCGGAGTAGGGTTTTACATGCCGGCCGGTGGCGCGGGATCCGAATGCCCAAACCGTTATCCCCGGTGCATGTCGTGCCAGGATGTCGCGCACAATGGCCCATTGCTCGGGCGTGATCACCAGCGGTGGTGTCTTGTTGATCACTGGGAGCGCGATTTGAGGCAGTCAAGCAAATGCCGCACCTCGACGAGAAAATCGGGAATGCCGGCGACCACCTCGATGGCGATGGCCTCGTCATAGGTGTGGATGGTTTTGCTGCGCATTTCACGATAGCGCCACCAGGCGGGCCAATCCCCCTTGAGCAGTCCCTGCTCGTTGGCGGTGCGGATCACGTCGGCAAACGTCATGGCATCCACCTCGACCGGATTGGCGGCGGCCGCCGCAAGGTAACGGCGCAGCGTTTTATGGGCCATTTCATAGGTGAATTCAAAGCGCTGGATGAGGCCGTCGCGGATCTGGGTATCGGAGGTGTTCTGGCGGTAGCGCGCCAGCCCTTCCTCAAGCCGGTGGATGGCAGCTTCCAATGGCGTGAAATCGAGCTTCATCGGCTTCAATCCTCCGGGTTAAACCAGATTTTTCATGGGATCGCGGATGGATGGCGCAGACAAGCCAGGTGCTGCGAAATGCAACGTGTCAGACTGCAAAACCCCATCCATTCCGATCCAACCCCTTCAAGTTCCTCGATCTTTCCGATCCCGGCGCATGGTCATCATGAAAAATCCGGGTTAAAGCCAGGGTGGCATATTGGGATAACAAGGTGAAGGAGGATCATCACTTGCGGAGCAGCCACAGGAGAAGGGACAGGATCAGGCTGATGATGATCGAGGTCGTGATCGGGAAATAGAAGCGGAAGTTCTCCCGCTCGATGGCGATGTCGCCGGGAAGACGAAACAGCGGCAGCTTGGCAAGCCACGGCCATAAAAGGCCTGCGACGATGAGCACGACCCCCAACATAAGCAACAGCCGCTGCATTTATTCCGCCTCCCCGCTTTCCGCAGTACCCCGTTCCTCCTGCAGCAGGTGGACGGTGCGCGTCGGGAAGGCGAAATCGAGGCCGAGGGACTGAAGCAGGCGCATGATGGCCAGATTGATCTCCTGGCGCACCTTCAGATGCTCGGCCCAGGCCGTGCTACGGGTGAAATAGTAGAGCAGGATGGACAGGGAGGAATCCTCGAATTCATCGAAGGAGACGAGGAAGAAGTCCGGGTCCACGCCGGGGTGTTTCCGGAGGATGTCCTCGATGCCGGCGATCGCCTCGTTCATCTTCTCCACCGGCGTGTCGTAGGTCAGTCCAATGCGCATCTTGACGCGCCGCATGGGGCGGGCGTGGACGTTTTCGATGACCATGTTGGCGAGCACCGAGTTCGGGACGTTGACCAGCGTCTTGTCGAAGGTACGGATGCGCGTGGAACGGAATCCGACCTCCTCGACCACGCCCTCGAAATCCGCCGTCTTGATCCAATGCCCGACAGCGAATGGGCGGTCCACCAGGATCATGACGGAACCGAAGACGTTGGCGATCGTGTCGCGCGCGGCCATGGCCACGGCGATGCCGCCGATGCCGAGGGAGGCGATGAGCCCGGAGATGGAATAGCCCATGTTCTGCGCCACGACCAACACCGCCGTGATGATGATGAAGATCTTCATCGTCTTGGCCACGAACGGCACCAGTTGATCGTCCAGCGTGGATTCGGTGCGCGCCGCGCGGGCCGCAAAATAGGCGCCGAGGCCCTCGATCATTCGCCACAGGAACCAGGTTCCGATCAGAATGGAGGCGACGCGTGCGATGCGGTCCACAAGAGGTAGCAGGGGGAAGGCGGCAAGTGGAGGATTGAGAACATGCACGGCGGCCAGGATGCCGAGAATGTAGAGCAACCAACCGGCGGGTTTTTCGGCCGCCTCGAGCAACAGGTTGTCCAGCGAGGTGCGGGTGCGGTCCGCGAGCTTTTGCGCCACGGTATGGAAGATGCGCAGAAGCCAACGGCGGCCGACGACGGTCAGAAAAAGGATCAGGAGGAACAATAACCAACGGCCCAGGGAGATATCCAGCAGGGTCAGGGACGTGATCTGTATCAGCAGTGACTTCATGTGCATGCTCCCCAAGCGCTTCTTCCACCCGTGACCGGGAAGTCTTCCTCAGGCATGCAACCTTGTACAGCCGTCGAGTGTGTCCACTATCGTCCGCTGTCGTGGATGCGGCTACGGTGGCGACGCCATACGAGCCATGCGGCGGGCTTCGGGACGCGATCGATCTCCAGGCGGAAAGGCGGGTTCGGGATGGAGCCGGCGCCGAAGCGAAGATCACCGAACACCCATTTTTCCGGGCTCTGCTCAAGCAACACCGGGAAGCGCGCGAACCACAGGTAGAAGCGGCTGCCGGGCAGCGACCGCACGCCGGGAACCGCCCGCATGGCGACAAACCGCTTCCATTGCAAACTCCCGGGTGGACGCGCATCACCGGCCACACGGCGCACGAAGGATCGGGGGAAGAACAAGGCGCTGCCACGGAATCCCGGCCACAGGTCCACGAGCGCGCGCTCGTAATGATCCGGGAAGCTCGCGATCAGCTGCCAGCGACACGGGGAAAAGGGCTGCGGCAGGGCGAAGGCCTCGATGGCGGTCGGTTGCGCCTGCCATACCAGTTGCAGGGCGCGTTGATGCAGAACCGTTGCCCAGGATACGTAGGCGAACATCAGCAGCAGGCCCATCCAGGCCAGGCGGCGGGCGCGTCGCCGCCAAAGCAGAGACAGCAGTATGGGCGCGGCCAGTGCGGCGGTGAAAAGGGGATCGATGATGAAAACGAGATCCCAGGTGACGCGGGCGTTGCTCAGCGGCGCGTAGATCATCGTTCCGAATGAGGTCAGCAAATCGAGGCCGATGTGCATGGCCAGCGCCATGGCCATCAGCCAAGGCAGAATGGGCCGGCGCAATCGGAGGGTCGGCATCAGGCTGACGAGGAGCCAGACCCAGAGCGGCAGCAGCAGGATGGAATGGGTGATGCCGCGATGATATTGCAGATACACGGTGTCCGAAACGAGACGCAAGGCATAATCGATGTCCGGGGCCATGGCCACGACCATGACCAGGAGTACGTATTTTCCCTCCAGGCGGTGGCGGGGGACGGCCCGCGCCAGTGCGATTCCGGATACGGCGTGGGTCAGCGGGTCCATGCCGGAATCTCCGCGAGCAAACGCCGCCAGTTGTCTGCCGGCGTGATCGTTCCACCGCACACATCCCGACGGGCGCCGGTGACTGCATGCAGGATGTTGGTGGCACCCAGCAAGGTTTGATGCGCAAGAAGGGCAAAGCAGACCGCCTCCACAGCCTTCGCCGGTAGATCGGCGACATCCGTGGGGCTAACCGGAGCCGGCGCCAGATGCTTGCGCAGTTCCGCCAGCAGATGAAGGTTGCGCGCGCCGCCACCGCAGACGAGCCATCGCTCCGGCGGTGCCGGAAGAAAACGCACGGCCTCGACCACGCAATGGACCGTGAAGGCGGCCGCGGTGGCCAGGCGGTCGGCAGGATGGATCCCCGGCCAGTCCCGGATGCGGGCGGTGATCTTGGAGCCGAATTCCTCGCGGCCGGTGGATTTCGGGGGGCTCTTGCGCACGAAGGGGTGGCGCATCAACTCCTCCATCAAGGGCCGGCAAACCCGGCCGCTTGCGGCCATCTCGCCGTCCTTGTCGTAGTCCTGCCGAGCGTTCGAAATTTCCCGAATCAGCGCATCCATGATCATGTTTCCCGGGCCGCAATCGAAGCCGAAGGTCTCCCCGTTCTTGCCCAACCAGGTGATGTTGGCGATGCCGCCGATGTTGAGGACGGCGATGTTTTCTTTGTCCGATGCGAACATGCGGCGGTGTGCAAAGGGCGCAAGCGGTGCGCCCTGGCCGCCGGCGGCCATGTCGCGACTGCGGAAGTCGCTGACCACCGTGATGCCGGTCTTCTCGGCGATGACGGCGGCGCTGCCGATCTGCAGCGTGAACGGATGCCTGCCACAGGGGCGATGACGAACGGTCTGGCCGTGGCTGCCAATGGCGGCGATATCCCCAGGATGGAGTCCGGCTTCACCGAGTGTGGCCAGCACCGCTTCGGCGATGACCTCGCCCAGGGCACGGTCCAATCGCCCCAGGGCATCGATCTCGCTCAATCCGGGCTCGCCCAGCCGTAGGACGGGTTTGCGCACCTCCTCGGGCATGGGTTGCTCTCGGTAGTGCTGCAGTCGGGGCCTGCCCGCGGCGACGCGGACGACGGCCACATCGATGGCGTCGGCCGAGGTGCCGGACATGACGCCGATGAGAAGCGGTCCGCGGTCAGCGAAGGTACGCATGGGCATCCATGTCAGACTGGATTTTTCATGGGCTCACAAGAAGATAGGGACCACCGGGCACCTTGATACACCACGGCCCGCATCGTTGATATGTCCTCTGTCTTGAAG
>AMFO01002281.1_pt1 | contig 19094 bp, 21 predicted proteins | sample 552608 | NCBI WGS metagenome assembly AMFO01 (sample SAMN01893955, study PRJNA167987) | microbial mat metagenome | biome: hydrothermal vent | place: USA: Loihi, Hawai'I | collected 2003-05-01
GAATCCGGAGGACGACAACGCCTTTGTGCGTGTGATCAATACGCCGCGGCGCGAGATTGGCCCGGCGACGCTGGAAAAAATTGCCACGTATGCGGGCGAACGCGGTATCAGTTTGTGTGCCGCCTGCGATGAGTTGGGGCTGGAAACGCAACTCAGTTATCGCGCGATGACCAACGTGCGGCAATTTATCTGTTGGCTTTCGGCAAAATCAGAACTGGCCGAACGTGGTGACCCGGTGGCCGCGGTGAAAGAATTGATCAGTGACATCGGCTACGAAGACTGGCTGCTCAATACCAGTAACGCCCCGAAAACCGCCGAACGACGCATGGCCAACGTGCACGAGTTGGTGGACTGGCTGGGCAATATGGCGGCCAAATCAGAGGACGATGCCACCCTGGGCGAACTGGTGGCACAGATGACGCTGATGGATATTCTCGAACGCAACGAAGAGGAAAAACGCGACGACTGCATTTCATTGATGACCCTGCATGCCGCCAAGGGGCTGGAGTTTCCGCACGTCTTTGTGGTGGGCATGGAAGAGAACCTGTTGCCCCATCATGCCAGTCTGGAGGCGGACGATATCGAAGAAGAACGTCGTTTGGCCTATGTGGGCATTACCCGCGCGCAAAAGACCCTGACCTTCACCATGTCCGCGCGCCGTCGCAAACACGGCGAAACTGTGGACTGTGAACCCAGTCGTTTTCTGGGCGAGTTGCCCGAGGACGACCTGCTGTGGGAAGGTCGAGGCCATGACGTCGATCCGGAGGAGCGGCAGGAGCGCGGCAAGGCACACCTGGCCAACCTGCGTGATATGCTGGGTTAACGGCTTATGGTGTAATCATTATTTCCGTCATCCCGGCACTTGTGCCCCAGAGGGTATGCGCCGGGATGGCGACAAAGAAACTGACAGACGTTTTTTTAAGGTGTATGTCATGCGTTACTGGTTAATCACTTTTCTATTATTCAGCATGTTTGTTGGCAACACCTTTGCCGCAGAAAACAAACCGGTAGAAGCGGACGAAGATGATGACCTGTTCGTACCGGTTAATTTACGCCTCCCTCCCAGTCTGGACATGCCGACATTAAGCAAGCTGTCGCGCGAACACAATGTACCCATCCTGATTATGTTTTCCACCGAAAGCTGTTTCTACTGTAAACGTTTGGAAGTTGAAGTGCTCGGCCCGATGCGTCTCGCGGGCATTGATCCCGCGCGGGTTATTTTGCGTAAAGTGATGATGGATGAATACGATGAGCTGCGCGACTTCGCGGGCAATAAGCGTAACGCGGAAAGTTTCAGCATCAATCGTGATGTGGAAGTGGTGCCGACCTTGCAATTGGTCAATGCGGCGGGGGAAGAACTGGTGCCCAAGATTGTCGGTTATCAGACGCCGGGTTTGTACAGTAGCTACCTTGAAAAAGCGATTGAGGTTTCACAGGCCCTTTTGAAGAAGCAATAAAAAACATTGATGGCTGTAGGCGATGGGTTAATCGCCATTCAGCTGACTGGCTTTAGCCGTGTTTTTGCGGTGCCTGCTGTCGAGACCGATCTTGATTTTTGTGTTGCCAGATTGCCGGACATAAAAAGCCCCAGTATTAACCGGGGCTTTTTTTGTGTGCATCGACAGCGCTTTTTAGAGCACTTTCTTTTTCCGTGAGGAAAGTCGCATGCCCAGCAGACCTAAACCCAGCAGTGCGATAGAGGCGGGTTCTGGCACGGAAGTTGTGGGGCCTGGGGGATTATTGGCAGGATCCGCAGGATTGAAAGCGCTATCGACGCCATCCAGCCACACGCTCCAGTAGGTTCCCATATTGCAGCTGCTTGCAGGCTGGCACCAGTCGGCTAATGCGATAGGTGTTGTACCGTCAAACTGAAATCCATCGGTAAGCATGGAGCCATTGGCAAAGTTGGGGAAAGTGGCGACGGTGAAAAGATAGTCGCCCGCAGTCAATGTGGGCAGCACAAATCCGGAATCATAATAGGTTTGTGTCGCCGGGTTGACGTTATCATTGTCATCATTTTCGCCGAGCAGGTTTCCACTGGCGTCCCATAATGCAGTGATGGGATCAAAGTTGGTTGCACTTTGGAAAGAGTCGGTCCAGACGCGAACGTTTGTTGCATCGGCATCCAGGGTGAAATAGGTGTAGATGACGTCGTTGTGGGAAGCGATATTCCCGGTGAAGTTAATCAGCGCTGCGTGTGTTGTTGTGGCTACAGAAAATAACAGGACGGATGCGGCAAGTCCTTTCAGCATGTTCATAAATCTCTCCCTCAATGGTTATTTAATGGTTTCCATCCAATATAAGCAATATGTGGGCCAATATTATAACTTATTGTTTTTATATTATTATTTAACATGTGGGGCTTACGTGATTGGAAATGTGTAAAAAATACCGACACTGTTTGAAGCGGGGGGAGTCGCGGTTAAACGGCCATTTACCTTGCACAGGCAAGATCGGTCTTTGACTGAATGGGGGCTCGCAGGGGTGATACCCGCAGCAGCGGTTATCCATATTTCTGGCGCGGGTATTGTTGAGGGGCAATGATCGTTTTTGCGGTAGCCCATGGCTGGGATGGTTAATGAGTTTTAAACCTTGCCCATTGCCTTGAGTCTTTTTCGGGTGATGGCCACCATGCGGCGACTGATTTCCAGCCGGTCATCAATGCCACGAAAACATATCTGGCATTTTCCTTCGGCATTTTTTTCCAGTCTTTCGACATAGTGGATGGCTACCAGCGAGTTGCGATGAATGCGCAGGAAGCGTTCGCCAAACTCTTCTTCCAGTGACTTGAGTGAATCATCGATGAGCAGGCTGCCATCGGGGTGGCGCACGGAAACGTATTTCTGTTCGGCCTGGAAATAATAAATTTTTTTCCGAGGGAACTAACTGCAAGTTGCCACCAACGTAGGCGCTGATGTGACTGCGCACGCGCTGTGCCTCTTCCTGTTTTCCCAGTTCCAGTAGTTGTGCGCGATTGATTTTTTGCGCCTTGCCCAGCGCCTCTTCCAGCCGTTCGCGGCGAATGGGTTTGAGCAGATAGTCCACCGCATTGGCCTCGAAGGCGGCCAGAGCATGTTCGCTGAAGGCGGTGGTGAAAATCACTGCGGGCGGGTGTTTCATGTGCGCCAGATGCAGGGCGGTTTCCAGTCCATCCATTTCCGGCATGCGGATGTCCAGCAGGACGATGTCCGGGTTGAGTACGCTGGAGCGCATCAACGCCTCTTTGCCGCTTCTGGCTTCACCGACAATTTCGGTGTCCGGGAAATCCTGCAACAGACGGTGCATGCGGGTGCGGGCCAGGGGTTCATCATCGACAATAAGAATTTTCATCACTGGACTTTTTCTGTGTGGGCGTGGCTGTTTTGTTGGTAGGGAATAATCAGCGTAATAATGTAATCATTTTCATCTTCGTGCACGCTGAGTTTTCCCGCCTCACCATAAATAGCGGCCAGGCGTTGACGTACGTTATTCTGGGCAATTTTATTGCCTTGTTTTTGCTCGGCATTTTCGCGCGGTGATAGCGGGTTGCTGATGCTGATGTAAATATCATTTTCGTACACGTGGCCGTCGATACCAATGGTACCACCCTGGCGGATGGGTTCGATGCCGTGGTAAATGGCATTTTCCAGCAGCGGTTGCAGGATGAGTCGTGGCACCGAAGCATCATTGGGCAGTTCTTCCACGCTCCAGCGCAATTGCAGACGATCACCGAGGCGCAGTTTTTCAATTTCAAGATAACGTCGGGTCAATGTGAGTTCGTCGGCGAGGCTGGTGTGCAGGCTGGCATCGGCGAGATTGTTGCGGAACAACTCGGCGAGATTCTCCACGGCGGCCTCGGCCTGGTCGGCATTAATCTGGGTGAGGCTGGCGATGGTATTGAGACTGTTGAATAAAAAGTGTGGGCGGATGCGTGATTGCAATGCCTGTAATCGTGCCTGTGCTTCGGCGCGCATGTTTTGTTTCCATTGGTGCTGAATATAAAAAAAACGTAATACGATGGCGTTAAAAATGGCGCTGATGCCCATGTTGCGTAATAGCAGGTCGACTTGCCACGGGCTGGGAATAAACCAGTCAGAATTCCAGTTTTCCATTTGCAGATAGCTGCCAATCATAAATGCGATTTCGGTGATGACCAGCGTGGTAAACAGTAACAATAAATAGCTGAGAGTAGCGGCGCGGGTTTCCGACATGCGCGCCAGTCGGGAGCGAGTGAGGCAAAGCACAGCGGCACTGCTGAGCCCGACCCACTGCACAAACAGCGAAATGATGCTCAGGTCATTCCAGCGGTCGCCACTGCCACGCAGGGGAGAGAGGGTGAGCACGATGGCCAGCATCTCGCTGATGATTACCACCGCAAAGACCATGCGCACGCTGCAAAAGTCCGGCAGGAAAAAGTTGTCGGTCTGCGTACCGTTGCCTGCGGGTGGGATTGGTTGCGAAGTGGGGGTCATATAAAGACCAAGTGTAACCGCGCGGGCTGCGCGGGGCTATTCTGTGTGCGCCGCCCTTTTATTGGTGGGGCTGTGAATCAATATCGTCTATACTGCGCGTCAGCTTGAGCACCACGAATGCGCATATTTTTCAGGTACATTACCGATGAATGACAACGTAGAAAAACCCTGGGGTGGCCGTTTCACCGAACCCACCGATGCCTTTGTTGAGGCCTTCACCGCCTCGGTGAACTTCGATAAGCGCCTCTATGCCCACGACATTGCCGGTTCCGTTGCGCATGCCACGATGCTGGCCAGGGTGGGTGTGCTCACTGACGACGAACGCGATGCCATTGTTGCCGGACTGGCGACCATCAAAAACGAGATCGAAGCGGGTAGCTTTGCATGGTCGGTGGCGCGCGAAGACGTACACATGAACATCGAAGCACGGCTGATCGAAAACATCGGCGAGGTGGGTAAAAAACTGCACACCGGTCGCTCGCGCAACGATCAGGTGGCCACCGACATTCGTCTGTATTTGCGGGAAGCGTTGCAGGCCTGTCTTGCTGAACTCACGCGCCTACAAGTCGCGCTGGTGGACATGGCCGAGCAGGAGGCCGATACCATTATGCCTGGTTTCACCCATTTGCAAACCGCCCAGCCGGTGACCTTTGGACATCATTTGTTGGCGTGGTTTGAAAATCTCAAACGCGATTACGGCCGACTCATCGACTGTGCCAAACGCATTAACGTGATGCCGTTGGGTGCCGCGGCGTTGGCTGGCACCTCGTACCCCATTGACCGGGAATTCACTGCGCAACTGTTGGGCTTCGATGCGCCCACGGAAAATTCGCTGGACTCGGTGAGTGACCGGGACTTCGCCATCGAGTTTGTTTCGGCGGCGTCGTTGATCATGGTGCATCTGTCGCGGTTTTCCGAAGAACTGATTTTGTGGGCCTCGGCGCAGTTTGACTTTATCGAATTAGGCGACAGTTTTTGCACCGGTTCGTCGATCATGCCGCAAAAGAAAAACCCCGATGTGCCGGAATTGATTCGCGGCAAAACCGGGCGTATCACCGGCAATCTGATGAGCCTGCTGATGTTGATGAAAGGCCAGCCGCTGGCCTACAACAAAGACAATCAGGAAGACAAGGAACCGCTGTTCGACACCGTGGATAATCTGCGTGCCAGCCTGCGCGTGTTTGCCGATATGATTCCGGCGATCAGCGCCAAACACGACAACATGCGTGAAGCCGCGCGGCGGGGTTTTTCCACGGCCACGGATCTGGCCGATTATCTGGTGCGGCAAGGTGTGGCGTTTCGTGATGCGCACGAAGTCGTCGGCAAGGCCGTGCGGCTGGGGGTGGATACGCAACGTGATCTGGCGGAAATGTCGCTGGAGGAATTGCAAAGTTTTTCAGATAAAATTCAAGCAGATGTGTTCGGCGTGTTGACCCTGGAAGGTTCGGTGGCGGCGCGGGATCATCTCGGCGGTACCGCGCCTGCGCAGGTGCGTGCGGCGGTGATACGTGCGCGACAGTGGTTGTCCGACAAATAAAAAATCCGCGATGCGCACTGCTTGGTGTCATCGCGGGTTTATCGTTTAGCGTGAGTCAGCACGTTGTTGCGCAGGGTCGCTCAACTGAAAACACCGCGACCCAAAATGCTGTAGCCCAAAACGCTGTAGCCCAAAACGTCACACCCTTTTTCAGTTCCAACCAAAGCCCCATCATTCAAATCCATAACCTGCCCGCCATTAGCCGCGCGGGAATTTTAGTTGAACATCATGCGCGTTACCGATTGGCAAACGATCTCGCCAGCAATTACACCGTTAAAGATACAGCGAATGAACATGTGTTATTTGACGGAGAAAGCAATCGCAGCGTATTTGAATATTCGCGTGGTCTGGGCGGTGGCTGGGAATGGGGCGTGCAGATTCCGTACGTGAATCACAGCGGTGGCTCGCTGGACAATTTTATTGAAGACTGGCACGACACTTTTGGTCTGCCCCAGGGTGGCCGCAATACTGCGCCGCGCAATCGGCTCAATTATTTTTATCGACGCAACGGCGTGACGCAGCTCTCGTTGACCAGGGCCAGTGCCGGGATGGGTGATGTGCGCCTGACTGCGGGCTGGCAATGGCCGGGTGCCAGTAAAGGCACACACGTGGCGCTTCGCAGTGCCTTGAGTTTGCCCACCGGTGACAGTGATCAATTGCGAGGTAGTGGTGCGGCGGAAGCGGCGCTGTGGCTGAGTGCCAGTCGCCCTACATCGTGGTTCACCTTTCCGGGCAGCCTGTTTGGCGGTGGTGGCGTGTTGTTGCTGGGCAAGGGTGACGTGCTGGCCGAGCAGCAACGCAGCGTGGTGGTGTTCGGCAGTGTCGGTACGGGCGCGCGGGTGTCCCCCCAGGTGACACTGAAATTACAGGCCGATGTGAATAGCTCGTTTTACGACAATAGCGCGTTGGAACAGATTAACGCCACGGCCGTGCAGTTGCTCATGGGGGGCGATTTACAGTTAGGCCAAAATATCAAGCTGGAGGTGATGGTGGCTGAAGATATCACGGTACACGCCTCGCCGGACGTGGTGTTTCATCTCGCGTTGATCGTGGAATAAACTACTGCACCCAGTTGCGTGTTAGCAGTTCATCCCGCAAACGCTGCAAGGCCAACTTTTCGGTGCTGTCGTTATTGCTTAGACCCAGCGTCCACAGGTAGGTTTTAAATTTGTCTGCGTTTGCCAGACCGCTTAAGCCGAAATCGATGACCCATTGGTCAACCGTGGCCTCGGCCACATCGTATTGCCAGGCGAAGTCGATCACGCCGATGCGATCACGGTGTGTGTCCCAGGCATCAAATACCGCGGTGATAAAATCGGCCTGTTGCCTTTCGCTGCTGTTATTTAATGCGTCGGAAGGGTAGCCGCACTCCTGCAACAAAATCGGTGTGCCGCTGATGGTACTGGTCATGAAGTCAAAGTCTGTGGCTACCACCGAGGGTGGTTTCATGGTGAAGTCGGTATTCAACGGGTAGTAAGTCAGTACGGCGGCGTCCGTGCTGGGTAAAAAATTCAGATACAGTGGGCGAATATTGTTGTCGGCGATCGCGCCGTATTGCACCACGCTGCTGACGATGATGCCGTTGCCCCAGAGCATTTCAATGCGGGCCTTTGCGGCGTTAAAGAATGTTTGCCATTCTGCCCAACGCGCAGCATTGCTGCCGAGGTGGGCGTCGATTTCGTTGCCGACGTGAATCCATTTGAGTTTGCCGCTGGTACTGAGGGTGGGTAGCTGGTTGTGTAAATAGGTGAGGAAGTTTTCGAAAGCAGCAATCACTTGCGGATCGTCAAATTTCAGGCCCGCAAGGTCGCTGGGCAAACGTGGCCCAGGTGTGTCTAACGGCCGCAGCACCAGGGTGATATCGCCGGTCTGTGTGGGGTAAAAGGTATCAAGCGCGGGTAATGTGCCTAAGGTATCGACATAAGTGCCGACCATACCTGGTTCAAATAAGGCCCAGTCCAGCGATACGCTGACTTCGCGCACCCCCAACGAAGTTGCCTGGCCGTAGGCTGTCGCATAGTCCACTAACGGGATTTCTTTCACGTCCATGCCAAGCACGCGTGTGCCTTGCGCAACGGGTGGCGGGCTGCCTGCGCTGGTGTTTGAACCGCCGCCCGAGCCGCCACAGCTAGTCAGCAGGAGTAACGCGAGCAGAGAAATCCATTTTTTGTGTTTCATTTCAGCCAGTTCCAGTCGATGTGTCGATGCCTGTTGAAACCAATGTCGGCATTTGGGCGATGCACTGAATGCTGACGCTGTCGTTGTCCGCCTGAGCCAGCGTTTCAGGCGTAAATTTTTGCATAAAAGGGCCGCGAAAACCGGGCGCTAATCCGTAGCACTGGGCAGCGAGTTCCTGTAAGCTGCACAGCCCGCTGTCGCGGTGCTTCAACCTAACGTCAGTACTGAATCCCCCAATTAATATCAGAGATCATCGTATGAGTTTTGCCGACCTGGGCCTGTGTGCCCCAATTCTTGAAGCCGTGGCAGAAAAAGGCTACGACACCCCTTCGCCCATCCAGCTTGAGGCGATACCGGCGGTGATCGAGGGCCGTGATGTGATGGCCGCCGCGCAAACCGGTACGGGCAAGACGGCGGGCTTTACGCTGCCGATTCTGGAACTGCTATCAAAGGGCGAGCCTGCGCAGCCCAATCAGGCACGGGTGCTGATTTTAACGCCGACGCGCGAACTGGCGGCGCAGGTCGGCGAAAGTGTTGCCGACTACGGTAAACATTTATCGCTACGTTCCGCGGTGGTGTTTGGCGGCGTCAAAATCAATCCGCAAATGATGAAGCTGCGCAAGGGGGTCGATGTGCTGGTGGCCACGCCGGGACGCTTGCTGGACTTGTACAATCAACGCGCGGTGAAGTTTACGCATTTGGAAGTGTTGGTGCTGGACGAGGCCGATCGCATGCTGGACATGGGCTTCATTCACGACATCCGCAAAATTCTCGCCGCGCTGCCCAAACAGCGGCAAAACCTCATGTTCTCCGCCACCTTCTCTGACGAGATTCGCAAGCTGGCCAAAGGCATGGTGAATAACCCGGTGGAGATCTCGGTGACACCACGCAATGCCGCCACGCCCACCGTGGAGCAATGGATTCATCCGGTGGACAAAAAACAAAAATCCGCACTGTTGGCGCAACTGATTCGTGACGGTGACTGGCAGCAGGTGCTGGTGTTCAGTCGCACCAAACACGGTGCCAATCGTTTAACCCGTTATCTCGATGAACGAGGCATTCGTGCTGCGGCGATTCACGGCAATAAAAGTCAGGGTGCGCGCACCAAGGCGCTGGCCGATTTCAAACGTGGCAAAATTAAGGTGTTGGTGGCAACGGATATTGCCGCGCGTGGCCTGGATATCGAACAGTTGCCGCAAGTGGTCAACTTTGATTTACCCAATGTGCCGGAAGATTATGTGCATCGTATTGGCCGTACCGGTCGTGCCGGTGCCACCGGGCATGCCGTGTCACTGGTGAGCGCCGATGAAATCAAACAGTTGTCTGATATCGAACGGCTGACCCAGAAAGTGTTGGAACGCAAGCTGGTGGATGGTTTTGAGCCGGTGCATGATTTGCCTGCATCAGGGCTGGACAAACGTCCCATCAAACCGAAGAGACCCAAAAAACCAAAACCGGGGCATCGTGACGGACAGCGTTCCGGTGAAAATGCGCGCGGGCATCGAGCCGGTCGCCGCCGATAAACCGCTTACGCCGATAAGCGGCGACGGCGATGGATGATTACAGCCAGCAACAGCACACATGCGCTGGCAATGGCCGCGGGAAATAAGACCGTGGTGATCGAATAGTGTTCTAGCGCAAAAATCACCAGAATATTGCGTGCTGCAAACAGCGCAAAAAAGCTCAGTCGTTCCTCAGATGGATGATGGTATGCCTTGCGCAGTGTTGGCCCAAAACCGAGTACATCCACGCTGGTCAGTATCACCACTGCCCACAGCGGGTCCGCCGTAAAATACCACAGCGGTAAAGCCGCCATTGCCGATACAAAAAATAGCCAGTCTGTTTTGTTGATTTCGACATCTGATTTTTTCCAGTACGCCAGAGCGGCGACATAAAGGGTAATGATGCCGGAAACACCGATGGGCCACGTGCCAACACCGCCGTCGTCGGCGCGTTGTGCGAGAAAGACAATGAAGGTGGTGCAACCCCAGATTACCCAGGAAAATACGTGGGGCCGGGTTTTATCTTGCAGGATGGAGCGTATGTAGGGCAGAAATGCGATAAACGTCAGGGCGATGGCTGTTGCGCTTAACAGTGTCTTCATGCATCAAAACCAAATCGTTTTTTAAGCCGATTGCGCAGCAGAAAGATGCACAGTCCAAAAAACGTCGCCACCAGCCACGTCCAGAAATCCACAATGCCTTGCCATAGCACCTGCCATAATTGTTTCAGATAACCGATAGCGACTCCTTCCTTGTTTACCACCACTTCCACGTTTAGGGAGGCGGCAGACTTGGGTACCGGAGCGCCAGTGCATTCACTGGAATCATATAACAGCACATCCACGCCTACTTTAAACATACCGGTGGCTTTCGGACGAATGGAAAAATGTGTTTCTGAACCCGAAGGGTGAATTTTCATGCACAGGCTTGCTGCGGGACTGACTTCAAAGTCGGGTGCGAAGGGAGTCACTTTGGCTGACTGGCCAATTGCGGGCAGGATGGTTTCGGCGGTGGTCATTGTGTCGGCAAAGCGGACGCTGATGTTGGGGTCACCTATCCACACCTTCAATTCGCCCGCTGGCCCGGGTTTTTGAATTTTTTTGTTCACGGCCAATCGCACCTTGTACTCGGTCAGTGCTTCCGGGTTGCTGGCTTCGACCCCGGCAGCAGGGACGGCCATGAGTGCCTCGTCGCCATCAAAATCCGATCCCAACATTTCCCCGACCATGGGAAATATTTCTCCGACCTCATCGTTGCTACTGTCTGCGACGAATTGATCTGCGGGAATGGTCTCCGGCGACACGATACTTTTAATATTTCCATCTGAATCGCGGACAGCATAGTCTGGCGCGGCCATGGCAGGGGGTTTTTGGGTGAGCGTGGGATCAGGTTGGGGCGGCGGCCTGACGTTGATTGCCCGTTTGATGGAGTCGATTGGCCATATTTTTTGAGAGTCGCTGGAACGGGTTTCGCTGGGAGGCTCAGCAGACGTAATGATCTTGGCAGGTTCCTGAGACAGGACGATCCCCTGCTTTTCTCCGCTGGCACAACTGGTGAGTAATAACACGGTGATGACCGCGATGAGCTTTTGAAAATCCATTTCAAGTGTGTCCTGTTGCTGATGCTCAGGTGTTTTTGCTTGGCCACTCGGCATATTGCGGCACATCATCGGGGATCGTTTCCCACGAGGCCTTTGAGTCGACAAAAATATGTTTGCCCAGGCTGATGTGCGGGTCGCCATCCGCGCAGCCCAGGGTAACCCAGCACAACGTGCCTTTGTAGGTGCCGCCCAATGTGGAGCCGCATCGTTTGCAAAAGCAGACGCCAAATTTTTTACCGGCCTGGTAATGGCTTAAGCGACTTTCATCCATTAACCAGGAAAATTCATCGGGTTCAAAAAAGGCATGTGCCGATGCCTGCGAGCTGAACATCTTCCGGCACATAGAGCAATGGCAGGATGTCGCATCGCGCAGTGTGCCTTCAATTTGGTATTGCACATCTCCACAAAAACATGAACCCTTGATGGCCATTTTTTTAGTCCTTATAAGGAACCTCTGATCAATTCATGAACTCGTATCTTGCGCCTGAAATGCCCAGCTTCTGCGTCGCCTAAAAGCGCCTACTGTTGGTGCAAATCTTCGCAATAGCCGGCTATTACGTGCGATTCGCGCCTCGCCTAAGAGCGCCTACTTTTGGTGAATCTGAACATTTCAGGTCACAATCTACTTCGTCCAGAATTAATCAGAGGTTCCCAAATCGTTTGCGGCGTGATGCCGCGTAAGAGGCTCGGCTCTGGCCCGCATCATATTCTCACAAAATAGGGCAGTGCGACCAAGGCAAGGCCCACAATAATCAGCACGGTGACATTGGGTACAAAGTAGGGGAACACAAACAGAGCAATGCCCGTGAGCAACGGGATGATGGCTTTTTGTTTACGGCCATAGGAAAAGAAACCGATGCCAATAGCGCCGAACAACATGCCCCAAACGAGTAGTGATGTGCCTTCCACTTTAGGCGTTACCTGTCATTCTGCCGCGTGCGGTGTGGTGCTGATCAATAGCAGGAATGAAATTGCCGGCCTTTCCTAAACCAAACCGGGGCATGTTGGTGTATACGCATTCGTAGTTTCCCTTTTTAGAAAGATAAGTCTCGTGCCAGATGCCGACATCGCCATTACCTCTTATCTTGTTGTTAAATTCAAGCCAGGCAGGAACGTGTTGCGAACCTTTATTGATGGCATACCTTTCAAGATGCTCAAACGACTTCCAATACTGCACCATGATTGATGTTCGCCCAAGCCATGATTCGTGATGAATGAAACCCAACTCCGGGTTTTGCTTAAGTTCCGTTATCATTCGCTGCATCGCCAGGGTGACGGGCAACCACTTGTGAATTTTCCATAGTGTGTTGACGCGCATGCCAATCAAAAAGACCACAAACTCTCCTTCCATATCCGCAGTCATTTTCTCTTTGAAGGTTTCAGCCATTTCATCTATCTCCTAAAAACTGCTGAGCTGTACTTATTGTTATGCAAGAATCTCAGATACTCGCACCTGAAGCGAGGGCAATAACTCAATTTCGAACCACGGGTTTTTACGTAACCAAAGATTGTTGCGCGGACTTGGGTGGGGCAGCGGAACCTTGTCCGGCCAATAAGTGCGCCACTCGCTGACCCGCTGTGTCACGGATGAACACGATCCCTCAAAATGATATTTCTGCGCATACTGCCCCAGCACCAATGTCATCTGCAAATTGGGCAAATGCTCAAGCAATTGATCGCGCCAGGTGGCCGCGCACTCTGGTCGCGGCGGCAGGTCGCCCGATTTTCCCGTGCCGGGGAAACAGAAGCCCATGGGTAAAAGTGCAATTTTCTTGGCGTCATAAAAAACCTCACGCGTAACTCCCAGCCACTCACGCAAACGATTGCCGCTGGCGTCATCAAAAGGAATGCCCGACTCATGCACCTTTTTACCCGGTGCTTGCCCCGCAATGAGGATTTTTGCTTGCGGATGAATTTGCAGAACAGGACGAGGGCCAAACGGCAAGTGTTCGTCACAAATGGTGCAAGCCCGGACATCAGCCAGTAAGGAAGAAAATGAAGTCATGCGGTGTGTTCATCCCCCAATGGGCTAATGGTTTTTTGCCGTAGGGTGTACCCTCTGGGGCATAAAGGCATCGCCCACCACACCGGCAATATTCGGTTTCGTTCAATGGTGGGCAATGCCCACCCTACGGAGCCAGAGGTTTTGTTGTTGATCTTAGTCCCTTCGATATAGCCGAGCATCGCAGCCTTTATTGGGTTAAGGAACCTCTGATCAATTCATGAACTCGTATCTTGCGCCTGAAATGCCCAGCTTCTGCGTCGCCTAAAAGCGCCTACTGCTGGTGAAAATCTTCGCAATAGCCGGCTATTACGTGCGATTCGCGCCTCGCCTAAGAGCGCCTACTTTTGGTGAATCTGAACATTTCAGGTCACAATCTACTTCGTCCAGAATTAATCATAGGTTCCTTAAGCAAAATCTGTTTGAGCGCAGCGAGTTTATTTTTGCGCCAATGAAGGTGAGAAGCGCAGGGGAGTCGCGTAGCGATCCAATCGTAGGGTGGCCTTTCTTTGGTTCTGTTTCTTTTGGCCACTCAAAAGAAATGAACACGCGGCTTCCGCCGGGAAATAATTAAAACAACTGAACGATTAGCTGCGGAACTTCTGCCAATGTAACGTTGGAGTTCGCAAGCTCATTCCAACCCACTGGTTGAGGTGTTTAATTATATAGTGCCAGTGCTTGGTGCCGCATTAGATTCTGTTGGGATTTCTTCGGGCATATTGAGGTTATTATCCCTTTCAATAGTAACTACAGTATCGATGCCTGAAAAAATAGTGGGGATAGAAGGTCCTACAGGTTCGGGTTCTTTGACCTTTGGTGCTTTAGCAACCCATTTTGAAAGGTGCTGCCCAACATCTTGATAAAACGATGGGAATTCCCTGGATGAATCTTCCACAAATGTTTTTGCACCTTTAAATCTTGCGGCTAGATCAACAACTCGTATAATTTCGAGGAACGTGGGTAAGTCATTAACTCCCGAAGGAATCATAACGGCTGGATTATCTATTGCTTCTGATAGGGGAGCCGCAGTCATCGGGATTCGTTTAGGCCAATATGCTCTTACTGATACGTTCTCTAATTCCTTACCCTTCAATTGGCGAGTAATCCAGTTTATTGATGCAGAGGCCCTGCTTTTATCTTTTGGCGCTTCTAGTTTCATGCTGATATTTATAGTTCTTCGCAGGCAGTCTGCAGAAAAAATTAACTTGGATGCTGCGTTAGTAATATCAAATTCCGAATGAAGGCTATTTTCTTTAGAAAGATGACTACAGTCTTCAGCGAAGTTTAGTTCAGCATTTTTTTCTCGTGCGCGAGATAGAGCGATTGTTACCGGCTGGCCAATTGACATGCTAAGATTTAGTGCAAGGTGGCGGATAAGCTGATGCCATCCAGACACTGAATATTCGACGAGTTCGGTACCCTTGTTTAACGCTGTCCCTTGCTGGATTGAATTGCATACATCTTTCCAGTGCCCTGGCATTTTTGTTAGTGACGAAACGCCAGAAGAATCATGATCAAGATAGCGCACCAATTCGCTTAAAATGTACGCTTGCTCTGGGTCGTCTATTTCTTTATTGCCCGTTAATAGCACAGCTTTTGATTTCAACGAAAGCCATGAAAAATGGTATAGTTCAACCGAACGGATTTTGTTTTTTCCAACTTTTACTGGGTGGTGTGTCGGCGTAGTTGCAAACTGATTAGATATTGTTATTAAGGCGTTAATGCCGTATTGCTTTGCTAGGTCTAGGTATTCTTCCACCTGTTCTTTTGTTAGTTCAGAATTTCCTATCTTCGATTCAACCAGTGCCGTCCAATTCTTTGGTCCATTGGATATAACCACTAATCCATCGGGTCTTGGTTTTTTACCTTTATCCGATGTTTTAAATGTAACTTCTGTATAGCAAACAATTTTTAAACGCTTGCCTACTGGTGCTCCTGCGTTTGATAGAACCTCCCTGGCAAATGCGGGAACCACCATGAATGATGCGAGCAAACAGGAAGTTGCGCGTTCTTCTTTTTTTGAGTCTGCGACAGTCGGTATGAGTCGCGCTAATTGCCCGGAGGCAAGAAACTTCATTATTTCTGATGACATAATTATCTCCCTATTTTTAAACCCTTTTTCAAAAATCCATTATTTCTATCAACTCGCCCACCCTGCCAACGTCATCAACGCCAAAACAGTAACCCACGCCACCAAACTCCGCCCACACAACCCCAGCGTTTCACGAATGGCGTCGTTATGTTGTGTATTGTCCTGTGGCGGTTTGTTGTCGAACTGCAACGAAGCAAAACCAATGCGTAATAACAGGCGATGGCTTTTCGGGCTGTTATCGGTGTCGCTTTCTTCTAACGGTGCATCCTGCCAGGCGTGCATGGCGTGTACGAAGCTGCCCATTACCGCGTAGCTGAGTGCGGTGAGGCGGCTGGGTATCCAGGCGAGTACGTAGTGCAGGCGGGCGACGGCATTTTGGAATTCGTTGTTGCCGGTTTGCGTTGTGTCGGCATCTGTTTTGATGCTTGCTTCGGTAGCGGTTTCGTCGTCGCATGATTTGCAGGTGTGTAGCCCGGCCTGTTGCAGTTCGATGGTGAGTCGGTACAGCACGGCGCCCATGGGGCCGAGGATTACGAACCAGAACAGAATGGCCAGCAGTTGTTCGTGGGTCTGGATCAAAATACATTCGCAAAGCATACGAACGCGGGCGAATTTGTCTTCGGGCGGTGGGCTGGCGCTGGTGCAGGAAACGAGTTCTTGCAGGATAGCGTTGGCGTTTTCGGCGTTGTTACTTTCTTCGGCATCGAGGTATTCGTGGGCCAGTTGGCGTTTGTCTTTTGGGCCGAGACAATAAGTGAGCACGATGATGCTGAACACGAAGCTGAAAAATACCAGCAGGTCGTTGAGCAGGTATTGAATGATGGCGACGCCGATGGTGGGCAATAAAACGATGATCAGCAGGCAGGGGATGCCGTGCCATTTTTCATGGCTGGCGGCGCGCGCGCACATCCATTGGTGGTAGGTTTTGATCCACGCGAGGCTGCGCAGGCCGTGCAGGGGCGGCAGCAGTTTTTCGAGAATGAGGCTGATGAGTATGACGAGCAGGGACATGGTGACTCACACTTTTTGTTGTTGGCCTGTGCCGCATCATAGCGGAATTTTTGTTTGCGGGTTGGCTGTGCTTGGTTGTCGTTGTTTAGTTGTCCGCCAGTAATTGTCGCAGTTTGTCCCAGTCGAAGTGCGGGCCGGGGTCGGTTTTGCGCCCGGGGGCAATATCGCGGTGGCCGGTGATGCGCTCGGTGGTGATGCCAGGGTAGGTGCGCATGAGCGCGTGGGCGAGTTGCGCGAGTTGCTGGTACTGCGCGGGTTCGAAGGCTTGCTCGTCGCAGCCTTCCAGTTCGATGCCGATGGAGAAATCGTTGCAGCGTTCACGGCCTTTAAAGCTGGATTCACCCGCGTGCCAGGCGCGTTGCTGGAAGGGTACATATTGCGTGATCTTGCCGTCGCGGCGAATTAGCGCGTGGGCGGAAACGGTGAGTCCGCAAATCGCGGCGAAGTCGGCATGTGCATTGGCCTCGAGTCGGTTGCAAAACAGTGCGTCTATCCATGGCCCGCCGAACTCGCCTTCGGGCAGGCTGATGGCGTGGATCACCAGCAGGTCGATGGGACAGTCGTTCGGACGCGTGTCGCAATTGGGCGAGGGTACTTGCGTGGCGATGTCGAGCAGGCCGGTTTCAGGGTCGATACGCATAATGAAAATGTTTGTCCGTCGGGCTAATATAAACAGACTATCCGCGATCACGTGGCCTGTGTAAATAAGGCTAGGCGTAACAAGGCTTGAGGGCAACATGAAAAAAACAGTAATCAGTTTTGCAGTGATGGCCGCGCTTGTTGCGGTGGTGACGTTGAACTGGGGTTCCGTCCACGGCCTGTTGGTCTCGCGCCCGAATTTTGCGGCGCTACATGCAGAGCCGGTGATTTTGTACGGCACCGACTGGTGTAGCAATTGCAAAATGACGCGGGCCTATTTGCGTAAGAATGACATTGCCTTTTTTGAATATGACGTGGAAAAGTCACCCGAGGGGCAGCGTCAATTCAAGGCTTTGCAGGGTAATGGTGTGCCCTTGTTGCTGGTAAAAAATAACGTGATTCGCGGTTACAACCCGCAAGCCATCCGCCAGGCCATGTCTGACTAATGCCTGAGTTCCGCTTTCGCCTGGCCATTTCGGCACAACACTATTTAGCGTTTTACGAAGGTGCCGCACAACAGGTGGTAGTGACCCTGGCCAATGGTCAAAGCCTGCAATTTCCGGCGGAGTCGCTGCGATCGTTTGTCACCCGCGAAGGCGTACACGGCGCATTCGTATTGCGGGTGGACGCTAACAATAAGTTGCAGGCCCTGGAACGGGTGGGTGACTGATGCGTATCGGCGTTGATTTGGGTGGCACAAAGATCGAAGCCATCGCGCTGGATGAGCACGGCGCGGTACTGGCACGACAACGCGTGCCGACTCCCGCGGGTGATTATCGGGGCACCGTGCAGGCGGTGACGGCCCTGGTGTTGTCGCTGGAAAAAGCCCTGGGGCAAACCGCCACGGTGGGCGTGGCAACGCCGGGGGCGATCGCGCCGGGTACGGGCATGCTCAAGAATGCCAACTCGGTATGCCTTAACGGCCAGCCCTTGCAGGCCGATTTGCACACCGCTTTGCAGCGTGAAGTGCGCATGGCCAATGATGCCGATTGCTTCGCGTTGTCTGAAACCACCGATGGCGCAGCAGCGGGTGCTGCGGTGGTGTTCGGGGTGATCGTGGGTACCGGCACTGGTGGCGGCGTGGTGGTGAATGGCCAACTGCTGCGCGGCGCTAATGCCATCGCCGGTGAGTGGGGGCACAATCCATTGCCCTGGCCGCAGGCGGATGAACTGCCGGGGCCGGAGTGTTATTGCGGCCAGCGGGGCTGCATCGAAACTTTTTTGTCCGGGCCGGGGCTGCAACGGGATTACATGGCGGCGACTGGCGAAGCACAGGATGCAACGCAGATTGTGGCATTGGCTGTGGCCGGAAACGCCGCCGCCGAAGAAACACTGCAACGTTATGAGCGACGCATGGCGCGCGCACTGGCATCGGTGATCAACCTGCTGGACCCGGAGGTGATTGTGCTGGGCGGGGGGCTGTCGAATATCGACCGCTTGTACCAAACGGTGCCGGCGCTGTGGGGTGAATATGTTTTTTCGGCGGGGGTGGCCGGTGAGCCGGTGCGCACACGTTTGCTAGCGCCCAAACACGGGGATTCCAGCGGGGTGCGCGGTGCGGCGTGGCTGTGGAATGAACCGGGTTAGCTAACAGGAAGTAGCGGGCTGTCGGTTTTTGTTCCGTCGAGATTGGCTCCCGCCAGGTCGGCGGCAGAAAGGTTGGCACCGCGTAAATCCGCACCACTGAGATTGGCCAGCCGCAGGTCGGCCCCGATAAGATTGGCGCCGCGCAGGTCAGCGCCCTGCAAATCAAATTGCACTAAATTGGCATTTTCCAGATTGCGGTCGCGCAGGTCGGCATTTTGCAGGCTGCTGATGTTCAGGGTTAGCAGGGTACACAGGCCTTTGCGGTCATGGATAACGATCATGCCGCGATGATACAGAGTTGTTCAGAACTTTGTGCCTCGGTGAGGGCGATTTCCGTGCGCTTGAGTACCTCGGCCGCGCTGTTGTCACGGTGGGGATGGATCAGCGTGTAACCGCAATGCAGACTGCACACCAGCGTGTCCGGAATCGCCGGGTGCTGGGTTTGTTTGCCGAGGAAAGATTTGTGCAGGCGTTCCAGGCAGGGCGTGGCTCCGT
>AMFO01001929.1_pt1 | contig 18926 bp, 20 predicted proteins | sample 552608 | NCBI WGS metagenome assembly AMFO01 (sample SAMN01893955, study PRJNA167987) | microbial mat metagenome | biome: hydrothermal vent | place: USA: Loihi, Hawai'I | collected 2003-05-01
GCCGCGATAGGGCGGGAACAGCTCGAAGGCGCCGGTACCGAGATCGTAGCCGGGCGGCAGGTCCTCGACGTCGTAAGTGACGCGCCGGTTGGCGTAGGCCCCGAGATCGGGCGCCACCGCGGGCCCCAGGATGCCGCTCGCGCCGCGGTCGCCCTCGGGGCCCGGGTCGACGAAGATGCGCCGGTCGCCGAGGGTGGGATGCGGTACGAGGATGGCGAAGGAGTTGGAGACCCGCCGCGACACGGCGAGGCTGCCGTCGGCGAAGACGAGCGCGGTATCGAGCCGCAGGCTCGTGCGTTGGTCGTCGATGCCGTCGTCGAGCGAGGTCATGCGCACGTCGTGGGAGAGGTCGATGTCGGCGCGCGCCGCCCGGTAGAGCACGCCGCCCGACAGCGAGGTGCCGTCGGGATCGCGCGTCACCTCGGCATCCCAGGAGAGCGAGCCGGTGCCGCCGCCGCCCGAATGCCCCCAGCTCGCCCGTACCCGTTCGGCGCGGCTGTCCCAGCTCGCCGCGAGGCGGTCGTCGATGCCGAGCCGGTAGTTGAGGTTCAGGAACACGCCGAAGCCCGACTCGCCCGTCCCGTCCTGCCAGTCGGCATCGAGACTCGCGCTCCAGCGGCCGAAACTGCGCGACAGGCCAATGCCGACCGATCGTCGGTCGTCGGTGCGCCCGCGCCCGAAGCCGTACTCGGCGTTGATCGACCCCCGCAGATCCCAGGGCAGCGGCTGGGCGTAGGCCGCGCGCAGCTCAAGGGCGAAGGGGCTGTCCGCCCCCTCGTCGCCGAGGGCGGCGAAGTCGTCGCTCGTCGCGGTGGCCGACAGGCTCAGCGAGCGCGGCGTGGCGCCCGGCTCGCGGCCGAGGAAGATCTGCCAGTCGAGCTCGGCCGCGGCTCCCACCCCGGCATCGTCGTGCTGGCTCGCCGCGAGGTCGAGGGCGAAATTGCCGATCCGGGTCGCCGTCACCGCCTCCACGCCCGCGAGCCGCACCCGCTGGTCGGCCTGGAAGTTGGCGCCGAGCGTCAGGCTCTCGGTGACGCCGCGGCGGTAGAAGCCCGTGACCGCGGGATCGTCGGAATAGTCGGGCTCGCCGCCGTCGGTCGGCGCCTCGACCCCGGCCGCGAGGAAGAACTCGTCGAGCCCCGGCTCCAGCAGTTCGTTGTCGAAGAAGAGGTCGAAGGTCAGCACCTCGAGCCTGCCAGCGCCGTCGCGGATCTCGAGCCGCACCTCGTTGGCGCCGATCGTCAGCGGAAAGTCGCGGATGTCGTAGGGGCCGGGCTGCAGCCGGAAGCGGCGCACGAGCCGGCCGTTGACGTAGAGATCGACGTCCGAGGGCCGCTCCAGCACGAAGCTGCGCCGGCCCGTCGGGCGGGTGAAGCGGCCCGGCTGGAGGATGCTGTAGCGGCGTTCGAGCGAGATGCCGGCGAGGCGCTCGGAGCCCTGGAAACCCGCGGCCGGTGGCCGCAGGTCGCCCGCGACGAACCGCACCACCCGGCCGAGATCGTCGTAGACCAGGCGGCTCAGGTTGCGGTCGGCATCGCCCTCCTCGAAGTCCACCGTTGCTTCCGTCTCAAGGGTGACGCCGAGGGTGCGCACCGCCCCGTCGAGGCCGAGCTGGGGCAGCACGGGGCCCTCCTCGCCCGTGCTCTCGTGGACGTACTGCGTCTGCGCGGCGATGTTGAGCTGGGCCGCGAAGCGCGCCGGCTCGTGGGTCGGCGGCGCCGGCGCGCGCGGCCGCAGGGCCCGCGCCGAGAGCTCCTGCCGCCCGCGCGCCTCGGCCGGGATGCCGACCCGGATCTCGATCAGGAAGGGGTCGTATTCGAACTCCAGCCCGGCGGCGGCGACGCGCTCCGGATCGAGCCTTCCTTCCGGGTCGAACTGCGCCCGCAGCCGCTCCCGACCCTCCTCGCCCAGGATCGGTGAGACGACTTCGAGGAAGCGTTCGCCGTCGAGCGACAGCGCGTCTTCGGGCGTGATGCGCAGGATCACCTCGCCGAGATAGAAGCCGCCGTCGCGTTCCCGCACCGGCACGGCGATGTCGACCGTCCGCCCGGTCGGGTTGAGCCGCTGGGCGAGCGCCGGCGTCGCGAGGCCGAGGAGGAGGACCGCGAGCAGCGCGGCGGCACGCCTAGCGCCCCCCGACATGGACGACGTCCGCCTCGAGCCGGCCTCCGGGGCGCGGCAGCTCGATGGGCAGCACGAACCGCCGGCGCTTTCCCGGCTGCAGCAGCCCGACGCCGACGATCTGGCGCATGTCGCGGTCGGTGTAGGACGCCGACCAGATCTCTTTCCCGGTCGCGGGATCGAGGTAGTGGAGCGAGAGTTCGGAGCGCGACAGATAGCCGTGGCCGCGGCCGCGGTTCTCGATGGTGACGGCGACCTTCGTCTTTCCGTCCCGCTCGTCGACGACCGGCTCGGCGGCGGCGACCGCGAGCTCCGGCTCCGCCCCGGACGGTGCCACGCTCACCACCACGACGAAGTTGAAGAGGATCTGGATGCCGGAGACGCCCTCGGGCAGCTCGACCGGGAGCTGGCGGACGCCGAAGATGTAGCTGCGGCTTTCCGGGAGGTCCGGTTCGCCCAGGTACTGGATGCGGAAGACCTGGGTGCGGCCGGGCGGGATCAGCGCCTGCGGCGGGAAGACGAGGAAATCGTCCGGCGCGGGCGTGCCCTGTGGCTCTCCGTCCTCGGTAAGCTCGATGCGCTCGACGCCGATCTCGACCGGCAGCGGAGTGGCCCAGTCGTTGACGACGTCGATCTGGGTGGTGGCGCGCCGGCCGACGCTCTCCATGTCGATCACGACGGGCGTGACCGTCACGGCCCGCGCCATCCAAGGTAGAAGGCACAAGAAAAACGTCGCGAGGACGGCCGCCCTGCGCATCTTCTTCTTCCCGTTCCGCATGTCCCGTTCCCTCCGCCCGACGCGTCAGAAATTGCCGATCGCGATCTCGATGGTGTCGCTGTAACTCCCCGCCAGCAGCAGCGGCCCGCCGGACACCGCCGGCTGATCGACCGTGAGAGTCATGGTCGTGTTGGTGGGCTGAAGTCCGCTGAGCGTGATGCCGGGCTGCGGATTGGTGTTCGTCGGCGTGCCGTTCGTCGTGGTCCCGAAGGTGAAGGGCAGCCAGCCCGACAGCTGCACCTGGTAGTTGACGTGGTTGGTGAAGCCGGAAGGCGGGTTTTCCGCGGCTCCCCGGTGCAGGCCGTTGCTGCCGGCGCCGGGACGGAAGAAGAGCTTGTGGGAGAAGTTGCACATGCCGGGAGCAGAGAGCGTGAACGCGAAGCTGTCGAGCTCGGCATCGGCGTCGGTGTCGAGGGTGAGCGAGACTGCGTTGGTGCCGTCAAAGGTGCCGCTGCCGCTCGTCAGGTCGAACGTCCACGACCCCAGGGTGCACGCTTGCTCGACCGTGCCGTTCACCGTGAGGGCAGTGCTGCCGGTTGTTGACGCCGCCCGGGCTCCCGGGCTCGCCGCCAGAAGCAGCGCGAGCGCGGAGGAGGACGTGGACAGGATGCGACGTTTCATGACGTTCCTCCGCCGATGTTCCGGCCGCGAACGGCCGACGGGCCCGCCGCCGGCGCGCGGCCGGCGGCGGGAGCACAGGCGAACTTCTTACTGAGTGCCGATGGTGACCGTCACCGTATCCGTGTAGTCGCCCGCGAGCAGCAGTCCGGCAGCCGTGAACCCGAAGATTCTGAGCGTCGCGTCGGCGTTCGACGGCCTCAGATCGCCCTGGGCGCTTCCCGGCGTGCCGTCTCCGTTTGTCGTGTAGATGAGCTGCGGCGTCGACGCATCGATGCCGGCCCATGACAGGGCCGCCTGGTAGTCGACATGATCGGTGAAGCCGACCGGCGGATTCGCCACACCGGCGTCGAATCCGTCGTGGGGCCCACCTTCGACTTTCACCCCGTTGAGAGCGCTGTAGTTGCACATGAGCGGCACGGTCAGCACGATATCGCCGGGCGGATCGAGGGCGCCGTCGTGGTCGCTGTCCGGGTTTATGATGAGAGTGGAGTTACTGAGCGTTGACCCAATTCCCTGGGCGAAAGCCCAGGAACCCACGGTGCACGCATTCTCCGCGGTGGCGGTCATGTTCATGGACGTGCTCGAACCCCCGGCCGCCCGCATCCCCCGAACGCCGTAGAAACGCCGCCGCATTTCGTTCAACCGGAGATCGTGGGAGACCGTGAGCCCGGCGCGCTGGTCCGGACTGCGACGCCTTGCCTCGCGAGTCCCCGCCACGGGGGGGCGCCGCCGGCGAAATGTGCTGGTGGTGCCCGTGCCCATCGTGCGGGTACGGCGTCACGCCCTTCCTGCCCGATGCTGCCGCCTGGCCCGTCTTGACGCCGTGGTTCTTGCTGGTGACGAGGATGTCGAGGTCGTCGGCCGTCGCCACCTCGCTCCAGCCCGCAAGGCTCCCCTCCGGTACCGGTGGCTGCAGGAAGGCCGGTTCCGCGAGATCCTCGACGACGAGATTCCAGGGTTCGTCACCGGGCCATTCGCGCGTGAGCCCGCGAAGGAGCTCCCGCCAGGAGTCCTCATCGACAGGGGGCTCCACTTGATTGGCCACTTCCAGGGCATGGGCCGCGAGCTGAACGAGAAAGGCGCGCCAAGGAAAGCGCTGATGTGGCCTGAGCGCGGTGAAGGTCTCGATCTCGTCGCCGGTCGCAAGGGCCGCGAGCACGCCGGTGAGCGAGCAATCCCGGCGACGGCCCGAGACGGCGACCGAGAATAGCGGATCGCGCAGCAGATCGATCACCTGGCCTTCCCTCCGCTCTCTTGCATCGGACGCAGCCCGAAGCGGTCGTAGGCTAACTGGCGTCCGCCGATCAGAATGTGGCTTTTCGCACAGTCTCCTATCAGCTCGTTCCGCGGATCGAGTCCCATGGTCCGTGCGATCCAGGCCGGCAGGAGGATGTCTTCGAGCCGTTCGCCGAACGGGCTCCGGAGCGTGGGGGGCAGCGGCACCAAGATCCGGTCGTCGCCGAGCCGCGTGCGGATACGCTCGTCCAGCTCCGCGAGGGCGAACGTTCCGTCGACGAAACCACGATCCAGCGGCAGCAGCCAGTCCCGCGCCTTCTGGCCCTCGGCGATGGCGGCACCCTCGACGGCACGGCCGTGGAGGCACCATGCCTCGCCCACCTCCCGGGCGATCGCCGAGAGCGCCTCCTCGTGCGTCCCGAGCTCCACGAGGCGCCCGTTGTTGCGGGGGAGCCGCCAGCCATCGCGTTCCGCGGTCGCGATCAGCCTTCGCGCCGCCTCCACGGCACGCAGGTCCTCGTAGGCGCGCCCGGGACCTAGGTTGTGGGACGGCGATCGGCGGCGGAAAAAGGGGTCGAGCCCTTCATGCGGTACGAGGACGGTGCAGGGCGCCATCTCGAGATCCTCCGGCCGCGGATGGTCGTGGCGCCAGAGGCGGCCGATACGCTGCAACAGCACGTCGATCGGGCAAATGTCGGTGATCAGCGCGTCGAAATCGAGATCGAGGCTCTGCTCGATGGTCTGCGTCGCCACCACCACGGCCGGACCTCGTGATGCGCCCTTGCCGAAGCGTGCCTCGATCGCGGCGTCGAGATGGCGCCTGTCCTTGCCGTGGAAACGGCCGTGGTGAAGCGTCACCACGCCCCGACAGCGGAAGAGGGCCGGATCGTCGGGACCGAGCGCCGCCTCCAATGCGAGCTGGGTGCGGACCGCTTCGCCCACGGTATTGCGGAGGATGGCGACGCGGGCACCCCGATCGAGATACCGTTCCGCTTCTTTGGCGATTGCGGCGGGATCGTCAATGACGGGAGCAAGTCGCGGTCGGAACGCTTTTCCGTGTTCCCCGAGGATACGGCAACGGCGCCGATGGGCAGGGTGATGGCCGGATAAGGATGGGCACAAGCCCGCTCGAGCGGCGGCGCCACGGCGGGGCGGCGCGGATTTTCCGAAAGATAGCGCGACCGGCTCCGGCTTCCAAGAGTCGCCGACATGAGCAGCACCTGTCCGCCGAGCTCGCGAAAACGCGTCACGAGCTCGGCGATCAGCCGCTCCATGAAACGATCCGAAGCGTGCACCTCGTCGACCACGAGCAGGTTGCGCGTCAACGCCGCGAAGCGGAGATGGGCATGCCGCGCGGCGAGCACCGCGAGCAACGCCTGGTCGACGGTGCCGACTGCGAAGGGCGCGGCGAGGAGCCGTTTGGGATGCTCCACCGCCCATCGCATGGCCCGCCGTTCGAAGACGGGATCGTCGGTCCACTGCACCCGGAAGTCTGGAAGCGGCACCCCCTTCCCGATCCCCGAACGCAGATAGCCGGGCACGGCCAGCACCGCTTCCACCCGATCGGTGCCGAAAGTGTGATCGAGGAAGTCCTGCAGCCGTGTGTGCCTCTGCACCGCGGCCGCACGCAGCGGCAGCGCGAAATAGATGCCGCCCACCTTCTGATCGGCGAACAGGCGTGTGGCCCAGCGCAGGGCGGCTTCGGTCTTGCCGGAGCCGGTCGGCGCTTCGAGCACCGTGACGGTACCGCACGGGTCCGGGGTGATCGCGTCGATGGCCGCTTGCGCGGGTCGGGGCGGGACCCCGAACTGCTCCTCGAAGGTCGGGACGAACGCGAGGGCGAGCGCGCCGGTGTCCAGCCGCAACAGCCGGAGGGCCTCGACGGCCTTCGCACGGGCGAAATCGATCCGGTGTTCTGCCACCTCCCAGGGAAAGAACTCGCTGCTGGACCCGAGCCAGTCGGCGAGCTGGAGAAGCCCTGCGAACAGATGCTGGAAGATCGGGCGATCGGGGAGCGGTGTGCCGTCTTCTGCGAAGGCTTCGGGAAAAGCCTCGCAGGCGCCCCGGGCGAGCTTGGTGAGAGCTTGGCACGGATCGTAACCGCATCACGGCCGCCAGGCGGCGGCGATCCTGCGTTGCTCGCCCGGACTTCCCTCCCGCAGGGCAAGCGGCCGGCCATGGTGGGCGAGGGCGGCGAGCAGGAGCCCGCAAACGGTCTCCTGCGAACCCCACGCCAGCATCGCACTGAGCTCGAGGGCTTCGGCGACGCGGGAGGCGAGCGGGTCGTTCGCGAAAAGGATCGAGGCCGCCTTCATGTGGCCCGTCCCGTTTCCGGGCTCGAGGCTCTTCCGCTGGAACCCGCTCGCGCATTTGCCGAAGTCGTGAAGAAAGGCGAGGACGCAGAGACGGGCGACGTCCCGCCGGTCGAGCTTCCGTCCCGCCGCCCGCTCCAGACGGGCGCGGAACTGCGGCAGGACGAGGAGGGCCTCGAACATCGCCGCCACATCAGCCGAGTGATCGATGAGAGACAGACAAGCCGGCCCGCCTTGCTCCGGGGCACGGTATTTCCCCCAAGGCATCCGCAAGCCGAGGCGGCGCACGAACGATTCCCTGTCTGCGGTGTCACCCATCTAGACTATCCGATCCTCGAGCCCGTCGATCCTCTCATCCGGTCGTGGTGTGTTCACGGTCGGGCGAGGCCAGATTCGACGAGCGCTTGCGGTTGGCTCCGCCCTGCAAGGCCGTATTGTGGAGTATATCGTCCCAGCAGTTCCGGAAAGGTTCGAAACCGGCGTTCACGATGGGGCAGAAGGGCCAGCTGCCGCCCGGCAGCGGAAGAGGCCCGCGTGTCGGGAGCCCTCACCGGCCACGTGGGCGGTCTTGCCGAACGATCTCCTCTCGGTTCTGTTCGAGCGGCAGCGCTTGCACGTGCGTCTCGGTACCGCAAGTGGAAACGGCCCGCGGCGGGGTCGAGATCATCCGCCGGATGGGTCTCGGCCAACGGTGAGGCGCTCCGGATCCCTCTGGGCACCAGCCTTCGAACCGGACGCGAACAGCTGGCAGCGGAGACGGCCTCAACCCGCGTGACGACAGGGTGACGACAAACTGCAGCGGACGGAGATCGCTCTCTCGGCTAAGTCATTGATTTCCCTGGTCGGGGCGGGCGGATTCGAACCGCCGACCCTCTGCTCCCAAAGCAGATGCGCTACCGGACTGCGCTACGCCCCGTACGCCCCACGATCTAGGGCGAAACCGGCCGGGCTGCAATCGCCGGCCGCGAAACCGGTCTCGGCGCGCAGGACGAGGCCGGCGGGCGGGCGGCCGCCGGCCGCACCGAGGCGCTTGAACTGGAGACGCGCCGGATCCTCGCCCGGCATGAGGATGGAGGGAGGCGCCGGCGCGAAGCCGAAGCGCGCATAGTACCGCCGATCGCCCACCAGCAGCACGAGCTCGTGGCCGAGCCCGGCCGCCCGTTCGAGGCTGGTCGTCACCAGCGCCCGGCCGATGCCGTTGCCCTCGTGATCGGGGGCGGTGGCCACCGGTCCCAAGAGCAGCGCCGGTGCCGCGCCGACCCGCACCGGCCAGTAGCGGATGGTGCCCACCAGCCGGCCGTCGCGCTCGGCGACCAGACACAGCGCGCGCACCGGCTCGATACCCACCCGATAGCGGTAGGACGTCTTGTGCTGGCGGCGGATGCCGAACACCCGATCGAGCAGGGTTTCGATGGCGGGCCCGTCGGTCGGGGCTTCGGGACGGAGACGGAACATGGCGGTCTCGAAAAACGGTGGGACGGCGGGATCCTGGGCCGACCGTCCCGCCGGGCGGGCGCCGGTCAGCTCACGGGGCGGTTGCGCGCCCCGGCATGTCGTCGTCGGAGACGGGTCGGGTTGGCCATGTCCATGTCCCGCCCATAGGCAGGCGGGACCGGCCTGTCAAGCGGTGCCGCCGGCCCCGGGCGACAGCGGCTCGGGATCGCGCCCCTCGGGATTGCTCTCCGGGACCAGGGGGCCGTCACTCCGCCTCAGTGCCATCGCCCGCCGCAGCGCCCAGTGCACGGTGGGAAAGGCGAGGCTGTTCCAAGGGATGTGCTGCCAGTCGAACAACGCCACTTCAAGGCTCTCCGGACCCGGGGCGATCTCCGGCTCGGCGAGGCCCGACAGGTAGATGAGCTGGACCTGACCGATGCGGCGCACGCTGTAGACCGCGAGCAGGCCGAGAATGCGGATCCGCGCCCGCGCCTCCTCGAAGGCCTCGCGCGCGGCCCCCTCCTCGGGGCTTTCGCCGAGCTCGAGAAACCCGGCGGGAATGGTCCAGAGGCCCTTCTGCGGGGAGATCGCCCGGCGGCAGAGGAGAACCCGTCCTCCGTCCAGACACACGCTGCCCACCACCAACACCGGATTCTGGTAGTGGATCCGGCCGCAGACGGTGCAGACCAGCCGCTCGTGCTCATCGCCGTCGGGCCGGCGACGCGCGAGCTCGCCGCCGCAGGCCGGACAGAACCGCAGTTCCTCCATTCAGTCCCGGCGCCCGAACAGGGCCTCGGCGGCACTGCGCATCCGGCGCTTCTTCGCGAGCTCGGCCTCGACCCGGGTGATTTCCGCCTTCAACGCGGCGATGTAGGCCTCGAGCTCCTCCACCGACAGGCGCTCAAGGGAACTGCCGAGCTCCGGCAGCGCCTTCTTCGGCCGAACCTCTTCCTCTTCCATCGCGTCCTCCCGCCACAGGGACCGGCGCGCAGTGTAGGGCCGGGCGGCAGGGGCTGTGAAGGGCGGCGCTCTTGACAGGCGGGATCCGGCGCCGCACCTTTGGCGGCGTTCGCCGTCTCGGGGGAGCCCCGTTTTCGTGTCCCGCAAGCCCGTTCGCTATTTCCCGGTGTCATGGGACGAACTGCATCGCGACGCCAAGGCGCTGGCCTGGCGCCTCGCGGCGCTCGGTCCGTTCGAAGGGATCGTGGCGATCACCCGCGGCGGGCTGGTGCCGGCCCACATCATCGCCCGTGAGCTCGACATCCGCCTGATCGACACCGTCTGCATCGCCTCCTACGAGGAGACCGAGCAGCGCGAACCGCGGCTGATCAAGGGGGTCGAAGGAGACGGTGCGGGCTGGCTGGTGATCGACGATCTGGTGGACACCGGCCAGACCGGCCGCATCCTCCGCGGACTGCTGCCCAAAGCCCATTTCGCCACGGTTTACGCCAAGCCCGAAGGGCGGCCGGTGGTCGACACCTTCGTCACCGAGGTCAGCCAGGACACCTGGATCCTGTTTCCCTGGGACATGGAGCGGCAGTACGCCAAGCCCATCGTCGCCTTGGCCGGCAGCGAAGGCGAGGACTGAAGGCGCCGCCGGACGGACCCGTTAGCGGATCGGGCAGATCTCGCCGACCAGCCATTTGCCGTACATGCCGCATTCGTAGGAATGCACATAGGGCGTGATCATGCGCAGGCGCAGATGCTTGACCGTCCATCCGCGCTGCGTCGCCTGGCTCAGGGTCCACTGGAACTGGTAGGGCAGGTGGGGCTTGATATCGTGCATCACGAACCGACCGGCATGGGCCTCGGCGAAGGTGTGGTCCCTGCCTTCGGGATCGGTCAGGACGATCTGCATCTGGAACTTGTAGCCGGTGGTGACGAAGTAGCAGGGACTCAGCCAGTTGGCCTGGAGGGCGAGACTGTAGCCCTGGATGCCCTGCCACGCCTCTTCCTTGCCGAGATCCGGAGACAGCAGGTAGATCCCGCAGGAGGTGACGCCCTTGTCGAGCACCGTGAGGGGTCGTGCCTCGGCGGCCAAGGCGCGGCTCTGGCTGTTCCCGAGCGTGAAGCCGGTCAGAATCTTGAGCGGGGCGTCGTTGTGATCGGGATCGAAGAGCTGCTCGAGCGTCCAGCCCTGGGTGGTGCCGTCACGGAACAGAAAGCAGCCCTCGGGCAGCAGCAGCCATCGCACCCACTCGGGTTTCAGCTCGAGAGCGCTGACGATCCGCTCTGAAATCGGCGTGACCTCGGCCCAGTCGAGTTTCGCGCGAACGTCCGGCATGGTCGATCCTCCCTGTGGCGAAAAGTTGAAGGATCACCTGGAGCGCCGGCGAACGCCTTGATGCCAATCAAAAGGCGTGCGGTTTCGAGGGAGGCTGTCGCGACGGTGTCAGAGCCCGGTGCGCAGGCGGGCGCGGATACGCTCGCGGACCTCGGCCGGCTCGGCCTGGATGGCTTCGGCCAGTCGCCGCAACTCGCGCCGGAGCCCGTAGACCTGGTCCATCAGCGAGAGAATGACCGGTACCGCCTCTTCGCCCACGCCCAGTTCCTCGCGCAGCTCGCACAGGAGCCGCAGGCGTGCGAGATCGAGCTCGTCGAAGCGGTACTCCGGACCGGTCGCCGCCGGGCGGATCCAGCCGCGACGCACCCAGCTTCTGAGACGCCGGACGGTGAGGCCGCGCACCACCGCCACCACTTCCCGTTCCCCGACCAGCATCAGGCGACCTCCCGCAAACCTGTGCGCGGGTCGTAGGCATGGTTCTGCCGCCAGCGCCGCATGAAGGCCTCGAGTTCGGGATCGATCGTCTCGGGCAACACGATTTCCAGCCGCACGTACTGATCGCCGCGTTGGCCGGTGCGCGGGTCGCGCACCCCCTTGCCGCGCAGCCGCAGCACCCGGCCGCTGCTGGCACCCTTAGGAATGGTCATGCGCACCGGCCCGTCGATGGTCGGCACCGCGACCTTGCCACCCAGCACCGCCTCGTCGATGGTGATCGGCAGGGTCACCCGGATGTCGTCACCCTCGCGGGTGAAGACGGGATGCGGGCGCACCTCGATCTCCACCAGCGCGTCACCCGGCGGCCCGCCCTCGAAGCCGGGCGCACCCTTGCCGCGCAGCCGGATCACCTGGCCGCTCTCGATCCCGGCCGGAATGGTCACGTCGAGGCTGGACCCGTCCGGCAGCACCACCCGCTTGGTGCCGCCCCGCACGGCGTCCAGAAAGTCGATCACCAGATGATAGTGGAGATCGGGACCGCGCATCGGCCCGGCACGCCGGCGCCCGGGCCTGCGGCCGAACAGCTCCGAAAAGATGTCGCCGAGGTCGGCGAAGTCCTCGAAGCCGCGACCGGTGTGGTAGCGCGCGCCCGCCCCTGTCTCGGCGAAATCGCGATAGTACCGCTGCTGCGGCTTCTCGGCTCCGGTCTCGTCGATCTCGCCACGGTCGTAGCGGGCCCGCTTTTCCGGATCGCCGAGGATCTCGTAGGCGGCCGAAACCTTCTTGAACCTTTCCTCGGCCGTCTTGTCACCGGGGTTGAAATCCGGATGCAGCTCCTTGGCGAGCTTGCGGTAGGCCTTGCGGATCTCCTCCTGCGAGGCGCTGCGGTTGACACCGAGAACGGCGTAGAGGTCTTCGGCCACGGAACCTTCCTTGGTCGCTGGCGGGGTCGGACGGCGCCGGTCTTTTCAGGCCTGCTTCGCGGCTTCGAGCTCGAGTGCGACGGCCAGCGCGTCGTCCACCGTCTCCAGCCAGACGAACTCGAGCTTCTCGCGCGCGCCTTGCGGGACGTCGACGAGATCCTTGCGGTTGCGCGCCGGCAGCAGCACCGTCTTGATGCCGGCCCGCAGGGCGGCCAGGGTCTTCTCCTTGATGCCGCCCACCGGCAGCACCAGGCCGCGCAGCGAGATTTCGCCGGTCATGGCCACGTCCGGCCGCACTGTGCGCCCGGTCAGCAGCGAGGCGATGGCGGTGAAGATGGCGACGCCGGCGCTCGGCCCATCCTTGGGCACCGCCCCCGCCGGCACGTGGATGTGGATGTCGCTCTTCTCGAAGATGGCGGGATCGATGCCGAGCTGCTCGGCCCGGGCCTTGATCAGGGTGACCGCGGCGGTGGCGCTTTCCTTCATCACGTCACCGAGCTGGCCGGTGAGGATCAGATTGCCCTTGCCCGGCACGCGGGTCGCCTCGATGAACAGGATTTCGCCGCCGAAGGGCGTCCAGGCGAGGCCGGTGGCGACACCGGGCACCGAGGTGCGCATCGCCACCTCGTCCTCGAACTTGGGCGGCCCCAGGATCTCCGGCAGATCGCCGGCATCGACGGTGACCCGCTCGGCCCGGCCTTCGGCGATCTGCACCGCGGCCCGGCGGATCACCGCACCGAGCTGGCGTTCGAGATTGCGGCAGCCCGCCTCCCGCGTGTAGCGGCGGATGATGGTGCGGATCGCGGCGTCGGTGACGGTGCACTGTTCGGGGCCGAGGCCGTTCTGTTCGAGCTGGCGCGGCAGCAGGTAGCGCTTGGCGATCTCCAGCTTCTCGTCCTCGGTGTAGCCCGGCAGCTCGATCACCTCCATGCGATCCCGCAGGGGACCTGGAATGCCGTCGGCGATGTTGGCGGTGGCGATGAACAGCACCTTGGAGAGATCGAAGGGCACGCCCAGGTAATTGTCCCGGAAGCTGTGGTTCTGCTCGGGATCCAGGACCTCCAGCAGGGCCGACGCCGGATCGCCGTGGAAGCTGGCGCCGAGCTTGTCGATCTCGTCGAGCATCAGCACCGGATTGCGGGTGCCGGCCTTGCGGATGGCCTGGATGATGTTGCCCGGCAACGCGCCGATGTAGGTGCGCCGGTGGCCGCGGATCTCGGCCTCGTCGTGGACGCCGCCGAGACTGAGGCGGACGAACTTGCGCCCGGTCGCCCGGGCGATGCTCTGGCCGAGCGAGGTCTTGCCGACGCCCGGGGGGCCGACCAGGCACAGAATGGGGCCCTTACCCTCGGGGTTGAGCTTGCGCACCGCCAGATATTCGAGGATCCGCGTCTTGACCTTTTCGAGGTCGAAATGATCCTCGTCGAGGATTTGCCGGGCCCTCGGAATGTCGATGACTTCCTCGTCGAGCTTCGACCAGGGGAGCTCGGTCAACCACTCGAGGTAGGTTCTGAGCATGCCGTATTCGGCGGCGCCTTCGGGCAGGCGTTCGAGCCGGCGGAGCTCCTTCCTGGCGTGCTCCTCGACCTCCTTGGGCATGCCGGCATCGGCGATCGCCTTTTCCAGCTCTACGATCTCGGCTTCGCGCTCGCCCTCCTCGCCGAGCTGACGGCGGATGGTGCGAAGCTGCTCGCGCAGCAGCCGCTCGCGATTTTCCTTCTCGATGGTCTGGCGGGTCTCCTCGGCGATCTCCTGGCTCAGCCGCAGCACCGCGAGACGCTGGGCCAAGAGGCGCAGCACCAGATCGAGACGCGGCTCGACCTCCAGGGTCTCCAGCACCCGCTGCTTGTCGGCGGCCGAAAAGTCCATGAAGGAGGCGACGAAATCGGCCAGCATCCCGGGTGAGGCCATGTTGCGAATGGCTTCGCCGATCTCGGCCGGCGCCTGCGGGATCAGCCCCAAAGCCTCGCCCGCCAGCCGCTTGAGTTCGTTTATCCGGGCTTCGATCGCGGGCGTGATCTCCTCGCGGGTCTCGATTTCCTCGATGCGGGCCGCGAGAAACGGATAGCCCTCGACGTACGCGATCACCCGAAAGCGCCGCACACCCTGGCAGATCACGTGATGGGCGCCCTCGCCGGCGGTCACGAAGCGCAGGATATTGGCGACCGTGCCGATCGGGTGGAGAGCGTCGCCACCGGGCTCCTCGATCTCGGGATCGCGCTGCAGCACCACCCCGATCGGACGTTCCGCCTCGATGCTCGCCTGCACCGCCAGCACCGACCGACGCCGCCCCACCGACAGTGGCAGCACCACGCCGGGAAACAGCACGGCGTTCCTGAGCGGGAGGATGGCGACCATACCCTCGGGCAGGCGTGGCGTGGTCTCCTCCGGCCGAGCCTGCGATTCGGCCAACGCCTCACCGCCGGTCTCCGCTTCCTGTCTGATCTGTTCCTCGGCCATCGCCGTACCTCACACCTTTTCGAGGGCAATCGTCAGGCAACCGTTCCGCAATTCCTGTCTGGCCAGCAGATAGCGCCCGGCGGGCAAACGGATGCGGCGCAGGAACCGGCCGTGGGGGATCTCGAGACGTAGCAGTCGGGCCCGACGAACCACCGCCGGCAGCACCCGGCGGCCGGCGACGATCAGCGTGTCACCATGGACGCTCAGCTCCAGATCGGTGGGATCCACGCCCGGCAGCGCCACCGTGATCCACAGGCCGCGCTCGGTCTCGAAGATGTCGACCGGCGGCTCCCACTGCGAGCTCTCCGGCCGCGCCTCGGCGGGAACGAAGAATTGGCGCTGCAGGCGCTCGGCGCGGGCCAGCATCTCGCACGCCTCCGCCCACATCCAGCGCCGTGGATCCGATGTCATTGCCACGATCTCCTCGCGTCCGATCGACGGGACCATCAAGGGCATTTCGCGCCCGAACGGAACAATACATTCCCCGGCCGCCAGAAAACCCGCAACATATATAGGGATTGCCGGCGCCATGTTGAGGGGCCGCATCGGCCATCGGCCGATCCGCCGCGGTCGTGGCTGGCGCCGCGACGCGGCTCTCGCGTGCCGGCTCGCGCCGCCATTGTGACCGGGTTCGCATTCCCCATATGTTGCGCGGGTCGTGCCGTCGCTCGATGCGGCGGTGTCGCGGCCGGCAGGCCGGGGACCGAGGAGCCGTGCGAGGAGGTGCCGATGGCGACGCAGCGCAACATCGCTCAGATGCCGGCCCGCAAGCCGGGAACCCGCTTTCGGGCCGCGATCCCGGTTCCGCTCGCCCGCATACGTCGGCGCGAGGTCCAGGCCGGGCGCGGCGGCAAGGCCTTCGAGCAGGCGTGGGTTCTGGAGTTCGAGCCCGGTGGCCGGACCGTCATCGACCCGCTGATGGGCTGGAGCGGCAGCGCCGATCCTTTGCGCACGGTCGTACTGGAATTCCCCGACGCCCACAGTGCCATGGAGTACGCCGAGCAGCAGGGCTGGCTGTGGGAACTGGTGGAAGCGCCGCTCAGGGTCACGCCGATCCGCCCCTATGCCGAAACCCTGCGCGAAGCGTTGACCGTTTCGACCTCTCCGATCGCCCTGGCGCCGCTCCAGGCGGTTCCGGTCACGACCGAGGACGGGCGCCGGAGCGACCCGGTCGAAGAAGCCGACATCGAATCGTTTCCCGCCAGTGATCCGCCGGCCTGGACGGGCGCGGCCATTCCCTGAGCAACGAGGCGGGCCGTCGACACCGGGTTGATTTCGATCAAGGCATGGCGACGGCGATTGCGTCACTGCCATGCAGTGAGCGGCCGACCGTCCGCGCTGTTCGAGGTTCCCGACCATGCCGCTGCTTCCGCCCCGCCCGCCGTTCGCATCCGGCTTGCGGCTTCCGGCGATGCCTCTGGACTTCCTGGGGGCGGCGCTGCTGGCGCGCCATCCCGGCCTGACCGAACGGCTGCAGGCGCTGGGTGACGTCACGATCGCAGTGGCCCCTTCGGACCTGCCGGGGTCGCTGGTGATCGAACTGGCGTGCGGACGGCTGGGGATGCGCCTCGTACCTTATCTCACCGACTGGGCGGTGGATGCGGTGGTCCGCGGTCCGGTGGCTCTGCTCGTCGATCTCGTCGAAGGGCGGGTCGACGGCGACGCCCTGTTCTTTGGACGTGCTCTCGAGATCGACGGCCGTACCGAGGTGGTGGTGGCGCTGCGCAACGCGCTCGAGGACGCCGAAATCGACCTCGCCCGCGACCTCGGCGACGTGTTCGGTCCGTTGGCCCCTCTGTTGCGGGCGGCCGCCGGCACGGCTGCGATCGGGGCCCGGGCGGTGGCCGCACTGACCCGACGGCTGGAGGACGATCTGCTGGCGCCCCTGGTGCGCTATGCCGAGGGCGGCAGTGACCTGATGCGGGTGCTGGCCGGGCGCCACGAGCGGGAGGGCTGAGCATGGTCGGTGCGGTGCTGCGGCCGAGGCTGGAACTGGTCTGCCCGGCGGGCACGCCGGCGGCGTTACGGGTCGCCGTCCGGGCCGGCGCGGACAGTGTCTATGTCGGGTTTCGCGACGAGACCAACGCCCGCAACTTCCCGGGGCTCAACTTCTCGCGCCGGGAGCTGCAGGCGGCGGCGGCCTTCGCCCACGCCCACGACGTGCGGCTGTTCGTGGCCATCAACACCTTCCCGCGCGCCGGCGAGCAGGAATTGTGGCGCCGGGCGGTCGACGATGCGCTGGAGCTCGGCGCCGACGCCCTGATCCTCGCCGATCTCGGTCTCGCCTGCTATGCGCGCGACCGGCACCCGGGCGCGCGCCTGCATCTGTCCGTCCAGGCTTCGGCCGCCAACCCCGAGGCCATCGGTCTGTTTCGGGATCTCGCCGGCATTCGCCGGGTGGTGCTGCCGCGGGTACTCACCGTGCGGGAGATCCGGGCGCTCACCGCAGCAGTCGATGTCGAGACCGAGGTGTTCGTGCTGGGCGGGCTGTGCGTCATGGCCGAAGGGCGCTGTCTTCTCTCCTCGTATGTGACCGGCCGTTCGCCGAACATGAACGGGGTGTGCTCGCCCGCCGAGGAGGTTCGCTACGCCGAGGAGAACGGGATGCTGGTGACGCGGCTCGGTCCGGTGACCGTCAACCGCTTCGCCGCCGACGAGGCGGCGGGCTACCCGACCTTGTGCAAGGGCCGTTTCGTCGCCGGCGGGCGTGCCAGTTATCTGTTCGAGGAGCCGGTCAGCCTGAGTGCGCTGGAGGTCTTGCCGGAACTCGCGCGGGCCGGCGTCCGGGCGATCAAGATCGAGGGACGCCAGCGCGGTCGTGCCTACATCGAAAAGGCCATCCGCACCGTACGCGCGGCCGCCGAGGCGGTGGCGGCGGGGCGTCCGGTGCCGGCCGCCGATCTTCACGGGCTCACCGAAGGCGGACGCGAGACGGTCGGCGCCTACGACAAGAGGTGGCGATGAGCGGCGAAGGGGCGCGGCTGTCGCTGGGACCGGTCCTCTACTTCTGGGAGGCGGCGCGGCTGCGCGACTTCTATTGCCGCATCGCCGACGAGGCACCAGTGGACATCGTCTATCTGGGCGAGGTGGTGTGTCCCAAGCGCGTGCCCTTCGTCGGCCCGGCACTCGGCGAAGCGGTCGAACGGCTGCGCGCGGCCGGCAAGGAGGTGGTGCTCTCCAGCCTGGCGCTGATCGGCGAGCAGCGTGACCTGGCCATGCTGCGCGAGCTCGCGACCGACGCCGATGGTCTCGTCGAGGCCAACGATTTCGGCGCCGTCCGGCTGCTCCGCGGCCGGCCCCATGTGCTGGGCCCCTATCTCAACGTCTACAACGAGGGGACCCTGGAAGTGCTGGCCCGCGATGGCGCGGTCCGCCTGTGCCCGCCGCCGGAGCTGCCGGCCACGGCTGTGGCCGGTCTCGCCGCTGCCGGCCATATCGAGCTGGAGCTGCAGATCTTCGGCCGCCAGCCGCTCGCTCTCTCGGCGCGCTGCTACCACGCGCGCAGCCGGGGTCGGCGCAAGGACAACTGCCAGTACGCCTGCGGCGAGGACCCCGACGGCATGCTGCTCGATACGCTGGACGGGCAGGCCTTCGTCGCTGTCAACGGCATCCAGACCCTGTCGGCCACCTACCTCGAACTGTCGGCGGCGATCGACGAGGCGCAGAGCATGGGCATCGGCATCTTCAGGCTGGCGCCGCAGGCCGTCGACATGGTGGCGGTGGCCGGTCTCTACCGGGAGCTGCTGGCCGGGCGGACGGGGGCCGCGGACGTGCGGGCACGGCTCGCCGAGCTGCTGCCCGACGTGGCCTTCGCCGACGGTTACTGGCACGGCCGGGCGGGAATGCTGCGGGTTACCGGCCGCGGCTGCAGAATACCGGAGGCGGTCGCGCGCGGGTGAAGCGTTCCCCTCTTTGCGGCGGCCCCGGGAGCGGGTAGGTTGCACCGAAGCGCAACGCCTGCCTTTCCGGTGTGATGCCCGCACTCCGCCTGGTCATCGGCAACTACAATACCTCCTCCCGCTCGTTCGCGGTCTGGCTGACGCTGCGCCGGGCCGGCCTGGCGTTCGCTCTCCAGACTCTCGATCTGCGCGACGCCGGAGGTCTCGAAGAGGCGGGACGCATCTCGCCCAGCGGCCGCCTGCCGGTACTGGAAATCGAGAACACGATGGTCTGGGAGCCGCTGGCGATCGGCGAATACGCGGCCGAGCACCGCCCCGAACTGTGGCCGCAGGCCCCCGAACTGCGGGCCCGGGCGCGTGCCGTGGCGGCCGAGGCGGTGTACGAGCTGACCGATCTGCTGACCTTCCTGCCGATGGACATGA
>AMFO01000157.1_pt1 | contig 18836 bp, 21 predicted proteins | sample 552608 | NCBI WGS metagenome assembly AMFO01 (sample SAMN01893955, study PRJNA167987) | microbial mat metagenome | biome: hydrothermal vent | place: USA: Loihi, Hawai'I | collected 2003-05-01
ATTCAGCTGCGCAACTGTTGGGAAGGGCGATCGGTGCGGGCCTCTTCGCTATTACGCCAGCTGGCGAAAGGGGGATGTGCTGCAAGGCGATTAAGTTGGGTAACGCCAGGGTTTTCCCAGTCACGACGTTGTAAAACGACGGCCAGTGAATTGTAATACGACTCACTATAGGGCGAATTCGAGCTCGGTACCCGGGGATCCCACGTCACAGCCGCTTCCCTGGTTCACGAACTGATGGAGGCACGCGACGAAAAGCGTCTGCTACGGCTGCAACGCCAATTGGCCAAGGTCAAACTGCTGATCATCGACGAACTGGGCTTTGTGCCGCTGAGCAAAACCGGCGCTGAACTGCTGTTCGAGCTGATCTCGCAGCGCTACGAACGCGGCTCAACTCTGATCACCAGCAACCTGCCGTTTGAGGAATGGACGGAAACCTTTGGCACAGAACGGCTAACCGGCGCATTGCTGGATCGCCTAACTCACCACGTGAACATTCTGGAAATGAACGGGGAAAGCTACCGCCTCAACCAGAGCCGCGCACGTCTCGGAACCAGACAAAAATAACAATCCAGTAATTGGCCTGACGGCCAATGCGCCTTGGAACGTGCTTGCTATTTGAGGGCCACACGCTCCAAGGCGCGCACCCCAAAATGGCCTACTTTTGCTCCGCCCTACTGGCAGGCTTTTACGCCGCCGTTGACACGCCCAACAGGCCGCCTCGCGGAACTGGCAGGAATCATCGGCCCGGCGGGCATACAGCTCCTTGAAGCCCGAGTATGCGTCTGCCTGCAGGACGCCGCTGCTGTTCCTGAGGTGTCGTTTCGGGTGCTCGCCCTTGCGGTCGGGCGAGAAGCGATAGACGACACCGGGGGGCGCGGCCCCCGACCACGGCCGTTGATCACGCACATAAGCCCAGATACGGCCCTGCTTCACGCCCTTGCCCAGCCCCCGGGCCTTGCGCGAGCGATCGAGAACCCGGATCGGCGTATCATCGGCWTNGCNMGCAGATCGCTGGCCATGATCTCGGCTTCGATCTTTTCGGCAACCGGCTGCAGCACCTTCATGGCCCGGCCGCACCAGCCGACCAGCGTGGTGTCCGGGATGTCGGCGCCCATGCGGGCGAAGATCTCGGCCTGGCGATATAAGGGCAAGTGATCGTCGAACTTCGAGACCAGAACATGGGCCAGAAGACCTGGGCCGGCCATGCTGCCCGGGATCGGGCGGCTGGGGGCCGGGCTTTGAACCATCCGTTCGCAGCGCCGGCAGGATTTCTTGACCCGGGCGATCTCGATGACCTTGAGCCGGGCGGTGATCATCTCGAGCAGTTCGCTCACGTCTTCGCCCACCACCCGCAGCTTGCCGCCGCAATCCGGGCAGGTCTCGCCCGGGTCCAGTTCCCGGCGTTCGCGCGGTGTATCATTGGACACACGCGGTCTGCGGCGGGGCCGGGCCTTGTCGGAGACTGCTGGAGTCGAACTCTCCGCATCCTCACCGCCATCATCGACCGGGCCTTCCTCGGCCAGCGCCACCTGCAGACCCTCGAGCGCCAGTTCCAGCTGCTCGATCTCGCGTTCGATCTTTTCGGAACTGGCTCCGAACTTCTGCTTTTGCAATCTGGCGATGCGCATCCGCAGCGACTGGACCAGCAAATCATGGGCCCGCAAGGTTGCCGACATTCTGGCATTTTCCGCCTGCAGGGCGACGATCATCGCCTTCAGAGCGGCGGGATCATCGGGCAGAACTGTGGGTGCGTCAGACATGCACATGGATAACACGGGCATCATGGAAATGCCATAAAAACAAGCAATAACAGTGGGGTAAATTACCCAACCCGGGCCGGCGGCGCACCCCAGTTCGGCCGCCGCCAGTCGATCCTGCCCGGCCCTGCGCTTGCGCTTCGGGCGTTCGTCCCTTCGAAAGGTCCACCGGACCTTTCGATCGGCTTGGCCGACCGCTCCTCACCCCACAGCATCGCAAGCTGTGCCGAGGTCAGCCGAACAGCCCCGTCATCCGCCTTCGGCCAGGGAAACCGGCCCTTCTCCAGAACCTTGTAATACAGGCAGAACCCCTGACCGTCCCAGTAGAGCAGCTTGATCCTGTCACCACGCCTGCCACGAAAGGCAAACACCGCTCCGCCCGTCGGCCGCTGACGCAGCACGTCCTGCGCCAGCGCCGACAACCCGTTGATCCCCTTGCGCATGTCCGTCACCCCGCAGGCCAGATAGACCCGTACACCTGTGCCCGGCCCGATCATGCCGTCTCGACCAGCCGGATCAGTCGGGCAAGATCATCTTCCTGGAGCCCGCCGTTCAGCGTAACCACCCGATTGCTACCGCCTGCCTGACCGCGAGAGCAGATCTTATACTGCGTCGTTATTGACGTCATTAACGACGTCGTATCAGGCAGGAGCGGGATATGCGTCATGAGGTTATTGTCGGTGTTGAGCGGCGCCGGCACTGGTCGGATGAGGAGAAGTTGTCGATCTTGCGCGAGGTTGGCATTGGTGGCGCGACGGTGAGTGATGTCGCCCGCCGGCACGATCTGACGCGCCAGCATATTTACCAGTGGAGGCGTGCTCTGCGGCGCAAGGGGCTTTGGCCGGGCGCGGACGGCACGGTTTTCCTGGCGCTTGATGCCTCTGCGGAGCCTCTTCGTTCCGGTCCGTCGGCGAGGCATGAGATGAGTATTGAGATTGTGCTGGGCAATGGCCGCGTGGTGCGCCTGAACGGCGGGCTCCAGGAAGATGATCTTGCCCGACTGATCCGGCTGGTCGAGACGGCATGATCGGGCCGGGCACAGGTGTACGGGTCTATCTGGCCTGCGGGGTGACGGACATGCGCAAGGGGATCAACGGGTTGTCGGCGCTGGCGCAGGACGTGCTGCGTCAGCGGCCGACGGGCGGAGCGGTGTTTGCCTTTCGTGGCAGGCGTGGTGACAGGATCAAGCTGCTCTACTGGGACGGTCAGGGGTTCTGCCTGTATTACAAGGTTCTGGAGAAGGGCCGGTTTCCCTGGCCGAAGGCGGATGACGGGGCTGTTCGGCTGACCTCGGCACAGCTTGCGATGCTGTGGGGTGAGGAGCGGTCGGCCAAGCCGATCGAAAGGTCCGGTGGACCTTTCGAAGGGACGAACGCCCGAAGCGCAAGCGCAGGGCCGGGCAGGATCGACTGGCGGCGGCCGAACTGGGGTGCGCCGCCGGCCCGGGTTGGGTAATTTACCCCACTGTTATTGCTTGTTTTTATGGCATTTCCATGATGCCCGTGTTATCCATGTGCATGTCTGACGCACCCACAGTTCTGCCCGATGATCCCGCCGCTCTGAAGGCGATGATCGTCGCCCTGCAGGCGGAAAATGCCAGAATGTCGGCAACCTTGCGGGCCCATGATTTGCTGGTCCAGTCGCTGCGGATGCGCATCGCCAGATTGCAAAAGCAGAAGTTCGGAGCCAGTTCCGAAAAGATCGAACGCGAGATCGAGCAGCTGGAACTGGCGCTCGAGGGTCTGCAGGTGGCGCTGGCCGAGGAAGGCCCGGTCGATGATGGCGGTGAGGATGCGGAGAGTTCGACTCCAGCAGTCTCCGACAAGGCCCGGCCCCGCCGCAGACCGCGTGTGTCCAATGATACACCGCGCGAGCGCCGGGAACTGGACCCGGGCGAGACCTGCCCGGATTGCGGCGGCAAGCTGCGGGTGGTGGGCGAAGACGTGAGCGAACTGCTCGAGATGATCACCGCCCGGCTCAAGGTCATCGAGATCGCCCGGGTCAAGAAATCCTGCCGGCGCTGCGAACGGATGGTTCAAAGCCCGGCCCCCAGCCGCCCGATCCCGGGCAGCATGGCCGGCCCAGGTCTTCTGGCCCATGTTCTGGTCTCGAAGTTCGACGATCACTTGCCCTTATATCGCCAGGCCGAGATCTTCGCCCGCATGGGCGCCGACATCCCGGACACCACGCTGGTCGGCTGGTGCGGCCGGGCCATGAAGGTGCTGCAGCCGGTTGCCGAAAAGATCGAAGCCGAGATCATGGCCAGCGATCTGCGAGCCAAGCCGATGATACGCCGATCCGGGTTCTCGATCGCTCCCGCAAGGCCCGGGGGCTGGGCAAGGGCGTGAAGCAGGGCCGTATCTGGGCTTATGTGCGTGATCAACGGCCGTGGTCGGGGGCCGCGCCCCCCGGTGTCGTCTATCGCTTCTCGCCCGACCGCAAGGGCGAGCACCCGAAACGACACCTCAGGAACAGCAGCGGCGTCCTGCAGGCAGACGCATACTCGGGCTTCAAGGAGCTGTATGCCCGCCGGGCCGATGATTCCTGCCAGTTCCGCGAGGCGGCCTGTTGGGCGCATCTGCGGCGTGACTTCCACGACATCTGGAAGGGCACCAAATCCGCCATCGCCCGCGAGGCGCTCGACCAGATTGGCGCGCTTTACGATATCGAACGCGAGATTGCAGGGCAGAGCTCTGATTTGCGCCGTGCCGTCCGGCAGGAAAAGAGCAAACCGAAGGTCAACGCGTTCCGCGAATGGGCCGAGCAACAACTGACCCGGATCCCCGGCAAGAGCGAGCTGGCCAAGGCCTTTCGCTATGGCCTGAGCCGCTGGCCATCCTTCACCCTGTTCCTCGAGGATGGCCGCGTCGCCATCGACAACAACGCCGCAGAACGCGCGATGCGCCCGATCGCTTTGGGGCGGAAAAACTGGCTGTTCGCCGGGGCCGACACCGGCGGTGAAACCCTGGCCCGCGCCATGACCCTGATCGAAACCGCAAAGATGAACGGCCTGAACCCCGAAGGATGGCTAGCCGACGTCCTCGACCGCATCCAGGATCACAAGATCAACCGCATCGACGAACTCCTCCCCTGGAACTGGAAACCCGCCGCCAAACTCGAAAACGCCGCCTGAATGGCGGTAGCAATCGAGCGGTTACAGCAGAACGTATCTTCTGCGATGAGTATTTAGCTGACGGGATCATCTGTAACGCCACATATTTTGGGGGAATGCCCCTTTCTTCAACTTATACTCGCCCGTTGATCGCTCGGCTGGCAGTCGACCAGGCTCGTTCCAAGGGCATCCGAGTCATCGCATCCAATGCAACGGCATTCCAAAACACGTTCTTCCGATTCGCAAAGTCGATTGAGGTTCTCGCACCGGAATTGTCCTTCTTTTGCCCATCGATAGGAGCTTATCTCGATCGCGCTCAAAAAATTACCGGGCTTGATCCCCGTTTTATCGAGTTTTTCAAAGACAAGCCGCGCGGGATTTATTCCGTAGATGAAAATCTATGGTGTCGCGTAGTCGAAAATGGTGATATCGAACATCCGGAACGATCGCTGCCGATATCGGACATTTGTGGAGCGTCCTGGAATGGCACCCCCGAACAGGTCGCGATAACCTTCAAGGCAGGTTTCCCCACTGCACTGAATGACGTTAAAATGGAACTCGGCGAGATCTGCCGGGAGCTGAACGGGCGTTTCACGGGGCATCCTTACGGTTTCTCATATGGTCTGGAAGGAAATGTATTCGGGGTGAAAAATCCCGAACCACGCATGAGCATGGCAGGAAAACTTATCCATGAAGGCTCTGGATACATCGCCCAAGCGGTTCTTTCGGCAGCCGAACTTCAACTGCGCGAAGAACTTTCGCGGCGCTTCGCCATTTCCGTGATCGAAGGGGGCTGGTTCACTTCCTATACTGATGCTTTGCGAAGCGCGTTGCACCGTCTGGCGAAGCCGATATCGGGTCGTGTCAGTTGGCAGGTCACCGACCGGTCCTGCTTTGTGAATACGATTGCTCCCGACAAATCAAGTAAGATTGGCGCTCATCGCGAGAACTTTACCTGTTCGGTGGAAAACTATGATCTGTCGAAAAAGATCTCTTTTGACCTGCTGAAGGAGCACACCCATGCATGAAAAGCCCACGACCGGAGGTGTGGGCATGCTGTGGCTTGTTCTACCTGTCATTCTTATCTGGGGTGGCAACTTTGCGGTCATGCGGATCGGCGTTCATGAAATCGGTCCCTTCTCTCTGGCAGCGATGCGGTTCTTCATTGCTGCCGCCCCGTTGGTCCTGTTCGTTCCGCGCCCTGAGGTTCCTTTCGGTTTCATTACTTCATACGCCGTCACCTTCGGCCTCGGTCAGTTCGGTCTTCTGTTTTGGGCAATATATCTGGGCCTGCCTTCCGGTATGGCGTCGCTTCTCGTGCAGCTTCAGGTCGTTTTCACGCCGATTCTTGCTCTCTTCTTTCTTAAGCAGCGCATCCCGGCCGCTACGACAGGTGCCATTGTCATCAGCCTTCTCGGCCTTGGGTTCATTTTGTCCGGGACAGTGGAACGTGCGGGATTGCTGCCCATGGCTCTCGGGGTGGGCGCCGCGCTGTCCTGGGGGGCATCAAACGTCGTAATTTCCTGGGGGGCGGCAAGAGGGTTGCGATACAACCCCGTTTCGCTGGTCGCGTGGGCCAGCATGCTGTTGCCATTGCCGTTTCTTGCCCTTGCAGGCATTTCCGGTGAGTTCGAGAGCCTGACTATTGCCCGTATCATTCAGGCGCTGCCCCCGGCAATCTATCTGGGATTGATCGCCACGGTCATCGCCTACTATTTCTGGGTGAAGGCTTTGGCAACCTACAAGGCCGCCAACGTCGCTCCGTTTACATTACTGATTCCGATCATCGGGCTCATTCTTGGCAACCTGTTGTTCGCAGAGGCGCTCGGCGGCCTTCGCCTCATTGGCAGCGTCGTCATCATTACCGGAATTCTGATCCATATGGTTGGTATCAGGATTGAGGAAGCCCGATCGCGCAAGTATTCCTGATCAGGATGCTTTTCAATTCATCAGCCTCATGTAAGCAGCGGGCGTCACACCAGTTGCCCTCTTGAAGGATCTGGTAAAATGGCTCTGGTCGGAAAATCCGCAATGGGCGGAAATATCTGCGATTGGCATTTTCCGTGCCAGCATATCACGGGCACGTGCGATTCGACGGGAAAAAACCCAACGGGCCGGGCTTACGGAAAAGGAGGCGCGAAACATCTTCTGGAAATGGAATTCACTCAGATTTACCTGACGGGAAAGCTCACGCAATGTCAGGGGTTTATCAAGATTATTTTCTATGAAATCCCTGACCGTTCTTGCAGAGTGGCTGCTGAGCCCGCCTTTCAGCCGAAATTGGCCTGATGGGCGGCAGATGGCATAGATCTCTGTCAACAGGTCGGTGATTCCACTTTCGATGGCGAGGCGGTCTTCGCTTTGCCAAGCCAGAAGCACCGCTCGGAACGCGTTTTTCATGGGAGCAATATCGCCATAATCTATTTCGGGAACGTGGCAGAGCCTGGCGTCTTTCTCCGTTGTTTCGACAAAGCGGCGTCGCAATTCCTCGTCATCCACATGCAGGTGCAAAAAGACAAGCGGTTTCGAATGCCCCCATCGTGAATACGCTCCTTCCGGAATTATGCAGATCTTTCCAGGGCCACCGGAACTATTGGGCGCATTCTTGCGCCTGCTACCCTGACCGCCTTTCAGATAATAACTGAAGGTATGGCCCTCGGGGCAAGTATAGTTGACATCACGACCTGCGTTCCTCCAGATCGAGAGCGATGTTCGTGGACTTACATTCGTGGCGGCCAGTTGACGCGCGGCTTCGGTGCGGCGCAGAACTTCTTGAGGCGGCAAGGGGGTATCGGCAGAAAACACCATGGTGGCTAACTATGAGCAGGTTCGCAAACACGTATAGAGGGATTATCGAAGTGATGAATACACCCTTAACGCGCCTGAGGCAAGATCACGAAGAGGTTGCCCTTTCAGACCTTCGATCATCAAGTCGTGATCTCATGAACACGCGAACAGATGCTCACGCGTTGTTCGGTCGTAGCCGTTCTACAAGCCTCTGTAGGGAGGGTTGACCCTTGCAAGGCAACGACACGGGTTGCAGATGAGCTGCAAGGGGGACAACGCAATGTATTTCTGCCGGCCTATTCTGGGAGGATAGCTGGAGGAATCAGGTCAGAGAACCTTCGCCCCCAGTCCCGTTCCCTCCGCCACTGTCCTGTGAGGAATGTTTCTCTCTCCCCGCCGCGCCCAGATTTTCCCGTTGTTTTCAAGGGTTAAGCGGGCTGGCCATTCACCTTCGCCCGCGCAAAACGGCCGAAATCTGTCTCTTTGGGCCATTTTTCTCTGAACCTCATGACTGCGGTGATCTGGTGAATTTTTCGCAAAATACTGAAATCACATCATTATTTTGTAACGCAACCTAAACACTTCGATGGCGGTCGCGTTTGCCCACAATCGACCGGGATCGGACGTTCGCCAGGGGGAATTCGGGCGCGCGGCGGGTGGGTTTTCCGGACATGAAACGGCTCCTCGACGTAGGCACCGAGCGCTCGTGTCGGTTGCTCGCGCGGAAGGAGAAAAACGCGTTGACAGCCCCCCCCCTCGCTTGTTCAAAATGGTCGGCAAGAATGTTTCTGTGGGGGTGATTCCGTCATGGTGGGCGGGGGACGTGTGATTGGGGCTGTTGATGCCTTTCGCAAGAACGAATTCAAAATCAGTTTGGATGAGGCCACTTGAACCAATGAATAGGTACATGAGAAATTTCTTGATCATGTTGGCCGTTATTGCGCTGGGGCTCGCGCTACTGTTCAGGTTCATTTTCACAGGATTGGAATACGAGTACCGGATAGGCCTATATGACTTCTTCACCGAAATCGTTGGCCGGGCAATTCAGCTTGAGCAGTTGGGTGAAATGGGGTGGGTTTCCAGAAGGTACGACACGCCGCTTCCCGATGACATGCAACGTGCCCGAGAATATCTGCGAAATCTGTGGTACAGGCCACCACTGTCCGAGCTATTATTGGGAAGCGCCGTTTCGAGGGTTGTCTTTGGAAACACCGGTCATGATTTCGACTGCTCAGCTGATATACAGTTAAAGCCAGTTTCGGCCCGGGAGGTCTGGCCGGTGCTTGGAACCATGTTGTCCTATGATCCATTTCGATATGTGGTGGTTTTTGCGGGCGATCCACCGGACATCGCGCCATTTCTGGACGAGGCGCGAAATGCGGATCTGACCGCGCCGCTGGTGCCGTTCGACACGCCACCGGGTAAAGCTAATGAGCTCGCAAGGAGGGATATGACTGGAAGATTTGCGGAAATTCAACGACTGTTTCCAAACGGCATTTCGTGGAAATCGGTCGAATGCGAAAATTTCTCTTATTTCGAATTCAGGGAGAAGTGAAATGGCAGGAAATAGTTTTGTTACGGTGAATTTTTACGGAACTCAGGAGTCCTCGACGGGACATGTGAGTATTACGATAGGTGCTCAAACTTATGAACAGCAATGGCAACCGTCCGTCTCTTGGGTTGGCGTCCTGTCTGGAACACTGGGGCAAAACGACGGGATAATACGAGAGGCGCCGCCTAATAGAACCCCGGTCTTGAGCATCGAGGTGCCGGTGACGCCGGAACAGCTCAATATAATGGAACGATACGCCAAGTCACAATTGGGGGTGAATAATTACGGATTGCTATCCACGAATTGTGTGCAATTTGTGGATAGCGTATTCGAGGCCGCCGCTGTCCCAGGCGATTGGCGCACAATTCTTGCTGCACGGGGAGGTATGCCGGGGCATTCGCCTGTGGAAATATCAATCGGCAACAAAAGTGTTGATCAGCCGTTAGCTCCAACTGTTCCGGCATTTGCGCACCCGCTCAGCATCAACGGCGCGAACACAATATCATATAAGTATGTCGATCCAATCACGCATCAAGATGTACGTACAGTTGTTCTTGGTATAGATCCGGGTTCTCAGACCGCGCTTACATCTATTACCGGCGGGCACGTTTATCCGGCTGGGGCCGTGCGTCCCGGGCTTGAGATGAATGGCGCCGAGCAGGTGGCCTATGAAAACCACGTCCGCAATTCCCTCAGCGCGGCGCACGCGCTGTCGGTTGGCTCGAACGGCACCGCCCCCAACTCCAGCCCCCAGGCCAAGGCGCAGGCAGCACTTGCGACGGGGATTTACCCGGATGCGATCCTGCGGGGCGCGGCAGGACATGGCGGTGGCGGTGGGCCGACCTCGCCCAGCAGCACGCCCACCCCCGGCCCGTCCTTTCCAACGGGGCCGAACGGCATCACGCCGAGCCTGCCAGGGGCTTCGATCAGCCATTCGTCACCCATTTTCAAGCCAATACCACTCGACCAGCCACTATGCGAGCATCGGCAGCGGTGGCATGGTCACGGGCCTTCCGGTTGTCCTTGACCTGAACGGCAACGGGGTTGAGATCAGCCTGAGTTACAAGGCAGCGTTTGACTATGACGGCGACGGTTTCCGCGAGCCGACGGCCTGGGTTGCGCCGGGGGATGGCTTCCTGGTGATCGACCTGAATGCCGACGGCACGCGCGGTGCGGGCGACGGCAAGATCGACCAGGCCAGGGAGCTGGTGCTGAGCATGTGGGGGCCGGCGGGCTCGACGGATCTGCAGGCGATTGATGGAAACAATGCTGGGTTGATGTTGGCGGCTTGACTATCATCCCGTAGGTTTGACTTGGCGGGGGGTGTTAAATTACGGATTGGGGAGAACGCATCTGATGCAAAAAAACGACACAGACAGATTTGAGCACAAGAGGAGCTCGTGGCGAAACAGAGAATGGCACGCCAAGGAACACATGGACAAGCATTTTCCAACGTGGGCTCGTGAGATCGGTTCGAACCACAGGGCGGCCGCACAGGCCTCTTCGATGTGCAAAATGGTCCATAATAAATGAAAAGGCCGTCCAAAACGGCCATAGTTGTGTGGGCTGCGTCAATACTCATCGCAGTTGCCGTTGCGCATTTTGGCGATGAACCTCAATTTTATGGAATTGCGGCGCTTGGTGGCGCGACCGGAGTGGCTGGCGCTATCCGATACTATTTGATCAGCAAGAAATGATACATCACGAGGGGGAAGTGACGAAATGGCAACTACCAATTTGGGGATCCCAGAAGTTCCGACTTTTGATCCGAACTCTTTTGGAAAATCAAGCAATCCAACAGGCGTGGCAGTTTTTGGATTGGCAAAAGGCGCAGTTTCATTGGGTTACGCGCCAATTGTAGAGGTTTTACCTGGGATCCCGGCCCCAATTCGCGCTTTTATTATTGGTGAAAAAATTGTTGCTGACACACTTGCTACCTATGGAGCTCTTACATCAGCTACAGGGGCTCGTCCTCATGGCCACGCTCTCGTTGATCTAGGGCTCACGGCTGGAGGATATTTTTTGGGCGGCGTGGTGCTCGGACTGTCGGAGTTCGGAACTGCGGGCCTTGCAACGTTCTTACCCCTTGCTTACGATCTGTTTGTTTCCGCTGGCCCGCCTTTTCCAAACCTTGCGGGTATGCCCACCATTTACGATCGGGCGCTGTCCCACCCTACGGGACCTGAAGCAGCCTATTCCCACGCATTGGGAACCGGCAACCGATCTGCAATAGCGCACGCGGCAATGAATATTCCTGGCGTTTACCCTGACGCGATCCTTCGGGCCGCCGCTGGGACTGGAGAGGTGGTCGCAGGAATTCGGACCAGTCGTTAAGATGGATCGCCCGATAGAAAGGACGATTTGAAATGACGAAAAGGAAGCGATATTCGGCGGATTTCAAGGCGCGCGTGGCACTGGAGGCGATCCGCGAGGAACTGACGCTGGCTGAGCTGTCGAAGAAGCACGGCGTGCATCCCAACATGATCAGCGGCTGGAAACGCGCGGCGATCGAGAACATGGCGACGGCTTTCGGCAAGGGCAGCGGATCGGGGGCAAAGGACAACGACGCCGAGATTGAGAAGCTGCACGCCAAGATCGGCCAGCTTGTGGTGGAACGGGATTTTTTAGCCAGCGCCTCGGTTCAGTTGCTCGGGAAGCGAGGCAGAAAATGGTGAGCCGGGATCATGATCTGAGCGTGCGCCGCCAATGCAGGCTGCTGTCTCTGGTGCGTTCGAACCTGTATTACCAGCCCAAGGGCGAGAGCGCCGAGAACCTGAAGTTCATGGAGATCATCGACAAGCAGTTCCTGAACACACCGTGGTACGGGTCGCGCCAGATGGCCCGGCACATGCAACGCTTGGGCCACAAATGCGGCCGCCATCGTGTCCGCCGCCTGATGCGTCTGATGCGATTGGTGCCGATTTATCAGACGCCCAACACCAGCAAGAAGCATCCGCAGCACAAGATTTACCCCTATCTGCTGAGGGGTCTGAAAATCGACCGCCCCAATCAGGTCTGGTGCACCGACATCACCTACATCCCGATGCGGCGGGGATTTCTGTATCTGGTGGCCATCATGGACTGGGCCACGCGCAAGGTTCTGGCCTGGCGGCTCAGCAACACGATGGAGGCCGAATTCTGCGTCGAGGCGTTGAAAGATGCCCTGGCCAAATACGGTCCGCCGGAGATATTCAATTCTGACCAGGGATCCCAATTTACCTCTGACGACTTCACGCAGGTTCTGGAAGACGCCAAGGTGAAAATCTCGATGGACGGGCGCGGGCGCTGGATCGACAACCGCATGATCGAACGGCTGTGGCGGTCGCTGAAATACGAGTGCGTTTACATCCGGGCATTCGAGACCGGCAAGGAAGCGAAAGCCGAGATCGGCAAATGGCTGACCTGGTACAACACCGAGCGCCCCCACTCCCGGCATGGAATATTGACCCCCGATGAGGCCTATGCGATGGAAACGACACCGAGAAAACTGGCAGCATGATCACGAAAACAGATTCATCTTATTTTTGCTGCTGACTGGTCGAAAAAACGGGACCACCTCTGATATCAAATCGATTGTCCGATTTGAAAATAGAATTCAATCTGAACGAGATGTACCTCGGCACCTTTCATTCAATTTGCCTGCGACTTCTTGAGGACTTTCGCGAGTACACTCGCCTTAAGCGCAGCTTCACGCTGTTTGACCAGTTCGACCAGCAATACTTCCTTTATCAGCGTATAAAGAATTTTCGAGAAATCGAAGACGCGCAGTTGGTAATGGGCGATGACCAAACAGGGCGTTGGCGGCAATCGGAACAGCTCTTGAAATGGCTAAACAAGGTCAGTGAAGAGGCGCTCGATCCCGCAAACTTGGAAACGGCCCCGGATTTGGAAATCAGGGCTTTGGCCGGCTGTTTCCGAAAATACCAAGAACTTTTACTTGAGAACAACTGCCTGGATTTTTCTGGGATCCAGTATGAAGCTCTGCAACTCTTGGAAAATCATCCAGATGTTCTGGCAAGCCTGCGCGCAAAGTTTTCTCACCTCATGGTGGACGAATATCAGGACACAAATACGATCCAGGAGCGCATTCTGATGCTGTTGGCCGGGGAACAACAGAATCTGTGCGTTGTTGGCGACGACGACCAGGGTCTGTATCGTTTTCGAGGCGCTACGATCAGGAACATTCTCGAGTTCCCCGCGCTCTTCCCTGAAGGAAAATGCAAGCAGGTCTCGCTGACTGTTAACTACAGGTCCCACCCCGGCATCATCAGCACCTATAACGAATGGATGGCCAGTCAAAACTGGTCAGATGGGGAGCGTAGTTACCGCTTCGAAAAGTCAATCGTACCGCGTGACGAGGAATTCCCAGCCGTGTCCACGGCCGTCCGGTTATCTGCCAAGGATGAACCCGGAGAAACGGATAACTGGCATTCCGAGGTGCTGGAATTCCTGCTTTCCCTTCGGGATAAAGGTGACCTTACGGACTGGAACCAGGTCGCTTTTCTGTTCCGGTCGGTAAAAAACCATCGCGTTCTGGACCTGGCCCGATTTCTTGAGAGTCATGGTGTTCCGGTTTATTCGCCACGTTCAAACATGTTTTTCGAGCGCGAAGAAATACGACTTATGATCGGCGCGCTTATTTTCCTGTTCCCGCAATTCCCCAAGGTCCGCCAATGGGCTGCCGGCACTCACTTGGCAATCTGGGACTACTATGATCACGCCTGCTTCAAAGCCTTCACAGACGAGCTCCGCAAACCGGAAAACAAACGGATGCTTGATTGGGCGCGACCACTGGCCAAGCGTCATGCCGTTCTGACACAAACGGCCGATTATGCGTTCTCGGGGCTGTTTTACCAGCTTCTGCAGTTCCCCCTTTTCTCGCGGTTTCTGGACGAAACCGCGATGCAGGGCGTGGACAAGGGGCGCGCCGCGCGCAACTTGGCGACTTTCTCGAAACTCCTGACAAAGTTCGAATATCTTCACTACATCACGGTTCTGAACCCGGAGTATATCGAACGCGACATCCGCAACCTGTTCAACCAGTTTTTCCGCTTCCTCCAGGATGGCGGCATCGGCGAATACGAGGATGAAGCGGAATATGCGCCCAAGGGCTGCGTTTCATTCCTTACCATCCACCAATCCAAAGGGCTGGAATTCCCCGTGGTCGTCTGCGGGTCGCTCGAGGCAGTGCCACGAAAACAGCATACTGCGCTGGATGAGTTGCTCGAGGATGGCGGCTACCTTTCAAAGGCGCGGTTCGAGCCGCTGGACCGGATTAAGCATTTTGACTTTCAACGGCTCTATTACACCGCTTTTTCGCGGGCCCAGAATCTGCTCGTTCTGGCAGCGCAAGAGCGCGACGGCCGTGGGTTGGGCAAGTCACCATCGAAATATTTCGAGCCGCTTTTCCGCTCCCTGCCCAGTTGGCGGGACACGGACCTGACCCAACTAACCTTCGAGCAGGTCAAGGAAATAAACCTCAAACGCGAATATTCCTTCACTTCGCACATCACCCTGTTCGAAAACTGTGCCGAGCAGTACCATTTTTTCAAAGAGCTCGAATTTACGCCTGTTCGAACAAGCCCCATGCTGTTCGGGACACTTGTGCACCAAACCATCGAGGACATCCACAAGGCCGTGCTGCGCGGCGAAGAGCATATCGTTACACCGGATGCGATTGAGGCGTGGTTTTCCACCAACTATACGATGCTGTCAAAGAAAGAGCGCGTCTACCTCGCCCCTGTTGCCAAGGACGCCGCCCTTGACCACATCATGCGCTATTACCGGCGCGAGAACGGGAATTGGGACCGGATCAGGGAAACCGAGGTCGAAATCTCGCTGGTCAAGGAAGACTATATCCTCAAGGGCAATGTGGACCTGATCCGGGGCGAGCATGGCACGGTCGAGGTCGTGGACTTCAAGTCGGAAAAGAAACCGGACATGGAAAAAGACCGTGACCGGCTGCGCCAGTATCAGAGCCAGCTTGAGGTCTATGCCCACCTTATCGAAGAGCGGACCGGCCACAAGGTCAGCCGGATGCACCTTTATTACACCGGCGAAAAGGACGGGAACCCTTACGTCACCTTCGCCAAGGATGACCGGGCGATCGGCAAGACGGTGGCGCGCTTTGATGACATCGTGAATCGCATCGAAAGCGGCGACTACCGAATGACCGCACGCCCCGACAGGCTGTGCGAAGACTGCGATATGCGTGCCTATTGCGGCACGAAAAACTGGAATTTCAGGAAAGACGAATGATGGACGACAAAAAAATCGAGCAGGAAAAAATGGATTTGGGCGCTGAAACGGGCGTGGAAAACGTGGAGGATTACCAGTTCGAGCCCATCAAGGGCTATCCGATGCTGAACTGGCGCGGAAAACGGCCCTTCACCTCGACCCGGTACTACCCCGCTCAGTTGAAAGAAGTTCACGGTGAGGAGGTGGGCGGCTGGCGCAGAGGTGGCTCGGTTCGTTTGAACAGTTTCGGGTGGTTTCATAAGTGGATCACCCGCTCTGTCATGCTGCGACCGGTACCGGTCGCAGCGCCTGGTACTGTAACCTGACGTCTGGAAATTTTGTTGGAGATTGCGCTGTGCGCCCCTGCCGGGGCATGCCCCGGCAGGGGCGGTCCATTCTGGTATTCCAAGGAGTTGCAAAACCAACCGTGGAGGACCGGGAATGGACGGACAGAAGAATACAGGGCTTGAGGCCATCTTGGAACAGCTGATCGAACATGGTGCGGATGACATGGCGAATATCTTCGCCCGGGCGTTCGAGCTGGCCATGCGGATCGAGCGCGAACGCTTTCTCGGCGCGGGCCATTACGAGCGCACGGCCAGCCGCCGGGGTTATGCCAATGGCACCAAGCCCAAGCGGATCGACACGCCTGCCGGCACGGTCACGGTGCAGGTGCCCAAGAGCGCCGGGCATGACGGCGAACCCTTCTACCCGCAGTCGCTGGAGCGCGGTCGCCGCTCGGTGCGTGCGGTGATGCTGGCGGTGGCCGAGATGTACATCAAGGGGGTTTCCACCCGCGAGGCCGAGGCGGTGATGCGCCAGTTCGGTATCGAGAGCCTGTCGTCTTCACAGGTCAGCCGTGCCACCAGGCTGCTGGATGAGGAGCTGGAGGCCTGGCGAAATCGCCCCCTCGGGGAGGTCCGCTATATCTTCCTCGATGCCCGCTACGAGAAGGTGCGCATCGGTGGCGTGGTTCGTGATGCCGCCGTGCTTTCGGCCATCGGTATCGGCCCGGACGCGCGGCGCCGGGTGCTGGGCGTCTCGGTGGCCCTGTCCGAGGCAGAGGTTCACTGGCGCGCCTTTCTGGAGAGCCTGCAGGCGCGCGGTCTGCGCGGGGTGGAATATGTCGTCTCCGACGACCACAGCGGCTTGCGCGCCGCCAGAAGGGCCGTGCTCGGTGGCGCCAAATGGCAGCGCTGCCAGTTTCATCTCGCCCAAAATGCCATCCACCACGCCCCGAATGTCGCCATCCGCAAGCGTATCGGCACCGAGCTGCGCGCCGTCTGGAACGCCTCCGACCTGGCCAAGGCGGAGGCCGCCCTGGCGGAACTGGTGAAAACTTACCGCGACGCGGCCCCGAAGCTGGCCGAATGGCTGGAGGAAAACGTGCCCGAGGGCCTGACCGTCTTTGCCTTGCCCGACCACCACCGCCGCCGCTTGCGCACATCAAACCCGATTGAGCGCGCCATCCAGCATCATCCGATATCCGTGACGCGTCGTGGGAAAGCTTTGGGTGCCGAGGACATGGTCTTGATCATCGACGACGGCCGCGACATGCAGATCTTTGTGGGTGTCGACGCCGCCGATAACGGTGCCTTTCAATATGGGTTTGGTCATTTGAACATCCTTTCCGGTCTTCGAACAAACATGCTTTGTCAGAGAGAATGCGCGGACAGGACAGTCACGAGACCAAGCGGTCAGGCCCTTCTCGGGTCACGGAACATCTTCGAGACAAAGCCTCACCGCGAGGCGTTCCCGGATGGTCGACAGGTCCAGGGAAAGACACATATCCGGTCGATCGGAGTGCGGGTCAGACCACACCAGGAAGCCAGGCGGCACCAACCCACCGAACGGTCGATCTGTGTTTGAGTCAAACCACCCAGGAACTGGTGGTCATCATATGACTATCGGTGTTCATGATCTCAGGCGCGCCGAACCTGGCGATGGCTTCCTTCAGCGCTTCCAGGCACGGTTCGGTTTCCAGCGTGACCGACAGCCGCCAGGCCAGAACCTTGCGGCTGAACCAGTCGACCACGGCAACCAGATAAACGAACCCGCGGGCCATCGGCACATAGGTGATGTCCATCGCCCACACCTGGTTCGGCCGCGTCACCGCCAGCTTGCGCAGCAGGTAAGGGTAGATCTTGTGCCCTGGCGCCGGGCTCAAAGTGTTCGGCCTGCGATACAGCGCCTGGATGCCCATTCGCGTCATCAGCGTCGCCACATGCAGGCGCCCGACCTCGAACCCTTCCTGGCGCAGCAGGCCCTTCAGCATCCGGCTGCCCGCAAACGGATAATCCAGGTGCAACTCGTCGATCCGCCGCATCAGCGCAAGATCCTCAGTGCTGACAGGCCGTGGCCGGTAATAGAGGCTGCCCCGGCTGATCCCCAGGGCCGCAGCCTGCCGCGTCAGGCTCAGCCCATGCGACCGGTCCATCATTTCCTTGCGCTCGGCAACAGACCGGCCTTGGCGAGCGCCTTCATCGGGCTTACGCGGCCCCACTGGGGCCACGGTCCCTCTTCTGTCTGAAAAAATCGTTCTCCAGCGTCAACTCGCCGATCTTTGCATGCAGCGTCTTCACGTCCACCTCCGGTGCCTTCGCAGCCTTGGCCTTGCCGTCAAAAACATCTGCAACGCCGCTCAGGAGCTGATCCTTCCATTGCTTGATCTGGTTCGGGTGAACATCAAACTGATTGGCCAGTTCGCTCATCGTCTTGTCGCCCTTCAGCGCCGCCAACGCGACCTTCGCCTTGAACGCAGGGCTGTGGTTCCGTCTCGGTCGTCTCGTCATCTTCTTCGCTCCTTTCCCGGCAATCCTGCCGAATTGGGAGCGGACAATCCACTTATCTCAACTGTTCAGATTCATCGGGCCGGCTCTCTACATCGTGCGAGTTTTGGTCTATGCGTGGTTCTTTGTTTGTGTGGTGGCGGATGCTGCCGGAGCAATATTCCGGTTTCATCGGGCTTTTGTAGCGAGCCGCGTATGACACATGGAAATATGGGCTTGCCGGATCAGAGCAGCGGCAACGAGATCCCCGGATTCTATAGCACGAGTGGTTTGTTCGATCTCTTCAACAAAGATCGAGACTTCTTTCTCAAGGTCCATGCCCGGAATGGATTTCAGCCATATTCGTGTAGTTTGATAGTAAAGACGTTCTGAAATATCTCGAAGCGCCCGATTATCCGTCAGCGATAAGCCAAAATCGAAAAAATCCATATTGAGTCGAGCAAAATCACGAGCATCCGGATGCTGGCATAGCGCTTGCCCGCGCGCAACGAAAGAGCGCGACCGTGAGCGCAACTCGGGTGTCACGCTGACTGGAGCCAAGCGTCCGACCAGTCCGGCGAGTTCGGCACGGAGCGCATAGATATGAGCCATTTCGCGCATAT
>AMFO01002080.1_pt1 | contig 18701 bp, 8 predicted proteins | sample 552608 | NCBI WGS metagenome assembly AMFO01 (sample SAMN01893955, study PRJNA167987) | microbial mat metagenome | biome: hydrothermal vent | place: USA: Loihi, Hawai'I | collected 2003-05-01
GGAGAGTCGTCCGAGTCGAGGGCTCCGATGAGTTCCTCCACGCGGTCGCGCTTCTCCCGTTGGAGGTTGGAGAGCTTCAGTGCGTCGAGCCGCGCCCGGGCCAGGCGCTCCTGCATCCGGCGCAGGAGCTCCTCGGGGGCGACGACGCGGGCGCGCACGGGGTTCGCCTTGCCCGTCCCGGGGGCCGGTTCGTTGCGATCGGTCGCGCTGAATTCGAAGAGGTAGCGCTGATCCACGTCGACGGGACGCTCCTCGCTTCCGAGTTCCGACACCTCGAGGAGGCGCGTGGCGAGGGCGAGTCGCGGGGCCGCCGCGCCGGCGCCAGGGGCCCCCGGCGCCGGGCTGTCCTCGCTCGCGAGGGGATGAAGCTCGAAGGTGCCCTCCGCCACGGCGACGGGTTCCGCCGTGTTCGAAGTGAGGGACACGGTCCAGCGCGCCTCGTCGATGCCGTAGTCGTCGCGGATCCGCAATCGCATCGGCACGGCGCCGCCCTGCACGAGGGAGAAGTCCGAGCGTGCCGGGGCGAGCAGGGAGATCTCTGGGGCGCGATCGGCTCGCACGCGGATCCAGTGCAGCCCGGGGTCGGGGTTCTCGAGTCCCATCCCGTCCTCGAGTTCAATCCGGAAGCTGGTGCTCTCGGTCACCGTCAGCTCGAAGGCGAAGCTCTCCGCCGAACCCTCTGGGGTGGTCCCTGACGGACCCGGCGCGTCGGTGGTGGCGAGCCCCGGCGGGGCAGAGGGGTCCGTGCTCGGGTAGCCGGCGGCGACGAGTTCGACGCTCTCATCGCTCGGGAGGAGGCGCGCCGAGGCGTGGACGATCCCGCTACCCCGTGCGGCGTCGCCGCTTCCCGCGCGGGCGAGGGCCAGGACATGGACGCGCACGTGGGATCCCACCGGGACCTCGATGTCCTGGTCGAAGAGGGTCTCCTGGGCGAGTCCGGTGTAGCCGGGCGGCGTGACGACCAGCGCGAGGCCGCCCACGTCGGGCGGTTGCAGCACCTCGATCTCGAGCCGCTCGGTTCCGATGGGATCGTCTCCGCCCGTTGCCCACAGGGTGATGGGTCCTTCGAGGGAGCGTAGTACCGTTCGGAACGACGCGCCCGAGGATCGCTGCAGGTCGAGGTCGCGCCTGGCATCGGCGTGCAGCGTCACCGTCTCAGGAATGACCCCCTCCGCGCGGATGGCGATGGCGAGGTCGGAGCCGCGTGCGAGCAGGACGTGCAGGGTCGAGTCCGAGCGCGTCAGGTGCGCGGAGGCGTCGAGGCCCGGGAGCTCCAGGACGAGGTGCGTGCGCCTGGGCCAGGGGGTCTCGCCGAGGGCGGCGTGGTCGAGGAAGATGCGGACCAGGGCGGGCTGCCAGAGGAGGAACGCGAGGACGAGGGCGCTCGCCGCGCTGCCGATCAGCGCGCGCAGGCGCGCCTCGCGACCGTCGGTGACTTCACCGGGCGTGAGCTCGGCGGCGCGTGCGTCCGCCTCCACGAGGACGCGCTCCACGAGGGCCCGGGAGCCCGCGTCGAGTCCGTGGGTCCCTCGCTGGAACTGGACCGCGCTGATCAGGAGTTCGCGAAGCTCGGGATGGCGTCGCTCGAAGAAGAGCGCGAGTCCTTCTTCGCGCGGCAGGCTGCGCAGCGGGCGCAGGAGGTCGCGCCAGAGGAACCAGCCGACGAGGACGAAGAGGATCGCGACGTGCAGCAGGCGCACGGGGGCGGGGACGCGCAGGCCGTAGTCCGCCAGGAACATGAAGGCCAGCCAGCCGGCCGCCACGGCGACCACGGTGCCGAGCCCGCGCACCAGGATCAGGAGGCGCAGGCGGCGATGGAGCGAGGCCAGAAGGCGCGCGATGCGCGGCGTGGCGTCGAGTCCGTGGCTGGGGGCGGCGGGCATGGGATCGGGTCAGCGCTGAAAGATCGGGAGGTAGCGGTAGGGGATCTCGAGGATCAGGACCGCCATGGCGGTGGAGAAGGGCGGCCCGGGACCGACACGGTTGGGCCAGCTCCCATCGCTCTCCTGCATGTCGAGGAGCACGCTTCGAACCTCCGTGAAGTAGGGCTCCCAGTAGTTGCGTTCGTAGGAGGTTCCGGCCGTGTACATCGCCTGCACACCGTAGTAGTGGCCGTACCAGAAGAAGTAGTGCCCAATCCTCCCATAGTCGCGATTGAAGGAGTGCAGGCGCGATCGCAGGTAGTCGAGGCCGAGGCGGATCTTCTCATCGGAGTAGATGCCGACCCCGTGCAGCGCGGTCACACCCGCGGCGGTGAGCGGGAAGGAGGAGCGTGAGTACACGCCGCGCTGGTAGTGGAAGGCGCCCACCTCGTCGGAGAAGAGGCTGGAGCGGAAGGTGGGCCGGGAGGGCTCTTGGATCGAGGAGTCGACCACGTACTTGGCCGCGCGGTCGATCGTGGAGCGCGGCACGCGGATGCCGATGTTGCGCGCCGCGCGCAGGGCGAGCACCTGGCAGACGACGATCGACATGTCCGACTCGGGGGCGAAGGGAACGTAGCGCCAGCCGCCCTCCTCGTTCTGGGTATCGACGATGAAGTCCACAGCGCGCTGCAGCTTGCGACGCACGTCGTCGCGGTGCGTCATCCCGTAGATCTCGGCCAGGAAGAGGGTCGCGAAGGCGTGGCTGTACATGCGCGTGCCGTTGCGCGTGATGTAGCCGTCGTCGTTCGCGCAGGAGAGCACGTAGCTCAGGCCGCGCTCGACCTCGCGTCCGTAGGTCCCGCGCCCGGGTAGGTTGCCGCCGGCCAGGAACGCCATGCAGGCGAGGGCCGTGACGCCGACGTGGCCGATGTCATCGGCGGTGACCCTGTAGTCCTCGTTCAGCTTGTAGCCGATCTTCGCCTGCCAGCTCCCGCGCTCGGGACCGCTGCGGATCTGCTGCGAGGCCAGCCAGGAGAGTCCGCGGTGCACGGCTTCGTCCTGTTCCTTCGAGACCACGAGCGGGCGCGTGTCATAGGGCGCGTCCGTACTACCGCCCTGGGCGGAGAGGGCCGTACTCAGCGTGGGAAGGATGGACAGGAGGAGCCCGACGCGAAGGGGTTGGGAGTGCTTCATCGTCGGTTCTCCAGGATTTCGAGCTGCCATCCACGGGAGCGGTTTCCGCGGCCGCGCAGGAAGAGGGCGTCGCCCAGGCCCGAGATTTCGATGCGTTCGGCCGTCCCGAGGCTGCCCGAGAGGGGGCGCCCGAACTGCAGGGCTCCCGTGTCGCGATCGAGGAAGATCAATCGGCCGGACCCCGAGAGGCGGCTCCTCGGGTTGCGCTGGGGCAACACGAGGGCGACGGACTCGCCGGAGACCGCGGGGAGCGATGGCCGACGGCCGGGATCGAGGTCGGGAAGCGTGAGCGATCCGGTCCAACCGGAGCCCGAGGTGAGCGGGATCGAGCGGATCGAGACACGCCCCTCCCCGGCCGTCGTCAGGGTGAACAGCTCTGCGCTCGGAAGCGTCGTCAGGGCGCGGCGGTGGAGACCGATGGGGGACTCCCCGCTGCGGAGCGGGACGAGGCGGCGCAGGGTGGCCCACTCCGGATCGAGGCGGTAGACGCCCCCGCTGCTCCCGGTCCCGGTGGCCGAGGTCACGAGGAAGACCTCTCCGCCGTGGCGCGCCACCGCCAGGAACTCCTCCTCGAGGGGCAGGGCCACGTTCGCCGCGCGCACCCCGCCGGAGAGGTCGAAGAGGTCGATCCCCTGGGGGCTGCGGCCGACGCGGCGGAAGGTCGGAACGAACAGTTGCTCGCCCTCGATCCAGGCGCAGGACTCGACGCGTGGTTCGAGCATTGAGCCGAGGTCGAGGCTGGCGGTCTCCTCCCCGAGGGCGACGTCGATGACCCGGGCCGTCGCCGGCTTGCCGTAGGGCTTGGAGGTGAGTACCAAGCGCCCGTTGCCGAGGACCGGGGGTCGCCAGGCGCCGTTCGGGTCCATCTCGATCCGCCACAGGGGGGTGCCCGAGACCTCGTCGAAGGCCGCGAGGGAGAAGGGGCTCGGGGATCCCTGCAGGAGGACCACGACACCCGATTCGATGTCCAGGGAGACGACCGGCGCTCCGAGGGGGCGCTCCCAGAGCACCTCACCCGCGCGGTCGAAGGCCATCAGGGACTCGCCGGTCGCGAGGACGACCCGCCGCTCTCCCGCCGCTGCTGTTCGTTTCCCCGCTGCCCCTCCGGGAACCGTTCCCGGGAGGACGCGCTCGAAGAGGACCTCGGCCGGATTCGTGCTGGCGAAGCCGACCAGGTGCGTGCCCTCGTGCCGTCCCGCCTGGGAGCGGCTCTCCGGATCGGCTCGATCGAGCAGGAACACCTCGACATCGGGCGCATCCGTCTCGGGTGCGTCGGGGGCGATCAGGTGCCCGATGGAGGTGAAGGATCCGGCGCGCAAGAAGGCGATCTCGGACTGTGCCCGGAAGCGCGGCAGGCGGGTGGTGCGCACCGTGCGCAGGGCCTCCGCCGCGTGCAGGAGCTTCGCGAGGGGCAGCTCGCCGTCCTCCGTGAGGGGCGAGACCCCGTCGGGGTCGCGCCGCGCGAGGGCCCGCAACATCCCCAGCTCGAAGGCTTCGTTTCCCGCTCGGCCGAGGAGGCGGGAGAGGGCGAGCCAGGCGCGTTCTTGGAGCGCGCCTTCGCGGCCTCCGTCCGGCTCGCTCGAACCCAGGCTGCTCCCGTAGGCGATCCCTGCAACGCCCAGGAGATCGGCGGACCGATAGGCCATGTCGAGACGGGCATCCTCGGCCTCGCGCGCCGCCTCCGAGTGCGGATACAGACGCACGAGTCGTTCCAGCTCCTCGGGCCGGCCGGATGCGAGGGCTCTTCCCAGGAGGTCCCGTGCGCGCCCCTCGAAGGGCCCATAGGCGGCCCGGCCCGCCGGATCCCGCAGGGTGGCCGCGATGCGCTCGGAGGCATAGGCCGTGGAGGATTCTCCGGAGGGCAGCTCCCTCCCGGGATAGCGCTCGAGGATGTGCTGCCAGTCCGCGAGGGCCGCACCGAGGTCCCCCTCGCCACTCGTCAGCTCGGCGCGTGTGATCAGGACCCAGAGCCCCACCGGGGGGGCGTCGGCGGTTCCGTCCGATCGCGCGTCGCGCTCCTCCGTGGGCGAGCGCAGGTCCCCGGTGCGAGACGCGCGGCTGGAAGCCGGGCGCAGGGCGTCCGCCGGAAGTTCGGGGAGCTTGTCCCAGGAGAGCGGAAGGTTGCCGACGCGTTCCTCGAGCTCCGCGAGGACCGCGAGCCTCTCGGCGAGTTGTTCCGGTCGCCCCAGGGTCGCCTCCTTGGAGAGCAGCGTGTCGCGCACCTCGGCCGGGGTCCGAGCGAGGGGCAGGGCGCGTTCGAGGGATGCGAGGGCGTCGTCGCTGCGTCCCGCCGCCTCCTGGGCCCGCGCCTGGGCGAGGAGCACCCCAAAAAGCGCCGAGGACACGCGCGGCGTCGAGCCCGCGGGTGCGGTGCCGTCCTCCAGGAGCGGGTCGAGGGTCGAGCGGGCTTCGTCCAGGAACTGCAGCGCGGCGAAGGTTTCCCCCTCCGAGAGCGCGGCCTCGGCCCGACGCGCCAGGAGCGAGACGGCCTGAATCCTCGCCTCGGGGTCCTTGGGATTGCGCGCGAGCAGTTCGGCCTGGCTCGCGAGGAGAAGGTTCCAGTCGAAGAACCCCGAGACCTGGGTGGAGTTCAGGGTGAACAGGCGCCCGCCGCCGAGCCAGGCGTTGCCGTACCTCGAGAAGTCCCAGCGTTCCGAGAGCGAGCGTTGCTGCCGGCCGTCGGTGCGATCCAGGAAGAGGCGTTGGTCGGGGAGCGGGACGAGGACCCCGTCGCGGCACAGGAGCGGCCGTGCAGCGCGGTCGAAGGCGTAGGCCGGATCGAGGGCCACCGCCCACTCCATGCGCGGGAAACCGCCGCCGCCGAGGCCCCCCGGGACTCCGAAGCGGGCCACGCGACCTCCTCCGAGGAAGAACGCGTTGCGCCCGATCCCGATGATGCAGTCGAACGGGGAGCCGTGCCGATCGCCGCCCAGTCGCGCGAGCATGTCCTGGTCCAGGCTCCAGAGGACGCGCCCATCCCGGAGGTCGAAGCAGGTGAGTTCCGCGGAGTCGACCGGTGTCGCGAGGACGACGTCGCCGGCCACGGCCGGGGGCGAGACCCGCCAGGTCACGGGCCGCGAGGTGAGCTGGTACCCGGCGGTCTTGGGCAGGGCCATCTGGCGGTAGAGGGACTCCCACAGGATCGAACCGTCCGCCAGATCGAGGGCGGCCACCGTGCCGAGCTCCGTCTGGACCACGACCCGGTCGCCGCTCACCACCACGGGTGAGGCGCAGAACTCCTCCAGGGCGCGACCGAACATGTTGCGCGAGCGCTGGCCGCTGACGACGCCGGTGGACCAGAGCAGGTCACCGGTGGAGAGCTCGTAGCAGGCGACGTGGTAGTCGATGCGGCCCTCGAGCACGTAGCATGGGACGAGTACCCGATCCCCGCTGACCGTGGGCGCTCCGGCGATGAGCATGCGCTGTGCGAAACTGCGCGGCCCCTTGGGCCGGAAGGATTGCTCCAGCGCGTCGAAGCGAAGGCTCGGCGCGTGGTTCCAGAGCTCGCGTCCCGTGGCCAGGTCGAAGGCGAAGAGGCGCCGCTGGGGGATCGAGCTCATGACCTCGATCCCGCGGTAGTCCTCGTTGTCCGAGTCGCTGAAGGGAAGCTGGAGGGCGGCCACGACGACCCCCCCGCCCGCCGCCGGTTGGACTCGGATGCGGCTGCGGTCGAGCCCCTCGAAGAGGGCGCGGCGGCTCGTCTCGTCGAGCCGTTCCCAGCCCGCGGGGCGTCCGCTGCGCCAGAGCAGCCGTCCGTCGAGGGCGTCGAGGGCGAAGACTTCGAGGGAAGACGAGACCAGCACGCGGTCCCCGGCGACCTCGGGGAAGAGGGAGTAGGAGTAGGGCTCGCGCGCGTACCCGGGGTCGAAGGGGGACAGGTCGAGGGGCGTCGTCCAGGAGGTGGCCTCGGGGCTCGGGATCGGTGCGCGGGCGAGGGAGGGCTCGGGGGTCTCGAGGGCGCGCTGCAGTCGCTTGGCCCGCGTCGCCTGCGGAGCGCCGGCCGGGCGCTCGCGTCGCAGGACGGCGAGGGCCAGCTTGCGGCGCCTCTCGATGCCCTCGGGCTCGGAGCGGCCGAGGACCTCGAGGACCGAAGCAGCACGCTCCCAGGAGGCCAGGGCATCGCGCGCGGCGCCGCGCTCCAGCTCCAGGTCGCCGAGGATCCAGGAGGCGCGCACCGCCGCGTCACAGAGTGGCCAGCGGTCGATGATCGAGGCCAGGGCGCGTCGGTCGCCGCGCCGCAGCGCCTCGTCGAGGGACGCGGAGGCAATCAGGTCGTAGCGCTCCCGATACTGGTCGCGCGCCTCCGCCGGCAGGTGGAAGAGCGTGCGCTTTGCCCAGGCCCCCGCGCCGGGGTAGGCGGGGTGGGCAGAGCGCAGGTCCGCGGAGGGGGAGAAGGACTCCGGCAGGACCGTGTCCGTCTCTTCGATCATCATCTCCTCGAGGACCGTGATCGCCTTCCCGAAGCGACCGGCCTCGATGTGCTCCGTCGCGAGTTCCGCGAGCCGGCGCGCCTCGCGTGTCAGGGGGAAGCTGAAGGCGCGCCCACCGCCGTCCTCCTGCGCGGAAGGGGTCCCCGCGGCGGAGAGCAGGATGAGGAGTACGCCGAGGAACTTCATACGAGCTCCATCCTCTTGCGCAGGATCCACTCGGTCGACAGGAGGGCGAGGGCCAGGGCGAGCGTGTGCCAGCTGTCCCAGGCGTCCTCGAGGCGCGCGGAGATGCGCTCGCGCCGCTCCTCGCCACCGGGGAAGGCCTCGGCGAGTTCCCCCGCGCGGAACAGTGCCAGGAAGTGCCCTCCGGTTCGTTCGGCCAGACGTGCCAGCGCGTCCGGGTCGGGCGAGGGATCATCCGTCTCGCGCGAGGGCAGGACGACGTCGAACTCGGCGCTCGACACGCGCTTGCCGTCGGCGCTCATCCAGACCTGGTAGTGCCCGGGTCGGTCCACCTTGAAGCCGGCCCGGTACTGGCCCGCCTGTCCGGGGACCTCGTCCATCTCGAGCTCGAAGGTCCTGCCGTCGGCGCCGCTCCATGTGACGGTCTGGGTGGGCTCGCGGCTGGGGCGAAAGTCCTCGTCGAGGACGCGCGCCTCGAGGACGACGCGGTCCTCCAGACCGTAGGTGGAGCGCGTCGTCTCGATGCGGTAGCGACGATCTCCGCTCTTCAGACGCCCCAGGGCCAGCCAGCGGATCGCGTTGCGCCAGAAGGCTTCGTGGTAGCGATCGCCGTAGCGGTAGCGCCACATCCAGGTCGAGTCGACCGCGAGGAACAGCGTGCGCCCGGCCGGGTAGTAGCCCGCCACCAGGAGGGGCTCGTTCTCGCCGGTCTGGGGACTGCGTGCGGTCGGGTGCCGCAGGAGCACCTCGGCCCCGGGCTTGGCGCGTTCCACGGGTGCGAACCAATAGAACCCGCGCAGGCCCCCGTCGGGATCCTCCCAGAGCCTGCGGTTCACCTCAGGGTCCGGATTCAGGCGCAGGATTTCGTGCGGCGAGATGGGATTCTCGAGCCGCGGGCGGAACTCGCGCGTCGTGTCGCCGTCGAACGATTGCACCCCGGAGGGGTCGAGCACGACGGGCAACACATCGGCCAGGGGGGTGTTGCGGTAGCGCTGCGGGTTGGCGTACTCACCGGCCTCGAAGAGGAGTCCGCCGCCCGCTTCGACGAACTGACGCAGGGAGACCAGGAACTCGTCGGCGCCCTCCTGGGAGGGGGAGACGTCGGCGGGGTCCACGTCGCCGAGGATGACGACGTCGTAGTTGTCGAGCAGCTCCTCGCGCGTCGTCGGGATCTTCGTCAGCGACGGAAGGTGGCGCGAGGATTCTTGCGGGAAGTCCGGCGTGGCGGAGAGCAGGAAGCACTGCACGTCCAGGTTTTGATCCGAGCGCAGGAGCAGGTTTTTGAGGTAGCGGTACTCCCAGCGCGGGTAGCCGTCCACGTAGAGCACGCGCATCCTGGCGGGGGAGACGTGTACGGTGAAGTCCACCGAGTTGTCCTCGACGGACGTCTCGCCCGGGAGCTCGGGCAGACTGACGCGGAAGCGACGCTCGCCAGCGCGCAGGTCCACTGACGAGGCCGGTGCCACCAGGACCACGCGCGCGCCCTCTTCATCGAGTTCGATCTCCTGATCCGCGACGGGTCGCCCGCCGGAGCCGTCCATCTCCTCGAGCGTGACGTCCAGGTGCATGCCCTCACCGACGCCGCGCCCGCGCACGCGCACCGTGACGGAGAGCTCATCCCCCTCGAGGGCTTCGGAGGGGGCTTCCACGAGCTCGAGGAACGCGTTCTTTTCGGGACGCGTGTCGCCCACGACGAGCGTGTGCACGGGGATCCCGGCCGCGCGAGCGACCGAGGCGGCCTCCTCGAGGTCCACGCCTCCGTTCGAGCGGCCGTCGGAGATGAGAACGACGTCCGTGACGTTGCGCCCGCGCTTCGCGGCGAGGGCGTCGAGCAGCGCGCTCCCGAGGTGCGTGGAGGCCCCGCGTCCGCTGAGCTGGGCCGTCTCCGTCACCGGTATCGCGCCCTCGGAGAAGGCGAACAGGCTGGCCTCGTATTGTCCCGCTCCGAAGATCGGATCGAGGCTGCTCTCGAGCACACCCTTGGCGAGTTCGAGGCGTGTGAGTCCCGCGGGAGCCCGACCGAGGAGATTCTGGAGCCCCGTGCGTGTCTCGGTGTCGTCCGAGTAGGTGTCCTGGCGGCGCATGCTCGCGGAGTCGTCGAGAAGAACGAGCACCTCCGCCGGCCGGATCTCCTCGCGCTGGTGGATGCGCACCGGACGCGCGAGGACGACCAGGAGCAGGCCGAAGGCGAGCGCGCGCAGCACGGTCAGGAAGAGCCGCGCGCCGCTCGGGATGCGCTCGCGCGCGTACCCCGCCCAGGCCAGGAAGCCGAACAGCGGCAGGATCACCATCACGATGATCCAGGCCGGGGGCAGGTCGAGGAGCCGGAGGGACTCGGTCACGCCTTCGGTGGGCAGGGCGCTCGGAACCGCGCTCGCCCGGGAACCGAGGAGCCAGGCCAGGGGCAGGAGGAGGGCGGCGAGTCTCGTGCGTGCACTCATGCGCTCCTCCTTCCGCGACCGATCCACGCGGCGACCAGGGTTTCCCCGACGAGTGCCAGGAGCGTGGCCGCGGCGAGGGTGCGCCACAGTTCACCGCGTGCGGAGTCGCGCTCCGACTCCCCGTCGCCTTCTTCCCCGGCGTCGGAGAGTGTCCACACGGGGTGGGCGGCCTCAAGCTCACGCGGCCCGATGCGCGCGAGGTCGCTCTCCGCGGGATCGAGCCCGACGGCGACGGGCACGTCCACGCCCTCCCACCGGATGCGCCAGAGCCCCTTCTCCGCCGCCGAATCCGTGACCGGCAGCCGCCAGAGGCCCTCCGCGACCTCCTCTGCTTCGGAGGCGACGGGAGCGCTCGTGCCGTCGGGGGCGACGAGCGTGGGGGCGCGCGGGAAGCTCGAAGCCTCGAGCGTGATCGGCTCGCCCACGGTCAGGTTGAGATGCGGAAGTCTCCCCCGCGTACCGTAGCGGAAGAGCTCATGGACGAGGGGGATGAGCGTGCCCGGCGAGTCCGCGACGCGACACCAGGCGTTGTCGATCGAGCTGGTCCAGAGCAGCACCCGACCGCGATCGAAGGGACGCTCGAGGAGCAGCGGACTCATGCGCGCGTCGTCCAGCCGAGCCAGGACGCGCGCGCCCTCGATCGGCTCCGTCTCCACGAAGCCGAAGATCGGGACCTCCGTCAGGAGCGGGCGCCAGCGCTCGTCCGCGAAGAAGCGCAGGGCGGGGTGGTCCTCCTCGAAGCTCGCGCAGCGGAAGTAGGCGTCGCGGCGATCCGTCGTCATGCGCGCGCGCAGGAGTCTCGCGGGGAGCAATCCCGAACCGTCCGCGCGCCAGCCGCGCACGTTCCAGGATTCGAGTCCATTCGGGTCGGCGCTGCGATCGCCGAGGGTGACGAAGAGGCAGGCTCCGGCGCTCACACGCCTCTCGATCGCGTCGAAGACACGCTGGGAGAGGGAGCTGACGTTCGCCAGAACGATCACGTCGGCATCGCGCACCAGGTTCTCGTCGGTGGCGAGCAGGGAGGCGTCCACCACGCGCGGTCGGAAGACCGAGCCCCGTCCCGCGCCGCCGGTCAGCCCCGCGTCGCCCGCGCCGCCCGCGCCGCCCGCGCCGAGAGGTGACAGGATCGCTTCGAGTACCCCCACCTCGTCGCGGTCGATCCGGGGGTGCGGGTCACCGTCCACGAGCAGGACATCCATGGGCCCGGGCACGCGCAGAACCGCGGATCGTCGGTCGTCCACGGTCAGCCCGTCGCCCTCGAGGCGGGCCTCCACGACGTGCGATCCGGGTGTGGTGAAGACGACGGAGAACACCGCCTCGGCGCTCGCTCGGGGTTCCAATTCGATCGGCTGCGTGCGCTGGCGCTTGCCGTCGACGAAGAGGGTCACGCGCACGCCTCCGCGGTGCTTCGCGCCATGGTTGGCGACGCGGATGGAGAGGTCGGTGGGGAGTCCGGGGGGTAGGGCGAAGAGCGGTCCGCTGGCGTTGCCGCCGGCGGAGACTCCGAGGGGCGAGATGGCCTCCACGTCGAGGTTCGGGGGAATCTCCTGGGGCGGGCCCAGGTCCTCGACGATGACGTGCAGCCCCAGGGCCTCGAGCCGATCGAGGGCGGCGGTGAGGTCGCCCGTGGCGCCCGTGTCGCCCGTGTCGCCCGTGTCGCCCTGGCCGGCCTTCGCGCTGCGCGCCGCGTCATCGCTGGAGACCCGTGGCTCGAAACTTCCGCGTTGCAGGTCGGTGAGCAGGCGCACCTCGAGGCCCGTGGACGTCGCTCCGACGGATCCTTCTCCCGGGGACGCGACCGCTCCCTGCCCTTCGGCGAAGGAAGCCACCTCGGAGAGGGCCGCGGCGAGGTCGAGGGGCTCGTCCCTCGGATGGGTCCAGGCGGTGAGCATGGCCGCCGCCTCCTCGGGGGAGCGCGGACTCAGGAGGCGCGGTCGCGCGCCCACGGCATAGAGCCGGACGCGATCGCCGCGATCGTCTCGGAAGCGTGCCAGCACCTCGCGCGCGCGCTTCACGATGCGGTCGTGCACGCTCTCGACGCCGTCGCCGTACCCGGTGGAGGCGGAGTCGTCGACGAGCAGCACGAGCTCGTGGTGCTCTTCGGTCAGGGCGGCTAGCGGGCTGTCCGCCCCCGTGAAGGGCCGCGCGATCGCTAGGGCGAGCAGCGCCACGGCGGCCATGCGCAGGAGCAAGAGCAAGAGGTTCTCGAGGAAGACGCGCCGCCTGGTGCGCCGGTAGGCGGCCAGGACGAAGCGCATCGCGGCCCACTGGAGGGGACGGTGGTGCTGGCGATTCAGGAGGTGGATCAGGAGCGGCACCGCCGCCAGCGCAGCCCCCCAGGCGAGTGCCGGGTGCAGGAATCCTTGGAAGAGAGAGCTCACCTGCGTCAGCTCCTTTTGCGCGCACGGGCGATGCGGCGCGCGAGATACGTGGAGAGGGCGACGTCCAGGGGCTCGGACGTCACCAGGGGGACGAAGTCGCAGGAGAGCGAGGAAGCGTGCTTCGCGATGGTCTCGCTGTGGCGCGTGATCTCCTCGCGGTAGGCCTCGCGGATGGCCTTCGGGTCGATCTTCACGCGACCGGCTCCCTCGAGGCCCTGGAGCTGGCGCAGGTTCTCGTAGCCGAAGTCGAGCTCGGCCGGGTCGAGGACCTGGAAGAGGATCGGTTCGTGTCCCGCGTGGGTCAGTCGGCGCATGGCCTCGATCAGCGGATCGATGTCGTCGAAGAAGTCCGAGAACACGCAGACGATGCCGCGCTGGGAGAGGCGTCCGGAGAGCTCGCGCAACACCTCCCCGATGTTCGTCGTTCCGCTCGGCTTCGCGCCCTCGAGCAGACGCGTGATCTCGCCGAGCTGGTGGGCGCCGTTCGCGGGCGGAATGACGTCGCGCATCGAGGAGTCGAAGATGGACATCGAGGCGGCGTCGCGCTGGCGGATGACGAGGTAGGCGAGGGACGCGGCGCACCAGCGGGCGTAGTCGAGCTTGGTCCAGTCCAGGGAGCCGAAGGACATCGACTCCGACGCGTCCACCAGCAGGTGGCAGGTGAAGTTCGTCTCCTCGACGAACTCCTTGACCACGAGGCGCTCGCTGCGGGCGAAGATCTTCCAGTCGATGTGGCGCAGCTCGTCTCCGCGTACATAGGGCCGGTGCTGGGCGAACTCCACGGAACTGCCGCGTTGCGGGGAGCGATGATGTCCGCTCACAAAACCCTCCACCACCGTGCGGGCCACGAGGGAGAGGCCCGAGAGCCGGTCGAGGACGGCCGGATCCAGGGCTGAGGTGGGGGAGGCAGGCGACATGCCTAGTTGCGCACGACTCCGGCCACGTTCGCCGCCGCGCCGGCGGCGGGGTCGACCTCGGTGAGCAGGCGGTCGATGATCGTGTCGGCGGTCATGCCCTCGGCCTCCGCGCTGAAGTTTGTCACGATGCGGTGGCGCAGCACGGGTTTGGCGACGGCGGCCACATCCTCGATGGCGACGTGATCGCGGCCGGCGATCGCGGCATGGGCCTTCGCGCCGATGATGAGGAACTGGCTCGCGCGCGGGCCGGCGCCCCAGGTGACCCACTCGCGCAGGAAGGGCAGCGGGTTGTCGGAACGCACGCGCGTACCGCGCGTGATCGCGAGGGCGTAGTCGAGGACGTGCTCGGCGACGGGGATCGCGCGCACGGCGTCCTGCAGCTTCAGAAGCTCTTCCCCGGTGAGCACGACATCGAGCTCCGCGGATTCCGTGCCGGTCGTGCGGCGCAGGATCTCGCGCTCCTCGTCGAGGCTCGGGTAGGGCACATGGACCATGAACATGAAGCGGTCGAGCTGCGCCTCGGGGAGCGGATAGGTGCCCTCCTGTTCGATCGGGTTCTGCGTCGCGAGGACGAAGAAGGGGTTCGGCAGCGGGTGGCGCTCGCCTCCGATCGTGACCTGGCCCTCCATCATCGATTCGAGCAGCGCGGCCTGGGTCTTGGGCGGTGTGCGGTTGATCTCATCGGCGAGCACCACGTTGGCGAAGATCGGGCCGCGCGCGAAGCGGAAGCGCCGCTCGCTCGTCTCGGGGTCGATGTGCAGGAGCTCGGTTCCGGTGATGTCCCCCGGCATCAGGTCGGGCGTGAACTGGATGCGGTGAAAGTCGAGGTCGAGGGTCCGCGCGAGGCTCGAGATGAGCAGCGTCTTCGCGAGGCCGGGGACGCCCACGAGCAGGCAGTGTCCGCGCGAGAGGACGGCGAACAGGATCTGATCGACGACTTCGTCCTGGCCGACGATGACGCGGGACAGTTCCGCCTTCATCCGGCCGTGGATTTCGCGAAGTCGGGCGAGGGTTTGGGGCGTGTCGGCTTCCATGGGCGAGGGAGGGTCCTTGGCGGGTTCGGGGGGGGGAGAGAGGGCGAGGGGAGGGTCCGGTGCGGGGCTGGATCCGGTGCCGGCGGGCCTATCGTGGGCAGGAGAAGGCGCGTGCCGCGACCGGGGTTTCGCGGACCGGAGCTTCTCCTCTCCATTTCGGATCGCCGTGGCTTCCCCTTTAATACGGCCCCGAAGCGCTACCTACAGGTCCGGGACCCGATTCTGGGTGTGAATCTTGTGCTGGGTCGCGCCTGGGGGACCCCGCTCAGCGCGCCAGGAAGGTGAACAGCGCGTCGGGGCCGAGCAAGAGGAGCGGACCGCCGAGGTCAAAGAGGTCGCCCCCGGGTTGCCTGGAACCGGTCCGCGGCAGGGGGGCGACGCCGAGCAGGAGGAGTTCGCGCGTCCGGTCGAAGAGGTAGACGGCGCGGTCCGTGGCCGCGACCACGCGCTCCTCGCCAGCGATGCCGCGGCCTGTAAAGTGTTCGTCGGGGCCGAGATAGATCGCGTCGCGGCGGTTCGATCCGCGCCGGGGGAGCTCGCTCACGGTCCGCTCACGACCCGCCCGCCCCTGGACGAGGATCGAGCCTCCGTCCCCGCCGAGCAGGGTGCGCGATTCGCCGATGGGGAGGGGCGGCGCGAGGAGTGGGAAGGGCGGCTTCGCATCGGGGAGGAGGCGGAGCGGCCGGTCCGGGTCGGGGAACTCCAGGGCGTAAACGAAGTCGCTGTCGAAGGGAGCGAAGAGGATCCCCCCGGGGAAGGTGAGCGGGCGGCGTCCCGGCCAGCCGAGGGAATCGGGCGAGCGGCGGCGGTTCTGGAAGGCGTAGATCGGCGTGCCGTCAAGGGCGTCGATCAGGACTCCGGCGCCCAGGTTCGTGGGCAGAAACAGGCGCCCTCCGACGGCGCTCGGCGGCGTGGAGGCACGCGGGATGCGAGCGGACGTGCGACCGAGCCCGGCGACTCCGAGGTCGCTCCCGCGGACGAGATCCTGGCGCCACAGGAGTGCACCGCTCATGGGGTCGAAGCCGAGGGCGAGGGCGTGCACTTCGCCTCCCCAGACCCGCACCTCGACGCACAGCGTGTCTCCGACGAGCACGGGTCCCGGCTGGAACTCGAAGGAGGGCAGGTCCGCGAGGTCCGGGATGTCCTCGACGCGACCCCTGGCGTCGATGCGCCGGTTTCCGATCACCGCCCAGCGCAGGTGCGCGGGCGCCCCCTGTCCGAGGACGCTCAGGCCCGCCGTGGCACCGGGGCGCACGGCGAGGAGCGCGTTTGCTTCCTCGGAGCGGACCGCCCTGCCCTCGACGAGGAAGAGTACGCCGTCCCGGGCCGCGGGAAGAAGCGGCCAGCCGGGGGCCCGCCGCGTCGTGCGCGGGTCCAGCTCGACCCCGAATCCCGTCAGGAGCTCGGCCGGTGAGAAGCTGGTGCCGCGCCGCAGGCGTCCCTCCGGGGAGACGCGGAACATGTGCACGGCGTCGCGCGCCTGGACGGCGATCTCGATGGAGGCCCCGGCGGTGGAGGCCGTGGAGAGAATCGTGAGGCCGGGACGCGTCCCGTCCTCGCGCGAGGCACCGGGCCGGCCGCCGCCCCCCTCGGCGAGGAGGAGTCCCGTCCCGGGGGCGATCGTCGTCGCTGACTCCCAGGTGGGGGAGAGGCGTTGGGGATGCGGCCTGTCCGCGAGGTCGTCGAGAACGGCGGGAGAGCGCGCGGAGTCGCGCGCCGCGAGGGCGGCATCGAGGCCGAAGAGATCGGCGTCCTGGCGGCCGGGCTCAAGGGAGTCCCGCAACCAGTCGAGGGTTCGCCGGCCCCGTTGCCAGTGGAGTACCGCGCTGGCTTCGTGCCCCGACTCAAGGGCCAGGTCGCCCAGGAGCAGGGAGGCCCGAACAGCGGAGGGCGTACCGGGGGGGATGGCTGCGCCGGCTTCCGTCGATTCCCGGGGGCCGGGCGAGCCCGGGGCGAGTCCGGCCCGCATGCGTGCGAAGGCGTCCCGAGCGGGGATGTCGAAGCGCTCCCACCAGGCCCTTCGCTCCGGGGCGTCGAGGCCCGCGAGTCGGGCCCAGAGCGCTTCTCCGATCCCGATCGTGGTGCGGGCTTCCTCCCCCGGGGCGGGGGGAAGACGGACCGATCCGTGCGGCCCGGCTGTGATCCGGGCGTTGTTCCAGGCCTCGAAGGCCTCCCCCCTGAGGCGGCGCGCGCGGTCGGCCAGGGGCTCGCTGTGGGCGGAGACGAGGGCTTGGTCGCCGACGGCGAGACCCGAGGCCGCCTCGGCCGAGGCGGGCAGGAGGGCGTCGCTCGAGAGGGGGCCCTCCGCGAGGGGGGGCAGCTCCGCCTCGAGTCCCGGGTTGCCGGGGCCCGCCGCATCCTGGCCCATGGCGGGGGTCGCCTGGGCGGCCGTGAGGAACGCGAGCAGGACGCTCTGGGGGAGGAGGCGCCGCGCGGGACTCACCGCGTCTCGACCGGCTCGTCCTCGAAGCGCAGGGGAGCCTCGCCCGCCGTGTGCAGACTGCGGCGCACGCGCTCGCGCCAGATCGGGTCGCCCAGCATGTGCTCGTGGCGGTCCGCGGAGAGGGAGGCCTGCTCGAGTCGCTGTTCCCAGGAGGAGACCTCGAGTTCGGCCGCGTCGAGCCGCTGGTCCTCGCGCAGGGCCGGGAGGATTCCCCGGAAGACGATCTGGCCGAGGAGCAGTGTCAGGGCGAGCAGCGGCAGCGCCCCGAGCAGAGGGAAGGCCGCTTCGCCCCGCATCGCCGCTCGCATTCTCCTCCACAGGGACCGCCCCCGGGCCCGAAGGGGCGGCCGGCTGGGCGCGCTGTCGAAGGGGAGGAGGTCGCTCATCGAGGTGGTTTATGGTCCGCTACCGGGGGCGGACAAGCAAGGGGGCAGGTAGGTGGCGGTACGGAGCCGCACACGTTGCCGTCGTTTTTTGACAGCTCTGTGCCGCACATGATCCCCCTGGACGTCACATCGGATGAAACGGTTTCAGAGGGATCATGTACGGCACAGAGCTGTCAAAAAATGACGGCAACGTGTGCGGCTCCGTACCGCCACCTACCCCAGCGCCTGCCCGTGGTACGTCGCCCCGGCGCCGAGTTCTTCCTCGATGCGCAGCAGGCGGTTGTACTTCGACACGCGGTCGGAGCGACAGGGGGCGCCGGTCTTGATCTGGCCGGCGTTCGTCGCCACGGCGAGGTCGGCGAGGGTCGTGTCGGAGGTCTCGCCCGAGCGGTGGCTGATGACGCAGGTGTAGCCCGCGCGGTGGGCCATGGCGATCGTGTCGAGGGTCTCGGTCAGCGTCCCGATCTGGTTCAGCTTGATCAGGATCGAGTTGCCGATGCCGCCCTCGATGCCCTTGCTGAGCCGATCGACGTTGGTGACGAACAGGTCGTCTCCGACGAGCTGGACCTTCTCGCCCAGGCGCTCCGTCAGTGTCTTCCAGCCGTCCCAGTCGTCCTGGTCCAGACCGTCCTCGACGCTGAAGATCGGGTGCTTCTCGCACCAGGCAGCGTAGAGGTCGACGAGTTCGGTGGCGCTCATCGCCTTGCCGTCCACATGGTAGGCGCCGTCCTTCAGGAATTCGGCCGAGGCCGCGTCGATCGCGATCTTGACGTCGCTCCCCGCCTGCAGCCCGGTCTTCTCGATGGCCCCGAGGATCAGCTCGATGGCCTCCTCGTTGGAGCCGAGGTTCGGAGCAAAGCCGCCCTCGTCGCCGATGCTCGTCGAGTAGCCGCGGCCCTTGCAGACGCTTTTCAGCGCGTGGTAGACCTCGGCCCCCATGCGCAGCGCCTCGGCGAAGCGCGTGGCGCCGAAGGGCATGATCATGAACTCCTGGATGTCGACGTTGTTGTCGGCGTGCTCGCCCCCGTTGAGGATGTTCATCTGCGGCACCGGCAGCGTCGACGCCGCGGCTCCTCCGATATACCGGTAGAGTGGCAGGCCACACTCCTCGGCGGCCGCCTTCGCGGTCGCGAGGGAGACGCCCAGGATCGCGTTCGCACCGAGGCGCGCCTTGTTCGGCGTGCCGTCGAGTTCGCACATCGCGGCGTCCACGGCGGCCTGGTCGAGGGCCTCTTCGCCGACGAGATTGCGCGCCAGCTCCGTGTTGACGTTCTCGACCGCCTTCAGGCAACCCTTGCCGCCGTAGCGGCCCTCCCCGTCGCGCAGCTCATGCGCCTCATGGATGCCCGTCGATGCACCGGAGGGGACCGCGGCGCGTCCCATGGCGCCACTCTCCAGGAGGACATCGACTTCGACGGTGGGGTTTCCGC
>AMFO01001115.1_pt1 | contig 18624 bp, 17 predicted proteins | sample 552608 | NCBI WGS metagenome assembly AMFO01 (sample SAMN01893955, study PRJNA167987) | microbial mat metagenome | biome: hydrothermal vent | place: USA: Loihi, Hawai'I | collected 2003-05-01
CAGCTCCCCGAGGACGGCGAACACGCCGCCGGCGCGGTGGAAGTCCTCGAGGTGGTACTCCGGGTGCGAGGGCGCGAGCTTGGCGAGGTTCGGGACCTTCCGGGAGAGCCGATCGATGTCGGCCATGGTGAAGTCGACGTCCGCCGCGTCCGCCGCGGCGAGGATGTGGAGCACGGTGTTCGTCGAGCCGCCCATGGCGATGTCGACGGCCATGGCGTTCTCGAAGGCGGCGACGGTGGCGATGGACCGGGGAAGGACCCGGGTGTCGTCCTTCTCGTAGTAGCGGCGGGTGAGGTCCACGATCGTCCGTCCCGCCTCGAGGAAGAGCTCGCGACGATCGGCGTGGGTGGCGACGAGGCTCCCGTTGCCCGGCAGCGACATGCCGAGGGCCTCGGTGAGGCAGTTCATCGAGTTCGCGGTGAACATGCCCGAGCAGGAACCGCAGGTGGGGCACGCCGCCCGTTCCACCCGGAGCACCTCGGCGTCACTGCGGTCGGGATCGGCGGCCATGACCATGGCGTCGATGAGGTCGAGCCCCCGTCCGTCGTCCCGTCCCGCCTCCATGGGACCGCCGGAGACGAACACGGTCGGGATGTCGAGACGCAGCGCCGCCATGAGCATCCCCGGGGTGATCTTGTCGCAGTTGGAGATGCACACCAGCGCGTCGGCCCGGTGGGCGTTCACCATGTACTCGACCGAGTCGGCGATGAGGTCCCGGGAGGGCAGGCTGTAGAGCATGCCGTCGTGTCCCATGGCGATGCCGTCATCGATGGCGATGGTGTTGAACTCGCGGGCCACGCCTCCGGCGGCGTGGATCTCCTCCGCCACGAGCGCGCCGAGGTCGCGAAGGTGGACGTGGCCGGGGACGAACTGGGTGAAGGAGTTCGCGATGGCGATGATGGGCCGGTCGAGGTCGTCCTCGCTCATGCCGGTGGCTCGCCACAGGGCACGGGCCCCGGCCATGTTGCGGCCTCGGGTGGTGGTGTGGGATCGGTACTCGGGCATGCGCCGAGCTTAGAGCGTGGCGCGCCGGTGGGGGAGGGGGTCGCGGGGCCGCGCCCGGACTCAAGGTGCGCCGTATCACGCCGATACGACACGGCAACGGGACCGAAGGAGAGGTGGCATGGTGGACGACCGGGTTCGGCGCCGTCGGACCACGACACGACGATCCCCACTGCGCCGGGCGCTCGCCGACACCCGGGGAGCGACGCTCGTCGAGTACGCGCTCCTCATCGCGTTGGGGATCGCCGTCCTCGCCGGGGGCGCCAAGGCGAGTCGGGACGTCGTGGTGGCCCAGTTCCTGCAACTCTCCGGCCAGTCGGTCGCCGCGGCCGCCTCCGACGGATCAGGTTCCTCCTCCTCCTCACAGAGCGCGTCGACGACGACGTCGGCGGCCGCCACCACCAGCTCCACCACCTCGACGACCACCTCGACGACCACCTCGACGACGACCACGACGACCACCACGACCACGACGACGACCACCACCACCACGACGACCGTCCCGCCGACGACCACGACCAGCACGACCGTGGCGTCCCAGGAGGAGGAGATCGAGGCGGAAGGGGCGGGGTCGGTGACCGTCCGGCTGAGCGGCGGCCGGCTCGAGCTCGTCTCCGTCAAGAAGTCCCACCGGTGGTCCGCCAAGGTCCTCCTCGAGACGAGCACGAAGGTGCAGGTGCGCTTCAGCCGGGGACGCACCCGGGTGACGGTCACCGCACGGGTGAGCGGGGGCGAGCTCCAGACGCGGGTGCGGAAGAGCCGCCGCTGACCGGTCGGTCCGGGTCCGGCCCTCGCGCCGTAGGCTGTGGAGGGTGCGACCCGACGCGATCCGACTCGTCGAGGTGGAGATCCCGCTGCGGCGGCCGCTCCGCACCGCTCGGGGGAAGGTGACGTCCCGGCGTACCGTCCTCGTCGGGGCCGTCGCGGGATCCGTCGTCGGGTGGGGCGAGGCGGCGCCGTACCCGGGTCTCCAGGCCGAGACCGTCGACGACGTCTGGGAGGCGCTGTGTGCGGGTGGGGAGCCGCCGCCCACCGGGGCCGCGGCCCTGGCCGAGGCCTGCGCCGATCTCGCCGCCCGCATCGCCGGCGAGCCCCTGTGGCGACGCCTCGGCGGGCGACCCGACCCGGTTCCCGCCGGGGTCGCCCTCGGGATCGGTCCCGACCTACTCGCTCGCGCCGCGGAGGCCGTCGCCGCCGGTTACCGGGCGATCAAGCTCAAGATCGCCCCGGGTGTGGACCTCGACCCGCTGCGCCGTCTCCGGGAGCGCTTCCCGGCCTTGACGGTCGGCCTCGACGCCAACGGCGGATACCGGTGGTCGGATCTCCCCACGCTGCGGCGGCTCGACGCCCTCGCCCCCGCCTACCTCGAACAGCCTTTCCCCGCCACCGACCTCGCGGCGCACGCCCGGCTGCGGGAGGAGCTCACCACCCCGGTGGCGCTCGACGAGTCCGTCGACTCCCCCGGGGCCGCCGAGGAGATCGTCGCCGCCGGTGCCGCGGACCTCCTCGTGGTGAAACCGGGTCGTCTCGGACCGGAGGGGTGTCGTGCGGTGCACGACGTGGCCGTGGCGGCGGGTCTGCACGTTCGGGCCTCCGGTCTCCTCGAGACCGGGATCGGTCGGGCGCACACCCTCGCGGTGGCGACGCTCTCGGGGGTGGTCTCCACCGACGTGGCCGCGGCGGGCTTCCACGCGGCGATCGACCCGGTGGCTCCGGCGCTCCGGCCCGAGAACGGCGTCGTGACTCCACCCGCGGGCCCGGGTCTCGGTGTCGCTCCCGACCCCGGCCTCCTCGCGGAGGTCGCGCGACGGCGGGAGACCCGCGTCGTTCAGTGAGGTTCGACGAGCTGGGTCTGCGCCACCCGACCGAGCGGTCCCTTCGCGTCGAACAGCTCGGTGTCGGCGAACCCGAGACCGGTGGGGTGCTGCACGGCGATCGACCGCATCCCGAGCCACTCGCCCTCGAGGAGCCGGTGCACGTGGAGCGTCACGTCGGGGTTCACGAAGAGCCAGCGGCGCGCGTCCACCGCCTGGGAGTTGCCGTTGCCCATGTCGGCGAGCGTCGCCATCCGCACCAGCGGCGTCGGCTCCTCGCCGGCCACCACCTGGGGGAGGAGGCGGAACCAGGAGAGACCCGGACCGAGCCGGAGGAAGCTCCCCTCGATGCTGCGGATCTCGACGGCGTCCACGTGGAAACGGGGGAGGCTTCCCCAGTCGTGGAGCGCCGGCCAGTCGACCGGCGTGCCGGCATCGGGACCCGGCGGTGGCTCCCACGGCGGGTTCGGTGACGGCGGCAGCGGGATCTCCCGGGTGCGCAGCGCGAGGGCGCGGCCCCGTGCCACCTCGAGGTCGCCGTCGCGCAGCACCGCCTCGGTGAGACGGATGCGACGGCCCTCGCGCAGCACATGGGTCTCCACGGTGAGGGGCGTGAGCGGAACGGCCCGGAAGAGGTCCACGGTGAGGCGGACGACCTGCATGGGGACGACGGCGTCGAGGCGTTCGATGCACCGGGCGAGGAGCCCGGTCGGCGGACCCCCGTGCTGGGCGTCGTCCGACCACCCGCCGCGGGTGAGGCCGGTGGGGACGAAGGTGTCGCCGTCGGGGATGAACAGGGCGTGCTCGGAGTTCATGACGTGGCTCAGTCCACGGGGAGCCCGAGGCCCCGGCTGATGACGAGACGCTGGATCTCGCTCGTGCCCTCGCCGATCTCGAGGACCTTGGCGTCCCGGTAATGGCGGCTGACGAGGGTCTCGTCCATGAAGCCGGCACCGCCGAAGATCTGCGTCGCATCCCGGGTGGCGGCGACCGCCGCCTCGGTGGCGTACAGCTTGGCGATCGCCGCCGCCTGCTTGAAAGGTCGACCCCGGTCTTTCAGCCAGGCCGTCCGGTACACGAGCAGGCGGGCCGCCTCGAGGGCCACGGCCAGGTCGGCGCACTTGAACGCGATCGCCTGATAGGAGCCGATCGGCTTCCCGAAGGCGGTGCGATCCTGAGCGTAGGCGACGGACTCGTCGAGGCAGGCCTGGAGGACGCCGACCGCCATGGCCCCGACGGCGATGCGCCCGTCGTCGAGGGTGGCGAGGAACTGGTGAAACCCCCGCCCCGGGTTCCCAGCAGGTTCCCGGCGGGCACCCGGCAGTCCTCGAAGCGGAGGCCGTGGGTGTCCGAGGCCCGCCAACCCATCTTCCGGTACGCCGGCTCGACGACGAACCCCGGGGTGCCGGCCGGCACGATGATCGTCGAGATCTCGTCGGGACCGGTGCGGGCGGTGACCGTGACCAGCGACGTGATGTCGGTCCCCGAGTTCGTGATGAACGCCTTGGACCCGTTGATGACCCACTCGTCGCCGTCGAGGACCGCCTTGGTGCGGGTCGCCCCGGCGTCGGAGCCGGCGTCCGGCTCGGTGAGGCCGAACCCGGCGAGGGTGCGCCCGGCGAGCAGGTCGGGGAGCCAGCGGCGCTTCTGTTCCTCGGTCCCGTAGTTGACGATGGGGTTGATGCCGAGGGTGACGCCCGCCTCGAGGGTGATCCCCATCGACTGGTCGACCCGGCTGATCTCCTCCACGGCGATGCAGAAGCTCGTGAAGTCCCCGCCGCCGCCGCCGTACTCCTCGGGGAAGGGGAGGCCGAAGAGGCCGAGGTCGCCCATCTTGCGCACCACGTCGACGGGGAACTCGTGGGTGCGGTCCCACTCCTCGGCGTGGGGGGCGATCTCCGCCTCGGCGAACTCCCTGACGACCTTCCGGAAGGCGCGATGCTCGTCGCTGAGATCGAAGTCCACGGTCGTGCTCCTTGGATGCCGGAGGCTCCCAGGGTACCGGCCCGGAGGAGGCCGTCGGCTCGCCTGTGTGGGGCCGATAGGCTGGCCGCCATGGACACCGCGGTCGCCCTCGTGCAGAGCTACCTGTACATGAACGGGTACTTCACGGTCACCGAGTACCCGGTGATCGAGTTGCTCGCCGACGGAGAGGTCCGCACCGTCACCGACGCCGACGTGCTGGCGGTGCGCTTCCCCGGCGCCGGCCACTCGGAGGAGGCCCACGCCACCCGGGGTTCCCGCATCGAGTGCGATCCCGCGCTCGGCATCGCCCACGACGCCATCGATCTCATCATCGGCGAGGTGAAGGAAGGTCGCGCCGAGATCAACGACGCCGCCCGAGATCCGGCGGTGCTCCACGCCATCCTGCACCGCTTCGGTGCCGTCGACGAGGACACCGCCGCCGAGATCGTCACCCGGCTCCTCGCCGACGGCGAGGTCCGGTTCCCGGCCGGGGTGCGGGTGCGCCTCATGGCCTTCGGGTCGCGACCGCCGAAGCACGAGCCGGTCTCCTACCGGTGGCTCTCGCTGGGACATGTCGGGTCCTTCATGCGTGAGGTCATCAACGATCACTGGGCGGCCGCCCGCGCCATGCAGTCGAAGGATCCGGCCCTGGGGTTCCTGCTGCTCCTCGAGAAGGCCCTGCGCGGCGAGTCGTGACGTGTTCCACGTCGTGCTGCACCGCCCCGAGATCCCGCCGAACACCGGCAACCTCATGCGGCTGTGCGTCAACACCGGGAACCGGCTGCATCTGATCGAGCCGCTGGGGTTCTCGCTCGACGACGCCCGCCTTCGTCGTGCCGGCCTCGACTATCGGGAGCGTGCCCAGGTGACCGTCCATGCGAGCTTCGGTGCCTTCCTCGCCGGGGTGACCCCGAGGCGGGTGTTCGCCTTCAGCCAGTACGCCACGCCCCTCTACACCGAGGTGCGGTATCGACCCGGCGACGCCCTCCTCTTCGGCCGGGAGTCCGACGGTCTTCCCGAGACGGTCCTCCAGGACGAGGCGGTCACCGCGACACTCCGGATCCCCATCGCCCCGGGAGGGAGGAGCCTCAACCTCGCCAATGCGGCCGCCATCGTCACCTACGAGGCGTGGCGGCAGCGCGGGTTCGTCCTCGACGAGTAGCGTTCCGGCATGCTGCATCGAACGAGCGTGTCGGTTCGGTTCTACGAGCTCGATCCCTACGACCACGTCAACCACTCGGTGTACATCCAGTACTTCGAGACGGGACGCATCCGGCTCCTCGCCGACGTCGGTTTCACCCTGCCCGGGATGAAGGAGCGGGGGCTCATGATCGTCGTCTCGGAGATCCGGACCCGGTTCCTCGCCTCGGCCGGGTACGGGGACGAGTTGGTGGTGGAGACCGGGGTCGTCGAGACCGGGCGGGTCGTGACCCGCTGGCGGCAGCGGATCCTGCGGGGGGAGGAGGTGCTGGCGACCCAGGAGCTGCGCGCCGCGGTGACGAACCTCGCGGGGCGGCCGGTCCGGTTCCCCGCCGATCTCGTCGCCGCCCTCGAGCCGTACCGGGTGGGGGGGTGATCGACGTCGCCACCTTGGAGGGGCTCGGCGCCCGGGCGTGGCCGGCGCGTGAGGTGGAGCGCCTGGGAGGGTGGGAGCTCCGCTACGCCGACGGGTACTCGTGCCGGGTCAACACGGTCCTCCCGTGGGAAGGGTCGCTCCGGGGGTTGGACGGGCGTCTCGGTGTCGCCCGCGCCTGGTACGGGGCGCGGGGTCTTCCGCTCCGGTTCCGGGTCACCCCGCTGGCGGGCGTGGACCTGCCGCGGGCGCTCGGTGCACGGGGTTTCGTCGCGGCCGATCCGACCCTCGTCCTCGTGGGCCCGCTGGAGGGGGAGCGGGCTCCGGCACCGGAGGTGGAGGTGCGCGCCACGCCCGAGGACGATTGGCTCACCCTCCAGCGGGCCGTGGAGGGCGCGAACCGGCGACCCGAGGCGGGTTGGCGGGCCCTGCTCGGCAGGATCGGCCCTCCGGTGGGCTTCGGAGTGTTGCGGGTCGGCGACGTCGTCGGGGCGGCCGGCCTGACGGTCGTCGATGGGGAGTGGGCGGGGACCTTCCAGGTGGTGGTGGCGCCGGAGCTGCGGCGCTCGGGCCTGGCCCGGCGCCTCATCGCCGGGCTGGCCGCCTGGGCGGCGGGGGAGGGCGCGACGCGAGGCTGGCTCCAGGTCCAGGAGTCGAACGTCGCCGCGGTGCGCCTCTACCGGAGCCTGTGGTACCGGACCGTGTACCGGTACCGCTATCTCGTGGAGGCGGAAGGAGGGGAGCTCGGCTCGTGTTGAGGTGGGGCATCGTCCGACGAGGAAGGCCGTGATGAGACCGACGCGCATCGCCATCTGGAGTGAGCTCGAGCCGGAGGTGCCGACCGGCGCGCTCGTCGCCGGGGTCGATCTCGTCGTCGTCCGCCACGAGGTGGGCGTCTCGGTGCTGTACGGCCGGTGCCTCCACCGTGGGGCCCTCCTCGCCGACGGTCGGATCGACGGTCCCAACCTCGTCTGCGGACTCCACGGCTGGGACTACCGGTACGACACCGGCATCTCCGAGTATCACAACGATCAGCGTCTCGCCCGCTTCACGGCCTGGGTGGAGGACGACGAGGTCCTGGTGGACGCCGACGAGGTCGCCGCCTGGGCGGCGGCACATCCCCAGCCGTACCGTCGTGAGGAGTATCAGGGGGCATACCAGGATCTCACGGGGACCGCGGAGGAGCCCTTCGTTGCCGTGATCCGTGAGCTGGCCGGCCATGGCCTCGAGCGTGTCGGCCACCACGGGCCCGTGGCGGCGATGGGGGTTCCCCGGGACCGTCTGCCTTCCTGGGACGACCTCCAGATCGTCACCGCGCAGCTCGCCACCGTCCCCCTCCTCGACGACGCGCCGGTGGGAACGGACCTCGTCGTCGGCCCTCGGGCCGGTCGTCCCCTCCATCTCGAGATCCCGATCTTCGTGTCCGACATGAGCTTCGGTGCGCTCTCCCGGGAGGCGAAGGTTGCCCTGGCCCGCGGCGCCGACCGCGCCGGGACGGCGATCTGCTCGGGGGAGGGCGGGATGCTCCCCGAGGAGCAGGAGGCGTCGCGTCGGTACCTCTACGAGCTCGCCTCGGCGCGTTTCGGGTTCTCGTGGGACCGGGTGGCCCGGGTGCAGGCGCTCCACTTCAAGGCCGGGCAGGCCGCGAAGACCGGCACCGGCGGACATCTGCCGGGGGCGAAGGTGACGCCCGAGATCGCCGCCGTGCGAGGCGTTCCGGTGGGAGAGCCTGCCGTCTCCCCGGCCCGGTTCCCCGAGTGGACGACAGCGGAGGACTTCGCCCGCTTCGCGGCGCAGGTGCGGGAGCGGACCGGGGGGATCCCCGTCGGCTTCAAGCTGTCGGCGCAGCACGTCGAGGCGGATCTCGATTTCGTGATCGCCGCCGGGGCCGACTACGTCATCCTCGATGGAAGAGGCGGGGGCACCGGGGCGGCGCCGTTGCTCTTCCGTGACCACATCTCGGTGCCGACCATCCCCGCCCTGGCGCGGGCACGCCGGCACCTCGACCGGGTGGGTGCTGGGGACGTCACCCTGCTCGTCACCGGAGGGCTGCGCACCGCCGCCGACTTCGTCAAGGCCCTGGCCCTCGGCGCGGACGGGATCGCCGTCTCGAACGCGGCGCTCCAGGCGATCGGCTGTCTCGGGATGCGGGCCTGCCACACCGACAACTGCCCGGTGGGGATCGCCACCCAGAAGCCGCACCTGCGGGCCCGGCTTCCCGTGGAGGAGGCGGCCGACCGGCTCGCCCGGTTCCTGCGGGCGTCGGTGCAGCTCATGCAGGTCATGGCCCGAGCCTGCGGCCACGGGCACCTCTCGGAGTTCACGCCCGACGACCTGACCACGTTCCGTCGGGAGATGGCCGACCTCGCCGGGGTTGCCTTCGGCGGAGTGGGGTCGCCCACCTGAGGCTCACCCGTCGGTCCGCGGCGTCGGAGCGGCTTCGCCCGTTGGGCGTACCATGTCCTCGTCGGGCCCGTAGCTCAGGTGGTCAGAGCAGCGGACTCATAATCCGTCGGTCGCAGGTTCGAGTCCTGCCGGGCCCACCGCCGAAAACCCTTGTGATTACTTGATTTCTCGCTGTTCCGGATTGAGGGGAATGACAGGGTTGGGCGCGTTTTGGGCGCGATTTGGGCGCGTTTTCCCGGCGGACGGGTTGTCGAGACGCTCCATGACAGCGGCGAGATCACCCTCGAACAGGTGGGTGTAGGTGTTCAGGGTGACCGTGGCGTTGCGGTGTCCGAGCTGTTGTTGGATGGCTTTGACGTCGGCGCCGGCGGCCCGCATGAGGGAGGCGCAGGTGTGGCGGAGGTCATGCGGGGTGATATCGATGAGGTCGTCGCCGGCGCGGGCCCGGGCGGGGTTCCAGACCCGACGGCGGGTGTTCACGTAGCGGAGGGGTCCGCCTTGGGGGGCGGTGAAGACGAGGGCGTCAGGATCGGCGGCGACATCTTCGAGATGGTGTCCGAGCATCTCGGCGACGAAGGGTGGGAGGTAGACGGTGCGGGTCTGATGGGTCTTGGTGGTACCGAAGACGAGGCGGCCGGAGATCTCGGCAAGGGACTCGGTGATCTGGAGTTGGCGGCGCAGCACGTCGACTCGGCCGCGGCGGAGGGCGGCCATCTCACCCCAGCGGAGTCCGCCGTAGGCGAGGACGTGCACCATGGTCGTGTGCTGGCGGGTGGGCATGGCGTCGGCGAGCCGGGCGACCTGTTCGGCGGTGAGGAACCGATGCTCCGGTTCGTCGAGGCGCGGGAGCTCGGCCCGCCGGGCGGGGTTGCGGCCGAGAAGCCCCTCGTCGACGGCGTGCTCCAGGATGGCCGACAGGCACTGGTGGGCCTGGCGGATCCTCGAAGGTGAGAGGCCGTCGTCCGTCAGAACCCGCACCCAGGATCCCACCATGGCGCGGTCGATGGAGGTCAACCGCACCGGCCCGAAGGTAGGGAGGATGCGGGACCGCAGCAGCGACCGGTAACCCTCCCGGGTCTTGGGCTTGATGCGGGTCTTGGCGGCCAGCCACCGGTCGGCGTAGTCACCGAAGCTGATCTGTCCGGCCCGGGGGTCGACCCACATGCCGCGGTCGACCCGGGCGAGCTGGTCGGTGAGCCAGCGTTGTGCGTCGACCTTGCGGTCGAAGGTGCGGCCGTGCCAGCTCCCGTCAGGTCCCTGGTACCGGGCGCGGTATCGGCCGTTGTACCGCCGTTCGATCCATCCTCGTGCCATCGTCGCTTTCCTCGCCGGGTGTGCCTGCCGGGTTCGTCCCCGTCGAGTATGCCCGACGAGGATCAGCCTTGGGGTGGGCGTTGGTCTTGGAGGCGTTCGTCGATCCAGCGTTCGACGTCGCTGAGTCGGTACCGCAGGTAGCGGCCGGCCCTGAACCCCGGCGGCCCTTGGCGGCGGTGACGCCACACGTAGAGGGTGGCCACCGGCACTCCGAGGTAGTCGGCCAGCTCCGAAGGGGTGAGGAGACGGTCCAGCGTGTCCATGACCGGATGCTGACCCGGTGGTACTCCGAGAACATCTCAGCGGCGACCGCCGGGCCCGCCTGGAAGGTCGTTCCTCGATTGGAGCATTCTTGGAGGCGTTTCGACGCGTCCTTGGAGGACGCGGATCGCAGGCTGTGCGAATGGAGACCCGGGAACGGAACCGTCCTAGCAGCGCAGCGGTTGAACGGCTGCACGACCAGCTCCAGGACTCCCTGCGGGAACTCGTGACCTCCGAGGACTGGAGGCGGGCGCTCGAGGTGGCCGCCCGATTCCACGACTACTCCTTCGCTAACACGCGACTGATCTGGACCCAGGCCCTCGCCCGAGGGTTCGCCCCGACCCGGGTCGCCGGGTATCGCACCTGGCAGCAGCTCGGCCGCCAGGTGCGTCGCGGGGAGCGGGGCCTGCAGATCCTGGCTCCGGTCATCCGCAAGGTCACGATCGACAACGACGAGGACGAAGCGAAGGAGCAGCGCCGGGTGGTCGGGTTCCGAGTGGTCCACGTCTTCGACATCTCCCAGACCGACGGCGAGCCCCTCCCCGAAGTCACCGCCGCCATCGTCGAAGGTGACCTGCCTTCGCAGTGGGACCGGATCGCCGAGATGATCGGCGAGGCCGGGTTCGACCTGAAGGTGGCCAACCTCGATCGGCTCGGCGACGCCAACGGCATCACCGACTGGCAACGTCGCGACGTCGTCATCCGCGCCGATCTTCCCGGTGCTCAACGGTTCAAGACGGCGGTGCACGAACTGGCCCACATCCGCCTGCACGAACCGACCTCGGGGGGGCGTCCCAACTGCCGGGGCGTCGTCGAGGTCGAGGCCGAGTCCGTCGCCTACATGGTGTGCGCCGCACTGGGGATCGACTCCGCCGGCTACAGCCTTCCCTACGTGGCGGCGTGGAGCGGCGGCGACCTCGACAAGGTGGCGGCCACCGCCAACCGGGTCATCGGATGCGCCCGGAGTGTCCTCACCCAGCTCGAACAGGGACGCCACCTCGACCTCGACCCGACTTCGTCCCTCGGTGCTCCCCGGCTGGAGGTTCGTGACCGGACCACGAGCGAGCCGGAACTCAACCGGGAGAACATCCGCCGGTCCGAGATCCAGGAAGTCATCGTGGTGGCCACCGCCACCTTCCAGCGGCATCTCCAAGGTCCCAGGGGAGCGAGAGCCCGCGACTACCTGCGAGGGCGGGGCATCGATGACGCCGCGCTGGACCGCTGGCAGCTTGGCTACGCCCCAGAATCCTGGCAGTGGCTCACCCGGGAACTCCTCAGGGAGGGCTTTGAGGAGGAGTTGCTCATCGAGGCCGGTGTCGTCGGACGGTCTCGGACCGGACGACTGTACGACCGGATGCGCAATCGGATCATCTTCCCCCTCCACGGCGAGGATGGAACCCCGAGGGGGTTCGCCAGCCGGCTCCTCTCGGGTGACGGACCGAAGTACCTCAACACTCCCGAGACCTCCCTCTACCAGAAACGAACCCTGCTGTACGGGTTCCACCTCGCCCGCCAGCCGATCATCGACACAGGCCGTGCCGTTGTCGTCGAGGGCTACATGGACGCCATTGCCGCCCACCAGGCCGACATCACCAACGTGGTCGCTACCGGCGGCACTGCCCTGACCCCAGAACACCTCCAAGCGCTCCGCCAGGTCACCGGCGACCTCACCCTGGCCTTCGACGGCGACCCGGCCGGCCTCCTCGCTGTCGAACACATTGCCGAGCTTGAGCCAGCCGCCCAAGGTGTCCGGGTGCGAGTTGCTCGTCTGCCCGACAGACGTGACCCCGCCGACCTCGTCGCCGACGGGCGCCCGGAAGTCCTCCAGCAGGTCATCGACCAGGCCGTTCCCCTCGAACACCACCTCATCGATCGGATCCTCATCCGCCACAACCTCGACGAACCCGAAGACTTCGCCCGGGCCCTCCGCGCTGCCGGCGCGATCGTCACCTCGATCCGGGAACCCCACCCCCGTGCCGAGGCACTCGCCCATCTCGCGACGGAGATTGGAAGGGATCAGACCTGGATCGAAGCGGCGGTGCTTGGTGACACGCGGCAACAGGAGCGATACCGTCGCTCGATGGCGAGGGGCCGGGGGCTGCGGTAGTAGACATGCTCGAACCACCTCGATTGCGAGACCGATCTGTCGGTGTCGCTCAGCGGGTCTGGTTCAGCACATTCGCCGTGGCGCTGTACGACAACCCTGGAGTCCTTCCACATGGCGGCTGATGGGCCACGTCTCCGGACGTGACCATATCCCCTACCAGGAGCACGCTTTCGCGGAGCCGTCCACTCGCCACCCGAACCCCACTAGCCGGGGCTAGGGCCGTTCGGCTACCTCGGCCTCGACGGCGCGGCTGAGGCGGAGAAGCTCCGGGACCGATACCGGGAAGACCGTGTCCGGGGTCCCCGCCGCCGCCCATATGCTTTGCGTCTGAGTTCGCGCGACAGGTTGGCGTGGGAAACTTCCCACCGCTGAGGGTCCGATGAGGACACCTTGGGAGGTGGATGATGACAGCAGAGGGTGCCGGCGGGAAGCGTCGGAAGCGGCGGTATCTGACCGCTGCGGAGAAGTATCAGGTGTGGCTGGAGGTCGTGACCGGTCAGGGCAGCCAGCGGGAGATCGCCGATCGGTGGGGGGTGGACCGTTCCACGGTGGTGCATATCGTCAAGACGGCCCGGGAGGCGGCGTTGCGGGGTTTGGCGGCGTCCCGGCCGGGCCGGTCGTCGAAGACCCCCGAACAGGCAGCCCTCGAGGACGCCGCCGTGGAGATCGCCCGGTTGAAGGAGACGCTCTGCGCCCAGGCCGTCGAGTTGCATCTGTACCGGGGAAAAGAGCGTTGGGGCTGACCTCGGGCCCCGTCCCTTCGAGAGTATCCGGGAAGGTGAAAGCCGGGCTGCTGTCGCTGGTCGACGACGCGGTGGAGGCCGGCTGGTCCCGCCAGGCGGCCTGTGCCACCTTGGGGGTGGGTCGGCGCCGGCTGTGGCGGTGGCGACGCCGCCGCAACGACGGTACCGGTCTGGCCGACGCCCGTCCGGGCCCTCAGGTGGCGTCCCACGGCATCTTGGAATGGGAACGGGACGAGATCCTGGCCCTCTTCGACGAGTGGGGACAGATCGACCGGTCGCATCGGAAACTCGCCCACCGGGGGTCCCGGCTGGGACGGGTGTTCGTCTCCGAATCCACCGTCTACCGGGTGCTTTCCGACGAAGGCCTCACATTGCCGCCGCCTCGGCGGCGGGAACCCGTCGGACCTCGCCGGCCGTGGCCGGAGTGGGTCCAGTACCGGCCGTGTCAGGTGTGGGGCCATGATTTCACCGCGTTCTCCAGGGCCCGCCGGGACGCCCTGGCGATCCTGGACCTGGTCTCCCGCAAGTGGATCACCACCCTGGTGGTGCCTCGAGGCCGGGGCGAATCGACCCACGTGCAGGCCGCCTACACCCAGGCGCTCGACGCCGAAGGGCTCCTCACCCAGGTCGAAGCCGCCATGGTCGCCCCCAATGTCGACGACCGGCTGCCGATCCTCCTCGCCGTGTCAGATAACGGACCTCAGATGACCTCAGGCACCACGAGGGAGTTCATGGCGTTGCATGCCCTGGCCATGCATCTGGGCCGACCCGGGGTGCCCACCGACCAGGCGCACATCGAGTCGCTGTTCTCCCATGTGAAAGGCGAATGGCCCCAGCTGCTCGACATCCGCGACCCCGAGCTGCTGGTCGCCGAGTTGGAGCAGGTCCGGGTTGAGTACAACACGGTGCGGTTGCATGCCGGCATCGGCTACGTGACCCCTGACGACGAACACGAAGGGAGAGGACCAGCAATCAGGAAAGCCCGACGGGAAGGCCTCCTGGCGGCACGAGCCGCCCGGATCGCCTACCGTCGAACCAACACCCACGACAGGACCTGACCCGGTGGGGAATTACCACACCAAACCTGTCGCGTTAACTCAGAAACACCGCACATACCGGATCGTGGCGGGCTAGCAGAGGGTCTGCGAACACCCGCAGCGGGCGCGGGTAGCCGAACGGTGGGGTTCCTCCGGCGGCGAACCCGGTGGCCTCACGGACCTCGTCCAGGGTGGCCCGGCGAGCACGGGTTCCCCCCGCCACCCGGGCGAGAGCCTCGACGTCCAACCGGCGGTCACCGGGCACCAGTGCCACCACCGGCTCGTCGTCGACGACGAACACGAGGGATTTCACGATCGCTGCGACGTCACAACCCACCGCAGCGGCAGCCTGGTCGGCCGTCTTCGTCCCCGCGGGGAAGCGGCGGACGTCGATCACCAGTCCCGCCTGGGCGGCGGCGGCCTGGACCCTGCGGGTGGCCGCGGGAAGGTCGGTCATGGCAGGCGAGGCTAGCCAGGTGTCCGGCGAGTTGACGCACAGCAGTTCTGCGTCAGCCGGGCCCGGCTCGTCAGTGGGCTCTGTGCGAACGGGGCCTCGGAGGAGCGATCGAGCAAACGCATATTCAGGGTCGGACTCGTCTTGGAGTCGTCGTCGAAGGCCTCGCAGGGCGTCGCACCCTTCGAGGATCTTGGTTTGGGCGTCGACGAGAACCTGGAGAGCAGCTCCAACTTCATGGCTGTGGAGCTTGTGAAGCTCGGATGCCAGGGCTCGAGCTTCGCCAGCGACCAGGGTGGAGAGGTTGTGTTGGCAGTGGGCGAGTTGCCTGTGGATCTGCTCGAGTTGATGCTCTCGCGAGGTCATGTGCAGCTCTTCGGGTTATCCGGCGCGTCGGCGGCTGCGACGTGTGTGTTGTTCGTAGAGCTCGACGGTTTCGGGTTCGAGCCAGGTGGCGGCGTCGGGGCCTTCGTCGGCGTCGACGGCGGTGAGGAGTTCGGTGTAGATGGCTTCGAGGGCGACCGGGTTCTGCTGGGCGATGGCGACGCGCATGAGGTTGCGGTAGCAGGCCTCGCAGGCGTAGGTGGCGATGAGACCTCGGCGGGCCGCCCATTCGGCGAGGTCGAGCTGGCCGGCGTCGAGAGCGAGGTTGGCGAGCTGGTGGGCGGTGTTGTCGATGGCGACGATGGCGTGGGTGACGATGCCTTCGGTGTGGGCCCATGCGTAGCTGCTGCCGACACCGCTGAAGGGAGCGGCTTGTACGAGGTCGAGGGCGGCATGGAGATGATCGAGCCGTTCATCGCCGGACGTGGCCTCGGCGGCCCGGATTCGCTGAATGAACGCGTCGAGATCGGTTCGTAGGTGGGAGCTGATGCGGTAGAGCCCGTCGGTGACATAGGGGACGTAGGGGATGCCATCGGGGTCGTCGCCGAGGGTGAGGCGGGCCCGGGAGACGAGTTGGCTGAGCCGCCGCGAGTTGGGGGCTTGTTCGGGCCAGAGAGCTTCCATGAGAACGTCGGCTTCGACGCCTTGGCGGTGGAAGGTCAAGTAGGTAACGAGCTCGACGCACTTGCGGGCGGGGAACCGCTGGTCGATGCCGGCGACGTGCACGGGGCCAAGAACTCTCACTTCGACCGGACCGGTAGGCATCGAAGGGCTGGGCTCGGCTTCGTCCAGGTCGAGGATGGGTGCGAGGTCCCGATCGGTGACTGCTCCGCTGGCGACGAGTTCGTCGACGGGGTCGGTCGGTATCCCGTCGGGGTCTTGGGCGGAGGTGACGAGGTCGGTGATGGCGGCCTGTTCGTCAGGGGTGAGGTTGCGGCGGGCGAGGGTCCAGCCGAGGGGGTCGATGCGGATGGTGTCGTCCTCGAGGTGGAGCCGCCAGCGGCCGCCGGTGGGGTAGCCGACCACGGCGGCGACGGCTCTGCCACCGTGGGCGATGGCGAGGAGCCGGTCGGCGCGGGGCGGTGGGGTGGGGGCCGGGTCGAGGATGACGAGGGGATGCCAGGTGTCCGCCCCGGCGGGGGCGAGCCGGCCGTCGAGGGGGGTGGGTGAGCCGAGGTCGGCGACGGCGTCGGCTTTGGCTTCGACGGCGGGCAGGATGGCCTCGAGGCTGTCGACGACTCGGATGCGTTCGAGGTGGGCGAGTTCGTCGCCGAATGCGACGCAGACGATTTCGATGCTGTCGGCGAGGGGGCTGACGGCGAGTTCGGTGGCCATGGTGGTTGCGGCGGCGACGACGGCGGACCGGTCGCCGGTGATCTGGACGGCGCCGAGGTGTTCGAGGTCCAGCAGGAGGTGGGTGTCGTCGTTGTGTCCGACGGTGATCAGGGTTGGGTAGGGGGCGGGAACTCCCTCGGCTTGCCGGCGAAGCTGTTCGACGTCGATCCCGGTGAGAAGGACCCAGCTTCGGCCGTCGTCGTCGACGGCCCAGCCTGTCGGCGGGTGGTGATGGGGTGTCCACAGCAGGAGGCGGAGGATGTCGGAGGTGAGGTGGATGCCGACGACGTCGGGCGGTGGGATGTGGTTGGTGGTGACGTCGCGGGCCATGGCGCGAAGGGCGAGGTCGACGAGTTCGAGGGCGCTGGGTGCGGCCGCTTCCCGCAGGGTGATCTCGGTAGTACGGGCCTCCGGAGGCGGTGGGGTAGGGATGGTGTTTGGGTGGCGGTGGCGAAGTTGGGTTCGGCGGAGCCGCTGGAGGAGGGCAACGAGCCCGGCGGCGAGGATTCCGAGGCCAGCGAGGCGACTGGCGGTGGGGAGGAGGTCGCTCGAGGAGCTGTCGGTCTGCTCGGGCGCCTCGGTGGTCTGGTACGGCGATTCGGGCTGCTGGTAGGTCGAGCTCGGTTCGCTCGCTGATGTTGGTTGCGGTTCAGCGAGGGCGTCGGACACGGAGACGTCTCCGGTCGGGGCGGTGCTTGTCGGGGCGCTTGAGGGGTCGGGGTCGGTGTCGGATGGTGTGGGGGTCTCGGCGGCTGGCTGCTTCGGCTCGGCGGCTGGGTCGATGCCGTGATCGACCGGTGGTGGTGTCTGAGGGTCGCCGTGTCGGACCTTGTGGAACTCCTCGGGGCCTCGGACGAACCGGACCGGTCCCGGTTGGCGTCGACGACCTGGCGCCAGTAGTCGGCAATCTCGCCGGTGGTGGGGGTGCGTCCCCAGGCGTTGGAGAGGGCGTCTGCGGCGATGCGCCAGAAGCTGTCCCCCGGCTTCACGGTCACCTCGGCGGATCCCTCGCGTTGCTGGCGCTGTGGCGGAGTCGGGTCGCCGGTCTGGGGGAAGGCGGGGATGGGGGGCAGGGTGAAGGTCTGTCCGGGGTAGATGAGGTTGGGGTCGTGGGGTGGTTGGAGCCGGTGGCGGTTGGCGTTGATGAGCTGCTGCCAGTAGTCAGCGATTTCGCTGCGGGTGGGGGTGCGTCCCCAGGTGTCGGTGAGGGCGTCTTCGGCGATGCTCCAGAAGCTGTCGCCCGGCTCGACGGTGACCTCGGTGGGTCTGTTGGGTGGGTGGGCGTCGGCAGGGAGGATGAGTTCCCAGCCTGGGGTGAGGCGGTCGGTGGCTTGGGTGATGCGGTGACCGTCGGGCATGACTCGTCCGATGTTGAGGTCGCGGATCTCTTGCCAGCGGCGGCCGTCGCCGAGGGTGGCTTCGGCGATGCTCCAGAGGGTGTCGAAGCGTCCCACCCGGTAGGTGGCATGGTGGACGTCGACGGCCGGGGCCACGCCGACGGCAGCGGCGGGTTCGATGGCGGTCGCCGGTTGGTGGGTGACGTGGGTGGTGGGGTGGGCCGGTGCCACTGCCGGGGTGGTGAGGGGGGTGGCGGTGGCGGGGAGGGCCCGGAGGGGGCCGAGGGTGGCGACGGCGAGGGTGATGGCGGCGACGAGTTGGGCGACGGCGGGTTGCAGGCCGGGGAGGACGGGGAGCCGGCGGGCGGTCCTGCCGCGGACGGCGGCGACGGTCTCGACGGTGACGGCGGCGACGAGTTGGGCCCAGGTGATCCAGACGACGATCGCCAGGGTGTTGATCAGCAGCTGGGGGTCGATGCCGCTGCGGAGGGCGAGCTGGATCTGGTCGAGGGTGGGGAGGCGGGTGGGGAGGGGCCATCCGACGAAGACGATGAGGCCGGCGGGGACGCCGATGACGAACAGGACGACGCTGGTGAGGGCGGCGAGGCCGCGGGCGAGGTGGTGGAGGTGGCGCATCAGGGCTCCTGGGTGACGGCGGTGGCGGTTTCGGTGGCGGTGACGGTGATCGGGCCGGTGGGGAGGAGGACCGTGGGATCCTCTAGAGTCGACCTGCAGGCATGCAAGCTTGAGTATTCTATAGTCTCACCTAAATAGCTTGGCGTAATCATGGTCATAGCTGTTTCCTGTGTGAAATTGTTATCCGCTCACAATTCCACACAACATACGAGCCGGAAGCATAAAGTGTAAAGCCTGGGGTGCCTAATGAGTGAGC
>AMFO01000778.1_pt1 | contig 18549 bp, 17 predicted proteins | sample 552608 | NCBI WGS metagenome assembly AMFO01 (sample SAMN01893955, study PRJNA167987) | microbial mat metagenome | biome: hydrothermal vent | place: USA: Loihi, Hawai'I | collected 2003-05-01
TTCGCCCCAACCCGGATGGCCGACATGGAGATTTCCGACCGCGACAAGAAGTCCGCCCGCTGGGCCCACGACCTCTTCGTGCTCAACATCTTCTTCTTTCACCTGCTGCTGACCCCGGCCACCATGGTGCTGGAGATCGGCCGCGCGGGGATGCTGATCCCGCTGGTGCTCTCGGGTATGGTGATCACCTACACCTGGCTGCGCAGCCGCCGGGAGCCCCGGCCCTTCGTGGCGGCCCACTGGCAGCTGGCCTTCCGCCGCTGCAGGCTGCTCATGTGGGGCTACGCCGGCTCCATCGCCATCTTCCTGCTGGCCGAGCTGCTCACCTCGGGCATGAAGGACGCCCACATGGCCAACATCATGGTCACCGTGGTGACCCGCATCGCCGTGATGCCCACGCTCATCATGGCCATGGTGACGGTGGTGATGGAGGCTTCGGCCGGCGGCCTGGCCTCGCGGGGCGAGCTGCCTGGGCAGGGGAAGGCGGCGGGCGCTTCCGCCTGAGTCAGACCGCTTCGGCGGGCAGCGGCGGCAGGGGGCAGTCGAGCAGGGCGGAGAAGGCGCGCAGCAGCTCCATCTCGAGGGCGGTGATGCGGCCGTCGGAGGCGACGCAGGCGGCGCAGGCCTTGAGCAGCTTCGGCTTGAGCAGGGGCTTGAGGTGGGCCAGGCGGTCCAGCGACTGCTCCAGCGAATCTGGCGTCAGCTCCTCGCCCGGCGGCATCTGCAGACCCTCCAGTTCCAGCACTTCCGCGCCCGCCTGGAAGGCGTGCAGCGCCTCCATGCGGCTCTCGTGGGTGTGGTGGGCCAGGTAGCCGAGCATGGTCTCGATCTCCCTGCGCAGGGGAGGGTAGCGGCCGAGACGTCCCAGGGGTGGTTTCTTTCCCTCGAACTCCATCTCCAGGTTGTGCAGTACGACCTTTTGCAGCGCCCACTCGAAGGCGGTGATGCGGCCGTCCATCTTGACGAGGGTAGCCAGGTTGCCGCGGAACAGCCGGTACTGGGCAGGAGAGAGCTGGCGCAGGGCCGGCATGGCCAGGTCCACCAGCGTCATGCGCAGTTCGGGCGCAAGCCGTTGCACCGGTTCCAGGTACCGTTCCGTCAGCTCGGCCACGCCGGTGTCGGCGTGGCGGCGCAGGTGCTCCAGCTGCTGTGCCAGCACCCCGTGCTCGCGGTCCAGCACCAGGGCGTAGACCAGGGCCCGGGCGCCGTGGGGCTCGTGGGCCACCTCTTCCAGCTCGGAGGGGATGGCGTGGAGCAGCCGCTCCGCCTGTTGCAGGTTGGCGGCATCTGGGGTGCTGCCGCGCTCCATGCTGTCCAGCACGCTGGTGAGGACCACCCCGCCGGCTGCCAGCCCTTCCACCGGAATGCGGTGGCGTTTCTCCTCCTCCCGTTCCACTTCCGCGGGAGAGACGGGGCGGGGCACGATGAACTCGCCGTCCCAGCCGGGATCGACGCGCAGGATGCGCTTCTCCAGCGGCGGGTGGGTGGCGAAGAGACCGTTCAGCCCGAACAGGTAGTGGATGCCCTCGCTGAAGTAGGTGTGGCTCAGCTCCTCGGCGTCGGGGTGGCGGATGAGGGAGCCCTGGGCGTCGCCACCGATCTTCTTCAGGGCGCCGGCGATGCCCTGGGGCTCGCGGGTGAACTGTACCGCCGAGGCGTCGGCCAGGTACTCGCGCTGGCGGCTCACCGAGGCCTTGATGAGGTTGCCGAAGAAGACCCCCACGTAGCCCAGCACCAGCAGCCCCAGCCCCAGCACCACCAGGGGCACGCCGCCGTTGCTGTCCCGGCTGCGGCTGTGGCTGGCGATGGCGCCCCAGCGCAGCAGCAGGCGGCCGATGAGGGCCACCATGAGGATGCCGAAGAGGATGCCGATGAGGCGGATGTTGAGCCGCATGTCGCCGTTGACGATATGGCTGAACTCGTGGGCCACCACGCCCTGCAGCTCGGCCCGGTTGAGTTTCTCCAGGGTGCCGCGGGTGACGGCGATCACCGCGTCGCCGGTGCCGAAGCCGGCGGCGAAGGCGTTGATGCCTTCTTCCTGGTCCATGACGTAGACCTGGGGCACCGGCGTGCCCGAGGCGATGGCCATCTCCTCCACCACGTTGAGCAGGCGCCGCTCCAGGGGATCGCGCGGGTTTCCCGAGACCAGCCGCGCGCCCATCATCTCGGCCACCACCCGGCCGCCGCCGTGCAGCGACAGGGTGCGGATGAAGCTGCCCAGGAGGATCACCGCGGTGACGCCCAGGCCGATCCAGAAGAAGCGTTCCCAGTCGAAGCGCTCCCAGAAGGTGGTGGGGGTGTGGCCCTGCACGTAGTAGTCGGTGGAGTACTCGGCGAAGAGCATGATGAAGAGGTTGGTGAGCACCACCAGTGAGAGGATGGCCAGCACGAAGAGCACGATGAGCCATCGCGTCTTGCGGCGGGCGTCGTCCTGGGCGGCGAAGAAGTCCATCCGGCTTGCGCGCGGAGCGGATCAGAAGCTGACCTTGGGCGCCGTCTGGATCTGGGCGCTGTCCTCGAACTCCAGCAGCCTGGCGTCGGTGGGGTGGCCGAACATGGCGGCGAAGACCACCGGCGGGAAGGACTGGCGGTAGGTGTTGTACTCCATCACCGCGTCGTTGAAGGCCTGGCGGGCGAAGGCCACCTTGTTCTCGGTGCTCACCAGCTCCTCGTGGAGCTGCATCATGTTCTGGTTGGCCTTGAGGTCGGGATAGGCCTCCATCACCATGTTGAAGTGGCCGAGGGCGCCGGTGAGCTTCTGCTCGGCGCCGGCCAAGGCGCCCATGGCCTCGGGGCTGCCGGGTTCGGCGGCGGCCTTGGCCAACGCGTTCACTGCGGCGTTGCGGGCGTTGATCACCGCTTCCAGGGTTTCGCGCTCGTGCTTCATGTAGGCCTTGGCCGTCTCCACCAGGTTGGGGATGAGGTCGTAGCGCCGCTTGAGCTGCACCTCGATCTGGGCGAAGGCGTTCTTGTAGCGGTTCTTCAGGGTGACCAGCTTGTTGTAGATGGAGACGATGTAGAGCACCACGGCGGCGATGATCGCCAGGGTGACGATGGTTGCGGTCTTCATGACGCGGTCCCTCCGGTGATGGCTGACGCCGGAAATCCTAACATGTTATGTTTCCGCGAATCGTGGCGCACTTGGCGGATCGGAAAGCGTGGAAAACAACGGGCGGATCACCATCGACTACTACACCGACATGCTCTGCATCTGGGCCTACTTCGGCCAGGTGAAGGTGGATGAGCTCAAGGCCGAGTTCGGTGACCGCGTCGAGCTGCGCTACCGCTTCATCCCCCTCTTCGGCTGCTGCGAGCAGCGCATCGGCCAGGGCTGGGAGGAGGGTGGCTACGAGGGGTACTCTCGCTTCGTTGTTGAACTGGCGGAGAACTTTCCCCATGTGGAGGTGCACCCGGAGATCTGGCGTCGCAACGCGCCGGCCTCCTCGCTGCCGGCCCACCTGGTGCTGAAGGCGGTGCAGCGGCTGGAGGAGGGCGGCGTATTGTCCCCGGTGGAACCGGGAGCGCCATCCCGCTTCGAGCGCCTGATGTGGAACCTGCGGCTGGCCTTCTTCCGCGACCTGGAGAACATCGGGGACCAGGAGGTGCTCCACCGCCACCTGCGGGCGCTGGAGATCCCGGTGGAGGCGGTGGAACGGGAGATCGCCAGCGGGCGCGCCTATGCCGCCATGGCGGAAGACATGGAGGAGCAGCGGGCGCGCGGTATCGAGGGCAGCCCCACCTTCCTCATGAACGAGGGCCGCCAGCGTCTCTACGGCAACGTGGGCTACCGCGCCATCGCCGCCAACGTGCAGGAGCTGCTGGAGCGGAGACTGGACATTCCGCAGTGGTGTTGATCTCTTCCGTTGTAGGAGGCCCGCCCCGGGCCGAACTCGATAATGGTTCGCGACGAGGGCGCAGCTCCTACATTGGCTTCCATGATTCATGACCACCGGTCGCCGGGCTGAAACCCGGTCTGCAAGAGCTGCCTTGAAAACCATTCCCCGACGTTATTTCGAACTCCTCGAGCGCTGCATGCTGGCCGACCGCCACCCCCTGCGCCGGCGGCTGCGCGCCATTGCCCGTCGGGCGCGGGAAGGCCACGCGCCCGAAGAGGCGCTGGCGGCAGTGGAGGCGGCCATCGAGCGCTCCGTGGCCCTGGCCGAGCAGCGGGCGGCGAGCCTGCCGACGCCAGAGTTTCCGCCCGAGCTGCCCATCACGCAGAAGCTGGGCGAGATCCGCGAGCTCATCGAGCACCACCAGGTGGTGATCCTCTGCGGTGAGACCGGCTCGGGCAAGTCCACCCAGCTTCCCAAGATCTGTCTCGACCTAGGGCGCGGGGTATACGGCCGGATCGCCCACACCCAGCCGCGCCGCATCGCCGCACGCAGCCTGGCCAGCCGCATCTCCGCCGAGCTCGGCACCGAGCCGGGCACCACCGTGGGCTACAAGGTGCGCTTCCACGATCGGGTCTCGGAGACGACCCACGTCAAGCTCCTCACCGACGGCATGCTGCTGGCCGAGATCCAGGGCGACCGCTGGCTCAGTGAGTACGACACCATCATCCTCGATGAGGCCCACGAACGCAGCCTCAACATCGACTTCCTCCTCGGCTACCTGAAACAGCTGCTGCCGAAACGGCCCGACCTCAAGCTCATCGTCACCTCGGCCACCATCGACCCGGAGAAGTTCTCCCGCCACTTCGATGGCGCACCGGTGATCGAGGTCTCGGGCCGCACCTACCCGGTGGAGGTGCGCTACCGGCCGCCGGAGGAGGCGGGCGGCGAGCGCGACGACGCCATGCAGCAGGCCATCGTCGACGCCGTGGACGAGCTATCGCGCGAGGGCAGGGGGGACATCCTGGTCTTCCTCTCCGGCGAGCGGGAGATCCGCGAGACCGCCGAGACCCTGCGCAAGCACGGCCTGCGTTCCACCGAGGTGCTGCCCCTCTACGCGCGGCTGAGCCCGCAGGAGCAGGCGAAGATCTTCCGCCCCTCGGGCCTGCGGCGCATCGTGCTGGCCACCAACGTGGCCGAGACCTCGCTCACCGTGCCCGGCATCCGCTACGTGATCGACACCGGTTTCGCCCGCATCAGCCGCTACAGCCCGCGCAGCAAGATCCAGCGCCTGCCGGTGGAGGCCATCTCCCGCGCCTCGGCCGATCAGCGCAAGGGGCGCTGCGGGCGGGTGGCCGAGGGGATCTGCATCCGCCTCTACGCCGAGGAGGACTACCTGGCCCGCCCCCAGTTCACCGAGCCCGAGATCCAGCGCACCAACCTGGCGGCGGTGATCCTGCAGATGAAGGTGCTGGGCTTCGGCGAGATCGAGAAGTTCCCCTTCGTCGATCCGCCCGACAGCCGCCAGGTGAAGGACGGCTACCGGGTACTGGAGGAGATCGGCGCCCTCGATGGCCTGGGCAGGGTGACCCGGCTGGGGCGCAAGCTGGCCCGCCTGCCGGTGGACCCGCGCATCGGCCGCATGCTGCTGGAGGCGGCCCACACCGGCTGCCTGCGTGAGATGCTGGTCATTGGCGCCGCCCTCTCGGTGCAGGATCCCCGCGACCGTCCCCTGGAGAAACAGCAGCAGGCGGACGAGGCCCACGACCTCTTCCGCCACGAGGAGTCGGATTTCCTCGGCTACCTGAACCTGTGGAACTTCCTGGAGGAGAAGCGGCGCCATCTCACCCGGCGCAAGTTCCAGCGCCTGTGCCGCGACCACTTCCTCTCCTGGACCCGGGTGCAGGAGTGGCGCGACATCCACACCCAGCTCAAGACCCAGATGCACGAGATGGGCTACCGCGACAACCAGCAGGAGGCGGACTACGAAACCCTGCACCGCGCCATCCTCTCGGGCCTGCTCAGCCACGTGGGCTTCCGTGACAGCGGCAGGAAGCGTGACGGCTACCTCGGCGCGCGCAACCGCCGCTTCCATCTCTTTCCCGGCTCCGGGCTCTTCGAGAAGGCGCCCAAGTGGGTGGTGGCCGCCGAGCTGGTGGAGACCACCCGGCTCTACGCCCGCACCTGCGCCCGCATCCAGCCCGAGTGGGTGGAGGCCCTGGCCGGCCACCTGGTGAAGCACAGCTACTCCGAGCCCCACTGGCAGGCGCGGCGCGGGCAGGTGGGCGCCTACGAGAAGGTGACCCTCTACGGCCTCACCCTGGTGCCGCGGCGGCGGGTCAACTTCGGCCCCATTGACCCGAAGCAGGCGCGGGAGATCTTCATCCGCTTCGCCCTGGTGGAGGGTGATTTTCACACGCGCGCCCCCTTCTGGCGCCACAACCGGGAGCTCATCGACCACGTACGCGACCTGGAGGCACGCACCCGCCGGCCCGACCTGCTGGTGGACGAGGAGCGCATCTACGAGTTCTACGACCGGCGCATCCCCGAGGGGATCCACGACCAGCCCCGCTTCGAGAAGTGGCTGCGCCAGGCCACGAAGAAGCAGCCGAAGCTGCTGCACATGCGCCTGGAGGACGTGCTGGCGCGGGAGGTGGAGACCGAGGCGCAGTACCCCAAGGCGCTGGAGTTGCATGGCATGGCGCTGCCGTTGGAGTACCGCTTCGAGCCGGGGCACGAGGCCGACGGCGTCACCCTGGTGGTGCCGGCGGCGGTGCTCCGGCAGGTGAGCCCCGGCCGTCTCGACTGGCTGGTGCCGGGGCTGCTGGAGGAGAAGATCGTGGCCCTCATCAAGGGACTGCCCAAGTCCCTGCGGCGCCACTTCGTGCCCGCGCCCGACCACGCCCGCCAGGTGCTGGCGCGGCTGGAACCCTCCGACACCCCCCTGGTGCAGGCCCTGGGCCAGGCGCTGAAGGCGCTCACCGGCGTGCAGGTGCCCGAGGACGCCTGGGATCTCGACGGGCTGGACGACTACCTGAAGATGCGGGTGCGGGTGGTCGATGCCGAGGGCAGAACCCTGGGCGCGGGGCGCGACCTGCTGGCGCTGCAGCGGCGCTTCGCGGACCGCGCGGAGGGGGCACCCGTGGCCGGGGAGGCCCATCCCCTGGCGCGGGAGGGGATCACCCGCTGGGACTTCAGTGAACTGCCCGAGCGGGTGGAGAGCGGTGGCCGGGGGATTCGTCTCACCGGCTGGCCGGCGCTGGTGGACCGGGGCGACAGCGTGGCGGTGGAAGTGCTCGGCTCAAGTGCCGAGGCGCAGCGCCATCACCGCGCCGGGCTGCGCCGCCTGGTCATGCTCGCCCTGCCGCAGGAGATGCGCGCCCTGCGCAAGGGGCTGCCCAACCTGCAGCAGATGCGCCTGCAGTACGCCAGGGCAGCGCCTTCTCCCCTGCGGGGAGTGCAGGATGCCCGACGCGACCTGGAGGACGAGCTCCTGGCCCTGGTCATCGACCGCGCCTTCCTCGAGGGGGCGGGAGAGGTGCGTGACGCTAGAGCCTTCCGCGCCATACTGGAGGCGGGTCGTCCGCGCCTGGAAGCCGTGGCGGGGGAGGTGTGGAAACTGGCCGGCGACCTCCTCGGCCGCTACCAGAAGATCCGCAAGGCACTGGCCGGCATCACCCAGGTCCACTGGCTTGCCTCCACCGCCGACATGCAGGGGCAGCTGGACCGTCTGGTCTTCCGGGGATTCCTGCAGCAGGTGCCCTGGGAACGGCTGAAACAGTACCCCCGCTACCTGCGCGCCCTGGAGCTGCGGCTGGAGAAGCTGCGCCTCGACCCCGCCCGCGATCAGCGCTGGATCCGCGAGCTCAACCCGATCCAGGAGGAGTGGCTGGCCCGCTGGAACGCCGTCAACGAGAAAGGTGTGGTGGATGAGCGCCTGGAGGAGATCCGCTGGCTTATCGAGGAGCTGCGCATCTCCCTCTTCGCCCAGGAGGTGCGGGCGGCGGTGCCGGTGTCGGTGAAACGTATCCGCAAGCGGTGGCGGGAGCTGGGGCTGTAACGGGAGCCGTCTGCGCTTGGGCAGGGGCGTAGTCCACAGCCGCCCTGGAGCATGGTCTACACCAGGGCCGGGCCTGGCCGTATAATCCGGACCAATCTCTGCATCACACGGAATCACTTTCATGCCACTCTGCTACTGCGGCTCCGAGCGGGAGTTCGATGCCTGCTGCGGCCCCATCCTCTCCGGCGATCAGCCGGCCGTCACCGCCGAGGCCCTGATGCGGGCCCGCTACTCCGCCTACCAGGCGGGCAACATCGCCTTCCTGGGTGAGAGCCTCCATCCCGATTTCCGCCACGACTGGGACGAGCCCGCCACCCGCCGCTGGGCGGAGCAGGCCGAGTGGCACGGGCTGGAGATCCTCGCCACCGACAAGGGGGGCGAGGAGGACACCGAGGGGGTGGTGGAATTTGTGGCCAGCTACACGGAAAAGGGCCAGCTCAAGCGGCATCATGAGCTGAGCCTGTTCCGGAAGGAACGCGGAACCTGGTATTACGTGGATGGAAAGATGCCCAAGCCGCAGACGGTCAAGCGCGAGGCGCCCAAGGTGGGGCGCAACGACCCGTGCCCCTGCGGCAGCGGGAAGAAGTACAAGAAGTGCTGTGGAAGGAACTAGGGCTGCGCTGATCCTCCTTCTCCTGCTGGCGGCCGCGCCGGTGGCCGCAGGCACCATCTACAAGTTCGAGGATGCCGAGGGGCGCATCCTGCTCACCGACGATCCCCGCCTGGGGCGGGAGATGACCCTGCTCAAGCGCTTTCGCTTCAGCTACGAGAACCCCCGCAGCGGCGGCCATGCGCCGCGCCTTGAAGAGCTGCGCAAGCGGATCCGCGAGCTCTCCCCCTACATCCGGGAGGTGGCCCGAACTTACGGGCTGAGCCCCGACCTGATCCACGCCGTCATCCTGGCCGAGTCGGCCTACCAGCGGCACGCCCGTTCGCCCAAGGGGGCCATGGGGCTGATGCAGCTCATGCCGCAGACCGCCCGGCGGCTGGGTGTCTCCGATCCCTGGGATCCCGAGCAGAACATCCGGGGCGGCGCCGCCTACCTCAAGTGGCTCCTGGATCGCTACGAGGGTGACGTCGAGTTGGCCGTGGCCGCCTACAACGCCGGGGAAGGGGCGGTGGACCGCCACGGCCGCACCATTCCTCCTTACAAGGAAACAATTACTTACGTAAAAAAAGTAAAGGAGTTCATGAACAAGGGGATGGTGGCCTTCCTGGAGTGATTCATCCCACCGCCAGGCACGCCTCGCCCGGCCGGTAGCCCATCCCCTCCAGCTCCTCCAGGATCTCCTCCCGCGCGCCGTGGTTGGTCACGTAGACCAGCACGAAGGGGCGGCCGTTCTCCTCCAGCCAGCGGGAATCCACCACGGGGATCTCCTCCACCCGGTTGCCGATCTTGCGCGGGTCGATGTCGATCCAGGCCCGGGGGCGGAAGCCCTGTTCCAGCAGGTGGTCGGCGCGGCGGCGGGTCTTGCGGCCGGCGCCCCAGATGACGAAGTTTTCCCGGTGCGCCAGGAAGCGGGGGTCCCGGGCCAGGTAGTTCGCCCGCAGGCGGTCGAAGGCTTCGCGCGAGCAGCGCGGATCGGTGCGGGAGAGGCGCCGGGGATGATCGCGCCAGCGCAGCAGCGCCCGGGGGATCTTCTCCATGCGGTGGCCGGCGTGGAAGAGGCGCAGCCAGAGGTCGTAGTCCTCGGGAAAGGGGCCCTCGCGGTAGCCGCCGGCGTCGAGCACCGCCCGGCGGCGGAAGGCGACGCTGGGGTGGGCGAAGGGGGACTCGATGTAGAGGTCGCGGGCGATCTGCTCGTGGGTGAGGCAGGCGTTCTGCCAGCGCATGTATTCCCGGAAGCCGGCCTGGATCTCCTCCCGGGAGAAGAGCTCGGCTCGGGTGGCGGAGAGGACGAGGCCGGGATCGCGGGCGAAATGGTCCAGGTGGGCCGCCAGGCGCTCCGGGTGCATGAGGTCGTCGGCGTCCATGCGCGCCACCAGCTCGCACCGGCAGGTGCGCAGGCCGTGGTTGAGGGCGGCCACCAGGCCGTGGCCGGGGTTGTGCACCAGACGGACGCGGGGATCTTCACGGGCCATCGCCCGAACCAGGGTCGGGGAGGCGTCGACGCTGTGGTCGTCCACCGCCACCAGCTCCCAGCCGGTCTCGGTCTGGGCCCGGATGGAGTCCAGGCACTCGGGCAGGGTAGCGGCGGCGTCGCGGAAGGGGAGGAGGATGGAGATGCGGGGCCGCGGCGGCAGGGCTCAGTCCTCGTTGATGATGGGCTGGCCTTCCCGCGGCGTGGTGAGCAGCTTCTCCGCCTCCACTTGGCTCTTGGCGAAGGCCATGCGCACCACGCGGTGCTCGGTCTCCGGGTTGGCCTCGCGCTCGGCCTTCACCTTCTGCTTGGCGTCACGGTACTTCTCGCAGGTATCCAGGTAACGCGCGATCCGGACGCCGGACTCGGGGTTGGTCGTGATCTCGAAAATGAAGTAGGGCATGTCGGTTACCTGATTATCCTGAAGTAATTTCTACATGGGCTCCAGCTCGGAGACCGGCGACCCGTTCTTGGCTTCCACCTGGTGGTAGAGGGCGTTGAGGGCCGCCTGCAGGGCCTCCTCCATCACGGGATGGTAGAAGGGCATCTGGATCAGCTCGCCCACGGTGGCGCCCTTGCGGATGCACCAGGCCAGCAGGTGGCCCAGGTGCTCGGCCCGCGGCGCACACATCTCGGCGCCGAGGAATTCGCCGCTGGCCTTGTCGGCGTAGACCCGGATGGTGCCGCGGTTGCGGCCCATGATGAGCGCCCGGCCCACGGGGGCCACCTTCATCTCGCCGATGGCGGTGGTCTCCGGGTCCAGCTCCTCGAAAGCCTTGCCCACACGGACGATGTTGGGGTCGCAGAAGGTGATGGCCAGGGGCACCTTGCGCCGGAAAGCGCGGATCTCGGGCCAGTGGGCGGCGTTGTAGCCGGCGATCTTGCCCTCGTCTCCCGCCTCGTGGAGGATGGGGCGGTCGGCGTCCACGTCGCCGGCGATGAAGACGGGCAGGTCCCCGATCTGCATGGTGTTGGGGTCGTAGGGCGGAATGCCGTTCTCGTCCAGCTCCACGCCCAGCTTCTCCAGCCCGAGGCGGTCCAGGTTGGGGCGGCGGCCCATGCTCGCCAGCACCTTCTCCACCACCACGCTGGTCTCGCCGGCGGTGACCCTGAGGCGGCCGTCGGGCTCCTCGCTGATCTCCACCGGGTGGCCCAGGTGGAGGGGGAACTCCTTGCCGATCACCTCGCGCGCGGCCTCCACCACCTTGGGGTCGGATGCGCCGCCGAGCCGCTCGGCCAGGTCGAAGCCGGTGACCTCCACCCCCAGGCGGGCGATGGCCTGGCCCAGCTCCAGGCCGATGACCCCCAGGCCCACCACCGCCATGGAGGCGGGCAGCTCCTCCAGTTCGAAGAGCTCGTCGCTGGTGACGATGCGGTCGCCGAAGGCCTTCCACGCTTCGGGCACGATGGGGGTGGAGCCGGTGGCGATGACGATGCGCTCGGCGCGGATGCGGCTGCCGTCCTCCAGCTCCAGCAGGTTGGGCTCCACGAAGCGGGCGTACTGCTCGATGAACTCCTCTTCGCTCAGGTGATCGGTGCTGTTGGAGAGCACCCGGTCCACGAAGGTGTCGCGCAGCTCGCGCACGTATTCCATCACCTCGGGGAGGTCCACCGAGAGCCCGTCGCCGCCCTCGATGCCCATGCGGGGGTAGAGGGTGCGGCGGTGGAAGTCCTCGGCCACCTGGATGAGCGCCTTGGAGGGCATGCAGCCCACGCGGGCGCAGGTGGTGCCGGGCTCGCCGCCGTTGATGAGCACGAAGGACTTCTTCGCCCTGCGCACGCGCCCCATGGCGTTGAGGCCGGCGGTGCCGGAGCCGATGATGGCCACTTCCACTTCTCTTTCGGACACGGGTTCTTCTCCTGGAAAGCTGGATCGAATGGGGCGCTATTTTAGCGGGTGTGGCGGGAGGGCACACGCTCAATCGGTGTGGGAATGGGGGCGTGGGCCGGGTTATTTCTCGGGGCGCCAGCGGGGCGGGGTGGGTTCGGGGGCGGCCCGGGGTGCGCTGCGACCGAGGTAGCCGTTCACCGACGGTTCTTCCACGGGAGGGGGCAGGGGCGCGGTGGCAGGGCGGCGGGCCGGGAACGATGACATCGGCATCCTCGGCCGGTAGCGGTGCTTTCCCTGCTCCTTGAGCAGGCAGAAGAAGGCCTGTGCCTGGCCGGCGGGCAGCAGGAGCAGCAGCAGAACAAGGGGCAGCAGCTTTTTCCCGGTTTCGCGCATCGTCACATGAATGACAAAAAGGGCCAGGAAGTTACTTCGGAGCCCGGTGGGGAGGCCCGGGAAGGGGATGGCGGGGCGTCCGAGGCCAGGGATGGCCGAGGCCGAGCGCACATGGATGTGCTTGTAGCGTCCCCGCCATCCCCTTCCCGGGCCTCCCCACCGGGCGGGCTTGTTACTTGGTAATTGTGCTGGAGTATGGCACAGCACCAGAAGATTGCTGCTTGAAATCGCAATGTTTGCCCCCAAATTGGCGGCTTGAGGAAATTTCGTCCAATCGCGAGAGGAAAAAGATGAGTGTGGAAGCTCACAAAGAGACCCTGGAGTTTCAGGCGGAGGTGAGCCAGGTACTGAACCTGGTGATCCGTTCCCTCTACAGCAACAAGGAGATCTTCCTGCGCGAGCTGATCTCCAACGCTTCGGACGCCATCGAGAAACTGCGTTTCGAGGCGCTCTCCGATGACGCCCTCTACGAGGAGGACCCCAACCTGCGCATCCGCGTCTGGGTGGACAAGGATGCCGGTACCGTCACCGTGGCCGACAACGGCATCGGCATGACCCGGGACGAGGTGATGGAGACCATCGGCACCATCGCCAGCTCGGGCACCCGCAAGTTCCTGGAGAAGATGACCGGCAACGAGGAGGCCGACGCCCAGCTCATCGGCCAGTTCGGCGTGGGCTTCTACTCCGCCTTCATCGTGGCCGACAAGGTGACCCTTACCACCCGACGCGCCGGTTTCGGCAAGGAGCACGGCGTGCGCTGGGAGTCCACCGGCGAGGGCGGCTACACCATCGAGACCATCGAGAAGGCGAGCCGCGGCACCGAGGTGACCCTGCACCTGCGCGAGGACGAAAAGGAGTTCCTCGACGGCTGGCGGCTGCGTTCCATCATCCACAAGTTCTCCGACCACCTGCCCATTCCCATCGAGATGCCCAAGGAGGCGATGGGCGAAGAAGAGAAAAAGGACGAGATCGAATGGGAACAGGTGAACAAGGGCACCGCCCTGTGGATGCGCAACAAGTCCGAGATCTCCGACGAGGAGTACAAGGAGTTCTACAAGTCCATCACCCACGACTTCGAGGATCCCCTGGCCTGGACTCACAACCGGGTGGAAGGCAAGCACGAGTACACCTCGCTGCTCTACATTCCCTCCAAGGCCCCCTGGGACCTGTGGGACCGGGACCAGAAACACGGCGTCAAGCTCTACGTGCGCCGCGTCTTCATCATGGATGAGGCGGACAAGCTGATGCCCCACTACCTGCGCTTCGTGAAAGGGGTGGTGGACTCGGACGACCTGCCGCTCAACGTCTCGCGCGAGCTGCTGCAGCACAACAAGGTGATCGACAGCATCCGCGCCGCCAACGTCAAGCGCATCCTCGGCCTGCTCGAGAACCTGGCGAAGAACGAGCCCGACAAGTACCGGACCTTCTGGAAGGAGTTCGGCAAGGTGCTCAAGGAGGGGCCGGCGGAGGACTTCGCCAACCGCGAGCGCATCGCCGGGCTGCTGCGCTTCGCCACGACGAAGTCGGAGGGCGACGAGCAGACGGTGTCGCTGGACGACTACCTCGAGCGCATGCCCGAGAAGCAGGAGAAGATCTACTACATCACCGCCGACACCCTGGCCGCGGCGCGCAACAGCCCCCACCTGGAGGTGTTCAAGAAGAAGGACATCGAGGTGCTGCTGCTCACCGACCGGGTGGACGAGTGGCTCATGTCTCACCTCACCGAGTACAAGGGCAAGCCTTTCCGCTCGGTGGCCAAGGGCCAGCTCGACCTCGGCGAGCTGGAGGAGAAGGAGCAGAAGGAAGAGCAGGAGAAGATCGCCGAGGCCCACAAGGCGCTCCTGGAGCGGGTGAAGAAGGCCCTGGGCGACCTGGTGAAGGAGGTGCGCGTCTCCAGCCGCCTGGTGGAGTCGCCCGCCTGTCTGGTGGTGGACGAGTACGAGATGAGCCAGAACCTGGCCCGGGTGCTCAAGCAGCTGGGGCAGGATGCGCCCATGCCCACCCCCATCCTGGAGCTCAACGTGGAGCATCCCCTGGTGGCCCGCATGGAGCAGGAGGAGGGCGAGCGCTTCGACGAGCTGGCGCGCCTGCTCTACGACCAAGCCATGCTGGCCGAGGGCGGGCAGCTCGAGGATCCGGCCAGCTTCGTCCACCGCCTCAACCGGCTGATGCTGGAGATGGCTGGCAGCGGCAAGACCCAGGCCTGACTGCCTCTATCGCCAGCCCGGTCCTCTGCCCGGAAGGGGTTGGTGGAACCGCTACAAGCACATCCATGTGCGCTCGGCCTCGGCCATCCCTGGCCTCGGACGTTCCACCAACCCCTTCCGGGCAGAGGACAACTGCTGCATCAGGCATAAAAACCCTCAATCCGCCCATTGGCAGGCTCGAATACTCCTGCCACGGCCGGTTGTGGCACACTCCGGGAACTTTCCAAACCAGACAGGGGGCTAGAAGATGCGAATCATTCTGCTGGGCGGTCCGGGTGCCGGCAAGGGCACGCAGGCCAATTTCATCAAGGAGAAGTACAACATTCCCCAGATCTCCACCGGAGACATGCTGCGCGCGCACGTGAAGGCGGGTACCGAGCTGGGCAAGGCGGCCAAGAAGATCATGGACGAGGGCGGCCTGGTCTCCGACGACATCATCATGGGCATGGTGAAGGAGCGCATCAAGGACGACGACTGCAAGAACGGCTACCTCTTCGACGGCTTCCCCCGCACCATTCCCCAGGCCGAGGCCATGAAGGAGGCGGGCATCCAGATCGACGCCGTGGTGGAGATCGACGTCCCCGACGAGGAGATCATCAAGCGCATGTCCGGCCGCCGGGTGCACCTGCCCTCGGGCCGCACCTACCACGTCATCTTCAATCCGCCCAAGGTGGAGGGCAAGGACGACGTCACCGGCGAGGATCTCATCCAGCGTGACGACGACAAGGAAGAGACGGTGCGCGAGCGCCTGCGCGTCTACCACGAGCAGACCGAGCCCCTCATCGACTTCTACACGAAGGAGGCCGAGGCCGGCAACGTCAAGTACGTGAAGGTGAACGGCGTGGGCAGCGTGGAGGAGATCCGCGACGCCATCTTCGCCGGCCTGGAGGGCTGAGGACCGACGACGACCGGGGCGCAGGCCCCGGTTTTTTCGTCCGGCCCGGCGCGGCCTTTTCCGGGGCCGCTTTGCTATACTGACTTTCGACAAACCCAATCCATTTCGGAGACCTTGCGTGGCTGTTACAGAACTGACCAAAGAGAACTTTGAAGAGACCATCAACAACAATCCCTTCGTGATCATCGACTTCTGGGCACCCTGGTGCGGGCCCTGCAAAAGCTTCGCGCCCACCTACGACAAGGTTTCCGAGGAGTTCCCGGACATCGTCTTCGCCAAGGTCAACACCGAAGAGGAGCAGGAGCTGGCCATGCACTTCCAGATCCGCTCCATTCCCACCCTCATGATCTTCCGCGACCAGATCATCATCTACGCCGAGGCCGGCGCCCTGCCCGAAGGGGCCTTCCGCCAGCTGGTGGAGCAGGCCCAGGCGCTGGACATGGACGACGTGCGCAGGCAGATTGCGGAAAGCCAGGGCGGTGAACAGGCCTGATCTTCCGATTTCGAACAGGGATGGAAACCGGGGGCCTGGAGCCCCCGGTTTTCGTTCTGTCGTCCGCTGATGCAGTTTCCCTGGGTTTCACAGCTCGCCTCGCTCCTGGACCGCGCTCCCACGGTGGGCCAGCTCCTCGACCTGTGCGAGGAGAACTACTGGCAGCTCATGGCGATGGCGCCGGGGCTGCGGCGCCAGCAGGGACTGTTGAAGTCCTCCCGGCCCGGGCAAATGGATCTCTACCTGGAGGTGCTGGAACAGACCCCCTACACCACGGTGGTGCATCTCACCTACTATTTCTCCCACCATCAGGGCCAAGTTCCCGACCCTGATGCCGTGCTGCGCCTCTACCACGACGCCGCCCAGGTGGAGGTGATGAACCTGCGCCAGAGCGCGCTGCCGCTGAACGCCGGCTACCAGCATCCCAGCCTTCGCAACCGCTGGAAAGTCCAGCTCTTTCTCTCCAAGTGGCTCGCCTTCTGCGCCCACCAGGGTCACCGTTTCGACCGTTCGTCGGAATTGTTGACTGAAATGCAGGGTTAATGGTAGGCTTAATTACCGAGTAAAACACTAAGTTAATTTCCTCGCACAGAATCGAGGAGGAGTGAAGAGCATGAGACTTTCAACCAAGGGCCGCTACGCGGTCACGGCAATGCTGGATCTGGCCCTCAACGGCCAGGAGGGTCCGGTCACCCTGTCGGACATTTCGGAGAACCAGGGCATCTCCCTCTCCTACCTGGAGCAGCTGTTCGCCGCCCTGCGCGCGCGCAAGCTGGTGCGCGGCGTGCGCGGCCCCGGCGGCGGCTACTTCCTGGGGCGCCCGGCGGACGAGATCTCCATCGCCGACATCATCTGCGCCGTGGACGAGTGGGTGGAGTTCACCCGCTGCCGGGGCAAGGAGGACTGCCGTGGCGGCCAGCGCTGTCTCACCCATAGCCTGTGGGACGACCTGAGCCGCCAGATCTACGACTTCCTCACCGACATTACCCTGGCCGACCTGGTGGCGCGCGGACTGGAGAAGGAGCAGACCTGCCACGGCAAGAAGGATTCCGCCACCCTGGAGACCCGGGCGGCCTGAGAAGTCCGGTCGCGGGCTTTCCTTTCCCTGTTGCCGGCCGCCGCATCCGGCGGCGGCCGGGACGCTTTCTTCTTTGACCTGACAGGGGAATTTTCCTATCATACGCAGCTTATGGCGCGGCCCACCCCCGAGCGTGTAGACCCCTGGTTGCTGTCTGAACAGGAGGCTGTCCTGGAGGGGAGTATTGCGCTTTCCGCCCTGCCGCGGCTGGCGCCGCTGCTGCGCGAGAGCGGCGGCGAGGTGAGCTACCGCTTCCGCTTTGGGCGGGACGAGCACGGCCGCTCGGTGATCCACAGCTCGGTGAAGGCCGAGCTGCGGCTGGAGTGCCAGCGCTGCCTGAACTCCATGAGCCACCAGGTGGACGCGGAGGGCGCCCTGGCGCTGGTGCGCGGACCGCTGGAGGCGGAGCAGCTGCCCAGGGAGCTCGATCCCCTGCTGCTGCAGGAGAAGGAGCTGCTCCAGGTGCGGGAGCTGGTGGAAGACGAGCTGCTCTTGAGCATCCCCGTCTCACCGCGCCATGCGGCGGGGAGCTGCTCCGGGCACACGCACCGTGAGCCGGAGGAACCGGCCGCGCAGCAGGAGAAGCCGAACCCGTTTGCCGTACTCGCCGCTCTCAAGACCGGCGGGAACCACAGTTGAGAAATTGCAGGAGAAGACCCCATGGCGGTACAACAGAATCGCAAGACCCCTTCCAAGCGCGGCATGCGTCGCTCCCACGACGCCCTCAAGCCGGCGACCCTTTCCGTCGATCCCACTTCCGGTGAGACCCATCTGCGTCACCATGTGACCCCCGATGGCTTCTACCGTGGGCGCAAGGTCATCAGCAACTGACAGAGAACCCGGCTTCGGCAAGGTCCCCGCTGTGGCAGTGAATGCTTCCCGGTTCTCGCCGGCCGCCCACTGAGCTGCCGGAGTATTCCCGAGTGGTCGGAAAGATAACCATCGCCCTGGACGCCATGGGTGGGGACCACGGTCCCTCCGTGGTAGTGCCGGCGGCCCTGCGCTACCTCAAGGAACACCCGCAGCACGAGCTGATCCTGGTGGGCAGGGAGGAGGTGCTGAAGGAGCACCTGCCCGGTGATCTGCCTGCCGGGCTGCGCCTGCGCCACGCCTCCCAGGAGGTGGGCATGGACGAGCTGCCCTCGGTGGCGCTGCGCAAGAAGAAGGACTCCTCCATGCGGGTGGCGCTCAATCTGGTGAAGGAGGGCGAGGCGAACGCCTGCGTCAGCGCCGGCAACACCGGGGCGCTCATGGCCACCGCCCGTTTCGTCCTCAAGATGCTGCCCCACGTGGACCGGCCTGCCATCATCACGGCGCTGCCCTGCATGGGCGGGCGCACCTGGATGCTGGATCTCGGCGCCAACGTGGATTGCAGCGCGGAACACCTGCTCCAGTTCGCCGTCATGGGTTCCGAGCTGGTGACCGTGCTCGATGGCATCGAGCGCCCCAGGGTGGGACTGCTCAACATCGGCCAGGAGGAGATCAAGGGCAACGAGCAGGTGAAGCTGGCCGACCAGCTGCTGCGCGGCTCCTCCCTCAACTACATGGGCTACGTGGAAGGGGATGACATCTACGTCAACGAGGAGGTGGACATCGTGGTCACCGACGGTTTCGTCGGCAACGTGGCGCTCAAGACCAGCGAGGGGGTGGCCAAGATGATCCGCGGCATTCTCAAGGA
>AMFO01002493.1_pt1 | contig 18424 bp, 19 predicted proteins | sample 552608 | NCBI WGS metagenome assembly AMFO01 (sample SAMN01893955, study PRJNA167987) | microbial mat metagenome | biome: hydrothermal vent | place: USA: Loihi, Hawai'I | collected 2003-05-01
CCATCTACGGCGGCGAGGTCGAACGTCGAGGGCGGGCCAACCTCAGCGTCGTCTCGTTCCACCTTGCTGCACCGCTGTGCATCGGTGGCGAGGCGCGTACCAGCGACGCGGCCCTCATCGACCGGCTCGTGTCGGTGACGCCGGACCCCAACAAGATCAAGACCATCCCCGCCTACGAGGAGGCATTCCGTCGGCTCGAGGTCCTCGACCTGACGGTGCTCGCGGTACCGTACATCCGCTTCGTCCTCGGGCGTGACACGGCGGCCGACCTGAAGGTCGCCACCGAGATCACCGACCAGGTGCTCTCGACGATCCCGGGCGGGAAGAAGGTCTCCACCCGCTGCCGGGACAACCTCCGGGTCGTCGTCCTCGGGCTGACGATGTTCGAGGCCTTCGCCGCGGCCATGGGGGTGCATGGGCTGCCCGAGCTCGACGTCGAGGCCGCCCTGTCGGCCTCCATCGCGGACCTGATGGACGGGGAGAGGGGGGCCAAGAGCCCGCTGGACCTGTTCGTCGAGTCTTGCTCGGTGCTCGCCTACAACGGCGCGCTCGTCGAGAACCGCCACTGGGCGGTCGTCGGCGGGCTGACCTGCCTGCACCTCCGGTCGTGCTGGGAGGTCTACCTCGAGCACCAGCGCAAGATCGGGCAGCCCGTCGACGCGGGCGCCCTGCGTCCGCTGCGCCGGATGCTGCGCGAGAACCACCAGCGCGGCGGCTACGTCAAGGACCTCGCCAAGGTCGTGGCGATGGGCGACCGGCGCGTGCGGACCATCGCCCTCGACCTCGACGAGGCCAGCGAGTTCCTCGACGTCGACGAGTTCCCCGAAGGCAACGACCGCACCTGGGGCGGCGCCCGAGACGCCATGAACGCCTGGCAGGACCGCGACTGATGAGGGGGCAGGATCACATGAACACGGCCAGGATCACGGCTCTGCACGTTCAAGAGCACGCCGGGTTCTCCAGTGCTTTCCAGTGCTTCCCGGTCAAGATCACAAGATCACGTTCTTTCAACAAGAGACACGTATGTGAGGGCCTGATTTCCATTCGGCCCGGACCGGGATCCGAAAAAGAAATCGGATCCGATCCCCTATGGGGGAGCCCTCCGCGCAGAGACCCGTGCTCTTGTGATCTTGAGCCTCAAGCGCAGGTAATCACTAGAGAATCGCCCGACACACGACGGCGTGATCTTGCACAAAACCGCTCCGCAGAGGGGGGCAAGCGCACAAAAGCGAGCGCGGGAGGGGCGCCATGAGCCTCGCCGACCGCTATCGCGGAGGACGCGCGAAGCCTTCGGGGGCGTCCTCGTTCACCTGCCCGCACTACGACCCGAAGCCGGGCAGCAAGCGCTGCCGCCACTACCTCGACGGCGGGCCGTGCGCCCGCCCCGACGAGTTCATGTGCGTCGAGTGGCTGAAGGCGAACGGCCACGCCGTGCCCCCGTCGCCGGAGCCGAAGCCGAAGGCCAGCGACGCGGTCGTCCCCGAGCCGGCCAGCTCCAAGCCGAACGGGAAGGCTGAGTCGCGCGAGGCTTCCTCGCCGGGTATGGCCACGGACCTCTTCGGCAACCCGCTCCCCGAGCCGGAGCCCGTCGCCAGGTCGACTCGCCAGGTCGATGCGGCGCCCCCGGCGCCAAGGCCGGCATCGGACGACGCGGCCGAGAACACCCCGCCCCTGCGCGGGCTGACCACCGAGGACATCGAGAGCTTCAAGGCGCTCCGCGTGGAGGTCTGCCTCAGCTCCGAGGCCTTCGGCGAGGTGTGGCTGGTCCCCGAGTACACGGGCCAGGACCGCAAGGAGATCACCCCCGAGCACGCCGCGACCATCTGCCGCGTGCTGGAGGCGTTCCCGGGCTCCCGGGTCATCGCCTTCGAGAAGAACCCCGAGCCAAGCAAGGAGGCCGACGCATGAGTGCACGGGAGCTGCCGGTGGCCTCCGATCGGCCGTGGATGGCGAACGAGCGATTCGCTGAGCGTGCACGGGGCATTGGGCGACCCCTCGCGGAGCGCCTATGGGAGAAGGTCCTCGTTGCCGGACCCGATGACTGCTGGGAGTGGCAGGGCGCTCTCGACTCCGGCGGCTACGGTCACATCGTCGATGAGACCGGGCGGGCGAAGAAGGCGCACCGGCTGGTCATGCTGCTGTCCGGGGTCGACGTCGGCGGTCTCCACGTCTGTCATGCCTGCGACAACCGGCGCTGCTGCAACCCCCGCCACCTCTTCGTCGGTACGCATCGCGACAACATGCGCGACCGCAACCGGAAGGGTCGCACGGTGCTGCCGCCAGCACGCCCGGGCGCTCGAAACAGCCAGGCGCGCCTGACCGAGGCGGACGTCGACGAGATCCGGTGGCTGCACGCCGCCAATCACCCACCCCGCGAGCTCGCCCGCGCGTTCGGCGTCTCGCGCAGCACCATCACGCTCATCGTGAGCAGGAAGACATGGAGGCATATCCCATGAGCCAGTTTCGCAACGATCATCTCTCCTTCAGTCGGCTTCAGCGCTTCGAAACCTGCCCGCTCAGCTTCCGCCTCCACTACATCGACAAGCGAAGGGCTGAGCCCGGCCCGCCGCTCAAGTTCGGCAAGCTGGTGCACGCCGTCCTCGAGGTCCTCGTGCGCGAGCACATGGAGGACGAGCGCACCGGCCCGCTCTCCGAGGAGCGCGCCCTCGAGCTGTTCCGCCAGGGCTGGGCCAAGGAGGGGCTCACCGGCATGGAGCTCTTCGAGGAGGGGCTGGAGATCCTCGGCGCCTTCGTCCGCGACCAGGGCGACCTCGACCACCGCGACGTGCTCGCCATCGAGAAGGAGTTCCACCTGCAGGTGGGCCGCTTCACGGTGCTGGGCTTCATCGACCGGGTCGACTGGGTGGACGACGAGACGGTCGAGGTCATCGACTACAAGACCAACCGGGTGCTCTTCACCCGCGAGGAGGTCGACCACAGCCTCCAGATGAGCCTCTACGACCTCGCGGCCCGGCAGATCTGGCCGTGGGTCAAGAAGGTCCGGCTCACCTTCCACATGCTGCGCCACGGGATCCGCATGCGCACGGGGCGGACGCCCGAGCAGCTCGCCGCGGCCCGCGCCTACGTCGAGACGCTCGGCGCGATGACCGAGGAGGCCAGCGAGTTCCCGGCGCGGCTCAACGGCAACTGCATCTACTGCGATCACCGCCAGCACTGCCCGGCCTACGCCGACGCGCTCAAGGGCAAGCGCGACGTGGTCTGCGAGGACACCGCCGGCCTGGAGGCGGTGGCGCGGGAGCGCGAGGAGGTCGCCCGCCTCGCCAAGGTGCTCTACGCCCGCAAGAAGGAGCTGGAGGACGCCCTCAAGGCGCACATCGAGGACCACGACGAGCTGGTCCTCGCCGGCGTGCGCTACCGGATGTTCAACACCACGAAGCTCGAGTACCCGTTCGAGCCCACGCTCCGCGTCCTCGCCGGGGCGACCGGCCTGGCCAAGGACGAGCTCGTCGCCCGGCTCGCCACTATCGACAAGAAGGCCCTCGACCGCCTGGTCAAGGAGGTCGCCCAGGACCGCGCCCGGGCCCGGCTCCTCAAGGCCGAGCTGGAGAACGTCGCGTCCAAGTCCCACTCCGCGCGCCTGTGGGCGAAGGAGGTGCCGGCGTGAGACCGCTCGCCTTCATCGACCTGGAGACGACCGGGCTCGACCCGGCCCGCCACGAGATCCTGGAGATCGGCGTCATCCGCGTGCACGGGGACACGCTGAAGGAGGCCGAGCACGCCGAGGTTCGCGTGCGCCCCGGACGGATCGCCGACGCCGACCCGGATGCGCTCCGCGTCAACGGCTACTCGCCCGGTGCCTGGAAGGACGCCGTGCCGCTCGAGGAGGCGCTCGCTCGCGTGGCGCCACTGCTCGAGGATGTCCTGCTCGCCGGCCACAGCGTCTGGTTCGACAGAGCGTTCCTCGACGCGGCCTGGCGACGGACCGGCGTGACGCCTCCAGAGATGGACCACCACGTTCTGGACACGGCGACGCTGGTCTGGCCCCTGTGCGCCGTCGGCCTCGTCGAGTCGTTGTCGCTGTTGCCCGTCTGCGAGCGGCTGGGCATCGACACGGACGAGCCCCACCGCGCACTGGCGGACGCGCGCCGAAGCTTGGAGCTCGCCCGCTGCCTGCTGCCCGAGGCGTCGCTGCTGACGCGAGTCCGGGCGCTGGAGGCGGACGAGCGCGCCCTCGTCGAGACCATCGTGGCCCGCGTCGATGCGGGACGGCGGGACTACGGTCCTTGGCGGACGGACGACGGTCGCGACTACCCGGGTGAGGCCCTCGCCGAGGTCCTGGACGCGCTCAACTACTGCGCCGCTGAGCTCGTGCGGATGCATCGCGCGAGCAAGGCCGCCGGCATGCGGACCCGTCGCGTCTACGTTTGCCACCCCTTCGCCGACGACCCCGAGGCGAACGCGGAGCGGGTCCGCGGGATCTGTCGGGCGCTGAGCGAGAGCGGCTTCCTGCCGATCGCCCCGCACGTCTACCTGCCGCAGTTCATCGACGAGGACAGCGACCGCGAGCGGGCCCTCGGGCTCTGCCTCGAGCTGGTCGAGACCTGCGACGAGCTGCGGGTCTACGGGGGCCGCGTCACCGCCGGCATGCGCCGCGAGATCGAGCACGCCGAACGCCGCGGGATCCGGGTGCGCTTCGCCGAGGAGGTGGCGTGATGGGCGGGCAGATGTCGAGGCGCAAGGGCGCCCGCTTCGAGCGCTGGCTGGTCCACCGCTTCCGCGAGGCGATGCCGGACGGCGACGTCCGGCGCGGGCTGCAGAGCCGTGGTGGCGATGAGGTCCCGGACGTGGACGCCCCGCCGTTCTGGGTCGAGGCGAAGCGGGGACGCAAGCCCAACATCCGGGGCGCTCTCCGGCAGGTCATCGAGACCGCGCCGCCCGGGCGGATCCCGATCGCCGTGGTGCGGGACGACCGCGCCGAGCCCCACGTCACCCTGACCCTCGACGACTTCCTCGACCTGGTCGCCGAGTGGTGGGCCCTGAGGTCGCGATGAGCAGCACCCTTCGCCAGACCATCCGATCGCTGCGCGCCGAGGTCCTCTCGCCGCGCCACGCGCCCCTGTTCGAGGCGGCCCGCCAGCGCAACGACGCCTTCGAGCCCCACCACACCATCGCCTCGGTGCTGGGGACCCTCGCCGACGAGCGCCGGGAGGCGTACCCCCATCGCGAGGGCCTGACCCGCGCGCTCATCGCCGAGCAGCAGAGCGCGCCGAGCTCCTTCTGGGCGGCGACGCTGTTGCTCGCCTACTACCCGATGCTCAGCCGGCTCCGGCACCGAATCTACGGGGACACGCTGCCAGACSCCGACCTCGACCAGATCGTCATCACCACCTTCCTCACCGTGGTCGCCGAGTTCCCGCTGGACGAGAAGCGCGACCGCACGGCGATGCGGCTCAAGCAGCGGACGCAGCGAGGCGTGTTCCGGATCCTGCGCGAGGACCAGCGGCACCAGGAGCTCGTCCGCTTCACCGACTTCGAGCGCATCGAGGTGAAAGGCGAGCTCGGCTGGCCCGGCGTCCGGGACAAGCCCCGCTCCGGCCCCCGCAACCCGAAGGACGCCGCTGACGCCGTGTCGCTGCTGCTCGAGCATGCCGGGGACATGCTCGATGGCGAGTGCTTCGATCTSGTCACCGCGACGCTCATCTGCGGCCGCCGCATCCCCGACTACGTCAGCCGGCTCGCCCCCCGSCTGAACGGGGACGAGCGGCGCCGYCTCTACCAGCGCATCAAGCGACGCCACAGCCGCGCCCTCGCCCGTCTTCGYCCCGCGCTCGAGCACCTGCGCTGTCCCCACCCGGACCGCGACGGGCTTTGCCAGTGCGAGGACGCAAGCTCGCCAGAGGAGTCGGCTGAACGATGAGCACCGAAGACCCCCGCGCGGCCATGGCCAAGGCCTTCAGGGAGACGACCCTAAGCCTCATCGGCCTGTTCCAGATCTACGAGGTCGATCCCGACCTGACCGAGGCGACCGCCGAGGTGCTGCGGAAGCTGTTCCGGCGGCACCTGCAGGACGCCCCGCCCTCGGCCCGGGACCGGCGCTACAGCCCCATGCACGCCCTGGTCGACGAGATGGACCAGGTGGCCGGTCGCGCAGCCTGAGGAGGACCTTGCGATGACGGACACCTCGGGCAACTCGGGCCGGCGCTCCGGGCGGCCGCGCAAGAGCGAGCCGCCGAGGCTGCCCTACGACGAGGTCGACCGGCTGCTCGTGTTCGGCGAGGTCGTCAAGACCGAGAGCGGCGAGAGCACGACGGTGGTCTACCCGTCGTACCGCGAGATCGCCCGCCGCTACGGCGTGTCCCACAGCCTCATCGCCCAGTACTCCAAGCGCCACGACTGCCTGCGCCGGCGCAAGGAGGCCAAGGCCCGCATCGCGGTCAAGACCGACCAGAAGCTCGTGGAGATGCGCGCCACCGCGATCGCCGTCTCGAAGGACGAGTCCCTGCAGATCATCGACACGTACCTGGCGGGCTTCCGGGACGCGCTTGCCGAGGGTCGCGTCCGCTTCGACAACCCGACCGACTTCGACCGCATGTGCCGGCTCAAGGAGTTCATGCTGGGCGGCGCAGACTCGCGGCAGGAGATCCACGCGGCCCTGTCGCTCGAGGATCTCCAGGCTCGCCACCAGCGGATGCTGCGCGAGGCGCGAGCTGCCTCGAGCGCGGTGCGGGGCGAGGTGGTGGACGCCGAGGTCGTGCCCTCGCTGCCGGCCGGAGAAACTGACCAGGCTTCGGGCTGTAACTCCCCGGCGCCCCCGGCCGAGGCCGGCCCAGAAGAAGTGACCGTACAGCCCGCCGGGTCCGCCCCGGGCCCCGCGCCACAAGCGCCCGTGTCCGCGCCCGGGCCCGGAGGCTGGGAGGATGGGGCCACCGACGGCCCAGGCGCGCCACACGGGCGGAACGTGGCGCCCACGGCGGCGCCTTCCGGGCCTCCCGGCCTCCGGATAGCGGACGCAGCGCGAGCTCAGCCCGCCCCCGGCGCCGAGGAAAGCGGAGCTCGAGCGCCCGGCGATCTCGCCGGCGCCAGCTCGCGCGGCGCCCGACCTCACGATGCTCGCGGAGAACCTCGAGAACCTCTCGCCGACTCTGCCGAGAACGTGTGCGCCCTGGGTTCTGCTGAGTCTCAGCAGGTGTCCGGCGACCAGGCCGCCAAGCCGGGCGACGCCGAAATCCCGCGAGGTTCCGCGGACTTCCGCCGCTCCCCGGCGGACGGCGACGAGGCGGGCGCCGCTGCTGGGCAGCCTCATGGTGTTCTTCTTCGGCCCTGTGGCGAGGGTGTGGGCGAGGGCTCCCGAGGGTGTGGCGAGCATGCTCGCGACCAGGACGAGACATCATGAGCATCTCGCCAGCAGCTCCGAGCAGGTGCCAGCAGGTGCGAGCACAGGTGCGGATACATGCAGCCCACAGGCTCGCGGAAGAACACCTCGACGAGCTCGAGGCGGCCCACGGCGAGCTGGCGCACGCCCCGCCCGCGGGCGATCCGGGCGCCCCGCGAACCGCCGGGAAGACCCGAAAGCGGCGGTCCGCGCCCGCGGGACCACGGAGTTTCGTGGACTTACGGCGCGTCCTGGGCGCGATCCGGGCCGAGGCCTACCGCCGCTTTCCTCGGTTCCGCCCGGGCGCGGCGCCTATCGGCGTCTGTGCGACGGCGAGTTCGCCCGCCCCCAGGGGGGGCGGTCCGCCCTTCGGAGCCGGGCCGCTCTACCGGATGGGTGCCTGGTGGGGATTCCGACCGCGGCAATTCCTGGAAAGTGGACGGGGGTGCCCGTGGAAAGTGAACAGCACCTCCGCGCGGTCAGCGAAGAGGGGGGTGGGTAGTTTCGAAGTGACAGTGACTCTGGCGACCCGGATCGGCCGTCTCGGGAGCCCACCGTGGAGGGCAGTCCAATGCTGCTGACGTCCTTGCGGAGGCTGCGATGAGCTGGAGCCGGAAGCACGACCGCTGCGTCGCCTGTGGGACGACGGACCGGCGGCACGTCGCCCAGGGGCACTGCGCGGCCTGCTATCGACGTCGGCGTCGAAGCGGCGAGCTGGGTCGAGTCCGGGAGATCGGAGCTGTCGAGGGAACGCCGCCCGATGTGCCCAGAGTGGTTGCGGGCGAACCGGGAAGATGGTCGTCCGTCTCGGACGCCTGCCTGGATTGCGGCGACGATGACCGGGAGCATTGCGCCCACGGGCTCTGTCGGCGCTGCTACGCCCGGCGGTACGGACGCGTCTACCGGCAGACTTCTCACGGTCGGAGCCGGCTCAAGGCCAGCCTCCAACGCTGGCTGGAGAAACCGGGGAACCTTGAGACCTACCGGAAGATCCACCGTCACTCGGGCCGCGTCGCGCGAGACCGCCGGTTCGGGATCGACGCCGAGATGCCGCCGCTTGGCTACGAGGAGCTTGTCTACGAGGTCTTCGGTCGTCGATGCGCAGCCTGTGGTGCCGAGAACCGCGACCTGGTGTTCGACCATCACCGGCCTGTTCAGGACGGGCACGGATTGCTCCACAACGCTGTTCCGCTCTGCCGGAGATGCAACGCCAAGAAGGGAGTGGCCTCCCCCGAAGACTTCTACGATGGCTGGAAGCTAACCGAGATCAACGTCTTGCTGTGGGAGACGCGGGAAGCGTTCGAGCGGCGATTCGGCCAGGAGGTGGCGGCGTGACGACACCTTCAGCACGGCAGCTCGCGGACCGATCGGACGAGGTCCTCGTCGCTCGGGTGGGTGTAGATGCTGGTGGTCAGCATCGACTTGTGGCGGGCGAAGCGCTGTGTGAGGCGGATGTCGCGGGTGCGCCGGTAGAGGTTGGAGCAGGCCGTGTGGCGCAGGGCGTGGAAGCTGAAGCGGCGCTCGAAGCCCGCCCGCTCCTGCCAGACCTTGAGGAGCTCCCGGAGCTGGCGCGCGGAGAGGCGGCGCTTGCGGCGGCTGACGAAGAGCGGGGCGTCGGGGGCGAGGCTCTCGCCAGCGCGCTTCTTCCAGCGGTAGAGCTTGTCGAGCTTCGCCCGCGTCCCATCCGGCAGCACGACCTCCTGGTGCTCGGTCTCGTCGCTGGAGCGCTTGAAGACCCGGAGCTGGACCCGGCGGCGGGCCTTGCCGCCGTCGTCGAAGATGTCTCCGACGTCGAGGGCGAGGATCTCGTGCTCTCGCAGCCCGGTGCCCAGGGCGAGGCTGAAGATGACGTGGTCGCGATAGCCGCGGGCGTGTGCCCCGGTTGTTCGAAGGAGCAGCCGCTGCTCGCGCTCGGTCAGGGTCTTGGGCGGGCGGGCGACGGTGTCGGCGTAGGCAGTCATGTTGGTACCTCCGTGGGGTCGTTGATCGCGAGCCCATGGAGGCGTTCAACCGCCGGAATAGCAAGGCAAACGGCGGTCGCGATCGAGGCGGCGCCATGACCGCGTCGATCATCAAGCGCACCGAGGACGATCTCGCCAACTGGCTCGCCACCGAGGTCGGCTTCATCAGCGGGCTGTGCCGCTACGACGGCGAACCCGTCGTGCTCGAGCCGTACCAGGTGTCCTTCCTGGAGAACCGATCGCGCTTCCGGTGGGTCACGAAGAGCCGCCAGGTCGGCCTCTCCTTCGTCGCGGCGCTCGAGGCTCTGGCGCGGTGCCATCTCCGGGAGGGGCACACCACGGTGTTCGTGTCGTTCTCGCAGGACGAGGCAAAGGAGAAGATCCTCGTCGCGCGCCAGGTTTTCGATGAGCTTCCGATCGCCTACCAAAAGAAGCTCGTCGTGGACTCGAAGACGGAGCTGGCCTTCGAGTCGAACGCTGTCGGGCGCCGCCTCTCCCGGATCCTGTCCGTCCCGGCGAAGGCACCCCGGGGCAAGAAGGGTGACGTTCTCCTCGACGAGCTCGCGCACATCGTGAACGACCGCGAGGTCTACACGGGCTCGACGGCGCTCATCCTCCGGTCGCACGGCCAGCTCACGGGCTGCAGCTCGCCGCTCGGCCGGCGCGGGATCTTCTGGGAGATCGCCACCGAGGAGTTGCGCAAGTACCCGCATCACAAGCGGCAGGAGGTGCCGTGGTGGCTGTGCCGCTTCTTCTGCACTGACGTCCAGCGCGCGGCGACCGAGGCCCGGCACCTGCCGACCGAGGAGCGGGTGGCGCGCTTCGGCCGGCAGACCATCGTCGAGCAGCTCGACTCGCTGCCGCTGGAGGACTTCCAGCAGGAGTTCGAGTGCCGCTTCGTTGATCAGAGCTTCAGCTTCTACCCCTACGATCTGATCCTCCCCTGCACCAGCGACGAGATTCGGCTGGCCCACGACTTCACCGACATCCCCGAGCCCGAGGGGCGCATCGTCGCCGGCTTCGACGTGGGCCGGACGCGCGACCGCTCCGAGCTGGCGGTGTTCGAGGAGACCAGCGGTCGCTTCACCTGCCGGCTGCTGCGCGGCTACGACCAGGTCCCGTTCTCCGAGCAGGAGGCCGACCTGCGGCGGCTGCTCGAGCGGCTGCCCGTGGCGCGGCTGTCCATCGACAAGAGCGGCATCGGCATGAACCTCGCCGAGAACCTCGCCCGCGACTACCCGCAGGTCGTGCCCGAGGCGTTCAGCAACGAGGCCAAGGAGCGCTGGGCCACGGACTTCAAGATCCTGCTGCAGCGGCGGGACGTCTCGCTGCCCCGCGAGCGCGAGCTGGTCAGCCAGATCCACTCCATCAAGCGGCGCGTCCTGCCGTCCGGCAAGGTGAGCTTCGACGCGGAGCGCACCGCCCGCGGCCACGCCGACCGCTTCTGGGCCATCGCGCTCGCCTGCCAGAAGGAGCGCGGCCCCACGCCGAGGGCGGGAACGGAGATCGGCGTGCGGGTGATCGGGTAGGCGGCCCGTGGCCGGCACAAGGCGAGGACCCAGGGGCGCAAGGCCGCGGAACCTCGTGAGTATCCAAGCCCTTGAAATAACTCGATGTTCGCCTTGCTACGTCGCCCGAACAACGCCTTCATGTCGTCGGGTCGCGGACGGACCGCGCCCACCACCAAGGAGGCGAAAGATGGATGCCAACGCGAAGCAGATCACCACGGAGCACGACGACGACCTCGAGCTGCTCGACGACGAGGACGAGGGCATGAGCGAGGAGGACCTCGAGCAGCTCCTCGCCGAGGCGATCGAGGCGCACGCCGACGAGAACGACGAGATCGCGCGGATCGACGTCGCCACCTTCCGCGACTGCGGCGTGCTGACGATGAACCGCGGCCTGGTCCTGACCATCGGCGACGCCGAGTTCCAGATCACGATCGTGAGGAGCCGCTGATGCGCGCCGCGCAGAGGAAGGCCGCGGGGCTGCTCGCCCGCATCAACGAGAACGTCGACGACCTCTACGCCGACCGGATCGACATGCCCACGTTCGACGCGCGCCAGCGCGCCGCCTGGGACGCGATCGAGGTGGCCGGGCCGGAGGTCAAGGCCGAGGTACTGCGCGCGATCCGGCAGCGGATGCCGGCGACGACGTGCGCGGCGTGAAGGAGGAGATCGAACCATGAAGAAGGCGCAAGTGCAGATCGGCGGTACCTACATCGCCAAGGTGAGCGGAAACCTCGTGGCGGTCCGCATCGACCGCGAGTCGCCCTACGGCGGCTGGGACGCGACCAACCTCAAGACGGGGCGCTCGGTCCGCATCCGCACGGCGGCCCGCCTGCGCGGGCCCGCGAGCGCCCCGGCTCGCACCCGGACCTCGAACGGCTGATCGCCTGTCCCCGTCCTGACGCTCCCTGGCTTTGCCCCACCGGAGGCGAGGCGCGCGGCCTCACCGTCTTGTCGGTGAAGGACTGCCTCCTCCGGTGCAGGTCGCGCGCCGAGCCCCCACCCCGAGCTGGAGAGCCCATGGAGCGCACGGTCAAGGTCTTCGTCATCCCGCCCGGCCGGGTCCCCGGCGGGCCCCCCGAGCCGGCGCGCGAGCTCGTGGTCGAGGCGCGCAGCACCGACGCCCTCCGTGACGCCGCCCGCGCGCGGCTCATCGAGGACGGCTACCGCGTGCGCTCGCTCTCCTTCGGGCCGAAGGGCCTGGTCGCCTACGTGGAGGCCTCACCGTGAGCGAGGCGGCGGCCGTCCACAAGGCCGAGGAGAGCCTGCGGACCATCCTCAAGGCGGTGGTCGTCGGCGCCAAGGGCCAGGACCCGGCGAGCCGCCCGGGGGGCGAGGACCTGTCGTCGGCCTTCGCCGCGGCCGGCGCGCTGGAGCCGCCCTACGACCCCGAGGCCCTGTGCCTGCTGCTCGAGCACTCGAACTCGCTGCGGCAGAACGTCGACGCCTATGCCACCAACATCGACGGCTTCGGGCACCGCTTCGAGCCGGCCATCGACTTCGACGCCGACGACGCCGACGAGCGCGTGGCCGACACGATCTACCTCGAGCGGCTGGCCGCTCGCGACCGGGGCGAGCTGGCCGAGGGCACGGCGCTGCAGCCCACCGACGAGGAGGTCGCCGAGCGCAAGCGGGAGCTCCAGCAGCTCGCGCGCATCGAGCGGGGGCGGCTGGAGTCCTTCTTCGACTTCTGCTGCTTCGACCACTCCTTCGTGGACCTGCGCCGGCGCACGCGCCAGGACCTGGAGGTCACGGGCAACGCCTTCTGGGAGGTGCTGCGCGACGGCCGAGGCGAGATCGCCCGGCTGGTCTACGTGCCCTCGTACTCGGTGCGCCTCTTGCCGCTCGACCGGGAGCCCGTGGAGATCGAGGACCGGGTCCGCGTCTCGCCGGTGACCTTCGAGACGGTCTCCGCGCGCCGACGCCTGCGGCGCTACGTCCAGGTCCAGGGGACCGAGCGGGTCTACTTCAAGTCCTTCCGCGACCCGCGGGTGGTCTCCCGCCGGACGGGGCGCGTCTACCCGGACGCCGCGGCGCTGCTCGAGGACGACCCCGCCGACGGCCCGGCCACCGAGATCGTCCACTTCGCCATCCACTCGCCGCGCTCGCCCTACGGCGTGCCGCGCTGGGTGGGGACGCTCCTGAGCGTGCTGGGCTCGCGGCAGATGGAGGAGGTCAACTACCTCTACTTCGAGAACAAGAGCGTCCCGCCGCTGGCGCTGCTGGTGTCGGGCGGGCGGCTGTCGGAGGCCTCGGTGCCCCGCATCGAGCGCTTCATCGAGGAGAACCTCAAGGGCAAGGCCAACTTCCACAAGGTGCTGATCCTCGAGGCCGAGGGCGGCACGGGCGGCGGGGACACGACGCGGGCGAAGATCGAGCTGCGCCCGCTGACCGACGCCCAGCAGCAGGACGCGCTCTTCCAGGTGTACGACGAGCGCAACATCGACAAGGTGGGCAGCGCCTTCCGGCTGCCCAAGCTCCTGCGCGGCGAGAGCAAGGATTTTAACCGGGCGTGCTACTCCGCGGACACGGAGACGCTCACGGAGAACGGCTGGAAGCGCTACTTCGACATCGCGGACAACGAGCGGATAGCTACCTTCAATCCCGAGACCCGGAGCATCGAGTTCCACCCGGCGAGAGCTCGATACGCGTACCGCTTCACGGGCGAGATGGTCCACTTCAAGAGCACCGCGGTGGATATCCTGGTGACCCCGGAGCACATGATGTGGCTTCGAGCGTCCGCGTGCGCCGGCGGGGAGTTCGAGCCGTGGCGGCGAGTCGCAGCCTGCGACATCCCATGGATGCGGTACCAGTTCACGGTCGCGTGCGACCACTGGCAGGGACACGAAGAGCGAGAGTTCTTGCTGCCTCACGTGCCGCAGCAGAGCCACCGTCATGGTCCCCATCCACCGATCCCGTTCGACCTGTGGCTCGAGTTCCTCGGCTACTACCTGTCGGACGGTGGCGTCCTGCAATCCGACAACGCCCCCTCGAACTACTCGGTGTTCATCCGGCAGAAGAAGCCCTGGTACGTCGAGCGGTTTCAGGCCTGCGCCGAGCGACTCCGCGAGTACGGCTTCCGGTTCCGCCACACGGTGACGGAGGACGACACGCACGTCTTCCGCGCGTCCGACAAGTGCCTCTGGACCTGGCTGCGAGCCAACGTCGGGGGCTACTCGCGAGAGCGGCACATCCCGCGCGAATACCTGGGGTTGTCCGTTCGACAGCTCCTGGTCCTCTACAACGCCATGATGGCGGGGGACGGAGGTGGTGAGCCCGCGGGCTCGCGCACCGCGCGGTGCTACTACACGGCGTCTCGCGCCCTGGCCGATCAGATGCAGGAGATGCTCATCCGACTCGGGATGAGAGCGTCGGTGGGGAAAGCACCTCGTACCTGGCGCGTCAACCACGTGCCGAACGGTCGCGTCGTTGGTATCCACGATGGCAAGAACGTCCGCAGAGTTCCCTACGACGGCATGGTGTATTGCTTCGAGGTGCCGGGCCACCTCTTCGTCACGCGGCGCAACGGCAAGGTCGCGATCCAGGGCAACACCGCCGAGTCGGCGCTGCGCTTCGCCGAGGACCAGGTGTTCCAGCCGGAGCGCGACGAGTTCGACTTCCTGATGAACCGCCAGCTCCTGGCGGACCTCGGGATCCGCTTCTGGCGCTTCCGCTCGCAGACCCCGGTGACCCGCGACCCGGAGCGCATGACCCAGATGGTCGAGAAGCTCGTGCGGGTGGGCGTGCTCACGCCCGAGGAGGGGCGCTTCCTCGCGGGCGACATCTTCAACCGCGAGTTCCGCAAGATCGGCGACGACTGGACGAAGCGGCCGATCACGCTGACGCTCGCCGGGGTCCAGACCCAACGTTACGCCCTGGAAAATGTTGCAAAGGCTCCCGCGGACCACCGGCTGGCCCTCCTGAACGACGCCCGCTTCCTCCTCTCCCTTCAAGAAGAGCTTCAGAAGGAGGAAGAGCGGCTGGCATCCCGTCGCATGGCCCTCGCGCGTCGATACCTGGGAGCCTCGGATCGCCCGGGTTCTCCGGCCTCCGAAGACGAGGTGGAGCCGTGAGAATGCGCCACATTTTACAGGCTCTCCAAGATGGCGAGGAGCGAGTCTGGAGCCTCGAAGGGGCGGGTCTCCGGGACCGTGACCGGGCATTTCTCGAGGGCCTTGCGCTTCATCTCGGTGTCCGCTTCAGCGTACATGTGGGTCGTGCGGACGCTGACGTGACCGAGCCAGGCGCGGATCGTCGCCAGATCGACACCCGAGCGGAGCATGTTCATGGCGAAGGTATGGCGCAGCAGGTGGGGCGCGATGGATCGCTGACCGAGCGAGGGCATCGTCGCCGCGGCGGCCGCTGCGTGGCGGCGGACGATGTGGATGGCACCGTGTCGGGTGAGGCGGTGCCGGCTGCGACTGACGAAAAGAGGATCCTCCGGCTGGCCGCCGCCACGGTCGACCAGCATCCGCTCGAGGGCAGCGGTGGTGGCTTCGCACAGCGGGACGATGCGCTCCTTGCTCCCCTTGCCAAAGAGGAGGACTTGGCGGGGCAGCACGAGGCGCGCGTGCCGGATGTCCACGGCGATGGCCTCGGACTCCCGCGCTCCGGTGCGCACGAGGAAGAGGAGGAAGGCGTGGTCCCTCCTGCCCAGCACGGAGCTTCGGTCGGGCGCGTCCAGAAGCGCGGTCTGTTCCTCCGGCCGCAAGAAGTCTACCCCCTTCCGGTCGCAGCGCTTCGCTGGAACGAGGAGCACGCGCTCGACGATGCCAAGCGATGCGGGATCCTCGTAGCCGACGTGGCGGAAGAAGGACCGCAGGGCCGTCCGACGCACGTTCCGGGTGCTGACGCTGCTCTTCCTGTCCTGCTCGAGGTGGTTGAGGAAGGCCAGGACCATGTCGGCGTCGAGGTCCGAGATCTTCAACGAGCTCGGCGGCCGGTGCTTCTGCTCTGCGGCGAACACCAGGAAGAGCTTGAGGGAGTCGCGGTAGCTGGCCACGGTCTGAGGGCTCGCGCGTCGTTGCGTGGCCAGTGCGTCGCGGAAGAAGGACTCCACGATCCGCCCCAGGGACGGTGCTCCATCACGCATGGCCGATCTCCTCGAAGTGCTTGGCGGCGCGCTCGGCCGCGAGGACGAGCAGCTCCGGGGTGGCGCTCAGGTAGTACGCCGTGGAGGTGTAGTTGACGTGGCCCATGTAGGTCGCCAACACAGGGAGCATCGCCTGTACGTCGACTCCCTCCCGGTACCACTCGACGAGCCGGCGTGTCGCGAAGGTGTGACGCAGCGAGTGGAAGGTCGGCACACGACCGTCTGGACGACGGATCCCCGCCCGGTCGGCGATGTCTGTGAACGCCTGGGTCAGGCTGTCCTTGTAGTAGCGCGTGCGGTGCGTCGTGCTCACGAAGAAGGCCGTCGTCGTCCTGTCCGAGAAGACCTCGTCCCGCAGCTTCGCGTACTCGCGAAGCGCGTCGACGGTGGTCTGATGGATGGGCACGAGCCTGTCCTTGCGAAACTTCGTGTCGCGGATCTTGAGCAGCGCGGCGTCGAAGTCGACGTCCCCATCATCGAGGGCGACCACTTCGCCGACGCGCAGGCCGGTGCTCACGGCCAAGCCGAAGACCGTGTGGTGCGTGACCGCGGAGATCTGGCTCTTGACCGGGTTGCGCGCCTCGCGCAGCAGCAGCGTGAGCTCGTCGTCACTGAAGATGAACGGTGGAGACCGCTTGTAGTGCCGCCGCAGGGCACGGGGGTCGAGGGTCGACGTCCCGGGCACGAATACCGCGAGGTACTGCGCGAAGAACCTGATGACGTTGTAGCGCTTCCAGCTCCTCTCGGGCGACCGCTTCCCGCCGTCGGTCGCGAACGCGATCGCCAGCTCCTGCGTGACCGGGCCGAGGTATCCACATGATGAGACGTACCTATCGAAGGCGCGCAGCACCTTGGCCTCGTCCACGAAGGACTTGCCGAGGGACTGCTGGTGCAGCCGGAGGTAGGACGCGATGTGCTCGCGCAGCGGGGTGTCCGTCATGCCGACCTCCCCAGAGCGAAGGGCAACGGGACCTTGCTCAACGAGCGGAGATCGACCTTGGTGTAGATGGCCGTCGTGTCGATGCTCGTGTGGCCGAACAGGTCGGATACCTCCTTGATGGGCACACCGGCGTTGACGAGCTGCGTGGCGAGGCTGTGTCGAAGCAGGTTCCCTGCGCCCTTGGCCTTCGCGATGCCGGCACGCTCGAGTCGTGCGTTGATCATCCCCGTGATCGTCGAGCCGCTGCTGAAGGGCACGTGCGGCCGCTTGTGCCGCAGAAAGACGGTGCGCGAATCGCTCTTCGGTCGCTCCTGGAGCACGTAGTCCGACAGCGCCTGCCCCACCTCCTGGGTCAGCGGCACGTTGAGGGCTCGACGACTCTTTGTACGCGGGATACGGATCTCCGCTTCCCGCCAGTAGATCTGGTCCAACGTGAGATCCCGAACCGTGCGAGGGCGGAGGGCCAGCGTCACGATGAGCAGCAGGATGGCCCGGTCGCGCTTTCCGGGAGCCACGCTCGTATCGATGCTCGTCACGAGGCGCTTCACCGAGTCCCACGGCAGGTAGTCGGGCACCGTCGAGAGCCGGTAGTTGGTGAAGAGCGGGACGGTGGAAGCGAGGTCCGTGTCGACAAGACCCCGAAGGTGGAGAAAGCGAAGAACCTGCCGCAGGTCTCCGGCGAACTTCTGCCGGGTGTGGACCGACGTGTAGCGCTCGCTGACTTGCTGGAAGAGATCGAGGGCATCCTTCCCCGTGAAGGTTCTCAACGGAAGATCGCCGTGCCTGGCTCGGTGGAAGGCCAAGAGCCGGCGGAGCGTGTTCGCCTGAGCGCGGCGGACGCCCTCGCAGAGCCCCCTCACGTCACGCAGGTGGGCGTCGAAGTCCGCCAGCAACCGGAGCGTCTCGGATGCCTGCGAGGGCTCGTCCGCGAACGCGCCGATCTCGCGCAGCACCGTGCGCGCGGCGCCAGCGTAGAACGCGTCCGCAACGGCAACATCGCCGTCGAACAGGAACTCCACGAGGAGCGCGTCGTCCCAGTCCGCCTGCTTGCAGCCCCGACCTTCGGCGAACCGCGCGAAGCGACCCGCGCAGTTGAGGATGCGGCCCGCGTCCCACTGATCGTGGTCTGTCGCCAGTCCCTTTGCGAGCCTATCAAGATGGGGCCCGAGCGGGCCGGCACGCAGCTCGTTCACCACGCGCTTCGATGCACAGATCTGCTCGATCACGATGTCGCCTCCATTCCGCTCGCACCATCGCGAGCGGGTGAAGGAGACGCAGATGAAATGTTGCGTATTCAACGACGGCTGACGCGGTACGCTGGCGTGCCCGATACGACTGCGCCCCGAGGCGAGCTCACTCGTCATCGCCGTGGTCCTCGGATCGGGTCGAGTCCCTGCGGTCCAGGAACTCGCGGGCCAGCGCCATGCGTCGGTCCACGAGCCGTTGCTCCTCAGCGTCGAGCTCCTCTCGGAGCGACAGCAGGAGACGAGCGTCGTTCAGGAGGGCCAGCCGGTGGTCCGCGGGAGCCTTTGCAACATTTTCCAGGGCGTAACGTTGGGTCTGAATCCCCGCCAGCGTCAGGGTGATGGG
>AMFO01000081.1_pt1 | contig 18408 bp, 12 predicted proteins | sample 552608 | NCBI WGS metagenome assembly AMFO01 (sample SAMN01893955, study PRJNA167987) | microbial mat metagenome | biome: hydrothermal vent | place: USA: Loihi, Hawai'I | collected 2003-05-01
GGAGACTGCAGGACGGCTGGCAAAGAGTGCGACGGCATACGAGGGGGTCAGGTTTTTCGAGCGGGACGTTGCAGACAACCGCGAGAGCCTGGTGGTGGCTCAGGTCGACGAGCTCACCTGCACGGACTTCTACGGCCCAGGTGGTACGTCGTCGAGTCGGCTGCACTCCAAGAAGTTCCGTCCGACCCCACTGTTCGCCACGGTCGTGCTCCGGTGGCCGGACCGCAGCARCAAGGACCGCGACGACGAGCGGGAGCATGATGCGGAGACCAAGGGACCGGTTGTGCTGCTCTCGCCCGTGGCCGAGCCCGGACTGGTCCGCTACGACCACTACGACGAGCGGTCGCTGATCGAGAACCGGCTCAACCGCGACGGCAAACAGCACTTCGGGTTGGGGGAGGCCTTGGCCCGCAACCGGACGGCACTGCTGAGCGCCACGGTTTTCTCAACGGTGGCCCTGATGCTCTACCGGGGGTTGGAGCTCCATCGTGGGCGGGTCTTGGAGGCGTTCGACCAGCGGGCCGAACGGCTCGGAGTCCTTCGCTACCGCCGCCAGAGGATGCTGCTGAACCGAGGAACGGTGATCATCGTGGTTGGCGACCGATATGCCCGCCTGATGCTGTACGAGGTGATGCGTCTGCTCGGCGTGGAGGTGATGGGCGCTCCGGCGTCGAAGTGATGGGCGGAGTACTCCCTTCTCCTTGAAATTGCTGTGCTGAGCTCCGGGGGAGAGAGCGAGGTGCGCCCCGGGGAGCCCCCACAGGGCCTCCGAGCCCTCTCCGGTGCCCCCTCAACATGTCCAGTTGCGCGCTCAGCACGAGTCGCGGCCGTCCTCCGCGGCCTGGACCCCAGAGGCGCCCCCCAGCACGCCTGCAGGCGTGCCGCTTATGGATCGAAGCCAGGGGATCGCGGGGGCGACTTCCCAACCCGTCCGCTGTGCGGTATCATAGCCGTGTATGGCCTCTTGCCCAGGAGGAACATCGTGCGACGGTTGTTCGGTATCCTGCTTTGGATTTCGCTCGCCTGGATCGGAGGGGGGGCCTGCGCCGTGGGGGGAGGGAAGCAGCAGAGCCGGGACGCTGGGGCCACCGACGCCGCGGTGCCTCCTGACGGAACCTCGTCGGGAGTGTGCGGCAACGGCCTCGTGGAGCCGGGTGAGCAGTGTGACGACGGCAACACCTTCCCGGGGGACGGCTGTGGCGAGACCTGCCAGTTCGAGGACTGCTCCCCCACCACCTGCCCGACCGGGTGCTGTGACGCCACGGGCCGCTGCGTGGGGGGGACGCAGGACGTGGCCTGTGGCACCGGGGGCGCGGCCTGCGCAAGCTGCGTGAGCGCGGGCCAGATCTGCCACGAGCAGGCCTGTGAGACACTCCCGGCCTGCACCGCTGGCGACACCCTCGAGTGTGGCAACTGCGGCACGCGGATCTGTGACGCCAATGGCGTCTACGGCCCCTGCCAAGGGGAAGGGGCGTGTGCGGCCGGAGACAGCGAGCTGGGCGCCGCGTGCGGCAACTGCGGCACCCTCATGCGCACCTGCAACACCCAGTGTGACTGGGACGCCTGGACCTGCACCAACGAAGGTGAGTGCGCGGTGGGCTCCCTCGACACCGGGGGCCCCTGTGGCAACGGCGGCACCGAGCAGCGCACCTGCCAAAACGACTGCACCTGGGGCACCTGGTCCTGCGAGGGAGAGGGCGTCTGCACGCCGGGGAGCACCGAGCAGGGCGGCTCCTGTGGGAACTGTGGGACCCTGGAGCGTACCTGTGACGCCAGCGGGAGCTGGGGGAACTGGGTCTGCACCGCAGAGGGCGTGTGTCAGGCGGGGCAGACCCAGACGGGCAATGGCTGCGGCAACTGCGGCACCGAGCAGCGCACCTGCCAGAACGATTGTACCTGGGGCACCTGGACCTGCACGGGCGAGGGGGTCTGTGCGCCGGGCGATAGCCAGACCACGGGCGCCTGCTGCGGGGTGGACGCGAGCTACGTGCAGGACTGCACCAACCAGTGCACCTGGGGTGCATCGGTGTGTGAGGGCAACACCACCTGTCCGGTCACCGGGCACCTGACGTGTGGGGAGCACGGCGATCCGTGCAGCGAGCCGGACCGCTACTGGCGCTGCGTCTACTCCAACCAGTGGGGGACCACGGTGAGTCAGGTCTGCGACCAGACCGACTTCACCTGGCACAACTACCACTTGACTCCCCGGGACTGCGCGAGCTGCTGCCCGAGCTGGTCCACGGCCTGCTGTCAGGCCGGAGCCAACTGCCCCTGAGTCGGGGCTAGTCCGATCCTCCGGGGGGCGCGCGCAGGGCGTGCCGGAGCCTGGCCGCGAGGGCCTTGGGGCGGCAGCCGTGGGTGCGCCGCAAGGTCGTCACAAAGTCGCGGTGGGCGCGGCCCTGGCGGTAGGCCGGCTCGCGCGGTGGGTGGGGCAGGTACCAGTCCAGCCGCGCGAGATCGGGGCGCACGAGCAGCGTGGTGCTGTAGTAGACGAGACCCTTGGCGCGGTAGAGCGCGGCCCCCCCGATCTTGTGATCGCCCACGCAGAGGTCGCACACGTCGCGACGCACCACCCCGGTCACTCCCGCCTCGGTCAAGCCCGCGATGACCCAGGCCGACAGGCGGTCGAACAGGGCGCGCACGTTGCCTAGGCCCGGGGCGGGGAGCACCGCAGAGACCACCAGGTTGCCCGGGTCCAGCACTACGGCGCAGCCGCCGCCGCGGCGCCGCAACACCGGGACGCCGTCGGCCTGGCAGGCGGGAAGATGGCACTCCACCGCCACGCGGCTCCCCCGACCGAGCACCACCTCCACCCGGGGCCAGCGCACCACGCGGACCTGGGCGCGCCCCTCGGAGCGCACTGCGGCGAGCAGGTCCTCGTCGTGGTCCCAGGGGGGGATGCCGTCGGGATCACTGTGCGCCATGGGACGGACAATAGGGCCAGAGTCGGTGCCAGAGCAAGCCGTTCGCGGTGCGCCACGGGCGCTCCGAGCGTTGAGGCGCGGCCCGGGCAGTGCTACCGTGACGCGTTGAAGACGCCATCGGAAAGGAGCGCACGCCGTGAAGATCGACGCACACTGGAAGGACGTTGCCGCGCAGAAAGTACAGATGGACGGCGCCCAGGGCGTAACCAAGCGCCTGGTGCAAGGCTCGGACGATGGCGTGCCCACGGCCGCCTTTCGGGTCTTCACGCTGGCACCCGGGGGCCACACGCCCTACCATGAGCACCCCTTTGAGCACCAGAACCTGATCCTGGAGGGCACCGGCGTCATCTGTACCGAGTCGGGGGAGATCCCAGTGGCGCCGGGGGCCACCGCGCTCATCCTGCCCGGGGAGCGCCACTGCTTCCGAAACACGGGAGAGGCGCCCTTTTCGTTCGTCTGCTTCGTGCCCAAGGAGTATGCCTGACGGGCAGCCGAGGGCGGGCCGAGGTGCCAAGGGGCGGGCCGAGGCATCCCCGCTGGGCTGCCGCCCGGCCTCATGTGGGGGCGGGTTGGGGGGCCAGGTGGGGCAGGGCCCGGAGCAGGTGGCCCAGGGCAGCCCAGGCCGAGACCGTACGGTTGCGGTCCCGGTCGAAGGGGAAGCGATGGGTGCGTACCCGCAGCGAATCGGCGGAGCCCCAGGCGATGCACACGGTCCCCACCGGCTTTTTGGCGCTGCCCCCGTCAGGTCCTGCGATGCCGGTGATGGCCACCCCCACCTGGGCGCCGGATCGCTGGAGCGCGCCCTGGAGCATGGCCTGCGCCACGGGCTCGGACACGGCGCCCTCGGCGGCGAGCAACGCGGGCGAGACCCTGAGCAGCGAGACCTTGGCCTCGTTGGAGTAGGTCACGAAGCCGGCCTCCAGCCAGGCGCTCGAGCCCGGGGCGTCGGTGAGCAGCTTGGCGCACAGGCCCGCGGTGCAGCTCTCCGCGGTGACCATGCGCAGGCCCGCACGGGCCAGCCAGCGGCCGAGTACCTCGGGCAGGCGAGCCTCTCCCTCCCCGTAGCACGGAGCCCCGAGCCGCGCGCGCACGTCCTTGGCCGCTTCGGCGATGCGGTCGCGGCCGTTGGCGTCGTCCGGACCGCGGAGCTTCACCAAGATCTCCGGGAAGTGCGCCTGGTAGCCCAGGCGCACCCCCGGGTGGCGCGCTTCGAGGTCCCCCAGGCGAGCGCCCACCTCGCTCTCCGGGAGGCCAAAGACCCGCAGCACGCGGGTGCGCCAGGCCGGCATCTCAGCAAAGACGGCCCGTAGGCGGGGCAGCACCGACTCGCGGAACATGGGCTGGTTTTCTCGGGGAGGCCCGGGCAGCACCGCCACCAGGCCCCCGGCGGCGCCGCCGGGCCGGGGCGGGAGCCCCGAGAGCAGGTAGCCGGAGGCGGTGCCCCGGGGGTTGGGTAGCACCTCGGCGCCCTCGGGCACGTCGGCCTGCTTCTCGTTTCCTGGAGGTAGCGAGACGCCGCGGCGGGCAAACCGGCGCTCGATGGCCTGCCAGGCCGCTGCGTCTCGGCGCACCCCGCGGTCCAGGGCGGCGCACACCGCCTCGGTGGTCACGTCGTCCGAGGTCGGGCCCAGGCCGCCGGTGATCACCACCACGTCGTGGGCCGAAAGCAGGCGGCGAAGTGCCGAGGCCAGGGTGTCCACCTCGTCCGGCAGGATGGTGAGGGCGCCCAGGCGGAAGCCGGCGTCTGTGAGGGCGGCCGCCAGGAAGGCGCCGTTCTTGTCCTGGACCTCGCCGGCCAGCAGCTCGTCTCCAATGGCCAGGATCGCGGCCCGGGGCACCGCTGCCGAGGAGGGCGTAGCGGAGGCGGCCGGGGGGACGTCGGTGGGCATGGCAGGCCTGCGCGCGCTGGGTGGCGGGCTCAGTCGAGCACCGCGATGGCGTCCATCTCCACGTCCACGCCCTTGGGCAGGGCGGCCACCTGCACCGCGGCGCGGGCCGGGTAGGGCTCGGCAAAGACCTCAGACATGGCCTCGTTCACCGCGGCGAAGTCCCCCAGGTCGGTGAGAAACACGGTCACCTTCACCACGCTCGCCAGGCTCCCGCCCGCGGCCTCCACCACGGCGCGGAGGTTTGCGAGCACCTGGCGGATGCGAGCCCCCACCTCTCCGGAGACCACCTCTCCGGTGGCAGGGTTCACAGGGATCTGCCCGGAGACGTACAGGGTGTCGCCCGCGCGCACTGCCTGCGAGTAGGTGCCGATGGCGGCAGGGGCGTTTTCCGTGTGGATGATCTCACGTGCCATGATGTTCCTCCGGGGGATAGGCGCCGGGCGCGTTGGGGCCCACGGTGGCCGCGCCTTCAAAGACCGGCGGGGCCTCCAGATCGTAGAGCGACGGGTCGAAGTAGTCGTCCACGTACTCCTCGAACCCGTTGGCCAGCAGCTTCCGTTGGAAGGTGGGCACCACCCCCGTAGGGGCGTGATAGCCCTGCACGCCATCGGGGTCTCGGGCCGTTTGGGTGAAGACGTAGATGTCCTGGACGCGGTAGTCGCCCCGCTCGTCCAGGGGCAGCACCTCGCTGATGGCGGTGATCTTGCGGGTGCCGTCCATGAGCCGCTCGGTGGAGACGATGAGGTCGATGGCCGCGGCCACCTGGGCCCGCACCGCCCGCAGGGGAAGCTCGATGCCCGACAGGAGCGCCAGGCTCTCCAGGCGCACCAGGGTCTCTTTTGGGGTGTTGGCGTGGGTGGTGGTCATGGAGCCGCCGTGGCCCGTGTTGAGCGCCTGCAACAGATCGAAGCACTCACCGCCGCGCACCTCGCCGATGACGATGCGGTCGGGCCGAAGCCGCAGGGAGGAGTGGAGCAGGTCGCGGATGGTCACGGCGTTGCGCCCCTTCTCGTCCGGCGGGCGACTCTCCAGGGACACCAGGTGCTCCTGGGTGAGCTGCAGCTCGGCCGAGTCCTCGATGGTGATGATGCGCTCCTCGTTTGGGATGAAGCTGGAGACGCAGTTGAGCAAGGTGGTCTTGCCCGAGCCGGTGCCCCCGGAGACGACCACGTTCAGCTTGGTGAGCACGCACGCCTCGATGAGCCCCAGCATGTCCCAAGTGGCCGAGCCGTACTCCACGAGCTGCTCTGGGGTGAGCCCCCCGGGGAAGAACTTCCGGATGGAGACCACGGTGCCGCACCGCGCCACCGGTGGCAGCACCACGTGGATTCGGGAGCCGTCCGGCAGGCGGGCGTCCAGGCGAGGGCGCTCCTCGGACAGCGGGCGGCCCACGAACTGCGCCATGGAGCGGGCTGCGGCCAGCAGCCCGTCGTCGGTGAACTGGGCGTCGGTGCGATAGAGGCGCCCGGCCTCCTCGACCCACACGTCCTGGGGACCGTTGATCAGGATCTCCGTAACGTTTGGGTCGTCCAGGAAGGACACCACCGGGCTCAGAAAGGCGCGCAGGGCTTCATCGTACATCGACATGGCTGCGGTTCGACTCCTCGTGGGGCTGCTCGGCCGGCCGCGGCTGCGCCCGCGCGCGGGCGAGGGTGCGGTGGGCGAGCAGTCGGCCCGTCTCGTAGCATCCGAGCGCCAGCACCAGGCTCACGGCCCAGGCGGCGGTGATGATCAGCTCGCCCGCGCCCCGCCAATTGGCGTAGAGCTGGTCGATGGTCAGCCGCAGGGTCATCAGCAGATGGAGCCCGCGGGCCCCGGCAAAGACCACCGCGAGGATCACCGCGCCCAGGCGCTGCTCGGGCCGAAGCCGGCCCAGCACCAGGGGCACCAGCACCAGGGACGGCAGAGCATAGCGCAGGAGCACGGGCACCGCCAAGCCGCACAGCTCGGCGTCGATGTCTGGAGCGAAGCGGAAGAGATCGTGCACGGCGGTGAAGTTGAAGTAGAACTCGCCGGGCTGCTGGAGCACCACCCGGCCCGCCACCAGCACCGTGGCCCCGAGCAGGACAGGCAGCAGGGAGTCGGTAGGGGGCCGCGTCGCGCCCTCGTCCGCTGCGGCCCCTTGGGCTATGGAGGCGGGCTCCGTGGTGAGGGCGCGCACGCGCCCAAAGGGCACCAGGGCCACGGCGAGCAGGGAGAAGGCGAGGGCTTCAAAGGCCGACCCCCAGGCCGCCAGCACGGTCAAGGCCCCGAGCGCCGCGCCGCCCGGGCCCCGGAGCCCCAGCCGCCAGGCCGCGGCCCAGGCCAGCCCGGCCAGCCCGGCAAGGGTGAGCCGAAGCGGCGCGTCGGCGAGCACCTGATCCCCCACCGACGGGAAGTGCAGGATCGAGTCGAGGGGCACGAGCAGGTGACGGGTGAGCACCACCGTCACCAGGAGGGCGACCGCCACCAGGGGCCCGCGCCCCACCGGCCCTGCTGCGTTCCGCTGGCGCGGCCACAGGAGGGCCCAGGCCGCGCCGGCCAGTCCTGCCGCCGCCAGCACGGCGCCGCGCGGCCCCACCACGGCGCCGCGCACGAAGAAGCAGTGGGGGCGCCAGTGGTAGGCCCACACCAGGGAGCCTGCGAGCACGGCCCCGGAGATCCCCCACAGCGCCAGGGCGCCCCGTCCCGGCAGGCTGCGACGCCAGGCGAGCGCCACGGCGAGGCAAAGCAAGAGCGCGGGCATGTAGAGGCCCTGGAAGTAGCCCGGGAGCACGGCCAGCGCCACGGCGCCGACCCAGAGCACGCCCACGGGCCAGCGGCGCCAGGCCCGGAGTAGCGGTCCTCGCAGCCACCAGGCCGCGCCGCCGAGGCCGAGGGCCACCCCGCCCCAGAGCGCCCCGCGGGCCGCCGGGTGCCAGATGTCGATATGGTCGTTGAAGGCGCGCCCGGCCCAGACCGCCGCCGCGAGGGCGAGGAGCCAGAGCAGGGCGAGGCCTGCCCCCACGGCCGCCAGGCCGGCCACCCCGGGGCGTCTGCCCGGGGCGCCCACGGCGCGCCCCAGCAGCACGCCCAACGCCAGGAGCCCGAGGAGCACAGCGAGCCAGGTGAGGCCCGGCACGAGCCAGCTCCGCTCCCGGCGTGCGTCCAGATCGGCCCGCCACGCCGCCCGCAGATAGGCGGTGGCGAGCTGGGCCGCGCGGGCTGCCTCGCCGCGGGCGAGGGCGCGCTCGGCCTGTGCCACCCGCTCGGTGGGGCCCAGCCCGGCGGGCGGGGTGGCCCGGTGCCGCGCCCGCAGGTAGGCCAGGCGCTGGGCTGCGGCTGTCACCAGGAGGCGCGCCCGGTCGTGGGGACTCAGATCGAGCGCCTCCACTGCGGGACGCCCGGCGCTGGGCGCGGGCGGGCTCCAGCCGAACAGGGCCGCCACCGTGGGCGCGATGTCCACCTGCTGCAGGTCTAGGCGCCCGGCGGCCCGCACGTGGGGACCGAACAGCAGGTAGAAGGCGCGGCGCGCCTCAGGGTCCTCGTAGCCGTGCCGGCCGTTGGCCGCGCAGCCGTGGTCGGACAGAATCAGGAACGTGGTGCGACCGTCGTCGAGCTGCCGCACCAGCTCGGTGACCATCACGTCGGCCCACCGGAGCTTCAGGGCCGTGAGGCGCGAGTCCCGCAGGTACTTGTGCATCACCAGGTCGGTGCCGTGGATGTGCCACAGGAGCACGTCGAACCGGGGATCGGCCAGTGCTGCGTCCAGGTGTGCGAGCACCCGGTGGTCGAGATCGTTGAGCGCGTTTTGCCAGCGGTAGGGGCGTCCGTCAGGTCGCCGCCCCTCCTCGGGCACCGTGAAGAAATGGTCAAAGCGGTCGCCGAACATCTGGGACCAGGGCACGTCGCCGTAGAGCGCCAGCCGGGCCCCGGCGCGGGAGAGCACGTCGAGGAACGTCTCGTGGCCCATGCGGTTCTGTCGCCAGTTGCGCACCACGCCGTACAGGTAGGGGCGCGCCCCGGTGGCCAGGGTGTAGACCATCTGGCCGGTCATGCTGGGGTCCTCGGTGTGGAGCAGGCCCCAGCAGCCCCGCGGTCGCAGCCGGGAGATGCCAGGCAGCTTCCCCTGGGTGAAGGCAAGGTCAAAGGACACCGAGTCCACGAGCGCGATGACCAGGCGATGCGTGTGCGCTGGCCCCACCCGGTGCGCCAGGCGCAGCCCAGAGATCTCCGTCTGGCCGAAATAGGTCCAGCGGACGCTCACCACGGCGAGGATGACCCCGAGCAGGGTGAGGCAAAGCGATGCGAGCAGGAGGCGACGCATGGCGGCTGCATCATATGCCCCTGGGAAAAAAGGGGAAGCCTGGTGCGTGGATGACGGCGAGGTTCTGCGTCTCTGGGGGACGGCGGGCGGGGCGGCCCCGGGGGATTCGGGCATCGGGCCGTGCGCGCGCGGGGCCGGCGCTGCGCGCCGGGCGTCCTGGCGGCGCGCTGTGGCCTACCCCAGCCCCTTTTCATCCAGGGCGGCCGGGAGCCAGACTCGGAACCGCGCGCCCCCGAGGGGAGAGTCGTCCACTGCGATGCGTCCGCCAGACCGGATCACGATCTCGTGGGATATCGACAGGCCAAGGCCGGTGCCCTGCCCCACGGCCTTGGTGGTGAAGAACGGATCGAAAATCCGTCCCCGGATCTCGGGGGGCACGCCAGGGCCCGAGTCCTCCACGGTGACCACCACCTGCTGCCCGACCCCCTCCTGGCCGGAGCCCTGTGGATCCTCGCTCGTGAGGGCCGCGGCCCGACACACCCCGATTCGGATGCGGCCTGCCGGGGCGTCTCCCACCGCTTGCGCCGCATTCACCACCAGGTTCGTGATCACCTGGCCCAGCTCGCCCCGGTCGCCGCGCACCGGGGGCGCGGCATCGAGGGCCTGCTCCACGGTGATCCGCGACAGCAGATGGGAGGCGATCTCCAGGGTCTCCTGCACCAGCGCGCCCAGATCCACCGAGGCGTCCGGCTCCCTGACGGGGCGGGCGTAGCGCGACAGGGCGCGCACGATGCGGCTCACCCGCTCGGTGCCGTTGCGCAGGATTCGGAGCATCGACTCCACGTCGGTCACGAGCGCCTGCCGGCGGGCCGCCTCCTCCTCCGAGGGGGCGGCATCCCCTGGGCCTCGGGGGGCCCCGCTGTCCAGCAGCGCGCGCACCGCCTCGCCCAGGGGGCCCAGGGTGTTGCCCACGGCGTTGATGGGGTTGTTCAGCTCGTGGGCCACACCGGCTACGAGCTGTCCCACCGAGGCGAGCTTCTCGGACTGAACGAGCTGGTCCTGCGCGCGGGTCAGGCGCCCGAGGGCCTCCCGCAGGTCGGCGTTCGCCCGGGCGAGATCGCTCGTTCGCTGGGCCACCTTCTCCTCCAAGCTGACGTTCAGCTCCTCCACTTGGCGGAGCTGCGTCTCCAGGCTCTTGCGCATGGCGTCCAGGGCAAAGGCGAGGCGCCCCACCTCATCGGCCTCAGCGCCGATGGCCACCGCCCGTCCGAGGTCGCCCTGGGCCATCTCGCCGGCCCGCTGCTCCAGCACCCGCAGGGGGGCGCTCAGGTCCGAGGCGATGAGCCCCACGATCCCGGTGGACAGGAGCAGCACCACCACGAAGAAGACCGCCAGCACTGGCGTGTGCGGACCCGGCGCGGTGGACTCTTTCCGCTGATCCGGGTAGAGCACCGCCACGGAGCCGAGGTCCCGTCGGCCCAGGCGGATACGCAGGAACGCACCCGCTAGGCCGAGGTCCCCCAGCCGGAGCACTCCGCTCGCCTCGCGGCGCATCCGGGTGCGGGCCGCAAAGGGCAACCGCGGCGCCTCCGGACGGGTGGCAGAGAAGCCCTGCGGGGGGCCTGCGGGGGGCAGGTACCAGTAGACCTCCTCGCCCGCCTGGGAGAGCTGGGTCAGGATGCCCGTCACGTCGTGGGGTTGCAGGGGGCCTCGTAGCTTGTCCAGGGTACGGACGCGCTCCAGGATCGACTCGGCCTTCAGGCGCGACTGCTTCTGCACGAAGGTGACCGCCAGGTTGCGCACCTGTACGAAGGACCAGAAGATCGAGATGGCGCAGGCGAACAGGAGCACCAGCCCAAAACCGAAGAACATCTTGACCCGGAGCGACAGCGGGCTGCGCACCGCTGCCACGTCGAGCTGAAACCGCGTGGCCAGATCCGTGAGCACCTCCCGGAGCGCGGCCCGGTGCCAGAAGGTCTCGTACAGCCCAGCGGCGAAGGAGATCAGGAAGGTGGCGAGGGCCATCATCCCGGCCGAATCGCGGTCCGCGCCGAGCACCCGGGTGGCCTCGAGGTAGAGCAGCAGTGCCCCCAGCCCAAAGGCGCCGACCTTCAGCCCGGCCAGGGTGTAGGGCAACACCTGAGCCGCCCGGTAGACCTGTTCGGCTTGCCGCACCTGGGCCGACGCCGGGACCGCGTCGCCCCCCCCCGAAGGGGGCGCGGCCTGGCCCGCCTCGGGCTCCCCGAGCGCTGCCACGAACCTGACCACGGAGCGCGAGACCCGTCGAACCAGGAGCCACCACCCCAAGGCCACCAGGAGCACGGTGAAGGGAAAGACCGCCAACAGGAGCTGCCGCACCGAGCGGGGCAGAGGGATGAACCAGTGGACGAACAGCGCCACCCCCACGATGCCGGCCGCTCCGGTGGCCACCGCCGCCCACTGAAGTCGCCAGCTCAGGGTCTGGCGCGCCCACCGCAGCCGGGTCACCGGGCTCGCCAGCCGGGCGATGCGCTCGCCCAGTAGCTCCCCCAGCACCACCGGTCGCCACACCTCCACCAGGACGCCCGCTGCGCTGGCCGTGGCGGCGAGCGCCGCGGTGTGGATGCCTCCCAGCCCCTGCAGCCGCCCCACCAGCAGGCTCAGCACCACGGCGCCCAGGAGCAGCGCAACCACCCGGTAGAGCGCCGAGAGCCCGATGCGGCGCCGAAGCCCGTGGGCCGCTCCGAGGGAGTCGGCGCCGCTCTGCTCCACGAAGTCCTCAAAGGCCGTGACGAGCCGGGCGTCCCAGGCGCTCTGGGCCATGATCACGCAGAGCACGCCGCCCAGCAGCACCCCCAGCACGGAGCCGGACAGCGGCACCGCGACCAGACGCCAGACCGACAGGCCCACCAGGGCCCACTCGGCCAGCGCCAGCGCGGCGAGACGAACGAGGAGTCGGCGAATCACGGGGCCCAGTCTATCGGAGGGCGGCCCGAACCGCTACACGCTGGCGTCCGTGAGCCACGCCCGCGCCTGCTCGTAGCGTTCGGACAGGTAGAACGGGTAAAGCGCCTGGTAGCATCCGCTGGGTGGGCTGTGGCCTCCGGGGAGCAGGCCGTCGAGGTCCAGCACCCGGAGCGCGGCGCCCAGGTGGCCCGACAGGAGCAGCCCGCACCGGAAGGAGGTCTCGGCCGAGGCGAGGAGCCACTCGGCCCAGAGGGCCTCCTCGGCGGGATCCGATCCGGGACAGCGCTCCCCAAGGGACCGGAGCACCTGGCGCGCCAGCGCGGCTCGCTCCGCCTCGAGCAGGTACTGGCGCAGCTTGCCCAGGGCGAGGTCCCGGGGGAGCCCGAGCAGTGGGTCCGGCGCCTCGGCCAGCGTACCCGGAGCCAGGATCTGGGCGACGGCCAAGTGCAGGGCCCGAAGCTCGGCGGCGCCGTCCACCACGGTGCACAGGCGATGCTCCGGGCGCAGAAAAGCCAGCTTGCGCCCCAGCATGAACCAGAGCACCGCCTCGGCGTCCTCAAAGGCGAGGGCCTCGCTGCCCACCACCACCCCAGGGATGAGCTGGCCGTTGAGCGCCAGGTTCACGTGGATGAGCCGCTCGTCGCGCTCCGGGGCCACGTAGAACACCGGCGTCGGGACTTGCAGGATGCGCGCCACCGCTGGCCCGAGACCGGTGATGCGCGGCGGCGCCGAGAGCTGCTCGGCGCGCTGGCGCCGGGAGAGCCCGTAGCGTTCTGGCGGGCCGGCTTGCCAGCCCAGCACCTCCCAGGACAGGAGCGCGGCGAGGGCGCTGCGCCCGGGATCCAGTGACGGTGCGGCCACCCAGGCGTCCCACTGCGGGTCGGTCAGGCTCGGGGTGGCATCGGAATCCAGGGGCGGCGGCGGCGCGTCCAGCGCGGCTAGGGTTGCCTCGAGGCCCGCGGCGGCGTGAGCGGCCTCTTCCGCGGCGGTGGAATGCTCTGCCGCCACGGCACGGAGCACCCCGGCCAGTCGTCGCCTCCGGTCTCGCGCGGCCGCGTCACCGGCGGCCGCCGCCTCTGCGGCCTGCTCCAACGCCTGGCGGATCTCCTGCGGCGCAAGGCCCTCCTCTAGGCAGGCGTGCCGTTCCGGCGCGGCCGCCGTCTCGGATATGAGCGCGGCCACCCGCTCCAGGGGCGGCGCGGGCACCTCGAGGCGATCCTGGGCGCTGCGGGCCACCCGCGCCGGCAGGATCAGCATCCAGGTCACCACGCCGAGCACCACGGCGGCGATGCCCGTGGCGCCAACAGCGATGAAGAGCGCGTCACTCATCGGGTCGATCGCTCCTGTCGCCCCGCGTGGCCACCACTTCCCCCGAACACCATGGTCTCGCTCAATCCCCCCGGCACGCGCGCGAGATCCCGACCATACCACGAGGCGCTAGGCGCGGCCACTGGCACGCGCGCAGCGGGCAAAGGGCGCCGGCTTGCGTCCGCAGCGCGGGCGCGCTAGCGTGCGCCGTCATGATGGCTTCGCGACAGAGCAGGGCGGCGGCCTCATCTCCTCCCACGGGCGCGGGCCCTGCGGGCGCCCGCCCCGCAGGTGCCCGTCCCGAAGGACAGCGGCCCGCCCGGCGCTCCCCTCCTGCGGTGCGGCTCGTGGTCTTTGACCTCGACGGCACGTTGATCCAGGGCACCGTGTTCATCTGGCAGACCTTGCACGACGCCCTTGGCACGGATCGGGCGCGCCGGGCCGCGGCCAAGGAGGCGTTCTTTGCCGGGCAGATCACCTACAAGGAGTGGTTCGAGCACGACCTCGAGCTCCTGGCGGCGGCCGGAGCGACCCGGGAGCGGCTGCTCGCCGCCCTCGGGGGCGTCGCGCCCACGCCCGGAGCCCACGAGACCCTGCTCGCCCTGCGCCGAGCCGGCTGCAAGCTGGCAGTGCTCTCGGGCTCCCTCGATCTGGTGCTCGAGCGGTCCTTTGGGGACGTGCCCTTTGACGAGGTGCTCATCAACCGGCTGCACTTCGATCCGGTGGGCCGGATCGCGGGCGGCGTGCACACCCCCTTCGACATCGATCACAAGGGCGCGGGGCTGCGGGAGATTGCGCGTCGGCAGGGGCTTTCGCTCCGAGAGGTGGCCTTTGTGGGGGACAACTTCAACGACGTGTCCGCAGCGCGAGCGGCCGGCCTGGCCATCGCGTTCAACCCGCGCTCAGAAGACCTCGAGGCGGCGGCCGACGTGGTGATCCGCGAGCCCGACCTGCGTGCCCTCTTGCCGCACCTGATCTAGTTCCTCGACCCGGAACGTCATTCCGGATCGTGGAACTAGCCGTTCGCCTCCCGGATGGCCTGCACCGCGCTTCGGAACAGGGCCACGCCGGCGCCCTCCTCAGGGAGATCGGGCAGCCGCGTCCAGCGGGGGTGGTTGGTGCGGTGCAGAAACGCCTCGGGGTGGGGCATGAGGCCAAAGCAGCGCCCCGTGGGGTCGCACAGGCCCGCGATGCCACCGGGTGAGCCGTTGGGGTTGTCTGGATACTGCTCGGTGGGGGTTCCGTGGGAGTCCACGTAGCGCAGGGGCGCCAGGTGGGCCTGATCCACCGCCTCGCGCACGGCCGCGCTGGAGAAGACCACGCGTCCTTCGCCGTGGCGCACCGGGAGCGTCAACTCAGTGAGACCCCGGGTGAACAGGCAGGGCGAGTCGGGGTCCACCTGCAGGGTCACCCACCGGTCCTCGAAGCGGCCCGAGGCGTTGGCGCCAAGGGCCACCTGCTGGGGCGGCAGGGGCGCGCCCTCCGGCAGGGCCTCCGCGGGGGAGGTCGGGGTGGAGGGGGCGCCGAGCAGCGCCTCGCCCTGCCGCGCCGCCGGCACCAGCCCCAGCTTGGCCATGAGCTGGAAGCCGTTGCAGATGCCCAGCACCAGTCCGCCCTCGGCCACGAAGCGGCCGAGGTCGGCTGCCAGGCGCCGCTCGCCGCCGCGCACCTGGGCGTGGCGCCAGCGCACTGCGCCGGCCTGGGCTGCGCCCAGGTCGTCGCCGTCCTGGAAGCCCCCGGGCAGGCAGAGCAGGTGGTAGTCCCCCAGCAAGGCCTCCCCAGCCAGCAGATCCCAGATGGGGACCACGTCCACCACGTCGGCACCCCCGAGCTGGCAGGCGTAGGCCGTCTCTCGCTCGCAGTTGGTGCCGTTGCCCGACACCACCAGGACTCTCACACTCACGCGCATGCTCTCTCCGTGGGTGGCTGGCGTCACAGGGCCAGCGTGCTCTTCCAGGCGGCGCGCAGCGCCTCCAGGGGCTCGTCCACCACCACGCCCCCCACCACGCCCTTGATGCGTAGCCGCGGCGCATCGGTCACGTAGCCCACCAGCGCCATCTCCTGGTCGGCCATGAGCGACTCCCAGCTCTCGGTGAACCGCGGCGAGACGGTGACCACGAACCGGCCCGCCGACTCGGAGAACAGGATCACGTCGTTGTGGTGCAGCTCCTCCCGCGGCACGGTGCCGAGGTCGATCTCCATGCCCAGGTCGCCGGCCAGGGCGGTCTCGGCCAGGGCCACGGCGAGGCCGCCGTCCGAGCAGTCGTGGCAGGAGGCCACGAGGCCCTGCTCGATGCCTGCGTGGATACGGCGGTAGCGCTCCTCGTTCTCCTTGTGGTCCACCACGGGCACGGTCTCGCCGGTCCAGCCCAGCTCGGCGGCGTACTCCGAGCCCCCCAGGTGGTGCCCGGTGGTGCCCACCACGTAGACCAGGTGGCCCGGTCGCTTGGCGTCCAGGGTGACCGCCTTGCTCGCGTCCCGCATCTGGCCCAGCACGGACACCAGCAGGGTGGGCGGAATGGCGATCTGGCGGTCTCCCACCCGGTAGTCGTTCTTCATGGAGTCCTTGCCGCTGATGAGCGGCACGCTGTAGGCCACGCAGCTATCGTACAGGCCACGGCACGCCTCCACGAGCTGCGCCAGCTTGTGCGGGCCCTCGGGGTTCGACTCGCTCCAGACCGGGTCGCTCCAGCAGAAGTTGTCCAGGGCCGACAGGCGCGTGGGGTCCGCGCCCACGGCCACGGCGTTGCGCACCGCCTCGTCCAGGGCGTTGGCAGCCATCTGGTAGGCGTCCAGGTCGGAGAACTTGGGGCAGATGCCGTGGGACACCACCACCCCCTCGGGCCGGTGCAAGCGGGGCCGCAGCACCGCCGCGTCAGAGGGGCCGTCGTCCTGGGCCCCGGTGAGGGGTTTGACCACGGAGCCGCCCTGCACCTCGTGGTCGTACTGGCGCACCCAGTACTCCTTGGAGCACACGTTGAGCCGCCCGAGCAGGCGCAGGAGCATGGGCCCCTGGTCCGCCACGTCCGACAGGGAGCCGTCGGCCTCTGGCCGCGGCGCCAGCGCGGCGCGCAGGGCCATGCGCGGGACCCCCTCGTGCAGAAAGTGCATGTCGAGCTGGCCCACGACGCGTTCGCCCCACCGGATGGTGAGCGCGCCGGAGTCGGTGAAGGTGCCCAACACCGTGGCCTCCACCTGGTAGCGCTCGGCCAGCGTCGTGAAGCGCTCCAGGTGTGCCGGGGGGACGGATACGGTCATGCGCTCCTGTGCCTCGGACAGGAGCACCTCCCAGGGCCGAAGCCCGGCGTACTTGAGGGGGGCCTTGGCCAGGTCGAGATCAGCGCCCCCCGACTCCTGGGCCATCTCCCCCACCGAGGAGGACAGGCCGCCGGCGCCGTTGTCGGTGATGGAGGTGTACAGGCCGGCGTCCCGCGCGGCGAGCAGAAAGTCGGTCATCCGCTTCTGCGTGATGGGGTCGCCGATCTGCACGGCGGTGGCCGGAGATCCTTCGTGCAGCGCCTCCGAGGAGAAGGTGGCCCCGTGGATGCCGTCCTTGCCGATGCGGCCTCCCACCATCACGATGGCGTCCCCCGGCTGGGCCGCCTTCTCGTGGCTCGGCGCGCCGGCGATCTCCACGGGCAGGATCCCGCCGGTGCCGCAGTAGACCAGGGGCTTGCCGAGGTAGCGGTCGTCAAAGACGAGGGAGCCGTTGACCGTGGGGATGCCGCTCTTGTTGCCGCCGTGCTCCACCCCGAGGCGCACCCCCTCGAGCACCCGGCGGGGGTGGAGCAGCCTGGGGGGGATCTCGCCCTCGTAGAACGGGTTGGCCAGGCAGAAGACGTCGGTGTTGAAGATTAGCTCCGCGCCCTTGCCCGTGCCGAAGGGATCGCGGTTCACGCCCACGATGCCCGTGAGCGCCCCGCCGTAGGGGTCCAAGGCAGAGGGGGAGTTGTGGGTCTCCACCTTGAACACCAGGTGATCGGCCTCGGTGAAGGCCACCACGCCGGCGTTGTCCCCGAACACGCTCACGCAGTGGTCCCGCTCGCCGAGCCGCTCCCGTACCTTCGTGGTGGCGCCGCGAATGAAGGTATCAAAAAGGGAGCGGATGCGCTCCTCGGTGCCATCGGGCCGCTGAAGGGTGATGTCGGCGTTGAAGATCTTGTGCTTGCAGTGCTCAGACCAGGTCTGGGCCAGCGCCTCCAGCTCCACGTCGGTGGGCCACTCGGGCAGGCCCATCCGGGCGCGGGACTGGCGCACCGCCGCGTCCAGGTAGTGGGCGCGGATGGCGCGCATCTCCTGCCCCGACAGGGCCAGGGTGCGAGCGCGGGAGAGCGCCTCCAGGGCCTCGAGAGACTCGGGCAGGGCCACCGTCTCCACGGCGTCGGCCCCCTGCCCGCCCGTCACCCGGGGGACCACCGCCTCGAAGCCGCCGCGTGCCTCGAAGCGCTCCTGATCCAGCACGGAGACCCGGTGGATGAGCGCGTTGGCCAGCAGCTCCTGGGCGATGCGCTCGGCGTCGGCCTGGCCAAGCCCCGCACCGGCCAGGCGGACCTGGGTGGCGGTGTGCACCCGCGGCGCCGCGTCCTTGGAGCACCCCAACACCAGGGCCACGGCCTCCTGCGCGGTGCGGCCCTCGTTGTCGGTCACGCCGGGTCGAAAGCCCACCTCCACCACGAAGTCGAAGCGCCGCTGCTCCAGGATGGGCGCCGGCCGGTCCACGTACGCCACCTCCAGCACCGGGTCGGCAAACACCTCCCGACCGAGGCGCTCCAGGGTCTCCCGATCCAGCTCGGCGTCCAGCACGTAGACAGAGAGCACGTGGGCCGCCTCCAGCGGGATCTCGAGCAGATCCCGAACCTGGCGCAGAAGCCGGCTCCCCTGGGCGTCAGGAACGCCCGCTCGCTTGGTGACCTCGATACGATGCGCCATCCTCTCCTCGCTTGTCGTGGCCCGCGGGGGCGCGCCCGACCCAGACCGAGCGGGGGGGGCACGCCCACGGCCCTGCCGTGTCGCAGCGCGAGGGTAGGGCAAGGGGCCGTCAGGGGTCAAGGGGGCGCGGTCACGGGCGCGGCTGGCCCAGGGGCCGCAGCAGGGGAGAGACGAAGCGCCGCGGCGG
>AMFO01002546.1_pt1 | contig 18390 bp, 15 predicted proteins | sample 552608 | NCBI WGS metagenome assembly AMFO01 (sample SAMN01893955, study PRJNA167987) | microbial mat metagenome | biome: hydrothermal vent | place: USA: Loihi, Hawai'I | collected 2003-05-01
CGACGGATCAGGGGTTTCGGTGGGCGTGTGGGGACTTGAGGGGGTGGGGGGTCGGGTGAGCGATGCGACGGAGACGCAGGATGATGGGAAGTGCTGGAAAGAAAGGAGTTGGCCGGTTGGACACCGGGTAGGCGTCGCACATGGAAGGGCCTGGAAACACACGAGTTCGATTGGTGTTGGATGATTGCAACACGATGTCCCGGCGTGTGGTGGTGAGGGGGGCTTGGACGGATCCGGGAACCAGAGCCGGAGGTTTTCAAAGAGCCATGCAGGGACGGGAGTCCTCTGCCGCCGTGGCGGACAACCACGATGATACCACCGGGAACGGGCTCGCGGGCCGGCCCACGGGGCCGGGACCGTGAGGAGGCTGCCGTCAATCGAGCACGATGTCCTGACCCGCCGCGTCGTGGGGATCGGCACCGGCGCCGAGGTTGGTTGCGGCCCCGCTGCACCGCGCGCAGAGACGGTAGATCCTCACGCGGTCGTGTGTGGGATCGATGATGGCCTCGATGGCCTCTTGGAGGGCGTGGAAGCGCCGGTCCGGAATCTCCCCTTCGAACACACTCATTTGTACGCGGGGTAGAAAGTCGATCAGCCGTTTGGCCAGGCGTGCACGCCGGCGGTCGTTCGAGATGTCGTAAGCGACGACGACGTACACGGCCTTATTCCTCCGGTTCGAACGGCTGGTAGAGCGCGGGATCGGCCTCCTTGACGGCGCGCGCGAGAGCCCAACACTGACGGCGAATGATTTCCCGGACCTCCAAGGCCTGCCCCGCCTGGCTGTATACGGTGACGCCTCGCATCCGTGCAATCAACGCGCGAAGCAGGATCGGGCGTCCTGTTCGGCCGAGGTAAACGCCTTCCGACGCGGGCTCCCCGGACTCTTCGAGCCAGGGGTCGCCGGAAGGCTCCGCGCCGCCGGGCACCGGTGGCGGCCCGAAGTCGGCCGGGGTGAGCTGGCGGCGGTTGACGAGGGTGAGGACGACGGAATCGACCAGCAGGGGCCGGAATTCTTCCAGGATATCGAGAGCAAGGGAGGGCCTGCCGTGCTCGGGCTTGTGAAGGAAGCCGATGGTGGGCTCGAAGCCCACGCCGGCGGCCTCACCCTCGATCACGCTGCCGGCGACGGCGTAGCCGAACGAGAGGCAGGCGTTGATCGGGTCCTTGGGCGGCCTGCGATTGCGCCCTGGAAACGAGAACAGCGGGTTGCGGACGAGTCTGCCGAAGGTCTTGAAATAGGTCTGGGCTCCCGCGCCCTCAAGGCCGAGAAGCTCCTCCATGGCGTCGCAGGTGTCGGCGCGGGAGGCGAGAAGGCGGAGCCGCCCGGCGGCGTCGCGAATGGCCTCGGCACCGTGCCGTCTCCGGTAACGAAGCAGGACCCGGCGCTGGTTCCTGAGCTTGCCGGCGACGAAGCGGCGGGCGAGGGAGAGGGAGAATGCCTCGTCGCCGGCGAGCCGGGCCTGGGCGATGCGCAGGCGGGCATTGCGGGATCCCGGCGGGCCGAGACGGCCGAGAAGGCGCCCCCGGCGATCGAGGAAGGTCACTTCGATGCCCCGGCGCAACAACCGCCGCACCGCATCCGCGCTCAAGCCGGTCTTGCCGAAGACTGTGACCCGTTCGAGATCCTGGAAGCGAACTTCCTGGATCAGGCGACCCCCGCGTGCCACGCGCAGCCTCTCCCCCTCGCACGAGAGCTGCACGCCACCCTCGCTGAGGACGAGCCAGCTCATGGTGCGCCTTCCCCGCCGGAGCGGCTGGGCTCGGGGTTCCAGTCGAGTGAGGCCGTGCCGTCGCGAACGACGACGGTGAGCCGCCCCTCCGGAAGCAACAGGGTGCCCCCCGCGCGGCCGATCCTGTCGACAAGGGCGGCCTGGAGGCGCGCAAGATCGGCGTTGACCGCCCGGGCCCTGGCGAGGAGGGCGAGCCACCGGCGTGCGGTTTCCTCGACGGGCTCCTCGCCTTCGGCCGGGGTGGCCGGGGAGGCAGCTCCCGCGGGCCGGCCGGCCGCGTGGAGAACCGGGCTCGGGTAACTCTCGCCAAGGTCGGGAAATTCGCAGTTACACGACACCCGCGAGGTGATGTGTGGAACCCGCTTTCTGATCTTGGCGCACGACACCGGGTTGCCCCGCAGCGGCGACTTGAGGAGGCAGGCGGGGTCGTGGCCGACCGTTCTGGAAACGGCGTAGTTGGCGGCCGCCACGCCGCCGGGCAGATGACCGAGGACGTGCTGCAGAACCACGATCTCGTCGTGCTCCAGATGGCGCTCTTCGACCGCGCGGCGAACGATCTCGCTGAGCACCGGGCAGGAGGCCAAAAGGTGCGAGATCACCGGATGACGCGAGTAGTCGGCGTCCGTCCAGGCCGGGGGCGGTTGAACGGCAACCTCGGGGGCCGGCGGCGGTGGCTCCGGGGAGGCGGGCCGTGGTGGTGACGCTGCGTCCGGGAGCTCATCGGCCCACGGCGGCTGGTCGCCGTCGCCGGCCCCTGCAAGCCGGTCGGCGAGGGCGAAGAACTCCCGGTGGGTGATGCGGTGAGCCCGGCGCAGCAGGTCGAAGGGCCGTGCGGCGGGTTTCAGATCCGGGCCGAGCAGCCACGAGCGCCTGCCGGTGCGGCGATGGATGCCGAGGGGCAGCTTGATGAGGTTGCCATAACCCTTGCCCTTGCGGCGGGCCTGCTTGGGGAATACCTCGATGCTGATGCCGGCCGGCAGGTCGTCCTCGATTGCGGCGGCCACGGCCTTGACGACGGCATGCACGTGGCTCGCCCTCTCCGGGCGTTCGAGGAAGAACCAGAAATGCCGCCCCTTGTAGCCGGAATCCTCGACGAGAGGTTCCAGGCCGAGGCGGCGACAGGTGTCGAGACCGTGCTCGATCGCCGAGTGGAGCCTTTCACGTATTTCCTGGGCCTCGCCGGGGCCCCGCCGTGCCCACTCGATGGCCGAGCTTGTGAGGTCGAGATCGAGAGCGAAGAACACGCAGGTGCCGTCGAGCCGGATGGGATACACGCCCAGCGTCTCGTCTCCAAAGAGGTGCTGCCGGACGAGGCGGGGCGTGAGCGGGCCGTCGACGGGCGAATACCCGCCGACACCCTTGCGCGGCGAGAACCACTGGCGCGCATGAACATCCTCGCGGCCGGAGAAGAGGGCGAGAAAACGTGCGATGTCTCCATCCGGCGGATTGACGAGCGACGCGAGATCAGGGCCTGGCTCTTCGCCCGCCCGGTCGGCCGGCTCCTCGGCCGCTTCGTCCGCGCCTTCCCAGCCGGCCGCGCGCACCGACACGCCCAGCGCGCTCAGCTTCGCCTCGATGCGGCGGGCCTGCTCCCGCCACGCGAGCCTGCGGTACAGGGACTGCAGCGCGAGCAGATTCGCCGTGTCTTCGGGCCTGGCCTCGGCGATGGCCTCACGGTGCACCGCGGCGCGCTCGAGATCCCCGGCCTCGGCGGCCAGCTCGGCGAGCCGCTCCCGCGCGACGGGGTTTACTTTTTCCTCGCGCAACACCAGGTTGTAGGCCGTCTCGGCCCACTTCCATTCGCCCAGCTCTTCGGCGGCGGCGCCGAGGGCGAGGTGATGGGCGATGTCGTGACGCCCGGGCGCAGCCTTGATCAACGGGGCCAGGGCCTGCCGCGCCGCATCGAGGTCGTTGCGGGCGAGGGCGTCCTGGACGGCCTCGAGCACGGGAATCACGGCTCGAGCTCCGGGGGGGCGCCGTCCAGGCGCCAGAGACCGTCACCAGCCTCGTTGAGCTGCTCGAACTTCTCGATGTCCTCGGCGACCTGACGCCGCACACCTTCGACGTGCACTTCGTCCTGGTTCATGCCGGCGTGCGCGAAGGCGTTGCGCTTCTCGCACACGCTGTGCCACAGGGAGCCGAGCTCCTTCATGGGGTCCGGCAGGGACCGGTACTTGGCGTTCTTCGCCGGGCGAAGCGCGTTCAGGGCGTCGCTCGCCGGCTCCCTGGCGTCTCTGCGGAGCCACCCGGACGTCACGCCCCGGGCGAGGAGCACCCGGTTGATGATCAGCTCGCGCAGCGCACGCAGGGCGCCGCCTTCGGCACCCCGCTGGGCCCAGAGCTTGACGAGATCGAGCTCGCGGCGAACCTCGTCCGGGCTCAGCCTGAGGTGTGTCTTCGTTGCCTTTCCCGGGAGCTCCTCCGGCCATGCGAAGCGCCGGGCCGCGTCATGCAGCCGTTCGGCCACCGGAGCCGCCGGCGGGAGCACGGACCGCACGGCGCCGGCCACGTCTTTGGGCTGGGTCCGGCCGAGGGCCCGGCGCGCCTCGATGCCGAGCTCGATGGGGAGGCCTGCCGGCACGTAGTCGCCGATGGCCTGGGCTGCCTTGATGACACTGCCGAGGTGGCGCAGTGAGTCCCGGTCTTGCCGGCCCGGCGAGCCCGCGAAGATGACCCGGCGGCTTTCTCTGGCCCCGGCCTCCATCAATTGCGAGAGGGCCCCGGCATCTCCGCGCCGCTCGAAATCCCGGACGGCCGCCGCCCATTCCGCAAGCTCCATGACCGCGGAGAGGTCGATGTAGGGCGTCGGCGATATGTCCTGGACGTAGGCCCCGTAGCCCATGACGCCGGTCCGGACGAAACCGATCCGTTCGAGGAACAGCGCAAGCCAGGGCTGGGAGATGGGAATGGCCCGCCATGCGTGGGTCAGGTCCATGTGGAGCACCGGCGGTTGTCCGTCCTGCCGGTGCTGCTCAGCCCATTCCTCCAGCTCCGGCAAGACGGACCACAACTTGTCGATGCTCCGCGGTATTTCCACGAAGAACGGAGGATCCAGCACTGCCACATCGAGGCCCATCGCATCCGCTTCCTCCCGGATGGCGTCTTCCTTCCCCTCCCAGGCTTCCCGCGTGGCGGCAAAGCGCACCGATGCCGGGGAAGAATCCCTGTGGACGAGATGCTTCCACAACGCCAGTCCGGCGATGACCGTCTCCTGTTCGAATCCATCCTCCTTGAACCGGTACACCGTACGGTCATACCCAAGGGGAGGCTTGCTCGGGTTTCCTGTTCCAAGGTTGATCAGCAAGATATCCGACATTCCATGACCTCCAATTCAGGGGCGTCCCACCGTCCCACTCAAGGTGAACGAGGATGGGGCCTCCCTCAAACACGGAACGAGACCCGCGACCCAGAACAAGGGGCCAGTAGGAGCGCGGACTTCAGTCCGCATCCCGATCTTTCCTGCGCGTCACGACCTGACCCGATCGGGGCCGGAGTCTGCGCTCCTCGGCGTTTCCTCCCGGTGACGCGGGCGCCCGACGACCCGAACCACTTGACAGATATGCCCGTTTCATGCATTATGTTATGCATGAGAACGACGCTCAACATCGATGACGCGCTGCTCGAAAAGGCGCGGCGCCTCACCGGCATCAAGGAGAAAACAGCGCTCGTCCGGCGCGGGCTCGAGGCCCTCATCGCTCTGGAAAGCGCCAGAAGGCTCGCCCGGCTCGGCGGAACGGAACCGGATCTCGAGGTTCCACCCAGGCGGCGCGCGGCGGTGACGTGAGCCTTCTCGTCGACACCTCGGTTTGGGTGGACCACCTGCGCCGGGGCAACGAGACGTTGGCACGCCTGCTCGACGAGGGCATGGTCGTCTGCCACGAGCACATCATCGGCGAGCTCGCCTGCGGCGGTATCCGGAGCCGGCAGGAGATCCTCGATCTGCTCCGGGAGCTGCCGCGGGCCCCTGTCGCCACGTTCGAGGAGGCCCTGGTTGTCCTCGAGGCCCACAGCCTCCATGGCATCGGGTTGGGTTGGGTCGATGTCCACCTCCTCGCCTCCGCCCGGCTCGCCGCCCTGCCCCTGTGGACGCTGGACCGCAAGCTGGCCGAGGCTGCGCGGATGCTCGAGTGCGGGTGGAACGAGTCGGGCTGAAGGGCAGCAGGGTGCCCCTGGTTGGTAGCGATGCGGGCCAAAGCCCGCCCTCCGTTGGGATGCAGCTCGTGGAACGCGGGCTTCAGCCCGCACGATCCCCTCTCCCCACGGAAAAACGAGGCGATCCAGAGGGAGCCACGTTGGTCACGCCAAGCGCTCCATCTCGTTGTCGAGGACCCCGTGAACCTTCTGCCAGATCCCGAGCCCCCCCGGCCCGAGGGTTCTCCTCATCGAGCCGGGCAGCTTCTGCAGGAGCTTTTCGGGAAGGCCGCACGGCAGATGGAACGCCCAGCCTTGGAAGCCCACATCACCGGTCCGGTGGATCTTGAAACGCAGCTGGTTGGCGAGGCGCGACGTGTTCCCCCATTCCGTCAGCGTGTGGTGGGTGACCGGGTAGGCGAGAAGCAAACGATCCAGGCCGGCATCAAGCGGCGTCCGGAATGCGATCTTCACCCGGGCGAGCTCCTTCATGGCCTCGCCCCAAGAACGGAAGGTTCTCTTCGTCCTCCAAAGGAGCAACCCCTTCTGATCCGTGCCGATGGCATGGGGCCACTCGAGCCCCACACACTCCGCCATGGGGCGGGCGTGGGCTTGAGCCAAATCCTGGATGGCGCTCTCGGGCACGAGAGGCGCCCTCTCGTGAAGGATCTCAAGCGATCCCCAGCCGTTTCGGCTTCGCGAGCCGACGGTTCCGAAAAGCTGGGCAAGTTTCAATGCCGCCGAGAGTGCGGCATCGACATCGACGGATGTGAGCTCGTCCACGGCGAGCTTCTCGGGGTAGCGGAGGAGCAGATCACCCGAGGACCCGGTATCGAGAGCGGGGGGTGCCTTCAGTTTGGTTCGTCCCTTGTACTCGAGGGGACCGTAGCCGAGGTAGAGGTCGGCACCTACGTTCATACCGCCGGCCCCTTTGCCCGCTTCCGGGTGGAAGACTTTCCCGATGGGCTGCCAGTCGTGCATCGGTCTCGGCCGGGTATGTCTCAAGCGGAGAGAGACCGGGCTCCTGGTGTGCCACGCCCTTCCATTGTGTTTCAGCGCGGCGTGACCGAAGACGACGCCCTCGATTTCCCGGAGCGTCTTCCAGTCGGAACCGAATTCCGCAGCGGCCCAAACCCGCCACCACTGGCGAAGCATCGCCTTGATCGGTGGCGTACGCCATTCCGAGGACTGGTCCGCGCCCCCAAGAAACGCCGGAGTCACGAGCTCCAACCTGACGGTTCGCGTCCTCATGTCGCCTCCCCGAGGATCTCCTGGATCTTTCTCTTCCGTTCCCACTTCTTCCGCTCCTTCTTCTTCACCTTCCACTCGCCGTTCTCCTGCATCCACTCTTTCAGGTCTCGGGCCAGTGCCACCTTGTCGTCGCCACCGAGCTCGTCGAGTCCGCGGAAGACCTCGATGAACCCGTCGTGATCCGCCGACCGCAGTTTCTCGAGCTCCCTCTTCAGCGGGGACATGGCGGCGAGTCTGGCCTCCTCCCGTTCCCGCGCGCGCCGTGTCTCCTCTTCCTGCCGCCGGCGCTCTTCTTCCTGACGCCTGGCCTTCGCCTCCCTCGCGGCTCGCTCCTCGGCCTCCCGGTCCACGGTCATTCCCCCGTACCCCAGGCTCGTCTTCGCGCCGAAGCCGATCCAGTCGAAGGCGTGCTCGAAAGCGGCGCGGAGGAGGGTCTTCCAGCGCTGCTCTCCGCTCTCCTCATCGGTGAACCAATCCGGGAGATCCACCACCGGCAGGAAGTTCACGGTGAAGGGGAAACGCCAGCCGGCGGGGATGGTCAGATAGAAGATGGGTTTCGGTTTTCCCGCGTCGTGGGGCGGCTCCTTGCCCTGGTAGTAGTGTCCGTAGTGGGGGTTCATGATGTCCACGCGGAGGTTGGCGGCGTCGCCCTTCCCGGGCACGGGGATGACATCCCAGAAGGCGAGGGAGCCGCGGGTGTGGATGGAATTCCGCGCTGCCGGGTCCTGAGGAAGCTTCTCGAGGAACGCGTCATTGTTCCCGCCGGACGGCTTCCCGGAATCGACCCGCGCGCGAAATGCCGTCAGGATACCTCCCGGATCCACACAAGCCTTCTCCCGGTAGGCGGCCATCCAGCGTTGCCGTTCTTCTTTGATCGGCTCGGGCTCGTCCCTCTTCCCCTTGCCAAAGAAGCCACTGGAAGCATCGAAGCCGAAGAGCCACCACACGGCGGCCAGGTTCCAGCCCCGGCTGTCCACCTCGAAGAGCGCCAGCTCCTCGGCGGCGCGGCGCAGCACGCCCTTGACCGAGCTCCCCGGCAGGTACGGGACGCCGTAGGGGTCGAGGAAGGCGAAGCCGTTCTCCAAGGGGTGCTCCATCCCCATGCCGGTCACGAAGGGCGCGGTGGCAACGCCGGTCAATTGGAACCCATCGGAACCGAGCTTTTCCGCCCGGTCGTTGAGCGATCCGACGAGGTTGCGGCACGGTGACATGTCGAGAACCTTCGCCAGCGCGTGGTCTTTCTTCTGGTTCTCGATACCCCACTTGTCGTTCCACACGGGAAAGTAGAGCCGAAAGCGGTGGCCTGGAGGCGCCTTGGAGAACTCCGTTCCAACGTACTTGGGTACGGCTGCGCGCATGGCTCACCCCTTCAGGGTCGGCGCGAACTGGCGGATCCAACGCAGGATCTCCATGGCCTCGTCGGTGGCGTGGAGGTACTGCGCCGACGATGCCTCGTGGAGGCCTTCCATCACTCCGGCATAGCCATCCCCCAGGAAATTCATCCTCTTCAGCAGCCACTTCCAGATGGCGGCGTTCAGTCTCATTGCCTCCTTGCTCTTCTGCTGGAAGAAAGCCAGCGTCGCCATCAATCCGTTGCTCATGATGAGCGCGGGGGCGGACTTGGCGAGGTTGATGTAGCTGTCGAACTTGCCGCCCAGCTCCGCCTTCGCCTCGGCGACCTGCTGCCACGCGAACGCGGCGCGCTCCTGGTCGAGTGTCTGCAAGATCGTCTTTTCGGCCATCATGCACCTCCCGCAAAGCGCAGCACCACCTGGCCGCGGCCGGTGGTGGCGTCGCCGCCCACCTGGACGAGCTTGCCGGCGAGCGCCCCGCGGACGGCATCGAGCACGCCGGCGGCGGTGTTGTTCTCAGGCTCCTCTTGGCCCTTCTTCACCCGCCGCTTCGACGCCATGGCCAGGGAGACGAGGAGCGACTCGGGCGGCAGGTTCTCGGTGTAGAACAGGCCACCGTCGTCGGCCGTACCGGTCTCGTCGCTGATCCGGACGTGGGGCTCGACCAGGGTGGCGTGCCGGACGAAGTGGTTGAAGCGTTCGTCCGAGAGCAGCACCAGATCCTTGGCCACCTTGCCGCGGAAGAAGGAGGAACCCTCGTCCGCCGGCAAGGCGTTGGCGGCGATCCACGCGGCGATGGCGGTCAGATCCGCCGAACGCCGGGGCTTGAATTCGTACGCTTCGAGGATCAGCTGGTCCGCCGTGGCCGCCGACGTGCCATCGACCACGGCGCATTCCTCGCCGTCAATCCCGGGGATCTTCCAGCTCCCGGCCTCGTCCACGCCCGCCAGCACCAGCAGCCGCTGCAATCTCGCCAGGGCGGTGGGGCAGGTGGCGTAAACGAAGGCGCTCCTCAGTGAGCGCACCGGGAAGAGCACCAGCTGGGCGTCGCCGAACGAGATGGCGCCGGCATGATCGGAGGCATCGGTCGACGGACCGAAGATGGCGTCGGCTTCCCTGGTATCCTTCGCCCTCTCGAAGACATCCCGGAACGCTCCCTTGAGCCCGGAGCCCGCCATGGTGGGGTGGCCGGTGTGGACCTCGCGCTGGATGGGGTTGTCCACGGCGCCGAGCGCCGTGCCAGCGCCCACTGTGCACCGGGCTCACGCAGTAGATGAACAGTGCGGATTGTTTTTCGAACATCGGATTACCTCCTCGCAGTTGGCTGCGTACCCGCCGTTGAATGCCCGCCGGAGGGCTGGGCCTCGCCTCCCGGCCAGCGGCCCAGGATGACGTTGTTGAAGCCCTCGGCGCGCCGCTGTTTCCAGGCCGTGTCCCATCGATCGCCGAGCTGGTGTTCGACAAGCTCCCAGAGCTGCTCGGCGTAGACCGTCGGGTCTCCCGAAACGCGATCGAAGAAGTAGACGGCGCCGGCGGGCACGGCCCGCTGGGCCGGCTTGGGACGGTGGGCGGCGACGTTCCAGCCGGAAACGACGGTGAACCGGGGAACCGCCGCCGCCGAAAGCTGCGCGCGAAGATCGTCGATCTTGAGGAGAAGCGTCTTGGGATCGATTCCCGGCGGTAGCCATCCGCCCGGGAACAGGCCCGGGGTTTCGAGGTACAGGACGAACTGTTCGCCGCGCGTAGGGACCGGCCCTTCCCACCCAACGGTGCCTTCCCACGGCGAGATCTCGGCGCCCCGGCCGTCGCCGCCCAGGCGGAGAACGCCGTCCGCGGGCACCTGATTCTCCGTGACGCCCTCGATGCCCACCAGGAACGCAGCACCGTCAGCCATGGCCACCGTCTCGGAGGTGTAGAGCTTGCCCTCGGCGCTCGTGCGGGAGCCGCGGTCCATGGCGATGCCCAGGCGCGGGTCGGGCTTCCACAGCTTCGAGCAGTGAACGAGCTGCTCCGGGCCGGGCCCACCGCCGGCCAGCCACCGCGCGAGCCCCTCGGCCGTGAGCCAGTAGCCGGTCAACGGCTTCGCAGGCGAGGCGCGCCGGAAGGCCAAGCCGAGGAGGTCGGTCCTCGCCGAGCTCTCCACGGCCTCCGGCAGCGGCACGGGCTCGAGACGGGTGACCTCGAGCTCATCGGGCGCAAGCTCCCCGTTCGTGTTGGGTGGCCGATCGCCCCCCCGTTTTCGGCGTGTGACCACGACATCCGCGGGCAGCGGGAACACCGGTGCAGCCGGCGTGGTTCCTTCGCCGGGGCGCAGCAAGGCCACAGCGGAAATGCGGAAGCTGCCGGGCTCGGAAGGCGTTCCCAGGGCGTCGACCAGCGCCGGCGGAGCCGTGGCGTTTTCCTCCGTGAACCGGCCCAGGTCCACCCCGGCGTCGACCAGCATGCGGGAGCGGATCGCCCCGGCGAAGAGGCTGGGCCACGGTGGCATCAGCGCCTCCGAGTGATCGCCGCCGCCCCCGAACAGCCGGTTGCCGCGGAGGTAGAGGACATCGAGCGGACGGATCAACCGCCAGACCGTCATGACGCACCTCCTTCCCCGGCGTCCTTGCTCTCCGCCGGCCGGCCGGTGTTCTCGCGGGAAATCTTTCTCCCCTCCCGGGCCAGGAACTCGGCCACCGTCAGCATCCCCTCCAGGTAGCCCGTGTACGTGAACCGACCTTCCGTCTTCCGGCGTTCCGCCTCCGCGACGGCCGCCGCCATCAGCGCCTCGGCGAGCCGTTCGGCGTGATCCGTGGGAGGGTCCGCCCCGCGGCCCACGCCCTGACGCCGGAGCTGCCAGGCCACGTTCCGACGGAGCATCTCGGTGTAGGCCTCCCCGTTCAGCACACCCCCCGGCGACGGCGGAATGTCCGGGAGCCAGGCCAGGATGTTGTAGGCGGCGCGCCGCGAGACATTTTCGGTGGCCAGCGTGTCCCTGAGAGCGAACAGCGCCCCAAGGGGAGTCGTTTTCGCGGTCTTCACCTTCCACTCCTCCGGCGTGGCGCCCGGGCCGCCAAACCCGAAACCGGCGGTGAACCGGGTCGTCCCGCCGGAGCGCTTCATCAGGGAGATCGAGAAGGCGTTGCGGCCGCCCTCGTTCTTGGCCCGGCGCTCGGCGGCCCGGGCCTCTCGGATCACCGCCTGGAGGGGCGTCTGGTGGTGGGCCACCACGACGCCGGCCGAGGCGGTTGCCTTGTGGCCCATCATCCGGAGCAGGCGGCCGTTCTTGCCGCCGAGCAGCACGTAACCGCCGCCGATACGCCCGGGGCTCTCGTTTGCCTCTCCGAGCAGCGCCGCTATGGTGTCCTCGTCGCCGGCGGGGACCAGGCCGGCGTAGGCGCAGCGAAGAACGAGCAGGCAGGGCAGCACGTCGTCCACGGGGAGCATGGCCAGCACGTCGTCGCCGCCGGCGTAGATCACCTTTCCGGCGAAGACCTCCTCCACCACCCACGGGACCACGTGGAGGGAAAACCCGTTCAGCGCCGAGGAGATGGCCGCGTGCCGGGCCGGCGAGGCCGGGCGCTTCATCTTGAGATAGTCCGCGAGCCGGCCGTCCACCCGCCCCCGGGACGTGAGGGCGGCGGTGACGCTCGGATGCCATGTGGCCTCGAAGGGGAGCGTCAGATCGGGCTCCGTTCCCGAGATCCAGGCGCCCATCCGGTCGCCATCGAAGAGAAGCACCGCGTAGTAGGCCTCCGGCTGGTGGCCGAGGCAGCTCTCGATTTTGCCGTTCAGGACCCTTCCGGCGTTCGTATCCTCCGACTCCCGCACCTCGTCGAGCGCGACGGGGATCTGCGCCGCCAGCGGCCAGATGTCCGGCACGTCACGAAGGGCCCGGTACACCTTGCGGGGAAGCGCGGCGCGCTGGCCCGCCGCATGCGGGCGGACCGCCTCCCGCAACGCCCCCAGGTCGCGCAGCTCTCCTGCCTTCATCCGCCCGGCGAGCTCGAGGAGGTCCCGGGCCAGCGCCATGGTGTGGGTGGAGACCACGTACCGGCCAAGTGACTCCGATCCCGCATGAGAAACCTTTCCGGCCGCCAAGAGCTCCGGCCACAGGCGCTTGAGGGCGCACCGGGCGCACAGGTGCTCGCCCTTGCGGGCCCACGATGGTTTTCCCTTCGCGAGGCGGGTCCAAAGTGTGCCGTCTCTGCTGCCGGGGGGCAGCATCCCTGCCTGACCGTCTCCGGGGCCGCGGAGCCATTCCCGCTCGCCGCAGAGCGTGCACCTGTACCCTTCCTCCGACGACTGCGAGAAGGACCTGGCCGTTTTGGCCGCCGCCATCACCCGGTCCAGCAGGTCGTAGAGGGCCGGGTAGAGGACGCCGGGGTTGGGCACGTAGACGATACCGTCGCCCTCGATGGCATTCTGAAGAAGCCGCCACTGCTCCGACCCGAGGAAGCCCGGGCCCCGGTTACCGTCCGGATAGAACCGCGCCAGCACGCTCCGGAGCGCTTCCACGTTCTGTATGGTCGTCTTCACACCCTTTCTGGCGGGTTCCTCGCTCCACTCGACCAGGGGCGCGAAGGGGACCGCCGCCCAGTACACCTCGGGAAAATCCTCGAGCTGACGGTGGATCTGCTGCCAGAGATCGCAGTCCTCGTCCCGAGCAGAGCCCGCTTTTTCCAGGATCTGTTTCGCAGCCTCGGAGGCTTTGTCGACCATCCACGCCCGGACCGCCTCCTCGATCTCATTCGCCACATCGGCGGCCTCGCTCGCCGGGACGAGGGCCACGAAGCGGTTGGGCAGCGCCGCCGTGAACAGCGGGTTGGCGTCGGAAGCCGAACGCTTCCACGCAGGGGCACCCTCACCCTTCGGAAGCGCCACGCCCTGCTCCTCGAGCCACACGTCGACCCGGGGCACGCCCCAGAGGTTGGGGAAGATCACGGCATCGGGACCGAGCTCCTCGCAGATGACCTTCATGGCCTCCCACGACATGGCGGCGAGCAGATGGGAGCCCGCCCACAGGTCGGATGTGGAACGGGCCTGGGCGATGAACGACTGCACCGGCCCCAGGGAAACGGCCAGTAGGGCGGGGTTGCCCTCGGGATCACCGGCCATGGCCCCGGCGAAGGCCGAGGTCAGGGACAGGTGCTCCCAGATGGAGTGATCCGGGATGCGGGTGTCCGCCGGGAGCATGCGCCACAGCGCTCCCAGGTCGAGGCCGGGCGGGTCGGACTCGGGACCCAGTCGCCACAGCCGGAGGAATGCTGTCCTGGGGTCGATCTCTTCTCCGCGCTCCACCAACGGCAGGAGCCCGGCGAAGCTGGCCTTCTCGATGTTTCGCACGCTGTCTCCATACATGTCGGGAAGGCGAAACTCTCGCCCGTCCAGCGGGTGTTTCAGCACCGCCCCCTCCCTGCCCCAGAAGCGGACGTTGAATGCCCGGCGCAGCTCGGGATCGCCCGGCTTGGGCAGGGTTGGCCGATCGGCCGCCGAGGCCCAGTGGTCGGCGAGGCGGGCGATGCGGACCAGCCTCTCCTCGAGTCCTTTCGAGAAGAAGAGCTCCCGCAGCCTGGCCACCGAGCTTCCCTCTTCATGCCCGCCTCTGGCCCGCAGCAGGATCAGTGCCTTTTCCGCCGGATCGTGCAGCCAAGCCGCCAGCTTGGCGTCCCAGACGCCGGACTGCTCATGGTGCATGGGTTTTTCCTCTCTGCCGGGAAAGCCCGGCCGGTTGGACGAGACTCCGGACATGATGTGCCCGGGTTTGTAAGGCAGGATGCACATGTCCACACATGCTGACCACAATCATACCACCGGAGCGCCGGCTCGAAAGACGCGACGGGCGGTCGTTGTCGCCGGGGGAGTGTACACTGCTTGCCGAGCGCCTCTTTTGAGCCTCCGTATCATTGCGATGCCTGGAGGGCGGAAGGTGGTTGCAGGACCGGCCGATGGATATTTTCACGAGATTGTGGTATGAATAAATACAGTACTAGAAGGAGGTGGGGTGTAATGTCGAAACAGTTCTTCTCATGCCTCCTCGTGGCGGGGCTCGCGTTTGTTGCCGGGACGGTCTACGCGCAGACGCCCATGGAGGCCCCGGCCGAGGCCCTTCCGGCGCTCGGGTCGAGCGAGGGTGTCGCCGTCGGGCCGTTCATCTTCACTCCTAACGTCAACTTGCAATGGGAGAACAGAGACAACATCTTCTTTACGCCGGACAACGAGGTTTCCGACGACGTCTACGTCGCGCGCGCCCGCCTGATGTTCGAGCTGCCGGTCTACGACTCCTACATTCGCCTCAGCTACACGCCCCAGTACCGGGATTACGGCACGTACAACCTGCGCGAGAACTGGTCCCACTTCGTGAACCTGGACGGCGCCTTCGACTTCTCCAGCGGGCTCAAGCTCAAGGTGGGATACCGCTACGTGTCGGGGAACCTGGAGACGCGGGAGGTCGACCCCGGCGGCGAGCTGGCGTTCGGCGACCGCCAGTTCACCAAGCACGAGGCCAAGGTGGAGGCCGATTACTGGGTCTCTCCCACCAACGGCATCGCCATCGAGGGGTCGTTCGACAAGCTGAACTACCCGGATCGGACCCTGTTCTACGACTACAGCCGGGGCCGGGCCGGCATCGGCTGGATCCACCAGGTGAGCCCGACGCTGACCTTCGGGCTCAAGTACCGGCACGAGAACTTCAACGCCGAGGACACGGCGGACTACCGCGACTCCAGCTCGGACGAGGTCACCCTGTCCCTCGACGGGAAGGTCTCCCCGGTCCTCTCGAGCACCCTGGAGCTCGGGTACCGCTCGACGAACTTCGACAATGCGCCGGGCAAGCCGAATTTTTCCGATTACTCGGGCCTTGTGGCGCGGGGCTCCCTCAGCCTGGCACTGGCCCACGGTGGTTTGCTGACGCTCCACGTGACGCGGATGGACTATCCGTCGAACTTCGACCGCAACGCCTTCTACACGGCCACCGAGGGCGGGCTGACCTACCGCCTCGAGCGGGACCGGCTCTTCGGCTACCTGCGGGCCGACTACCAGAACAACGACTACGAGGTTCCGGACACCGTCACCGGCAGGAGCCGTTCCGACGACCTGACGACGTACGGTGTCGGCGTGGGCTACCGCCTGACCGACCTGCTGGCGCTCAGGGGAAGCTACACCCACCAGAAACGAGATTCCCTGCATCGCTACTCGTACGACGCCAACATGTTCCTCCTGGGACTGATGGTGGGATTCTGAGACCCGGAATGATCGATTCCGCCGGCTGAGGTGGGCCGGGCAGCGGTGCGCGTGGTGCTGCGGACGGACGGCGCTGGACCGCCGGCGCGTGACGGGAGGCCGGCCGGGCCCCGGCCGTCCGGGGGCCGGAGGGCGGACGCTCCGCCGGCCCCGGTTTGTGGTAGCCTCCACGCCATGACGAGGCGTGTGGCTTGGCTTGTCGCGGCGCTCCTCGTGCTCCCGGCGCTCGTTCCCCTGCAGGCAGTCGCATCGGACACCGCCCCGGCGTACACGGTGGGTCCCGGCGACGTCCTCAAGGTGGAATCGTTCCAGCACGACGAGATCTCGGGTGAGTTTCCGGTCGACGAGAAGGGACAGATCTCCTTCCCGCTTCTCGACAGGGTGCCGGTCGCCGGCCTGACGGTGGGCCAGATCGCCGACCGGCTGAAGAACGCCCTGGAGAAGGATTTCTACGTCAGCGTCCAGATCCAGGTGAGCGTGGCCAAGTACGGCTCGCGGCCGGTGACGGTCATCGGCGAGGTGGGATCGCCCGGGACGTATTTCCTCAAGGGCAGGACCACGCTGCCGCAGATCATCGCCGAGGCCGGCGGCCTGAAGGCCACCGCGGGTCACAAGATCGAGATCAGGCGGCCGGCGCGGACGCCCGGTGGTGAGGAGAAGACGATCGTCGTCGAGGCCAGGGACCTCGCGCAGATGGGGAGCGATCCCGTGGTGCAGGCGGGTGACGTGATCTCGGTGGCCGCCCGGCAGCTCTACTTCATCACCGGCGAGGTCATGCGCCCGGGCCGCTACGAGCTCCAGGACAAGGAGACCCTGATGCAGGCGATCTCGCAGGCGGGCGGCCTGGGGAAGTTCGCTTCGCAGAACGTCGAGATCCACCGCGAGGCAGCCGGCAAGAAGACCATCACCACGGTGAACCTCAAGCGGATCCGCCAGGGCAAGGTCAAGGATCCGAGGATTGCCCCCAACGACGTGATCATCGTCAGGCGGCGCTTCTTCTGAGCCGAGATGCCCGGGCCGGATCGCCCGCCGGCCGGGTCACCTCCCGCTCAGGAAGGATCCCAGGCGGCGGCGGCCGTCCGCGGCCAACCGTTGGAAGCGAACGCCGAAGCCGTCGATCCTCTCGCGCTCGCCGTCGGTGTACCGCACCACGGTACCGGTCCCGGCCACCGGGGCGGGGCTCCCGGGAAGGATGAGCTCGAACTGGATCTCGGAGCCCAGGGGGTAGCGGCGGGGATCGCCACGGACCAGCATGCCGCTGGCGGAGAGGTCCTGGGTCTGGGCGAGGGTCCGGTTACGGGAGCCGCCCATCTCGACCTCGACCTGGACGAGCGCCCGCACGGAACGCCGGGGAGCGACGGCGAGGAGATCGGCAAGGGCGTCGAGCCACTCGGCCGGGGGCGCGGTGACGGGCAGGAAGCGGTTGAGGCCCCGCCCGAGAAGGGGGGTGGCGGCCTTCCCGCCGGCCTCGTCCCCGGTGATGAGGAGGCCGGCCTTGCGGCTGGCGGACCGGGTCGAGCGGAGGTCCCGTACCAGCGCGGCGGGGTCGACTCCCGAAGTGGGCAGGTGGGCGATGACCAGATCGTAGGGCGCCTGCTGGACGCGTTGCACGGCGGCGGCGGCCACGAGGGAGCTGTCCACGGCGATGTTGCAGCGTTCGAGGATTCGGGCGATGCTCGGGTGCAGGGCCCGCTGCTCCCCGATGACGAAGACCCGGCGCCGGTAGGTTTCCATGAACGACATTATAGGCCCGCGCCCGCCCCGGGAGGGGCGGGCGCGCTCTGGTATCTTCGACACCGAGGGGGAGGCCGGCGAATGACCGAGCACGTGGAGCTGAGAAGCCGCTACGGCATGCGCACCGAGGAGTTCTCGGCCCTGATGGCGTACCGGGTGCGGGAGATCCTCCTCGTGGCGTCGCGCTACGACGCCTTCGTGCTCGAGGAGGACGGCCAGCTCACGGAGCTGATCTTCCAGGAGTACAGGAACCTCGACCTCAACCTCAGGTACGTGCCCCGGTTCACCCGCGTGCGCGACGCGGCGGAGGCGTTCGATCTCCTGGAGAAGAAGAGCTTCGACCTCGTCGTGGCCACGCCGCGCCTGCCGGGGGCCGACCTCGCCGTCTTCGCCGAGCGGCTCAAGCGCGAGCACCCGGATCTCTCCCTCGGCGTGCTCGCCGCCCATGCCTGGGACCTGCCCCACCTGGACCGGCTGACCACCAGCGGCGTGGTGGACTGGCTCTTCCTGTGGCAGGGGGACGTGAAGGCCCTGCTGGCCATGATCAAGCAGGTCGAGGACCGCCGCAACGCGGATCACGACGTGCTCGAAAGCGGCGTGCAGGTGATCATCCTCGTCGAGGACGAGGCCCGTTACTACTCGGCCTACCTGCCCCACATCTACACCGAGGTGACCAGCCAGACGAGCCGCCTCATGGCCGAGGGGCTCAACCTCTCCCACCGCCTGCTGCGCATCAGGGCCCGCCCGAAGATCCTCCTGGCCAGAACCTTCGAGGAGGCGTGGGAGCTCTTCGAGCACTACTCGCCCAACATCCTCGGGGTCATCTCGGACGTGAGCTTCCCGCGGGCGGGCAGGCAGGACCGCGCGGCGGGCCTGGAGCTGGCGCGCAGGATCAAGCGCAGGAACCCCGACGTGCCCATTCTCCTGCAGTCCTCGGACCTGGCCTTCGCCGCCCGGGCGGAGGAGGTCGG
>AMFO01002374.1_pt1 | contig 18125 bp, 18 predicted proteins | sample 552608 | NCBI WGS metagenome assembly AMFO01 (sample SAMN01893955, study PRJNA167987) | microbial mat metagenome | biome: hydrothermal vent | place: USA: Loihi, Hawai'I | collected 2003-05-01
CATGGCCTCGCCCATGGCCTGCTCGTACTGCTCGTTGGTGCAGGCGTAGGGGATGAACACCTTGGTCAGGGGCAGTGCCAGCGCCCTGGCCTGGGCCTCCAGCAGCCGCTCGCGCACGGCGTGCATCGCCACCCGCCCCGCGTCGCGATTGACGGTGGTGAGAAGCCCCACGACATGCACCTCGCCCCGCAGGCGAAGGGTATGCAGGGCCCAGGCGCTGTCCTTGCCGCTGCTCCAGGCCATCAGGACCTTGGGTCGAGCCACGACGCTCGGCTCCTACGCGCGGGGTGATTGGCGGCCACCTGCTCTCCTACTTCTGCCGCCACACCTTGGCCCAGAAGGCGTACTCGCCGTTGGCCAGGTTGGGCTGAAAGCCGCCGATGTCGGGCCAGTAGGCCCACGGGCGCACGAACGTGACGGGCATGAACCGTACCGCCGCGTCTAGAACCTTGCGCGTGATCTCCTGGAACATCTCCGCCCGCCGGTCCGGGTCCATCTCCACCGACTGGCGCTCTATCAGCTCGTCCAGCTCCTCCATGCTGTAGCCGTGGGTGTTGGCGGAGCCGTTGCTGTGGAGCACCGAGAGCAGGTAGGTGTTGGGCGTGGTCATCGGCGGGTGGACGCCCAGGAACATAGCGTAGTCGCCGCCGAACCACACCCGCTCCTGAAAGTCTGCGAGATCCACCACCTTGATCTTCGGGTCGAAGCCTACCGCGCGCAACTGGTTAGCCAGGTTCTGCGCGTACTGGACGTACAGCTCCCCGAAGTTCCCCACGGTCAGCGTAAAGGCTATGGGCTGTCCTCCGGATACCTGCCGCACGAGCTGCTGCGCCTTGGAGGGCTGGTTGAAATAGGGCTCTAGCTCCTCTCGCGACAGGAGCCAGTCGGCGCGGGCCACGGGCGCCCCCAGGCTGACAAACCCCTGCCCCTGCCAGACGTTGTCAATCGCAGTCCAGGGGTCCAGGGCCAGGAACACCGCCTTGCGGACGCGGGGGTCGTCGAAGGGTGGGGCCTTGGTGTTCATCGAAAGCTCCACACCCGTTCCGGCGTCGGGGTAGGAGAAGACCTGGAGGTCCGGGTGGGCCTGCTTCAGTGCCGCTAGCTCGCCGATGGGGATGTTCGCTACCCCGACCCGCCGCACCTTGAAGGCTGTCAGCCGGGTCTGGGGGTCCTGGATCGTCTCGAAGACCAGCTTGTCCAGGTAGGGCAGCCCCTTGATGAAGTAGTCGGGGTTGGGCTTGAGCACGGTCTTGCGTGGGTCGGTGCTCTCCACCATCCACGGCCCGGTGCCAATCACCGGCGCCTGGGCCAGGCCGCCGAACTTGCTCACCACCTCCGGCGCGACGATCTTGGAGCGGGCGTCGGCGAGGTTGATGAGGAAGTCGGCGTCGGGCGCCGTCAGGGTGATCTTCAGGTCGTAGCGCCCCAGGACCTGGATGTCCTTGACAGCCCGAAGCAGCCCCGCGTTGGGATAGCCGGAAGTCCTCTGGCGCTGCAGGCTGAAGGCCACGTCCTGAGCGGTTAGCTCTCTGCCATTGACGGGCTCGATGTTCTGCCATCGGACGCCACGACGCAGGTGGAAGATGTAGGTGTCTGGCGCGGGCTGCTCCCACGACTCGCACAGGTCGCACTCCACCTCCAGGCTGGGGAGTTGCACCTCCGGCGGCGACCTAAAGCGCAGCAGGCGGCTGTAGGCCAGGCCGGGCCCCAGGCTGTGCAGCGCCGCCGAGAACTCCTGTTGGACGTCCAGGCCCGGAACCGCCTGGGGCCGCGCCACCGTCAGGCTTCCGCCCCGGGGCACGGGCGTTGGAGTCAGGGTTGGGGTGGGCGTTGGGGTCGGCGTGGGAGTGGGGGTGGCGACGGGCCGCGTCGCCGTCGGCGTGGGCGTTACGGGAGTGAGTGTGCTGGTGGCCGGTGGGGGCGTGGGGGTTGGGCTGCCTGTGGGGGTGGGGGTTGAGGTGGGCGTGGGGGGAGGCCCCTGACACGCCAGCAGCGCCAGCCCCGAGAGGATGAGGAGTACAAAGAGTGCCTGAGTCTTCCAGCTCATGTGGTGCCTCAAGAGTCCTCCTTGCGAGTATTCCCTTCGCCTGTGTGCAGACCCGTCTCTCGGAACTCCTGGTGCGCGCCCCTGAAGGCGCCGCGCAGGGCCCAGAGGCGGGGCACCGAGCCCAGGCCCTCCCTGGGAAGGACGAAGAGGGCAATGATGGTGGAGGGCACAAAGAGCAGGGTGTGCATAAGCACAGCGTAGCTAAAGGCGGGGTTGGCGTCTATCCCTGCCAGACCCAGAAACTCCACCACCGCTAGCTCGAAGGTGCCCGCCGCCCCCAGCACGGAGGGGATGACGCTGGAGAAGAACACGGTGCCCAGGATGGCCACGGTCGCCGTCATGGGGGAGAAGTCTATCCCCATGCCCCTGGCCACGAGCCAACTGCTCATTCCCACCATGGCCCAGTAGCCCATGCTTACCGCCAGGGCATACGCGACGCGCGAGCGATGGCGCCCCAGGGCCACCAGGGCCACCAGGAACTCCCGCAGCAGGCGAACGCGCTGCACCCGTCTGGCGTGCTGGGTCTGCATTGCCACAACCACGAGCACCACGGCGAGGGCAATGGAGAGGAAGACTCCCGCAATGAGGTAGGCGAAAACGTCGCGGAGCAGGGGCGCCGCCAGCAGGGCCAGGGCCAGCACAGAACTCGCCGCAACCAGGTCCAGGAGCCGCTCCGCCCCTACCGTGGCCAGGATGACTCCCCCCTCCAGGCGGTCCCGCGTGCGCAGCAGGAAGAACTGCACTGCCTCCGCCACAACCCGCACGGGGAGGAAGTTGTTCACCCCCAGGCCCGCGTTCTGGACGAGGAACAGCCGATTGGCGGAGACCTTCCGGTCCACGAACAGCAGGTGCCACCGGTAGGCTCGCAGGTAGATGGCGAGCAAGAAGACGGCGGCACCCGTAAGGCCCCAGGCCACCTCGAACTGCCGCAGCGCTGCCCAGATGCCCGCCAGGTCCACCTGGCGCACCGCCAGCCAGCCAAGGCCCGCACTGAACGCCACGCCCAGGACGGCGTAGACCGCCGTCCCGACCCAGGGCCGTCGTGTCGAGCGGCCGTTCCCGGCGATGGCCCACCCCCCTTTCCCTCTGCGGGCAACCTTGATGTCGCGTGCTCCCTATCATACCCTACGTCGTGGCCATGCACACAGCCCATCGCCCGTTGGCGCGTGATCTCGCCGCCTTCCACGCTCCACTCCTTCGCTGGGGGACGCCTTGACGCCGTTCGTTGACTGTCACACCCACCTGGACCAGTTCGGCGACGCGGAGGTCCCGGACATCCTGGAGCGGGCGCGGGCAGTGGGGGTGACGTCGGTAATCGCCGCCGGCACCACCCTGGACTCCTCCGCGCGCTGCGTGGAGCTGGCCCGCCGACACCCGGGCCTCTACGCCGGGGTTGGCATTCACCCCGCCGACCTGACGGGGCCGGTGGACGACGAGGTGTACGGGCGTCTGCGCGACCTGGCGGCCAGCAGCCCCAGGGTGGTGGTCATCAGCGAGACCGGACTGGACTTCCTGGAGACCTCGCCGGACCGCGCCCTCCAGGAGGAGGCCTTCCGCAGGCAGATACGTCTGGCCAGGGAGCTTGGGCTTCCGGTGGTCTTTCACTCGCGGGGGGCGCATGGGGAGACGCTGCGGGTGCTGCGGGAGGAGGGGATACGGGAGGTGGGTGGGGTGTTCCACTACTTCCAGGGCCATGAGGCCACCGCCCACGAGGCGATGGAGATGGGCATCTACATCTCCCTGGCGCGCCCGCTGCTGCGCCTCCCGGAGCTTCAGGAGGTGGCGCGCCGCCTGCCCCTGGAGTCCGTCGTCCTGGAGAGCGACAGCTACCCGCAGCCCTTCAAGAGGCACCGCCGCAACTGGACCGAGCCCAGGCACGTGGCGGATGTCGCCGCGAAGCTGGCCGAGTTGAAGGGGGTCACCGTGGAGGAGGTGGCGGACGTCACCACGCGCAACCTGGTCGCGCTTACCCGTGGCCGCCTGGACCCCTTCATCACCCCCGGTTCATAGCCCCTCGTTGTACTCGGCGGGGTCCCGGATGTCCAGCAGGGCGAAGGGGGAGCCGCCGCCCAGCAGGCGCGTCAGGGCATCGGGGGGAAGGCGTTCAGCCACGGCCCTCGACTCTCCTCAGTAGCCGCGATGAGGTCAGGCGATGGAGAGGTCCAGGGCCCCGTCGTACTTCGCCTGCATGAACTCCGTGACCTGCCCCGTCTCCAGGTGGAACCGGCAGCGGCGGAGGCCCTGAAGGTCGCGCCCGTAGACGTGAATCTCCAGGGTCGGGCGGTCGGTGGCGTTGTCCATCTGGTGGATCTCGTCCACGTCGGGGATCAGCAGAGAGACCTCGCCGGGCTTGTAGCTGCCCACGCGGTCGCGCTCAATCTGGGCGAAGCCGGGGCGGGAGCCATCGTCAAGGCGTCGGAAGCGGGTCTCGGTCAGGGTGTTCTGCACCACCCCGATCATGCCCCAGGTGTGATGGTCATGGGCCGGGGCGTGGTCGCTGGGCCCCCAGACCACCGCGCTGATGGAGAGGCCCTCGCCGCCGGGGTTCTCTCGGTACAGGAGGTAGGAGCCGTGGTTGGCCCGGTTGCCCCGGCCCGAGGGGACCCGAAAGCGCTCCGGAACGACGTTGGGGTTGCGGATGAGCCTCTCCAGGAGCGAGAAGCCGCGGTCTAGGAAGCGGTTGATGTCGGGCTCGCTCTCGCGCAGCGACCGAAGGTCATGGACGAAGTCTTCTATGCCATATCCCAGGGGAACCATGATGCGCTCTCCCTAACTAAAGATGCACATGCATCATACTCGTGCCCGTTACGCGGCGCAAGCGCGGGCCCCAGGCTCAAGCCACGTGCCGCGTTATGTCGCGGGGCCTGTCGCCTTGGTGCGCTGCGCCCGGCGGAGACCCTCGGCGGCGCCGCGAGCCGCCCTACAGCACCCTCCAGGGGCCGGCCAGGCGCCAGGGGCTGGTGCGGTCAGTAGAGGAGGCCTCGCCCGTGGCGGCGCTAGGCGCCGCGCCGACACGTCGGGCCGACCAGGCCGCGAGGGCCATGGCGGCACGCCGCGCCTCTGCGTCATCGGGAGGTCGCGTGAGTTCGGGGTGCTCCTCCAGGAAGCGGGTGTCGTAGGCGCCCTGGCGGAAGGCGGGGTGGGCCACCACCCGCCGCAGGAAGGGGATGTTGGTGACCACGCCCGCCACGATGAAGCGGCGCAATGCTTCCTCCATGCGAGCGCGGCAGGTGGCGCGGTCAGGTGCCCAGGCGATGAGCTTGGCCAGCATGGGGTCGTAGTAGGGGGAGACCTCTCCCCCCTCCGCCACGCCGCTGTCCAGGCGCAGCCCAGGCCCCGACGGCGGACGCCAGTGGCGCAGGGTGCCGGTGGACGGCAGGAAGCCCTGGTAGGGGTCCTCGGCGTAGATGCGGGCCTCCAGGGCGTGGCCGAGGGGCGCGATGTCGTCCTGCCGGAGCGACAGCGGCTCCCCGGCGGCGATGCGCACCTGCCAGGCCACCAGGTCCAGGCCGGTAATAGCCTCGGTGACGGGGTGCTCCACCTGGAGGCGGGTGTTCATCTCCAGGAAGTAGAACCGTCCCTCCTCAGCGTCCAGCAGGAACTCCACGGTGCCCGCATTGAGGTAGCCCGCCTCGCGGGCCACGGCCACCGCCGCCTCGCCGATACGCTGGCGCAGCTCCGACGTGAGGGCTGGCGAGGGGCTCTCCTCCAGCACCTTCTGGTGCCGTCGCTGGACGCTGCACTCGCGCTCCAGGACATGGATGACGTGGCCGTGAGCGTCGGCCAGGACCTGGACCTCCACGTGGCGCGGCCTGGCGATGTAGCGCTCCAGGAAGACGCGGCCATCGCTGAAGGCTGCGCGGGCCTCCCGCGTGGCGGCCTCCAGGGCCTCGGGAAGTTCCTGGGCGGTCTGGACGAGGCGCATCCCTCGGCCGCCCCCACCGGCGGCGGCCTTCACCAGCAGGGGATAGCCCACCTGCTCCGCGAAGGCGCGGGCCTGCGGGCCGACGCCGTCGCACACCTCCGAGCCGGGGACCACGGGGACGCCCGCGCCGCGGGCGATCTCCTTGGAGCGCAGCTTATCGCCCATGACCTCCATGTTCTCGGGCGTGGGGCCAATGAAGACCAGGCCCGCCTCCCGGCAGGCGCGGGCGAAGGCGGGGTTCTCCGAGAGGAAGCCGTAGCCGGGGTGGACGGCCTGGGCGCCGCTGTCACGGGCCACCCGCACCAGCTTCTCAATGCTCAGGTAGGTCTCCTCGGCGGCGTGGCCGTGGAGCGGGTATGCCTCGTCGGCGACGGCGACGTGGGGGGCGGTGGCGTCGGGGTCGGCGTAGACGGCGACGGTGGCGATGCCCATGGTGTGCAGGGTCTGCTGCACTCGCACGGCGATCTCGCCCCGGTTGGCGATGAGGACTTTGTCAAGCATGGGACGTCATCACAGGCCCTTGGTCATGGGCCCAGGATAGGGCGCCGGACGCTTCCTCGGCAAGGGGCAGCCGTCGGGGGGACGCCGCCGGACATCGGGGCGCGGGTGCAGGTTGCCCACCTGCCTCAGCGGGGCCACCAACCCCGGCTAGCGAGGGGTGGACCCGGGGCTAAGCCCTCGCGTGAGGCGGGCGAGGCTGCTAGCCCTGGTCCTTGACGCGGCGCACCATCTCATAGAGGGCGCCGATGACCCGGTCGGCCTCGCTGGGGGTGAGCTGGAAGGGCTTGCGAGGGCTGACGCGGAAGGTGAGGTAGTGGTGGAGGCTGAGCCAGGCGCGATCCTCGGCCTGCTGGGAGGCGGCCCTGAGGGCGGCGGGGAGGTACTTGCCCTTGAGTCGCGCCAGCACCTGCTCCAGGGCCAGGGGGTCGGAGACAAGCGAGGGGGACAGGTGGAGGGCGGCGCGCAGCTCGCTTTCTGGTAAGCCCAGGGAGTGCTCCATCATGCCTACGAGTCCACCTCTCTAGCGTAGTATACTCCGCGCAGACCTCGGCTGCGGGCCGACGGCAGCCAGGGGAGGTAAATATGACCGAGCCCGTGTTCATCAATCCACCCGATGTGCACCATCCCACCGGCTATCACCACGCCGTCCGCTACGGCGACACCGTCTACGTGTCGGGCCAGATCGCGGTGGACCCCCAGGGGAACGTGGTGGGCCAGGACGACTTCCGGGCACAGGCGGAGATGGCCTTGGAGAACCTGCGCAGGGTCCTGGAGGCGGCGGGGTCGTCCATGGCCCGCGTCCTCAAGACCACCGTCTACCTGACCCGCGCCGAGGACATCCCCGCCTACCGCGAGGTGCGCGGCGCGTACCTGACCACCAACCCGGCATCCACGCTGCTGGTGATCTCCCGGCTGGGGAGGCCGGGCCTGCTCATTGAGGTGGAGGCGGTGGCCGCGGCGGGCGGTTAAGGGCGGGGAGGGTCAGTCGAGCCCCCGTCATTACTATGAAAATGCCAGCGGGGTGGGGAGGGTCTGTCATGCTGAGGAGTCGGTTGAACCCATCCGCCCTCCACAGCCTTCGGCCGACGAAGCATCTAGGGCAGTCATTTTCATCCTTCGTGGTGCCGGTGACAGCCGGCATGGACGATTGCGAGCGAGCGCCAGCGAGCGAAGCAATCTGGCGGGGCGCGAACAGTGTCATGCTGAGGGAGCGCAGCGACCGAAGCATCTATGCCCACCTGCTCCCACGCCCCTCCAGATTGCCACGCCCCCACTCCGTCGGGGCTCGCAACGACGAGGGATTGTCATGGCGAGCGAGCCCTTACCTCCCCTTGAAGGACGGCTGCCGCTTCTCCAGGAACGCCGCCACCGCCTCCTTGTGGTCCTCGCTCAGGAAGGTCAGGCTTTCCAGGGCCAGCGACGTGTCCAGCACCAGGTTCACGTACTGTCGCAGGATCTTGTTCACGGAGAACTTGGTCCACCTGATGGCCTGGGTGGGGCCGGCGGCCAGGCGGCGGGCAAGCTTCATGGCCTCCTCGTAGGCCTGGCCCTGGGGGACCACCCTGTTGATCAGGCCGATGCGCTCCGCCTCCTGGGCAGTGAGCAGGTCCCCTGTCATCAGGTACTCCTTGGCCTTGGCCACGCCACAGAGCAAGGGCCAGATCACGGCGCCGCCGTCGCCCGCCACAATGCCCACCCGAACGTGCGTGTCCCCGATGCGGGCGTTCTCGGCCGCGATGATGGTGTCGCAGAAGAGGGCGAGGTTGGCGCCCAGGCCCACCGCGTCGCCGTTGAGGGCGGCGATGATGGGGGCCTCCACCTCCAGCACGCTCAGGATGAGGCGTCTCCCCAGCCGCACGACGGAGTGCCGACGGGGATCATAGTCGCCGCGTTTCATCCCCTGGATATCGCCTCCGGCGCTGAAGGCCCGCCCGGCGCCGGTGAGGACGATGGCCTGGACGTCCTTGTCCCGGTCCAGGTCCGCGAAGATGTCCTCCAGCTCGGCGTGCATCTCCCCGTCAATGGCGTTGAGCATATCCGGTCGGTTCAGGGTCACGGTGCATACGCCGTCCTCTTTCTGGACCAGCAGGTGTTTGTAGCGGCTGTAATCGGGCATCATGGGCCTCCTTGCAGCGGGGTATGAGCCACCGGCCAGGCCATTGTAATGCTTTTGAGCCTCCTGCGCGTGGGGCCTCGTTCTGGGGGCTGGACTCAGTGGTGTTCATGGGGCAGAGGGGCAGTCATCTGAAACATGCTCAAGTTGGCGTGCTTGCTGCCCCTCAACTGTAAGGCGTGCGTCGGCCATCCCACCCACCCGCCCTCGGGTTTTTGTTTCTGGGGGCACATCCCTTCGTCAGGCTCAGGGCAGGCCCCAGGCCCCTTGCCAGAGGGGGACTCCCCCTCTGGACTCCCCCGAGGCCGCCTCAGGGTAATTCCTTATAGCTGAACCTGGATCCAGGGGCAGGGCACCAACGACATCATCCCTGCGCAGGATTCCCGAAAAGACTGCCTGCGATCGAGTCAATCTCATAGCGCTGGAAATCTGCCTCGGCGTGGGGCGACTTCCAGCGGGAATCAACTGACCAGAGAAGACGTCGGTTCGATCCGGCTTTTGTTCCCTTCTGAAGGAACTCCTGCGTTGGGAGCATCCATGCCTTGTTCCTATCCAGGTCAACAATGGCCACGTAGTCGGTGTGGCAGTCGCCAGGCACCTCCCACAGTACCCAGGCACTGGTCTGGTCGCTGCGATGCCGGGATGTCTTGACCTGAATCGTAATAGGCTTTGCAGCAGCAACTCCGCTCGAAAAGGCCACCAGGTCAATGCCCGAATCGGTCGTCATTGGCGCGGACTCAATCCCTTCTTTCAGAAGGTGATACTGGACAAGTAGTTCGCCACACCTTCCCACCTGTTGAGACGTGAGTTCTTTCATGACTTCTCCCTCTCTGTGTAATTGTGTAATTTCTACATCCTGAACACCCCTCTCCCGTGCTCGGGGAAGGGGGCGTTGAGGGCGGCGGAGATGCCCAGGCCCAGCACAGTGCGGGTCTCGGCTGGGTCAATGATGCCGTCGTCCCAGAGGCGGGCGGTGGAGTAGTAGGGGTTGCCCTCCGCCTCGTACTTCTCCAGGATGGGCCGCTGGAATGCCTCCTGCTCCTCGGGAGGCATGCTCTTGCCCTCGCGGGCGAGCTGCTCCAGCTTGACGGTGAGGAGGACGTCGGCGGCCTGCTGGCCTCCCATGACGGAGATGCGGGCGTTGGGCCACATCCAGAGCTGGCGGGGCTGGTAGGCGCGGCCGCACATCCCATAGTTCCCCGCGCCGAAGGAGCCGCCGATGATGACGGTGAACCGGGGGACGGCGGCGTTGGAGACGGCCATGACCATCTTGGCTCCGTCCTTGGCGATGCCCCCGGCCTCGTACTGGGCGCCGACCATGAAGCCCGTGATGTTCTGGAGGAAGACCAGGGGGATGCCCCGCTGGCTGCACAGCTCAATGAAGTGGGTGCCCTTCAGGGCGCTCTCGGAGAAGAGGATGCCGTTGTTGGCGACGATGCCCACGGGGTAGCCCCAGATGCGGGCGAAGCCGCAGACCAGGGTCTCCCCATAGAGGGCCTTGAACTCGTGGAAGCGGCTGCCGTCAACGATGCGGGCGATGACCTCGCGCACGTCGTAGGGCTTGCGGACGTCGGCGGGGATGACGCCGTAAAGCTCCTTGGGGTCGTAGCGGGGCGGCTCGGGCTCGGCGACCTGGAAGGGGACGCGCTTGGGCCGCACGATGTTCTCCACGATGTTGCGGGTGATGGCGAGGGCATCCTCGTCGTCCATGGCGTAGTGGTCGGCGACACCGGAGGTGCGGGCGTGGACATCGGCGCCGCCCAGGGTCTCGGCGTCCACCTCCTCGCCGGTGGCGGCCTTCACCAGGGGCGGCCCGCCCAGGAAAATGGTGCCCTGCCGTCGGACGATGACCACCTCGTCGCTCATGGCGGGGACGTAGGCGCCGCCGGCGGTGCAGGAGCCCATGACCACGGCTACCTGGGGGATACCCCGGGCCGACATGCGGGCCTGGTTGTAGAAGATGCGCCCGAAGTGGTCGCGGTCGGGGAAGACGTCGGCCTGGAGGGGGAGGAAGGCGCCGCCGGAGTCCACCAGGTAGATGCAGGGGAGGTGGTTCTCCATGGCGATCTCCTGGGCCCGGACGTGCTTCTTGACCGTCATGGGGAAGTAGGTGCCGCCCTTCACCGTGGCGTCGTTGGCGATCAGCATGCACTCCTTGCCGTGGATGACGCCGATGCCCGTGACGATGCCCGCCGAGGGCGCCTCGTTATCGTACATGTCCCAGGCGGCCAGGGGGCTCAGCTCCAGGAAGGGGGTGCCGGGGTCCAGGAGGCGCTCAATACGCTCCCGGGCGAGGAGCTTGCCACGGCTGCGATGGAGTTCCACCGCCCTGGGCCCGCCCCCGGCCTTGACCTGGGCCAGCCGCTCCTTGAGGAGGGCGACCTGTTCCTCCACGCGGGCGCGGTTCTCCTGGAACTCGGCGCTGCCCGTCTGGACCTTTGACTCAAGGACATCCATGCCCGGCCCTCCGCTATGTCCGCCGATGTGCCCCTACTCTAGCGGTCGCCTGCGTGGTGGGCAAGGGCGCGCCTGCGCTCGTTCAGAATGAGGGGTGACACTCTGGTAGAGTGTCGCCATGCAGATCAAGAGCAGGAGCGTACCCCACGCCCGGCGCCTGGCCCGGGTGGGGGCTGAGCTCAGCAAGGCAGCCAGGCTCCGACTGCGCTGGATGGACCACTACGCGGCCCACGGGCAGAACGCCGCCCTCACCTGTCGGTACTTCGGCATCAGCCGGCAGACCTTCTACCGGTGGCGGCGGCGCTATGACCCGCACCGTCTAGAGAGCCTAGAGGAGCGCTCACACCGGCCGCGGCGGGTGCGCCAGCCCACCTGGTCAGGGGAGTTGGTCCTGGCGGTGCTCCACCTGCGGGAGCAGTACCCTCGCTGGGGGAAGGACAAGCTGGTGGTGCTGCTCCGTCAGGCGGGGTGGCAGGTCTCCACCTCCATGGTGGGGCGCATCCTGAGGCGCCTCAAAGCCCGTGGGGTGCTGCGGGAGGCGCCCCGGACGCGGGTCTCAGCACGGAAGCGGCGGTGGCGACGCCCCTACGCGGTGCGCAAGCCCAAGGATTACGGGGTGCAGGAGCCGGGGGATCTGGTGCAGGTGGACACCCTGGACCTGCGGCCTCTGCCGGGGGTGGTGCTCAAGCACTTCACGGCGCGGGACGTGGTCTCCCGCTGGGATGTGCTGGAGGCCCACACCCGGGCCACGGCCACCACGGCAGCAGGATTCCTGGAGGCCCTGGAGGCGCGGATGCCCTTCCCCGTCAAAGCTATCCAGGTGGATGGGGGGTCAGAGTTCCAGGCGGCCTTCGAGGAGGCTTGCCAGCAGCGAGGCATCCGCCTCTTCGTGCTGCCGCCTCGGTCCCCCAAGCTCAACGGGTGCGTGGAGCGTGCCCAGCGCACCCACACGGAGGAGTTCTATGAGGTCGTGCCGTTCTCCCTGGAGGTGGCTGCCCTGAACCAGGAGCTCCTGGCCTGGGAGCGCATCTACAACACCGTCCGCCCCCATCAGGCCCTGGGCTACCTCACGCCCCAGCAGTTCCTCCGCCAACACCAACGCCAACGAAAGGAGGCTGAGTGTCACTCATCTACTGGACGAGTACAGCGCCTTGTTCCCCGTGGCGCCGTGGTCGTACAATCCTCTGCGCCCACGCTTAGCCAGGGCATCCCAAAGGAATCCCGATGGCGGCTATTGAGGCCCACAGCCTGACCAAGCGCTTCGGACGGCGGACCGCCGTGGACGACCTCAGCCTGGAGGTGGCGGAGGGGGAGGTGCTGGGGCTGCTGGGGCCCAACGGGGCGGGAAAGACGACCACCATCCGCATGCTGGCGGGCATCATCGCTCCCTCGTCGGGGTACGCCGTGGTGGCAGGCCATCGCAGCGACCAAGACGCTGAGCGGCTGCACGAGGTCATCGGGCTGCTGCCGGAGGCGCCGGGCTTCTACGATCGCCTCTCGGCCTGGCGGAACCTGGCCTTCTTCGGCGGGTTCTACTCCGGTATCAGCGTGGCGGCGCAGGCGGAGCGGTACCTCAGGCTGGTGGGGCTGTGGGAGCGGCGGGGCGACCGGGTGGGCACCTTCTCCAAGGGGATGAAGCAGCGTCTGGCCCTTGCCCGGGCGCTGCTCCACGAGCCCAGGGTGCTCCTTCTGGACGAGCCCACGGCGGGCCTGGACCCCCAGGCGGCGCAGGAGATCCGGCGGTTCATCCGCGACCTGAGTGGCCAGGGTCGCACGGTCCTCCTCGCCACCCATAACCTGGCCGAGGCGGAGGCCCTGTGCCACCGCATCGCGGTCATCCGCACGCGCCTGGTTGCCCTGGGCACGCCCGACGACCTGCGCCAGCGCCTCTTCCGTCGCCGGGCGATGGTGCGCCTGGAGGCCGTGGAGGCCGATGTGCTGGAGGCGGTGCGGGGCCTCAGCTTCGTGAGCGGCGTGGAGCAGGACGGCGACCGCATCCTGGTGGAGATGGCCGATCCCGACCACCACCGGCCCGACCTGGTGCGGGCGGTCGTCGAGGCGGGAGGGCGGGTGCTGGAGGTGGGCGAGCAGTGGCACTCGCTAGAAGACGTCTATCTCAGCCTCATCGAGGGCGAGCAGGGCCAAGGGCATGGGTCTGGTCTATAGACGGGTCAGGAACGTCGTGGCGAAGGAGTGGCGGGTGATGTTCACCAGCCTGAACAGCGGGCTGTTCGTCACCCTGCTGCCGCTGCTCATCGTGGCGCAGGCCCTGCTGGCGGTGTGGCTCATCCCGCAGCTCGCCTCCGAGGGCATGCTAGGCAGCACCCTGGTCCAGAGCGCCCTCGGCAAGCTGGAGGCCGCCCTGCCCGCCGTTGGCGCGCTGGCTCCCGAGGAGCAGTTGCTGGTCTTCCTGCTGCACCCAGTTCACCTTCTACCTGCTCCTAATCCCCGCCCTGATCGCCGTGGGGTTCGCCACCTTCAACATCGTGGAGGAGAAGCAGGCGGGGAGCCTGGAGCCCCTGCTGGCGACGCCGGTGAGGGTCTGGGAGCTGCTGCTGGGCAAGACCCTCGCCGGGGCCATTCCCGCCCTCGTCATCACGTGGGCCTGCGCCGGGCTGTTTCTCGTCGGCATGGTGGCCCTGGGGTGGGGCCACCTGTTCTCGCTGGTGCTCACTCCAACCTGGTTCATGAGCCTCTTTCTGCTGACCCCCGTCGTCGCCGTGATGAGCTTTATGCTGGGCATCGTGGGGTCGTCGCGGTTCAACGATGCCAAGAGCGCCCAGAACGTGGCGGTCGTGATCGTGCTGCCGGTGCTGGCGCTCATCGGGGTGCAGGTGACGGGGCTGGTGTGGTTCGGCACGGCCCTCACCCTGGTGCTGGCGCTGGTGACCCTGCTGGGCACCCTGGCGACGCTGCGGCTCGGGGTGCGGCTGTTCCAGCGCGAGGCCATCGTCGTGCGGTGGCGGTAGGGCTACTACGGGAACCCTTTCTCGCAAGAAAGGGTTCCCGTACCCTCCCAAAGAACTCTGGGCCTTGCCCGCCGCGGGGGCTCTGAGCCCCCGCGGCGGGCAAGCTCTGGAGCTATCTGGAACAGACTCAGGGAGTCCTCTCGTACGCGAGGGGACTCCCGCGAACCCAGGATTCCAGGGTAGCTTCCGTGGCTGGCCGATGTCGCGAGGCTGTACTAGAATCACAGCCACGAGGCCGCTGCGGCGGGCCGCAATCTGAAGGTGAGGGACACGCCATGGTTGACCGCGAGAGCGCCTGGAGGGTCGTGGAGGAGCACGCCAGGGGCGAGGTGCTGCTGAAGCACGCCCGCGCCGTGGAGGCGGCGATGCGGGCCTACGCCCGCAAGTACGGCGAGGACGAGGAGCGGTGGGGCGTCGTGGGATTGCTCCACGACTTCGACTGGGACGTCTGCCCCTCGCCGGAGCAGCACCCCCAGTACGGGGCCAACATCCTCCGCGAGCGCGGCTACCCCGAGGACATCGTCCGGGCCATCCTGACCCACGGCAACCACACGGGCATCCCGCGCGAGAGCCGCATGGAGAAGGCCCTGTTCGCCGTGGACGAGCTGACGGGGTTCGTCACGGCGGTGGCACTGGTGCGTCCCTCCAAGAGCCTGGACGACACCGACGTGCGGGCGGTGCGGAAGAAGATGAAGGACAAGGCCTTCGCCCGGAACGTGAGCCGCGAGGACATCATCCAGGGCGCGCAGGAGTTGGGCGTGGACCTGGACGAGCACATCGCCTTTGTGATTGAAGCGCTGAAGCCCGTGGCCCAGGAGCTGGGCCTGGCACCCAGCGGCTAGCACACGGCTGGAGGTACCCATGGCCCGGCTGCCCTACGTGGACCCCGGTGCCCTCTCGGACGAGGGGCGGCGCGTCTATGAGTTCATCGTGGCGTCGCGGGGACTGGCTCAGCGCCCGCTGCCGAATATCTGGCGCATGTGGCTGAACCACCCACCCGCGGCGGAGGTGGTCGCCCGCATGGGCCACTACGTCCGCTACGGCACCACCCTCTCCCGCGAGGTCACGGAGCTGGCGACGCTGGCGGCGGCGCGCGAGGTGGACGGGCAGTACCCCTTGTCGCAGCACGTGCCGCTGGCGCGGAAGGCGGGGGTGCGGGAGGAGGCCATCGCGGCGGTGCGGGAGGGCTCGGAGGAGGGGCTGGAGCCCCTGGAGCTGGCCGTGGTGCGCTACGTCCGGGAGATGCTGCGCGACCATCACGTCGGCGACGCGACGTTCCAGGATGCGCTGGGCCGCTTTGGGCGGGCGGGGGTGGTGGACCTGACGCTGACGGCGGGGTACTACGCCATGCTGGGGCTGGCCCTCAGCGGCGCCTTCCAGACCGACCTGGAGCCCGACACCTCGCCACAGCTTCCCTGAGTATCGGGGTACGTGGGAACCCCTTCTTGCAAGAAGGGGTTCCCTTCGCCAAAAGCTCAGGACAGGCCCACACCCTCCCCAAGAACTCTGGGCCTTGCCCGCTGGGTGGGCCAGGCTCCCACCCGGCAGGCAAGCTCTGAAGCTTCCTGGAAAGACTGCAGAGACCTCTCGCGCACGAGGAGGTTCCTCCGAATCCCGACGCTCGGGGACGACATCAGGAGGCCGGGATGCCGGTGTGAGACAATACCGAGTGGCGACGCCGGGCCCGGGTATCCCATCGGTAGGGCCGGCGGCCAGGAGGTGCGGTCATGGCACGGGCGAGGGCCGGGTCCAGTCGGGAGCCCCAGATGACGGAGATGCCCCCGCAGAGGATGGCGGTGGTGACGACGGTGGGCGACCCCAACGTGGTGGGGCAGGACGCACTATCGGCGCTGTTCGGGTCGGTGTACACGCTGAAGTTTCAGCGAAAGAGGGAGGGCGCCGACTTCAAGGTGGGGCCCCTGCGGGCGCGGTGGCCCAACGCCCACCTGGCGCCCAAGGAGGAGTGGATCGGCTTGTGGGGCTTGCCCATCCCTGACGACGTGAGGACGCTGCCGCAGAAGCAGCCGTCGCCGGAGGTGCGGGTAGAGCGGTGGGAGTACGGGACGGTGGCCGAGGTGCTGCACGTGGGGCCGTACTCGGAGGAGGGGCCGACGGTGGAGCGGCTGCACCGGTTCATTGAGGCGCAGGGCTACGAGATCGCGGGCCTGCACGAGGAGGAGTACCTGACGACGCCCAGGGCGAAGGTGCAGCGGACGCTCATCCGCTACCCCGTGCGCCGGAGGGGGTAGGGGGAATGCGTTAGAACTCCTCCGCCAACATGGGTTATACTGGTGCCGCTCTGAACCTGTGGGATTGTGGCGTGTGAATCTGGGCGATGCAGGGAAAACGGAGTAGGGCGGGAGAAAGCTGGAGTAGCCTGCAACGAGTCAACTAGAGAACGACGATGCCCGAGAAATCAAAAAGGTATCTGCGCGTGCTCTTCCCACCGGAAGTAATCAGCGAAGCGGTCGACACTGCGATGGGAGAGGTTCAGGCCGGGATTCAAGATCGAAGCTTCCTCCGCTTGTCTTTGACCTTGGAATCTGGGGAACAGTGGAAGTATGACACAGAGGACGAGTTCTTTGCTGACTATCGACGTGGATTCCAATATGCAAGCTTCTCCAAACAGTTCTACACAAACAAGGGTGAGATCAGCGTATGGCTGTTCGTCTATGGGAAGAACACCGAAGTAACGGTCGGTATGCCTACACGGGCGCAGGTTGAGAGGGTGTTCAGTGTATTTGAGGCGAATGCAGAGAAGTATCGCCAACCGGAGCCACCGAAGGATGAACCTCCCAGACCCAAGGTCAAGGTATTCATTGGACACGGGCGAAGCCCCTTGTGGCGTGACCTCAAGGATCACCTTCACGAACAACACGGCTACGACATTGAAGCCTACGAGATCGGCGCGAGAGCGGGCCTAACTATACGCGACGTATTGGATGACATGCTGACACGTAGCTCTATCGCATTCCTTGTCATGACGGCCGAGGATGCGGATGCAGAGGGTCGGTTTCATGCCAGGGAAAATGTCATTCACGAGCTTGGGCTGTTTCAAGGGCGCCTCGGATGGCGTCGCGCTATAGTCTTGCTGGAAGAAGGGACTGAGGAATTCTCAAACATCCACGGGATCCATCAACTGCGCTTCAGCAAGGGAAGGATTGTGGAAACCTTCGGGGATGTTCTGGCGACCATCAGGCGCGAGTTTGAGGGTCAGCCCAGCTAGCGTGCCCGAAAAAAGCTCGCTTGCGGGGGTGAAACATGAAAGCGGTCGTCTTTGAGGAGCATGGCGGGACGGAGGTGCTGCAGTACAAGGACGTGGAGGTGCCCAAGGTGGGGCCCAACGACGTCCTGATCCGGGTGAAGGCGGCGGGGGCCAACTACAACGACATCTGGGCGCGGCGCGGGCTGCCGGGGATGCCCATCATCCTGCCCCACGTGTCGGGCAGCGACGCGGCGGGCATCGTGGAGGAGGTGGGCAGCGAGGTGACCCACGTGAAGCCCGGCGACGAGGTGATGGTGCACCCGGCCCTGAGCTGTCGGTCGTGCTACTACTGCACCAGCGGGCAGGAGTTCTTCTGCCGCGACTTCAAGATCTGGGGGTTTCAGACGGGGCCGCTGGACGGGGGGCACGCCGAGTACGTGCGGCTGCCGGGGGTCAACGTGCTGCCCAAGCCCAAGAACCTGTCGTGGGAGGAGGCGGGGTCGCTGGCGCTGGTGCTGCTGACGGTGTGGCGGATGCTCTCCACGCGGGCGCGGGTGCAGCCGGGGGACTTCGTCCTGATCTGGGGCGGCGCCGGCGGGCTGGGGACGATGGCGGTCCAGGTCTGCCGGCTGTTCAATGCCATTCCCATCGCCGTCGCCAGCAGCGACGAGAAGCTGGAGCAGGTGAAGAAGCTGGGGGCGGCGTACACCATCAACCGCAAGACGCAGGACGTGGCGCAGGAGGTGCGCAACATCACGGCGAAGCGCGGCGTGGACATCGTCTTTGAGCACACCGGCGCCGAGACGTGGCCCATCAGCGTGCGCTCGCTCAAGTACGGCGGGAAGCTGGTGACCTGCGGCGCCACAGCGGGCTTCGAGGGGGCCACGGACATCCGGTTCCTGTGGAAC
>AMFO01002431.1_pt1 | contig 18062 bp, 13 predicted proteins | sample 552608 | NCBI WGS metagenome assembly AMFO01 (sample SAMN01893955, study PRJNA167987) | microbial mat metagenome | biome: hydrothermal vent | place: USA: Loihi, Hawai'I | collected 2003-05-01
GGGGACCAAGGTCTGCAACTGGAGCTGCATCTACTGCCAGCTGGGCCGGACCCGGCCGTTGACCATCGAGCCACGGATCTTCGTGCCGGTCGAGAGGATCCTCGACGACCTGCGCCGGGCCCTGGACCGGCTCGACCCGTCGGACCTGGACTGGATCACCTTCGTCGCCTCGGGCGAGACCCTCCTGCACGCCGGGATCGGCCGGCTCATCCGCGACGTCCAGGCGATGTCGCCCCACCCGGTGGCCGTCATCACCAACGGCTCGCTCCTGGCGGTGCCGTCGATCCGGCGGGAAGTGGCTGCCGCCGACGCGGTCATGCCGAGCCTGGACGCCGGCGAGGCGACCCTGTTCCGCAGGATCACCCGCCACCACCCCGAGCTCACGTTCGCCCGGCATGTCGAGGGGCTGCGCGCCTTCCGGCGCGAGTACGACGGCCGGCTCTGGCTGGAGACGATGCTGATGCGCGGGGTCAACGACGGGGAGGCGGAGCTGCGCGACCTGGCCCGGGTCATCGCGACGATCCGTCCCGACGAGGTCCATCTCGCCTCGCCCACCCGTCCCCCGGCCGAGCCGTGGGTCCGGCCCGTCGACGCGGCCGGCCTGGAGCGGGCGCGGCGGATCCTGGGCGAGGCGGCGACGGTCCTGGAGGACCGGCCGGGCACCTTCGACCTGGGCGAGGGGGAGGATCCCGTCGAGGCGGTCCTGCGGATCATCGTCCGCCACCCCATGCGCGAGGACGCCCTGCGCGACGCCCTGTCCCACTGGCGTCCCGGCGCCGTCGACGAGGCGCTGGCCGCCCTGGCCGAAGATCCCCGCGCCCGCGTCGTCGAGCGGTTCGGCTGCCGGTTCTGGTCCGGCTCGTCGCAGCGCTATGGTGAGGAGACCCTCAGAGGTCCAGGCGGAAATCCCGCTGGCGCAGCCGGCTGACGATCAGCTTCCACAGCGGCGGCCGCTGGCGGTCGATGGCGCGGATGTAGGCGTCCACCGCGGGCGGCCAGGGCAACCGCTCCCGCCGCAGGGCCGCCGTGGCCAGCAGCCCGTCGCGGACGGCCCGCAGCCAGGTCAGCCCGTGACCGTCCCGCAGCGAGTAGTAGAGCATCCCCGCCAGGCCGCGGGCCAGGTAGCCGGCGGCGTAGCGGGCCGGCATGTGCAGCACCGCGATCCAGAAGAGGTTGCGCGTGTCGTAGTAGTAGCGCCGCCAGGGGGCGCGGCCGCCCCGGGCGTGGTGGTGCTCGACCGCGATCTGCCCGTCGTATTCCACCCGGTAGCCGGCCTTCAGCAGCCTCAGGACCAGGTCCAGTCCCTCGTGGCTGATGAACATGTCGTCGCGGTAGGTCCCTGCCCGCGCGAGGGCGGCGCGGCGGAAGGCGACGGTCCCCTCGGTGATCTCGTAGGTGGGGAAGCAGCGGTCGGCCCAGCCGATGGGCTGGCGGTGGACCCAGTCGCAGACGCGGCTCCGGTCGGGGGTCATGCTCTGGAAGGTCAGGGCCCCCAGGCCGGGATCCTCGGCGAAACGGCGGCGCAGCCGCTCCAGCCCCCCGGCGGTCAGGCCCCGGATGTCGTCGTCCAGGGTCAGGACGATCTCCCCGCGCGCCGCCTCCATGCCCACGCTGCGGCCGGCGACCCCGATGTTTCGCTCCAGGCGGATGACCCGCACCCCGGGACAGGTCTTCTCCGCGAGGTCGGCCACCGGCTGCGGCGAGCAGTTGTCCACGACGATGATCTCGAGGAGGCGCTCCCGCAGCTCGGCCAGGTTGGCCAGCAGGGCCTGCAGCTCGCCGGGGCGGGCGTAGGTCAGGATGGAGACGGAGATCGTCGGTGCGGCGCTCATCGACGTCCTCCACCGCGTTCGCCGGACAGGGACGCCGCTCCGCCGGCCAGGTCGAAACCGCGCCCGGCGAGCAGCGGCAGCAGCTCCGCCAGGATCCGCACCGAGACGTCGGCGTAATCGTGCATCAGGACGATGTCCCCGGCCCGGACGGCGCCGGCGATCCGCCGTGCCTGGGCCGCGGGATCGGTCCACTCGGCGCAGCGCCAGTCGCCGCTGTCCAGGGACCAGTGGAGCGTCTGCAGGCCCAGGCGCCGCGCGGCCAGCAGGCCGGCCGGGTGGAGGAAGCCGCCGGGGGGCCTGAACAGGGGCGCGGGGTCGATCCCGGCCTCGCGCAGGGCCGCGTCGCAGCGACGCACCTCGTCCAGGAAGGCGGTCGGCAGGGGCCAGCGCGACATGGGGTGGGTGTGGGTGTGGTTGCCCACCAGGTGGCCCGCCTCCGCCACGGCCCGCGCCGTCTCCGGGTGCCGCGCCACGCGCTCGCCGATCATGAAGAACACCGCGCGGGCGCCGTGCGCCGCCAGCGATTTCAGCACCGCACCGGTCGGTCCGGGTACGGGACCGTCGTCGAAGGTCAGCAGGACCTGCGGGCGGTCGGCCGGCGGCAGGGCCGTCCGGACGCCGGGCAGCAGGCGGGGCAGCAGGGTGGTGCGCACGGTGTCGGGCTCCTCGGGTCGGGTGAAGCTGCGGGATAGGATAGGGGATCCGGAGGGGAGTGTCACGGGTTGGGGTGACGATGGAGGGACGGCCCAGCGGCGTGGCGGCAAGGCGGCTCCGGATGCGCGGCAGGCGATCGAGCCCGCCTTCGCCGTGGAACCGACCGGCGGCGCCATCGGCACGGGATTGCCGGGAGTTCAGGGGAGGGCAGGGTCGTCGGTGTCCTCGCGCCCCGGTTGACGCACAGCTCCCGCGATCATAACTTGGTGCTGCCGGTCTTCCGAGGAGACCGGCCAAGAGCGCATGAAGAGCGGTGCGAGGGTATCGGCCCGATGACCACCCGGCAACCTGGCCCCGTCGGCCAAGGTGCCAAGTCCGACCCCGGTTCGCCGGGGAGACATGCGGCCCGCCATGCGGGCAACCAATCGACGGCCCCCGTGCGTCGCTCTTCATGACTTCCTGCTCAACAGCCAGCCTTCGAGGAGGTCATGATGAGTGCCAGTATCCCCGACTACCTGCTCACGTCCGAGTCCGTCTCCGAGGGACACCCCGACAAGGTGGCCGACCAGGTCTCCGACGCCGTGCTCGACTTCGCCCTCGCTCGCGATCCCCGCGCGCGGGTCGCCTGCGAGACCCTGGTGACGCGCGACCGCGTGGTGGTGGCCGGGGAGGCGTGCGTCGCCGGCCTGTCGGCCGGTTCGCTGAACGCCGCGGTTCCCGTCATCGTCCGCGAGCGGCTGCGGGCCGCCGGCTACGGCGACGCGGCCAGCGGCATCGACGTCGACGGCTGCCGCGTCGAGTCGCTGCTCGACGGGCAGTCCGGCGAGATCGCCGACCGGGTCGAGCGCGGCGACGGGGAGCTGGGCGCCGGCGACCAGGGGGTGATGTTCGGCTACGCCACCGACGAGACGCCGGAGCGGCTGCCGCTGTCGGTCGTCCTGGCGCACCGGCTGCTGCGGCGGCTGGCGGCGGTGCGCCGCGACGGCTCGCTGGGCTACCTGCGGCCGGACGCCAAGTCCCTGGTGACGGTGGCATACCGCGACGGGCAGCCGATCCGTCCCGTGCGCGTGGTCGTCTCCACGCAGCACGCGCAGGGGATCACCCCCGACCGCCTGCGCCGGGACGTGCTGGATCGGGTGGTGGCCCCCTGCCTGGAGCCCGCCTGGCCGGTCCCGGACGACGTGACTGTCAACGGCTTCACCGTGGGCGGTCCCGCCGCCGACACCGGCCTGACGGGGCGGAAGATCGTCGTCGACACCTACGGCGGGAGCTGTCCCCACGGCGGCGGCGCCTTCTCGGGCAAGGATGCCACCAAGGTGGACCGCACCGGCGCCTACGCCGCCCGCTGGGTGGCGCGCCACGTGGTCGACGCCGGCCTGGCGCGCCGGGTCACCGTCCAGCTCGCCTACGGCATCGGCGATCCCCGGCCCGTGGTCCAGTTGACGACCCACGGCACCGGCCGGGTACCCGACGCGAGGTTGCTGCAGGCGGTGGAGGCGGTGTTCGACCTCTCCCTGGCCGCGCTCGTGGACGCCCTGGCGCTGCGGCGCCCCGTCTTCACCACCACGGCCGCCTACGGCCACTTCGGCCGACAGGGGGAGGCGTTCACGTGGGAGCGGACGCCGCTCGTGGAACGGTTGCGCGAGGCGGCCGGCGGCGGCGCACGGGCGGCCAGCTGATGACGGGAGGGGGCGCGCCTCGCCGTGGGCGATGCCTCCTGTGCCGTGGGCGACACCTCCCGTGAACCGGTCAAGGGGGAAGACGGGGCTCTCGGGATTGTTGTTGTTGGCGGCGCACGAATAATCCATAGGGTTCCGGACACGCGGTGGCATCCCTCGCGGACCGGAAAGAAGCGCCCCCATCGGGTGGTGGGGGCGCTCCGGCATGATTCGATGTCACGGCATGCAGCAGGGCTGCGGGGGGATCACATGGTCGCCGTCACCGCCCCATCCCCCAGCACCTGCCACAGGAACGCCCACTGGTCGGTGACCTCCTCGATGATCTTCGAGGTGGGCTTGCCGCCGCCGTGGCCGGCCTTGGTCTCGATGCGCACCAGGATCGGGTTGTCGCACCCCTGGGCCTCCTGCAGGCGGGCGATGTACTTGAACGTGTGGCCCGGCACGACGCGGTCGTCGTGGTCGGCGGTGGTGGCCAGGACGGCCGGGTAGCAGGCGCCGTCGCGGATGTTGTGGTAGGGGGAGTAGGCGTACAGGATCTTGAACTGGTCGGGATCCTCGCTCGATCCGTACTCCGGTACCCAGGCCCAGCCGATGGTGAACTTGTGGAACCGCAGCATGTCCATCACGCCCACGGCGGGCAGGGCGGCACCGAACAGGTCGGGTCGCTGGTTGATGACCGCCCCCACGAGCAGGCCGCCGTTGCTGCCGCCCTGGATCGCCAGCTTCTCCGGCCGGGTCCACTGCTGCTCGACCAGGTACTCGGCCGCGGCGATGCAGTCGTCGAAGACGTTCTGCTTGTGGTCCAGCATGCCGGCCTCGTGCCACTGCTGGCCGTACTCGCCGCCGCCTCGCAGGTTGACCATGGCGAACACGCCCCCCATCTCCACCCACGCCAGGCGCGAGATGGAGAAGTACGGCGTCAGGGAGATGTTGAAGCCGCCGTAGCCGTACAGCAGCGTCGGGTTGTTGCCGTCCCGCCGCGCGTCCTTGCGGTGGACCAGGAACATGGGCACCCGGGTGCCGTCCTTGCTGGTGTAGAAGACCTGCTCGGTCACGTAGGGGGAGAAGTCGAAGTCCAGCTCGGGGCGGCGGAAGACCGAGCTCTCGCCGGTGCGGAAGTCGTAGTGGTAGATCGTGGGCGGGGAGAGGAACGACGTGAACGTGTAGAACATCTCGGTGTCGTGGCGGTGGCCGCCCACGCCGCCCACGCTGCCGATTCCCGGCAGGGGGATCTCGCCGATCATCCGGCCGTCGTGGTCGTAGCGGTAGACCACGCTGTGGGCGTCCTTCATGAACGTGGCCACGAACTCGTCGCCGTTGATCATGCTCACGCCCCGCAGGGTCATCTCGCTCTCGGGGATCAGCTCGCGCCAGCTGTCCGGGTCGGGAGCGTGGATGTCGATGGCCACCAGCCGGCCGCGCGGGGCGTCCCGGTCGGTCTTGACGTAGAAGACGCCGTCGTCGTGGCCCACGAACTCGTACTGGGCGTCGAAGCCGGTCAGCAGCTCGACGACCTCGCTGTCCGGGCGGGTCAGGTCCTTGTAGAAGAGCTGGTTGCGGTCGCTGGCCCCCTTCCAGACCGAGATGATCAGGAACTTGCCGTCCTCGGTGACGTACCCGCTGAAGCCCCAGTCCTTGTGGTCGGGCCGCTCGTAGACCAGCACGTCCTCGCTCTGGGGCGTGCCGACCCGGTGGTAGTAGAGCTTCTGGAAGTAGTTGGCCTGTTCCAGCTCCTGGCCTTCGGCGGGCTCGTCGTAGCGGCTGTAGTAGAACCCCTTGTTCTCCTTGTCCCAGCTCGCGCCGGAGAACTTGCTCCACTCGATCTTGTCCGGCAGGTCCCGGCCGGTGTCGATGTCCCGGACGTACCAGGTGCGCCAGTCTGAGCCGCTGACGTTGGTGGCCCAGGCCATCAGCTTGCCGTCGCGGCTGATGCTCAGCCCGCCCAGGGCGACGGTCCCGTCCTCGCTCAGGGTGTTGGGGTCCAGCAGGACGCGCGGCTCGCCGTCCAGCGACTCCTGGACGTAGAGGACCGACTGGTTCTGCAGTCCGTCGTTCTTGCTGAAGAAGTAGCGGTCCCCCTCCTTGAACGGCGCGCTGTACTTGGGGTAGTTCCACAGCTCGGTTAGCCGCTCGTTGATCTTCCCGCGGACGGGGATGCGGGCGAGGAAGCCCTCGGTCAGCTCGTTCTCCGCCTCGATCCAGGCGCGTGTCTCGGGACTGTCCGGGTCCTCGAGCCAGCGGTAGGGATCGGGGACCCTGGTTCCGTGGTAGTCGTCGACGACGTCCGCCTTGTGGGCGGGCGGGTAGGTCGGCTTCATCGTCGGATGGTCCTCCACCTTCTGGCAGCCGGTCGCGGCGATCACGAAGAGGGTCGCGGCCAGCAGGAGCTTGATCTTGCTGGATGTGGTCTCGTGGGACATGGCACCCACCTCGGCTCGGGTTGACGGCAGGAGGCGGCGTCGCCGGCGGCGCCGCCCGGGAACCCGTCTGCTACGTACCGGCGGACCGGTGGTTGCAGCCGGAAGCGCAGGCGACGGATGCAGGGGAAAATAACGCCGGCCGGCGGCGCTGTCAGCAGGCAAGCGGCCCGCGCGGCGCCGGCGGACGGCGCCGCGGCCGGGACTGGCGCGCGGGGCTCCGGTGTGCCACCCTGGAGGCACGATGGAGACCCCGCTGGACATCCTGTACGAGGACAACCACCTGCTGGTCGTCGCCAAGCCGGCCGGGATGCTGGTCCAGGGCGACCGGACCGGCGACCCCACCCTGCTGGAGTGGTGCCGGGAGTACATCCGCGTCAAGTACGCCAAGCCCGGCAACGTCTACCTGGGCCTGGTGCACCGGCTGGACAGGCCGGTCTCGGGGGTCGTCGCCGTGGCCCGCACCAGCAAGGCGGCCGGGCGGCTCTCGCGGCAGTTCCGCGAAGGGACGGTCCGCAAGCGCTACCTGGCCCTGGTCGAGGGGTGGCCGCCGGAGCCGGCGGGGGAGCTGCGTCACGTTCTCTCCGCCCGGGCCGACCCCGACGGCCGCACCCTGGTCGTGGGGCCCGGCCACCCCGGCGCCCGCCCGTCGCGCCTCCGCTACCGGACGCTCTGGTCCGGCGCCGGCCGCTCGCTGCTGGAGGTCGAGCCGCTGACCGGCCGTCGGCACCAGATCCGGGTCCAGCTGGCTGCGGCCGGCTGCCCCATCGCCGGGGACGTCAAGTACGGCGCCGCCCGCCGGCTCCCGGACCGGGTCGTCGGCCTGCACGCCTGGCGCCTGGTGCTGGACCACCCGGTGGCCGGGCGCGGACGCCTGGAGTTCACGGCTCCGCCGCCCGTGTCGCCGCCGTGGGACACGTTGTCGCCGGCGGCCCTTGCGGAACTCGACCGGTCGAGCGATCGTTAGGCGGATCGTCGGCAACTCGAGACAGACAGGAGAGACGATGACGACCAACCGGACACTGACGGGCCTGCTCGCGGTGGCCCTGCTCGCGATCGCCCTGCCGCTGGCCGCGGCGGAGAAGCCCGACGCTTCCGCCGGCGGGATCCGGTGGCACGGCTACGACGAGGGCCTCGCCCTGGCCAAGGAGAGCGGCAAGCCGCTGCTGGTCTCCTTCCACGCCGACTGGTGCAAGTTCTGCAAGAAGATGGAGCGCGAGACCTACACCGACGCGCGGGTCGTGGCCCTGATCAACGAACAGTTCATCCCCGTGTCCGTCGACACGGACCACGAGAAGGAGACGGCCGCCCGCTACGGGGTCCAGAGCCTGCCGACGGTCTGGTTCCTGCAGAGCGACGGCCAGCCCATCGACTACCTGCCCGGGTTCGTCGATGCCGACTTCTTCACGAAGGTTCTGGACTATCTCGCCTCGGGCAGCTATGCCAGCATGAGCTTCCAGCAGTACCTGGAGGATCAAGCGTCGTAAACCCGGCGGGGGAGCCTTGCTCACCATCGATGTGACGATCATCGGCGGCGGCATCGTCGGTTGCGCGACGGCCGCCGCCGTCGCGCGTCCGGACCGGTCGCTCGTCCTGCTCGAGCGCCAGGAACGTCTGGCCGCTTCCACCACCAGCCGCAACAGCGAGGTGGCCCACGGCGGCATGTACTACCCCACCGGCAGCCTCAAGGCGCGCTGGTGCGTCCAGGGGCGCCGCGCCCTGAAGCGGCTCTGCGCCGACAGCGGGGTGGGCTGGCGGGACGTGGGCAAGCTGATCGTGGCCGTCTCGCCCGAGCAGGAGCCGGAGCTGGAGCGCCTGTACCGGCTGGGCCGGGCCAACGACGTCGAGGGCCTGCGCCTGGTCGGCCGCGACGAGCTGCGCCGGCTGGAGCCCGAGGTCCCCGCCGCGGCCGCCCTGTTCTCCCCGGCCACGGCGGTCTTCGATGCCGAGGGGGCCGCCCACGCCTATGCCCGCCGCGCGGCCGATGCCGGCGCCCAGGTCCTGACCAGCGCCGAGGTCACCGGCCTGGCCCCGGCCGGCGACGGCTGGGACGTGACCGTCCGGCGCGGCGACGAGACCTGGACCCACCGCAGCCGCTGGGTCGTCGTCGCAGCCGGCCTGCACGCCGACACCGTGGCCCGGCTGGCCGGCGTCGACGTCGCTGCCCACGGCCTGCGCCAGCTCTGGGTCCGCGGCAGCTACTTCGCCGTCGCCCCGCGTCACGCCGACCGGCTGCGGCACCTGGTCTACCCCGTCCCCGACCCGGCCATCGACACCCTGGGCGTCCACGTCTGCCTGGACCTGGCCGGACAGGTGCGCCTGGGGCCCGACTACGAGCCGCTGGCCGAGCGCGTGGAGGACTACCGGGTCGACCCGGCCCGCGGCGCGGCCTTCTTCGCCGAGGCGTCGCGCTTCCTGCCGTTTCTGGCCCCGGACGACCTCTCGCCCGCCTTCTGCGGCATCCGGCCCAAGCTGGGGGTGACCGGCTTCCACGACTTCTCCGTCCGCCGCTGGGAGGGCGACCTGGCCGGCCTGGTGACCCTGATCGGGATCGACTCGCCGGGGCTGACCTCCTCGCCGGCCATCGCCGCAGAGGTGGCGCGGCTGATCGACGAGGGGGAGGGTGATGCTGGTCGGCGTGGTCCTGGCCGCGCTGGCCGTGGTCGTCTGGGTCGGCGCCGCGCGGGCCCGTCCCCGCCGCGGCCCGCGCCTGCTGACCGGCGTCGGCTCCCTGTACAGGCGCTGCTACGATCGCCGCGGCCTGCTGCGCCTGGGCGCGGCCACGCTCGGGGCGGCCCTGCTCGCGCACGGCGGCCTGGACGAGGCCGCCGACCGCTGGCACGCCGGCCGCGTCCGCGGCCCCCGCAGCGACGCCCTCTCGGACCAGCTGCGGCCGTTCGGGGAGCGGTTCTGGTTCCTGGTCTGGGCCGCCGTCGCCGTCGTCGACGCGACCGTGGGTAGCAGCCCGCTGACTCGCTGGGGGCGGCGCAACTTCCGGACCCTGCTGGTCGGCCTGCCGGCCCTGTGGACGATCCAGCGGGTCTGCGGCGCGTCGCGGCCCACCGATCCGCCCGCCTCGCCCCGCTACCACCCCATGGCCGACGACAACACCGCCTCGGGCCACACCTTCGTGGCCGCCATCCCGTGGCTGCACCTGGCCCGCCGCGCCGGGGGCCGTCCCGCCCGCTGGGCCGCCCTGGCGGCGTCGTGGGCCACCGGCTGGTCGCGCCTGAACGACCGCAAGCACTACCTCTCCCAGGTGCTGCTGGGGTACGCCATCGCCTGGCACGCCGTCGAGGTCGTCGATACCCTCGACCGGGAGGCGCCGCCCGTGGCACTGCGGCCGGACGGCGGCGCGGAAGCGGACCGGCGATGACGACCCCCCTGGAGATCCTGCGCACCGTCTTCGGCCACGATGCCTTCCGCGACCACCAGCAGGAGATCGTCGAGCACCTGCTGGCCGGCGGCGACGCCCTGCTGGTCATGCCCACCGGCGGCGGCAAGTCCCTCTGCTACCAGGTCCCGTCGCTGCTGCGGCCCGGGACGGGGATCGTCGTCTCGCCCCTGATCGCCCTGATGCAGGACCAGGTGGCGGCGCTGCGGCAGCTGGGCGTGCGGGCGGCCTTCCTCAACTCGACCCTCTCGCCGCCCGCGCAGCGCCAGGTGGAGGCGCTGTTGCTGCGTGGCGACCTGGACCTGCTCTACGTGGCGCCGGAGCGGCTGCTCCAGGAGCGGACCCTGGACCTGCTGGACCGGGTCCGGGCGGCCGGCTCTCCTGCGGGGGTCGCCCTGTTCGCCATCGACGAGGCCCACTGCGTCTCCCAGTGGGGACACGACTTCCGCCCCGAGTACCTGCAGCTCGCCGTGCTGGCCGACCGCTTCCCCGGCGTGCCGCGGCTGGCCTGCACGGCCACGGCGGACGAGCGGACCCGCGCCGAGATCGTCCAGCGGCTGCGCCTGGGAGGCGGCCGGGTCTTCGTCACCGGCTTCGACCGGCCCAACATCCGCTACCGGGTGGTGCCCAAGAGCGACCCCCGTCGCCAGCTGCTGGCCTTCCTGCGCGGCGAGCGCCCCGGCGAGGCGGGCATCGTCTACCGCCTGTCGCGGCGCAGCGTGGAGCAGACGGCGGCGTGGCTGCAGCGGGAGGGGATCGTGGCGTTGCCGTACCACGCCGGGCTGGACAAGGCGACCCGCGAGCGGCACCAGGAGCGCTTCCTGCGCGAGGACGGGCTGGTGATGGTGGCCACCATCGCCTTCGGCATGGGGATCGACAAGCCGGACGTGCGGTTCGTGGCTCACCTGGACCTGTCCCGGAGCATCGAGGCCTACTACCAGGAGACCGGCCGCGCCGGCCGCGACGGCCTGCCCGCCGACGCCTGGCTCTGCTACGGCCTACAGGACGTGGTGGTGCTGCGCCGGATGCTGGACGCCGGCGAGGCCGACGAGCTGCACAAGCGGCGGGAGCGGCAGCAGCTCGATGCCATGCTGGGCTACTGCGAGGCGGTCACCTGCCGCCGCCAGGTCCTGCTGGGCCACTTCGGCGAGGAGCTGGCGGAGCCGTGCGGCAACTGCGACAACTGCCTCTCTCCGCCGGAGACGTACGACGGCACCGTCCTGGCCCAGAAGGCCCTCTCCTGCGTGGCGCGTACCGGGCAGCGGTTCGGTGCGGTGCACGTGATCGAGGTGCTGCGCGGGGCCGACACCGAGCGGATCCGCCGCCTCGGCCACGACCGCCTCAGCACCTACGGCATCGGCGCCGACCTGGACGCCTTCGCCTGGCGCGGCGTGATCCGCCAGCTCACGGCCCGCGGCCTGCTGGAGCCGGCGCCGGACGGCTACGGCGCCCTGCGGCTGACGGCCGCCGCCCGCCCCGTCCTGCGCGGGGAGGAGCGGGTGCTGCTGCGCCGCGACGTGCTGGCGCCGCGCCCTGCCCGTAAGCGCGAGGGCAAGCGCAAGGCACCTGCCGCGCTGACCGGTGGTGACGGCCGACCGGTCGATCCGGCCGCCCTGGCCCTGTTCGAGCGGCTGCGCGCGTGGCGCCGCGCCGAGGCCGCCCGCCAGGGCGTGCCGCCCTACGTCATCTTCCACGACCGTACCCTGGCCGCCATGGCGCTGCACCGCCCGCGGACTGCGGCGGAGCTGCTGGCCATCGACGGGGTGGGGGAGAGGAAGCTGGAGCGGTACGGGGAGGGGGTGCTGAAGGTGGTGGGGACTTTATCTGATTCTGCTTGATCGGTGGAGATGTCGCTGGTACAGTGCACCTTGCACATTTGCGGAATTGTCATGTTGTGGGTTGGTTGCTTAGCTGAGACGGTGCATCGGTGGACGGCTGGGTATCGCAGTGTCATCGAATAAACAGAACAAGATGATTGGAGTTAGGCGGTTATGGCTAGGAGATAGCAGATGAAAAGGGAGTCCACCTTAAACCAGCCGCCGAGCTGTCCAAGGAATGGGGACCACCTCTCTCACCCGCGAGAGCCTGACCGACATCCTGGAGAACTACGCCCAGATCGTGGAGGAGAAGGATCCCAGGACGGGCAGGAAGAGCAGGAAGCAGATCTGGCCCCGCTACCACCAGCTCGACGTGGTGCGCAAGCTCCTTGCCGACGCCAGCGAGCACGGCGCGGGCCGGCGCTACCTCGTCCAGCACTCGGCCGGCAGCGGCAAGTCCAATTCCATCGCCTGGCTGGCCCACCAGCTCATCGGCCTCACTAGGGACGACGCGCCGGTCTTCGACTCGATCATCGTGGTCACGGACCGCCGCATCCTCGACCGGCAGATCAAGGACACGATCAAGCAGTTCGCACAGGTGAGCGCCACGGTGGGGCACGCCGAGCGCTCGGGGGATCTGCGCCGCTTCCTCGCCGAGGGCAAGAAGATCATCATCTCCACGGTGCAGAAGTTCCCGTTCATCCTCGACGAGATCGGCGGCGAGCACCGCGGGCGGCGTTTCGCCATCATCATCGACGAGGCCCATTCGAACCAGGGCGGGCGCACCACGGCCAAGATGCACCAGGCGCTCGCCGGCGTCGATGCGGCCGACGAGGACGAGACCCTCGAGGACCGGATCAACCGCCTGATCGAGGCCAAGAAGCTCCTGCCCAACGCCAGCTACTTCGCCTTCACCGCCACCCCCAAGAACAAGACCCTCGAGCTGTTCGGCGAGGCGGTGCCGCAGCCCGGCACCGTCAAGCACCGGCCCTTCCACTGCTACACCATGAAGCAGGCCATCGAGGAGGGCTTCATCCTGGACGTGCTGCGCCACTACACGCCGGTCGAGAGCTTCTACAAGCTGGTCAAGAAGATCGAGGACGACCCGGAGTTCGACACCAGGAAGGCACGGAAGAAGCTCCGCCGCTATGTCGAGGGCCACGAGCACGCCATCCGGCTCAAGGCCGAGATCATGGTGGACCACTTCCACCAGCAGGTGATCGCCAGGAACAAGATCGGCGGCCGGGCACGGGCCATGGTGGTGACCGGAAGCATCGAGCGGGCGATCCAGTACTTCCACGCCATCGAGCAGAACCTGCGCGACCGAAAGAGCCCGCACCGGGCGATCGTCGCCTTCTCGGGCGAGCACGACTACGGCGGTCAGAAGGTCACCGAGGCCTCGCTCAACGGCTTTCCCTCGAGCCAGATCGCCGACCGGATCCGCGAGGACCCGTACCGCTTCCTGGTCTGCGCGGACAAGTTCCAGACCGGCTACGACGAGCCGCTGTTGCACACCATGTACGTGGACAAGCCGCTCTCGGGCGTGAAGGCCGTTCAGACCCTCTCGCGGCTCAACCGCGCGCATCCGCAGAAGCACGACGTCTTCGTGCTCGATTTCCAGAACGACGCCGACACGATCCGCAAGGCCTTCGAGCCCTATTACCGCACCACGATCCTGGCCGAGGAGACCGACCCGGACAAGCTGCACGACCTGAAGACCGATCTGGACGGCCACGTGGAGAAGCGCTCGGCGATGCAGATCCAGCTCGCCGACGAGGATGCCGAGATCGAACCCATCCCGACGGCGGGGGGCGGCCACAAGCCCGAACCGGAGCTGGATCGCCTGTCCAGCATCATCAGGGCCTTCAACGAACAGTTCGGCAACATCCAGTGGAGCGACGCCGATCGTGTTCACAAGCTGATCACCGAGGAGATCCCCGCACGCGTGGCCGCCGACGAGGCCTACCGGAACGCTCGCCTGAACTCGGACCGGCAGAACGCCCGCATCGAGCACGACAAGGCGCTGCAGCGGGTGATGACCGCCCTGCTCCAGGACGACACGGAGCTGTTCAAGCAGTTCATGGACAACGGAGGGTTTCGCCGCTGGTTGACGGATATGGTCTTCTCGCTGACCTATGATCGGCCGCGGCCCGGCGCACGGCCCTGATCATTCACGTCGTCTGGTCGTCTCACCGCGCCAGCACCATCCTCCCCATCCCGCTCCCGTCCCGCGTCTCCACGCGGTAGAAGTACACCCCCGACGGCACGCCCCGCCCGTCGTCGTTGCGGCCGTCCCACCGCACAGCCTGTGTCCCCGGCGCCACCGTCAGGGTGCGCCGCAGGACCAGCCGGCCGGCCAGGTCGTAGACCGTCAGCCGCACCGGCCCGCCGCTGTCGGTGGTGAAGCGGATGCTCGTGGCCGGGTTGAAGGGATTGGGGACGTTGCCCAGCAGGGCGAACGCCGGCAGCGCGGGCGCCGCGGTGCCGTTCTGCTCGTCCATCTCCCAGGTGTCGCCGTTGACGGTGTAGGTGCCGTAGCCGGTGGTGCTGATGACGATGTCGCCATTGACGATGGTCCGCGTCCCGGCGGGCGTCGTGCTGGAGGGGTCGCCGGTCTCGGTCTGGTAGATGTAGCTGCCGATCCCGACCAGGCGATCCAGGACCTCCTGGTGCGGGTGGCCGTAGGGGTTGCCGTCGCCCACGGAGATGATCGAGACCTCCGGCAGGGTCGCCGCCAGGAAGGTGGCGTTGCTGCTGGAGTAGGAGCCGTGGTGGTTGACGTGGTAGACCTCGATCTCGCCCACCTCGGCCGCCACGCTCGACTCGATGTCCAGGTAGCTGCCGCCGCCGCCGGTCAGGTCGCCGGCCACCAGGAAGTCGAAGTCGCCGCACTCCACCAGCAGGGCCACGTCGTACTCGTTCTCCAGGCCGGAGTCGTCGTAGGGCGGGGAGAGCTGCCCGTTGCCGTTCAGGGCGACGCAGGTCACGGTCACACCGTCGCCCAGGTCGATGACCTGGCCGTCGGTGAGCGTCTGCCGCTTGCTGCCGGCCGCGGCCACGTAGTCGCTGTAGGTGGCCGTGGTGTAGCTCCAGCCCCGGTCGTAGACGGCGAGCGTCACGCCGCGGGCGCCGATGACCTCGTCGATACCGCCGATGTGGTCGGCGTGGTAGTGGCTGGCGGCGATGTAGGTGGGCTGGCCGATCCCCAGGGCGTCCAGGTAGGGAACCACCTCGCCGTCGCCCTTGCCATTGTACCCGGCGTCGAACAGCAGGCTCTGGCCGCTGGAGGAGACGATGAGCGTGGCGTCCCCCTGGCCGACGTCGATGCAGTGGATCGTCACGTCGGCCGCCGCGGGCATGACGGCCAGCAGGCAGGCGAGAAGCCACAGGGTAGACAGACGAACCGGGCGGGCGAGCGTCATGGGAGGACCGTCCTTGGGGGAGCAGGGCATCGTTGCTTACAATCTCATCCTTAAGTTTATCACTTCGAGCGCCCTCCCACAACCGGGAGGGGCGAGGGACGGGCACGGGGGACAACCGGTGGGGAAGGAAGAAGACGTTCGTGGGGCGAGACGCCCCCTTGTCCCCGGGGCGTCCTGGAGGTCCCGCCGGCAGGAGGCCGGAGGGACCGGAAGCACGAAGCGGCCGGCACAGGAGGTGCCGGCCGCTGTCCCCGGGGGCAAGGGGGCGTCTCGCCCCATGGATGCAGGCTACTTCATCCCCACCTGCTGCTTGATCCACTTCGTCGTGACCGACTTCGGCCGCTCGATGGGCGACCCCATGGCCCGGTTGACCACGAGCTGCGCCAGCATGCCCATGGCACGGGAGACCGAGAAGAGGACCGTGTAGTACGAGAACTCCTTCAGCCCGTAGTGGTACAGCAGGGCGCCGCTGCCGGCGTCGACGTTGGGCCACGGGTTCTTGGCCTTGCCGTGCTCCTTCAGGACGCCGGGGACGACCTCGAAGACGGTGTTGACCGTCCGCATGACCGGATCGTCGGGGAAGTGCTTCATCCCGAAGGCGCGGAAGGCGATGAACCGCGGGTCGGTCACGCGCAGGACGGCATGACCGTAGCCGGGGATGACCTTGCCGCTGTTGAGGGTCTCCCAGGCGTACTTGCGGATGTCCTCGGGCGTCGGCTTGCCCTTGAACTTCTTGTTCACCTCGAGGATCCACTTCAGGCACTCCTGGTTGGCCAGGCCGTGCAGCGGACCGGCCAGGCCGTTCAGGCCGGCCGAGACGGCGTAGTAGGCGTCGCTCAGGGCCGAGCCGACCAGGTGGCAGGTGTGGGCCGAGACGTTGCCGCCCTCGTGGTCACTGTGCAGGACCAGGTAGAGGCGCATGCAGTCGGCGAACTCGCCGTCGGGATCGGGGATGCCGAGCATCCGGGCGTAGTTCTCGGCGAGGGAGAGGCCCGGCTTGGGAGAGATCCGCTTGCCCTTCTTGAACCGCATGCGGTAGACGCCGGCGGCGATCGTCGGCATCCTGGCCAGCAGGTCGAGGGCGTCCTCGAGCGTCGGCTTCCAGTACTCCTCCTTCTTCATCCCCTTGTCGTAGGCGGCCCGGAACTTGGACTCGCGCTCCATGGCCAGGATGGCCGTGTCGAGCATGCACATGGGGTGCGAGTTGGCGGGCATCGCCTCCAGGACCTTCCAGACGTAGGCGGGGACGCGGGCGCGCGAGGCCAGCTCCTCCTGGAGGGCCTTGCGGTCGCGGGCGCTGGGGAGCTCACCGGTGCAGAGCAGGTAGAAGATGTCCTCCGGGGTCTTGTCGGTCAGCTCGCCGACGGGAATCCCGCGGATCAGCAGTCCCTTGTCCGGCGGAACCTCCGAGGTGTCGCAGACCATTCCCTTGACGCCACGCATGCCGCCGTAGGCCTGGGCGACGGTCACCTCGCTGATGACCTTGTCACCGTGCTTCTTGACCAGTGTCCTGATGTCCTGGCGCCACTCGGGGATGAGTTTCGCCAGCCGGTTCTGTAGCTTCGCCATCGGTAGCCTCCCTCTTGCTTGAAAAGGTCGCTTGCGGCTGCCGGGCGCATGTCGTCGCGGATCCCGTCCACGGGACGGGCGGCTCGGCACGGTCCAGCGCTCCAACCTCGCAAACATAGCAGTTGCGCTACTGGAAAAGCAAGCAGGCTCGACGCTTGGCGCGCCGTGGCGCAGCGGCTATCTTGGAGCCGGCGGCCGGCCGGTCCGACCGCGTGGACATCCTGATGCGGGAGGCTGAGATGAGCAGTGACGTGACACGGTGCATCGAGATCCTGGCCGACGCCATCGCCTTCGAGGAGGAGGGCATCCGCTTCTTCACCGGGAAGGCCGAGAGCGCGACCTCGGACCTGGAGCGGCGGATCTTCCTGTCGCTGGCGAAGGACGAGCAGGGCCATCGTGCCCACCTGATCGAGCTGCGGGACGAGCTGCTGCGGACCCACAGCCTGGAGCCGCTGAACGGCGAAGGGGCGGCCCATAGCCACGACCGCCCGCCGCGGGAGATCTTCGAGAAGGCCATGGCCGAGGCCGTCGACCCCTATGTCGCCCAGCGGGAGGACCTGGAGATCCTGCAGGGGGCCATGGAGGTGGAGCGCAGGGGATTCCACATGTACAGCGCTGCCGCCGCCGAGATGAGCGACCCCGGGGCGAAGGCCCTGTTCGAGCACCTGGCCGCCGAGGAGCAGCAGCACTACGATCTGCTGAAGAACACCTACGAGTACATGCGCGACCCCGAGGGGTGGCACGAGTACGAGGAGGGCGGCATGCTGGACGGCGGCTAGACCGCCACGTCCGTGTCGCAGCGCAGCGAGGCGGCCGCTCTCCCGGCAGAGGGCGGCCGTCCTGTACCCCGGATCGGGAGGGAGCGATGTCCCAGACCGGCAGTCGAGGCGACCTGTTCCGCGGCGTCGTCGCCCTGGCCCCCATGGCCACAGGCGGCAACCTGCCGTACCGGCGACTCTGCAGGGAGTTCGGGGCCGACCTGACCTGCTGCGAGATGATCCTGGCCCACAAGCTGGTCAAGGGGAGCCGCCGCGAGCTGCCGCTGCGTGGGATCCCCGGGTACCGAGCTCGAATTCGCCCTATAGTGAGTCGTATTACAATTCACTGGCCGTCGTTTTACAACGTCGTGACTGGGAAAACCCTGGCGTTACCCAACTTAATCGCCTTGCAGCACATCCCCCTTTCGCCAGCTGGCGTAATAGCGAAGAGGCCCGCACCGATCGCCCTTCCCAACAGTTGCGCAGCTGAATGGCGAATGGCGCCTGATGCGGTATTTTC
>AMFO01002596.1_pt1 | contig 17978 bp, 19 predicted proteins | sample 552608 | NCBI WGS metagenome assembly AMFO01 (sample SAMN01893955, study PRJNA167987) | microbial mat metagenome | biome: hydrothermal vent | place: USA: Loihi, Hawai'I | collected 2003-05-01
GGCGAGCGTCTGGCGCTCTATCGCCGCCTCGCGTATGCGGAATCGGATGCTGACATCGAGGCCTTGCGTGAGGAGATGCATGACCGCTTCGGCCGTCCGCCGCAGGAAGCACGCACGGCGCTTGAGGCGGCGCGCATCCATTGGCGCGCCCGGAGGATGCGCCTGCGCGCCGTGCGCGCGGTCGATGGCGGCATGCGCCTGCATTTCACCGCCGAATCGCCGATCGATCCGGCGCGGTTGCTCGCCCGCGTGCAGGCGCAACCGGAACACTTCCGCCTCAACCCCGACGGCAACCTGACCTTGCTTGCCGCATCGGAGGATACCCACGCCCACCTGGCCGCTTGCATCGCTTTTCTCGATGAGCTTCTGGAGCATGTGCACCCTTCCGCCGACGCTGCGGCGATTGCATCTTGAGGCCCGGGCGCTGACATTCGGCGCTGGCGGCGATAGTCTCGTCGAACATGGAAGAAAGCCGTCCCACGCTCGCCCGACCGGGCCTCCTGTTCATGGACATGGATTCGACGCTGATCCGTTGTGAATGCATCGATGAACTCGCCGGGTTTCTCGGCATCAAGGCGCAAGTGGCGTCCATCACCGAGCGGGCCATGCGTGGTGAGCTTGATTTCGCCGCCTCGCTTACCGAGCGCGTGCAGCTTCTGGCGGGTCTCGATGCCGCGGTGCTTTCACGCGTGTACGAGGAGTGCATCGAGCTGACTCCGGGGGCGGAGACGTTGGTGGACGTTCTGCACGCACACGGCTGGAAAGTCGGTGTCGTGTCCGGCGGCTTCACCTTCTTCACCGAGCGACTGAAGCGGCGGCTGCGCTTGGACTACGCCCTGGCCAACGAACTTGAGATCAAGGGCGGCCGCCTGACGGGGAAGGTTCTTGGAGACATCGTGGACGGGGAGGCCAAGAAAAAGGCTCTTTTGTCGCAGGCCGCCGCCTGGAGCATTCCCCGCAGCCAGACGGTGGCTGTGGGGGACGGCGCCAACGATTTGCCGATGATGCAGGCCGCCGGACTCGGTGTGGCCTTCCATGCCCGGCCGGAAGTGCGTGCCCGTGCGCCGGCGGCCATCGAAAACGGTGGCCTGGATGCGGTGCTCGAGCTGTTGCGAACGGATGGATGAAACCGTGAAAAGGAGGAGTCCATGATGGTCCATCGCATTGTGATCCTGTGCGCCCTTTTCCTGTCGCTTTGGCCCCAGGCCGTCACGGCCACGGATTTCGGAAGCTCCCTGCGCACGCAGCATATCCTCACCGCCGCCGCGGCCGAACGCGCCGCCGCCGCCGCCGTCGCGGCTTGCAGAAGGCGCGGCTATCACGTGAGTGCCGCGGTCGTGGATTCAGACGGCGTCCTGCAAGCGCTTCTTCGCGCCGACGGCGCCGGCCCCCACACCGTGGACAGCAGCCGCCGCAAGGCCTACACGGCCGCCAGCATGAAGGCTCCGACGGCGTCCTTCGCCGCCCTGGTGGCGAGGAAACCGGAGCTGCACGCACTGGGGGACATGAACGCCTCCATTCTGTTGCTCGGCGGCGGCTTTCCCGTCCGTATCCGGGGCGAGATCGTTGGCGGCATCGGCGTCGGCGGTGCGCCCGGGGCGCATCTGGACGAAGGTTGCGCGCGCGCGGGTCTTCGGGCCATCGGCGCCGATTTGTACCGACGACGCAGGCCGTGAAGGGAACGGTGAAGGGGCGCTTTTCCCTCAGCGTCACGGACCACGACCGCGGCGCCGCCGGCCTCACCTATGTCTATCCGGTGCTCTCGCGCCGTTCCGGCGGCGTATCCGTCGGCGTCAATCTGAACCCGAACAACGCCTGCAACTGGCATTGCGTCTATTGTCAGGTGCCCGATCTCAAGCGCGGCGTATCCCCGCCCATCGATCTCGGGCTTCTGGAGCGTGAGTTGGACGCCTTTCTGCGTTCGGTGCTGGACGGGGAATTTTTCGGCCCGGAGGTGCCGGCGGCGGGGAGCCGCATTCGTGATGTGGCCCTCTCCGGCAACGGCGAACCGAGCAGTTGCCGCTCCTTCGATGCGGTCGTGGGGGTGATCCTGGATACCCTGTGCCGAGAGGGACTGCTCGATCAAGTCAAGATCGTCCTGATCAGCAACGGTTCCTACGTTCACCGTTCCGAGGTGCAAAGGGGGCTCGCGGCGATGGCGGTTCACCGCGGGGAAGTGTGGATCAAGGTGGATGCGGCGGGTGTGGATGCGATCCGGCGCATTAACGGCGTGAGCCTGTCGCTGCGGTGGCTGCGCGCGCAGATTGCGATCGCGGCCGCGGCGTGCCCGACCTGGATCCAGACCTGCATGTTCAATTGGGACGGAAGGCCGCCGCCGGATGCGGAGGTGGCCGCCTATCTGGATTTCCTGGGTGCTCTCGTTCGCGACGGTGTCGGGATCCACGGCGTACTGCTCTACGGCGTCGCCCGGCCTTCAATGCAGCCCGAGGCGGCGCGCATCTCCCCCGCCGATGCGGCGTGGATGCAAATGCTTCGGGATCGGATCGTGGATGTGGGCCTCAAGGTGCGCCTGAGCCTGTAGTTCGAGGTTTGAGGGCCGAGGATCGAGGGCCGAGGACCACAGGGGTCAGGAGTCAGGATTCAGGGGCCAGAAGACAGAAAACATCTTCTGTCCTCTGTTTTCGCAGTCACCGATTTTTCACGATCTTGACGATCGTGCCGGGCTTGGGGGATGCATTCACGTCCATGCCGTTCAAGGCCGCCAGACGTGTGGCCGTGAAAGGGCCGAGGATGTGGCGACTGGCCGCGGCCAGATGCCGCCAACTGTCGCCCGGCTTCCAGGTATAAAGGCTGATGCGGGGGATGCCGCCGTCGCGGAGGCGGTCGTAGCGACGGAACGATGACAGAATGGACGTAAAATCGGGGAGGTAGCGCGCGAAATCCACCCGGCGGCAATAAGACACGAGGATCCAGGCGCGCGGGCCGTCCATGGCCACGGCAGCCAGGGCGCGCGCCTGTCCCACGGCCTTGAAGCTTGCATTGATCTCCGCCGAGGCCATTGCAAAGCCACCCTGGCTCCAGGTCCGGAAGGACCTCAGGCGGCGGCCGGGGAAGAGCGAGCGAAGAATTTTCCGCCCGCTTGTGTGCTTCGATAGTTCCCTGAGCTTGAGCACGAAGAAGGCCTTTTCGCGTCTGCGCCGCGCACGCAAGGCCTGCGGTGTGTTTTTGATGGCCCAGCCACGGGGAAAGGCGAAACGGATGCCGAGCTTCGGGTGGATGAAGCGGCGCCCGATTACGGCTCCCTGATCGGCGCTGTCACCGTAAGGGTAGCCCTCGAGGGCGGCCAGCATGGCGCGATGGCCGACGTAGCCAAGGACGCTCTGTTCGCCGGCGGCCTTGCGCACGGCCTCTTCGATCCGCTTTTTGGTTTCCGGGTGGCTTGCGAAGGCGCCGTGGTAGATCGGAGGGGCCTTGCCCGTCGTGGCCTTGTCCTCCTTGATGCGAATGTCCTCCATCCGTTTGAGGGTCTGCAGGATGCGGATGGCGGCATGGGGATCGTAGCCGGCCCGGGCCAGGTATCGGATGGCCAGTTCGTCGGCCTGCAATTCGTCCTTGCGCCCGTAGCCCTGGATCACGGCCAGGGCGAGGAGGTCCGAGAGTTGACCCACGGGTTGGGGGATGGGCAGGAAGATGGAAGCGACGGCCATGCCCAGGCGGTAGCCCTGGACCTGCGTGTAGCGTTGCACCGCGTGCCGGGCCGTCACATGGCCGATCTCGTGGCCGAGAACGGCGGCCAGCTCGGCCTCGCTGTTCATGTGCACGAGCAGGCCGCGGTAGATGTAGATATAGCCGCCCGGCAGGGCGAAGGCGTTGATCGTCGGCAAGTCCACCACATGGAAGCGATAGAACAGCTCCGGCCGGTCCGAGACGGCTGCCAGGCGCTGTCCCACCTTGTCCACGTACTTCACCAGCGGATCATCCGCCGGCATGAGCGGCATCTGCCTGGCGATTTCGGCCGCGGCGCGTTGCCCAAGCGCCAGTTCCTGCTTTTCGCTCATCAACACCAGTTCGGGCTTTTTGCTCACCGGATTGGTGGCGCAGGCCACGAGCAGCAGCGCGGCGGCAGCAACCCGGAAGGGACGCACAGGCCTCATGGGGAAAGGGTCTCCAGGTCGGCGGGACTGTGCAGTGCCATATACAGGCCACCGTGACGGCCGCGGCGGATGACGCCGTGAACGATCACCGTTTGCCCACGTCGAAGGCGGGGTGGATGCGAAAACCAGCGCCGGAAGGAACGCGGCACGCTCACCCCCAGCCGGCCCAGCCTGAAATAGAAACGGGAGCGCCCGAGCCGGGTCACGCGGCCATGGACGACGCGGAACTGGCCGATGTTTCTTGCCGTCACCCGGGTGGCTTCCAGCTCCCTGAAGCGCCGCGTGCGCCAGATGCCGAGCCTCTTTTTCCTCGCCGTGCGTTCCAGTGCCACAAGTTCCCGCGCCCATCGCAGGTTGGGGGTGAAGATGTAGGCGTGCGCCAGACCACGGCGCAGCATCTCCCCATTCACCCATGTGCCGTCGGGAAGGTACACCTGCGCCAGCGTGCGGCCGTAGACATCGTGACGCTCGGCGTCGAATTCCAGGCGCACGGTCTTGCCGGCGATCATTCCGGCCAGGGCCTTCGTCGCCTCGATGCCCATGACCTGGCCCGGTCGCTCCGGATGCGCCACCTCCGGGGCGTTGATGCCGAGAAGTCGGATCCTTTCCCCGGCGGCGGTCTCGAAGGTGTCGCCGTCGAAGACGTATCGCACCTGCACCGGGCGGCTGTTGCCGAGAATGGAGAGGGTGCCGGCCGCAGCCGCACCGGAGAAGACTGCGAGGACGAGCAACAACCCGGCAAGGCGGGAAAGCGGCGACGACATGCGGCGGATTATAGCCGAGTGGAGCGGGAATTGGATGGCCGCCGGTGGCGGGTATCACGTTTTTCGGTGGTATGGATAGTATGTTTGGCGAACGAGCGTAAACCCAGGGGAGCATGAGTGATGCGCAAGTCGCTGTTTTTCGCCTTCTTGTTGCCGATGGCGCTGTTGATCGGTGGTTTGGCGTGGTGGTATGGGCACGCCCAGAGAGAAATTCTGATCGAGCATTACCGCACCGAGGCCCGCCATCACGTGGAAGGGCAGTTGAAACGCATCGACCGCATTCACCGCCAGGCTGCGGCCATGTTACGAGCCTTGGCCAGGGACAAACAGATCCTGCCGTCCCTGGCTGGAGATGCGGCGGCGATCGCGGCGGTCCGGGAGTTGTTTGCCGACATCGCCCACACCGACGCCTTGTACGATCAGATCCGATTGCTGGACAGGAAGGGGCAGGAGATCATCCGCGTCGAGCGGACGGGCGGCCGCGTGCATATTGCCACCGCAAGGGAATTGCAACGCAAGAGCGGTCGCTACTATGTCCGCCGGACGCTGGCGTTGCCGGCGGGCAGGATGTTCGTGTCCCCCTTCGATCTCAATGTCGAGCATGGGCGGGTGCAGCGTCCGCTGAAACCCGTACTCCGCCTGGCCGTGGCGATTGATGATGAAGAAGGAAACCGGCGTGGGATGTTGGTATTGAACCTGGCCGGAATGGCGTTCGTGAAACGCGAATTGAACGAAACCGTCCTCGCCGGCGAGCATCTGCTGATCAAATCCGGCGCCGGGTTCTGGTTCGATCGCGTGGACGGCGCCTTGAGGGTGCTGCCGGTGAGTGCCGGCGATCCACGGCTGCCGCAGCATTACCCGCACGTGTGGGAGAGAATCCGCCGTCGATCGCGCGGTCAAATGCTGGGGCCGGCCGGTCTGTTTACCCACGCCGTGATCGTTCCGGTTCCGGGAATGAAGCATGCAGCCGAGATCCGGCGACCATGGTACGTCGTATCCTTTGTACCGGCAGCGGCTCTGGCGACCGGCATTCGGCGGGCACGTAGGACCGTTTTCCCCGTCGCCATCTTCTGCCTCGTCCTTGCCACCGTTGCCGCGGCTGCCGTCTCCGGCTGGATTGGCAGTCGCAAGGAGGCCATGCGCAAGTTGCGCGACAGCGAGGAGCGATTCCGGCACCTCGTGGAGTCGAACGTGGATCCCATGCTGATTCAGCATCGAGGGCAAATCGTCTACGCCAATCCGGCCGCTGTCGAGCAACTCGGCGCCTCCTCGGCAACCGCAATCCAGGGCATGAACATGCACAATTTTCTGCATCCGATCGACCGCTATCTGGCCGTTTCGCATTTGGAGGCGGCGGCGGTGAAGGGTGCGCGTACGCAACCGGCCGAGGTACGGCTCCGGCGCCTGGACGGAAGTTGGATGACGGTCGAGATAGCCTGCTGCCCCTTTGCTTTCCGGGACCGTCCGTCCGTACTGACGGTATGGCACGACATCACCGCCCGCAAGCACCACGAGAGGGAGATGGAACATTTGTCGGCCGAGAACGAGCGGCTGGCGCAGGGCCTGATCCGTTTGCGCGAAGAGGAGCGCACGCGGCTGGCGCGTTCATTGCACGACGAGATCGGTCAGAGGTTGACCGCCGTGCAACTGCAGGCGGCCTCCCTTTCAAGCCGCTGCACCGACAAGGCGATTCGTGGCGGCTTGAGGCGGATCCAGAACCAGGCCGGCGAACTGATCGATGTCGTGCGCGGGCAGCTGACGGCACTGCGGCCGCCCCCGCTCGACGAGGTCGGATTGAAAGCGGCGCTCCAAACCCTGGTGCGGGAGTGGCGGAGTCAAAGCGGCGTGACCTGCCGGCTGCGCGTCGGCGATCTCGCTAGGCGTCTGGATGCCGAAACGCAGCTGCATCTCTATCGCATGGTGCAGGAGGCCCTCAACAATGTCGCCCGTCATGCCCGTGCCGGCAGCGTGCGGATCCATCTGCGTGCGGTTGCGGGCGGGATCGTGCTGACCGTCGCCGACGACGGTTGCGGGTTCGATCCTCGTGTCGCCCACAAGGGCATTGGCCTTGCCGGCATGCGTGAGCGGGCGGCGGCGCTCGGTGGCCGTTTGCGGATTGAATCCTCGCCGGGGAAGGGAACGCGTCTTGTCTGCCGCATTCCCATTCCCATGCAAGAGGGTAGGAAAAAACCCGACAAAACATGAGAAGGGGGCCGATGGCGGGGGAGATGGGAATTCACTATAATTTATACTAAAATAGTAAAAATTAGATACGGCGGAAGAAATCATGGTTTGTGTACAGTTGGTCGACGATCATGCGATCGTGCGGGAAGGCATACGCAGCGTGCTGGAGTGCGAGGCCGACATACGCGTGGCCGTGGAATCGGCTTCGGGCGAGGAAGGCTATGGCCATTACTTCCTGCACAAACCGGATGTCGTGGTGTTGGATCTGGCCATGCCCGGCGAGGGCGGCTTGGCGATGTTGCACCGCCTGCTGCGTCGTGATCCCGCGGCCAAGGTGTTGATCCTGAGCATGTACGACGACGAGGTGATCGCCGCCAAGACCTTGGAAGCCGGGGCGCGGGGATTCGTGAGCAAGGGTGCGGATCCCGCCCGCATTCTGGAGGCGGTTCGCCGCGTGGCCGCGGGTGAGATGTTCATCGAGAACCGCATCGCACAGAAGATCGCCGTGCAGCGTGCAGGCAAAAGCACGGGCCTGAACGCGCTGACCCAGCGCGAGTTCGAGGTGTTTCATCTGCTGGCCAACGGCAAGGACGTGCGCACGATCGCCGTGGATTTGCATCTGAGCCCCAAGACGGTAGGCACACACCGCACCCACATCATGGAGAAGCTTGGGTGCCGCAATGTGGCGCAGCTCACCCGTCTGGCTATTCGTCACGGCATCATTCAGCCCTGAGGCTTCCTTTCTTTCATAGCTAGGAAAAAATCCTATAAAATATATGGGATTTTCCGATGTCGATTCGCCGACCACATATCTATGCTGAAGAAATGAATTCGCATGGAGAAATCGAGAGGTGGTCTCGTGATGGCGGCGCATCGCTCCGGTCCGGCAGTGATGGCCTGTTGCGACGGAAGGTGTGGATCGCCTGTCCCGGCCGAGTATTTCCAGGCCCGGCGCTATCTGTGGCCCGGGATTCGCAGGTCCTGGATCATGACGTGGTTAGCAATCACCGTCGCCATCGTTGATATCGATGCGCGGACGATTTGAACGCCTGGCCGGGAGGCCGCTGGGACTGGCGGTGGTTTTGGCAATCGGCTATTGGCTGTTCGAATCGGCCCTGCATGCTTATCTTTGGCACAACGGTCCTTTTTTCAGAACGCTGTTGGGAGAGCATGACCCCAATGAGCTATGGATGCGCTTCATCATCACGGCCCTGTTGCTTGGGTTCGGCGCCGCCATGCAGCGCGCGATCGGCAGGGAAAGGATGTTGCGGCAGAAGGCCGAGCGCTTCAATCACATGCTCAATTTTCTAAGCCACGTCAATCAGGATGTGCAACGCCGCCGGGAGAAACAGGCGCTGTTCGAGGCCGCCTGCCACGCGGCTGTGGAAGCCGGGGGTTTTCGTTTCGCCTGGATCGGCCTGTTGCAGGATGGCGGCTTTTCCCTGCGAGCCTGGGCCGCGGTCTCCGCCGGACGGCCCGAACAGCTGCAGGACGGCATCGAGGCCATGCAAGCCCGGGGTAAGCTTCTGCATTGCGCCGGTGCACGCGAGGTTCTCACGAGCGGCTGCTCGAGGATCTGCTCCGTCCTTGAACGAAGCGGCTGTGACGCCCCGTGGCGGGATGACTTCGCGGCCGCAGGCTGTTGTTTTGTCGCTGCCCTGCCGATCAGGATCGAGGAGAGGGCCATCGGTGTTCTGGAAGTCTACACCGCGGAGGCCGATCGATTCGACGCGGACGACATGGCCATCCTCGACGAGGTGGCGGACGATATCTCCATGGCTCTGACGGAGATCGAGCACGAGGCACGGCAAAAGGATATGGCCGAGAAACTGCGTACAAGCCGGGAACAGACAAAATTGCTGCTCGAATCCACTGCCGAAGCCATCTACGGGCTGGATCTCGAAGGTCGATGCACTTTCGCCAATCCGTCCTGTCTCAGGCTCCTCGGCTACGGGGCCATGGAGGAACTGCTCGGTCGCAACATGCACGAGTTGATCCATCACACGCGCCCAGATGGCACGCCTTATCCCATGCAAGAGTGCCGCATCTATGAGGTCTTCCGAAAGGGCCACGGTACGCATGTGGACGACGAGGTGTTCTGGCGCAAGGATGGAACGTGCTTCGCCACCGAATATTGGTCGTACCCTATCCACAAGGATGGGAGGGTGGCGGGTGCCGTGGTCACCTTCCTCGATGTAAGTTTGAGGAAACAGGCCGAAGATGCACTCAAACACTGATTGCAGGAGCTGGAACGTTTCCAAAAGGCGACCGTGGCGCGCGAGTTCCGCATTAAGGAATTGCGCGACGAACTCGGCTGTCTGAAGAAGAGATTGGCGCAACGGAAGGAGGGAAACCATGAAAGCAGCAGATCCGGGTGAGGGCGGCACCGGCGGTAAGACCGCGGGGCACATGAGGCATAGTCTCCTCGAATCCATTGTCGCCGCCAGTCTCGATGCGATCGTTTGCGCCGATGAGAAGGGCCGGATCATCCTGTGGAATCCGGCTGCGGAGGCCATGTTCGGTTACACGAAGGACGAGGCACTCGGCCGCCCGCTCACCATGTTGTTGCGGGAGGAGGACCGTCCTGCACACCTGGCCGGTATGCGCCACTTCATGGCGACGGGGGAGCCGCATCATATGGTCGGCACGGTTACGGAAACCTACGGGCGCCGCAAGGACGGCAGCGATTTTGTCAAGGAAATGAGCCTGGCGGCGGAGCAGGTCGGCGATCAGTGGGTGTTCACAGCCATCATGCGCGACATCAGCGAACGCAAACAAGTCGAGGCGGAACTCAGGCGAAGACTCGATGAAATCGAGCGTATGAATAGATTGATGGTGGGGCGGGAATTGAAGATGGAGGAGCTGCGCCGGGAAATCGAGCGGCTTCGGGGTGAGATCGCTGCGCTGCGCTCGCATCGACCGGATACGGCTTCGTAAGGCGGAATGCCGTGGAATCCCACCGACCCCGCGGCCACAACGCCCCCTTCTTGTATCCCGCCGACAGCGGGAATGCCCCTGGATCCGCGTATGTCTGACATGAACCGATCCCGTATCAAGGCGCTGACGGCCAAGATCGAACGCCTGAAAGCCGAATTGGCCCGGGCCAGGGAAAGCAGGCAGGAGCAGGACAGGGTGCGCAGGGCCATGCTCTTCATGCTCGAGGACATGAACGAGTCACGGGCGGCGATCGCGGCGGCCAAGAGGGAGTGGGAAACCACCTTCGACGCCGTCAAGGATCTGATTTTTCTGCACGATGCCGAAGGCCGCATCATCCGCGCCAATCGCGCCTACGCCGAACACGCCGGCTGCCCGGTCGAGGAAATCATCGGCAGACCCTATTGGCAGGTCTTTCCTAAGGGCGAATCCCCGCATTCGGAACCCGCCGCGGCGGCGAACGGCGTAACCGAAGAGGAGATTACGCTTGCCACCGGCGAAACCTTCCTCTCCCGTGCCTATCCCGTGTTCGATGATGCCGGAGCTTATCTCTACACCATTCAACTGTTGAGCGACATCAGCGAGCGCAAGCGGGCCGAGCGGGAGGTCGAGGAGAGCAGGAATGCATTCCGGGTGGCCCTGGAGGCCACGATTGCGGCCGCGGGCAAGGCCGTGGGTGCCCGAGATCCCTACACGGCCGGCCACCAGTTGCGGGTGGCGCAGTTGGCCGGGGCCATCGCCTCGGAGATGGGTCTGGATCAGGATTGCGTCAAGGGTGTGGCCATGGGTGCCGTGATCCATGACATCGGCAAGATCCATATTCCGGCCGAGTTGCTCGCCAAGCCGGCCAGGCTGACTCCGATCGAGTTCTCGCTGATGAAAACCCACACGGAAGTGGGCCACGATATCCTCAAGGACATCCCCTTCCTATGGCCGGTGGCGGACATCGCCCATCAGCACCACGAGCGCCTGGACGGTTCCGGTTATCCCCGGGGGCTGAAGGATGACCGAATCCGACTGGAGGCGCGCATTGTCGCCGTTGCCGATGTCGTGGAGGCCATGAGCGCCCATCGTCCCTACCGCCCCGCCCTGGGCCTGGAAGCGGCCTTGGACGAAATCCAACGGCAGCGGGGGCGCCGCTACGACACCCGGGCCGTGGACGCCTGCCTGAAACTGTTCACCGACGGCCGTTTTGCATTCGACCCCTGAGCGACGCTGCAATCTTCGTCTGTGCCGGGAAAGGAAGCCCCGATTCGTGGCATCCGGCTGCGTGACGGCTGTTTCCCATCACCGCTTAAAAGATCACCGGATCTCGCCTCGTTGTCTCAGCTCCAACTGCACACGCTTGTATTCGTTTGCCGCCGTTCGGGCCGTGAATTCGATGGCCTCCTTCACGTTTTGCTTCAGGGGAACAAATGTCGCCGGTTCGAGCACCGCCGCCTTGGCCTCCCTTGCAGAAACACGCGCGGTATATTCGATGGCTGCCTTCACCTTCTGCTTCAGAGGCACGAATGTAGCTGGCTCAAGTACAGCTGCCTTGGCTTCCCGTATGGAGACTCGAGCCGCATATTCGATCGCTTCTTTCATATTCTGTTTCTCCATTGTAATCGCCAAAAAAATGAGCACGATCACTATAATTCCCCAAGGGATTGCCCGCACGCATTCGCGCACGAACAGTTCTCCAAGATTTACTTTTTCCATCTCTAGCCTCCTTCTCGATGTCAAGGCGGTTCCCTTCCCGCTTTCTTTTCCTTAGACTCGGTTTTCTCCCCTGTCAAGGAAGTGCGGGTGGCTACCAAGTACTCTATGTCAGATATCGCCATTGGGGATGCCAGTTAATGTCCCCATCTGGGATGGTTGAAATCTCTCGCCTTCAGGCGAAGATAGGAGTGTGGTAATGTGATCGCGTGAGAAGGCACCTGTTGGAGCGCACACGAAGTTCGACTTAAAGGTGCACTTGGTTTGGATACCGAAGGGTCTTAGGAAGAGGGTTCTTGTGGGACCGGTTGCGATTCGTGTGCGCGACCTGTTGCGTAGAATAGCGATGGAGCACGAGCTGGAGATTATTTCTGGCAAGGTAGCACTCGACCACGTCCACATATTTTTGGGGGCTCTTGACTATCAGCCATCGTTTTCCATCAGGATTTTCCACAGCTCTTTGGCCAAGGTTTCCGGATCTTTTTTCCATCGCCATTCGCACTCCTTCAAATGTAGCTCGAAGTTGGCCTTCACGCCATTGAATTTGGCCAGGCGCCGCTTGGTAAAGCTCCAGAACGACTCGATGCCGTTGATATGACAATGCTTGTCCCTGGCAAATTCGTTAGCCCCATGATGAACGCGGAAGTGTTTGGAATAGCCGACATCCACCAAGCCATTGTAACCCCGCCAGCCATCGCTGTAGATCACGCTCTCCACCGAAACCTTCCCCAGAATCACAGCTTGCAGCGTGGCCTTGCGGCAGTCGGGAACAATCTCTGTATACACCCGACCTTCGCGCTCGAAAATCCCGAACACCGGCTGCTTGCTCGTGCCACGACCTCGCTTGCGCTTCCCATGAAAGCCCCGAACACGGCTCGCGCCAAAGTAACTCTCATCTACCTCCACTCGACCCACCAGTGCTTCCTTCAGTGCCTCCTGATGGGCAAAAATCGCCCGACGAAAAATGCCATACCAGCGATTTACTGTGTTCCGATTCAGCCCCAGCAACACCGCCGCTTGAGTCGCCGTCACATCCACGCAGAAACACAAAATCAGCCTGCGAAGCCGATAGTCGCTTAACTTCTTGTTCCTCAACACCTTTCCAGACTAGATGGATCATCCTGCTAGTCTAGAGCCAGGAGAGGACATGGATCGCAAGCGTGCACAAAGGATCGTTCGTTCATTTCCCGCGATCGCGGGCCTGAGTGTTGGAATGCACGGAGACGGCATTCAGGTGATCCTGGATGGAAACGCCCGTTATTTCATTCGCGAGCCCTGTTTTTGGCCCTACGTGTTCCGGTCTGCCGGTACCGCCGCCGAGGAAATCTCCCGGCTCGAGATGCGATTGACTGCCTGATCCGCGATCGGAAGACAGGATCTCCTGGATCCGAGCCTGTTCGAACACCCCGTAATGGGTGCCCTTGACCCCCGACAAATTCGGGCCGATGGTAGCATCGCATTGCGTGGCAGGAGGTGATCGTGGCTGATCAAGGTTCCAACACAGGTTTCGGCTGGCGGCGGTTGTGGCCGCTCCTCCTGCTTGCGGCCGGATTCGTCGCCTTCTTCGCTTTTGATCTTGATCGCTATCTGAATTTCCAAACGTTGCGGGAGAACCGCATGCTTCTGCTGCAGTGGGTGAGCGGGCATCGTTTGTTGGCGCCGGTCGTTTACGTACTGGTGTACGTCGCGGTGGTCGCTTTCTCCCTCCCCGGCGGGGCGGTGATGACCATCAGCGGCGGTTTCCTGTTCGGTGCCGTTACAGGCGGGATTCTGGCCGTGATCGGGGCCACGTTGGGGGCCACCTCACTCTTCCTGATCGCCAAGACCTCGCTTGGAGACTACCTGCTGGCCAAGGCCGGCCCGGGGATACGAAGAATCCAGGAAGGCTTCAAGCAGGATGCGCTCAGTTATCTGTTCGTACTGCGGTTGATTCCGATCTTCCCTTTCTTTCTCGTCAATCTGGCTCCGGCTTTCTTGGGCGTCCCGTTGGGCATCTATCTCATCGCCACTTTCTTCGGCATCATGCCGGGAACATTCGTCTATGCCTTGGTCGGTGCCGGTCTGGGCAGCATCTTTGATCGTGGGGAGAGTTTTTCCATGGCTGCCGTCATGACCCCGCAGATGATCGCCGCCCTGATCGGTATGGCGCTTCTGGCCTTGCTGCCCGTGATCTACAGGAAGATCAGACAAAGACAATCTGCGAACGAGGCGGGGGAAGGGAAGTGAGCGGCATGTTGCATGTGGATGTGTGCGTGATCGGGGCCGGTTCCGGCGGCCTGACCGTGGCGGCGGGGGCCGCCCAAATGGGGGCCAAGGTGGCGTTGGTGGAGAAGGGAAGGATGGGCGGCGATTGTTTGAATACCGGCTGCGTACCTTCCAAATCGCTTCTGGCCGCAGCCGAGAGGGCCCAGGCCATTCGGGAGTCCGCGAACTTTGGCATCGGGGCCGGTCCGCCACGGGTGGAATGGGGGGGCGTGAACCGCCATGTCCGCAAGGTGATCGCGAACATTGCCCCCAACGATTCCCAGGAACGGTTCGAGGGTCTCGGCGTCCGGGTCATCCGTGCACACGGGGCATTCATCGACAAGTGCACGCTGCAGGCCGGCAATGTTCTCATCCGGGCGAAATTCTTCGTGCTCGCCACCGGCTCCTCCCCCTTCATCCCGCACATCGAAGGGCTCGGAGACATCGATTATTTCACCAACGAAAACATCTTCGACAACAGGGAGAGCATCGGTCATCTGATCGTCATCGGCGGCGGCCCGATCGGGCTGGAAATGGCACAGGCCCATCGCCGTCTCGGTTCCGAAGTGACGGTGATGGAGGTGGCCCGGCTGTTGGTCAAGGACGATCCGGAGTTGGCGGCGGTGGTCATCGGGCGTTTGAAAGAGGAAGGGATCGCTTTTTACGAAGGCGGGCGCAATCTCAGGGTGGAGAAGGACGGCGACGCCGTTGCCGTTTATTGCGAAACCGACATGGGGAAACAATGCATGCGTGGAACACATCTGTTGCTGGCCACCGGCAGGCGCCCCAACGTCCGGGACCTGAATCTCGAAGCAGCGGGTGTGGAATGGTCACCGCAGGGGATCACCGTCGATGCCAGGCTACGCACGAGCAACCGCCGCATCTACGCTGTTGGCGATGTGGTCGGACCTTACCCATTCACTCACATGGCTTCCTATCAGGCGGGCATCGTGATCCGAAACATTCTGTTCAGGATTCCGGCCAGGGTGAATTACAGCGCCGTTCCATGGGTGACCTACACCGATCCCGAACTTGCCCACGTGGGTATGAGCGAGGGAAAGGCGCGTGCGGAAGGCATGAAAGTTCGGGTCCTGCGATGGCACTTTGCCGACAACGATCGGGCTCAGGCCGAGCGCCGGACCGAGGGGTTGCTCAAGGTGGTGACAACGCCGGGTGGCCGCATTCTCGGGGTGGACATCGCCGCCTTGCATGCGGGCGAATTGATCCTCCCATGGGTGCTGGCCGTCGAAAGGAAGATGAAGATCGGTGCCATGGCCTCGCTGATCGCCCCCTATCCGACCCTGTCCGAGGCAAGCAAGCGCATCGCCGGCAGCTTCTATACGCCGAATCTGTATTCCGAGAGGACGCGGAGATTGGTTCGTTTCCTGCTCCGGCTCTAATTTTCGCTTGCTTTTCGCCTTCGGCGCCCCTTATCTTCCGTCGTCGCAGTCCGCAGTACGGAAAAAAGGGGAGGTGCATCAATGAAAAATTGGCAGCGAATATGTTTGCTCGGGTTTGGTTTGTTCTGTACGTCCGGCCTGGCACGGGCCAATGGTTTTCAGCTGCCGGAAGCGGGCACGCGTGCGATGGGCATGAACAACGCGTTTGTCGCCGTGGCGGACGATGCCTCGGCCCTGTGGTACAACCCCGCGGGCCTTGCCTTTCTGGAGGGTGGGCATCTGATGCTCGGTGGCGTGGGGATCATCGTTCCCGGGACCAAGTTTACGGCCAATTCCAGCAACACCGCCTTTGCTGTCGGCACCACGGCCCGCAGTGATCGAAAAAACTTCCTCATCCCCCATTTGCACGTTGCCCTGACCGATCCAAAGATGGGCGTATCCTACGGTCTTTCCGTCACCAGCCCCTTCGGATTGGAGACGGACTGGACGGGGACGGTCCTGGCCACTTCCACGGCACCGTTTTCCCTCAAATCCGTGACCTTCTCCCGGATCGAACTCTTCAACATCAATCCGAACATCGCCTTCAAGATCACGGATCATATCGCCATCGGCGGCGGCTTCGATTACGTCTACATGAAGGATGTGGATTTCAATACCTCCATTCTCACCCAGAATGCCGATGGGGACGGTTGGGGTGGCAATGTATCCCTGATGTACAAGGATGAGATGTTCAGTGTCGGCGTCAGCTATCGCACCCAGGTGGCCATTCGTGTCACCGGCACGGCCAGCAGCACACTCGGCGGGAAGGCCACGGCCGTCTCCGGGGTCAAGCTTCCGGACATGGTCAATGCCGGTTTCGCCTTCCGCCCGACGAAAACGCTGCTCATCAGCGCCGAAGCCGACTGGACGAACTGGAGTAAGTTCGATCGCCTGTTGTTCAACTACAGTTCGCCGTTGACGGTTCCCGTCAAGGGAGGCATCACCACTTCGGTCACCGAGGAGGAATGGCATCCGACCGTGACGGCCCGGGTCGGCGTCGAGTGGCGTGCGCAGGATCGGTTGCGCCTGCGTGTGGGTTACGCCTACGACCCTTCGCCCGTCAACGACAAGAACTTCTCACCGGGCATTCCGGTTAACGACCGACATCTGATCTCCGCCGGAGCCGGCTACGATTTTACCAAGAACCTGACCGTGGATGTCGCCTACATGTATCTGAAACAGAAAGACCTGCATCAGACGGCGTCCACAAGCGTTGCGGCACTGCGCAACGGGTTGTACGAGGGTAGCGCCCACTTGGCGGCCATGTCGATGCGCTATCGCTTCTGATTTCCGCCCGTCCGCCTGACCGCTCCGGGGCGGCTCGCCGCTACAAGCCGGCGGTAATCCGCCAACCGGCGGCGGTGTGTTCCAGTGTCAGTTCCTCGCGTTCCAGAAGGGTATGCCATTGTCCCTGTACGCGCACCTTGAGGCGATAGGATTGCGTGCAGAGGGCATGGTTTTCATCCACGAGATCGATGCTGCGGTGGATTGTGCGCATGTCCAGGGCCTCGAAACGGCGGAACAGACGTTTGATTCTCGCAATCACAGCCTTGCGATCGGCTCCCCGGTCCCGATAGTCGGGGGCGATCAACCGCGCATAGGCCTCCACATTCTGCGTGGTGATGGCGTTGTTACGGGCATCGAGGATACGGTCGATCTCCCATTTGGTCACCACTCCACATCCTGAAAGCAGAATGCAGGCGCAGGCAATCGCTGCCTGGAAAAACGGGGACAGTTTCTCCCCCCGCGTTTCCCGCATCATCGCCTTATTCGAGTTAAAGGAAACGAGCCGCCTTGCGGCTCCATTTGCTCTTGGGAAAGTTGTGACGCAAGAGCAGGGCAGTATCGCGGGCCTCGTCCTTGATCCCAAGTTCGGCAAAAGAGGCGGCCAGAAAGTAAAGCGCCTCTTCGATGGCGGGAGTGGTCTGATACTTCTCCAGGACAGTCTGAAAACGATTGGCCGCAGCCACGTATCGCTTGTGGTTGAAATAGAATTTTCCCACATTGACCTCGTGGCTGGCCAGGGTGTTGTACAGTTTCTGCAGGCGCCTGGCACCATCCCGGGCATAGGGGCTGTTCGGATGTTCCCTGAGCAGGCGCTTGAAGCTCTCGATGGCGGCGAGGGATTGGCTCGGGTCCTTCTCGGACGGCGATGCCTCCCGGTAATGACTCATGGCCAGCATGTACTTGGCATAATCCACATTCGGATGGCGCGGGTGGCGGCGTATGAATTCTGCGCTCAAGGTTTCGGAGAGGATGTATTCCTGGTTCTTGTATGCGGCGAAGATTCGCAGCAGTTCGGTGGGATCCCCGGGTACCGAGCTCGAATTCGCCCTATAGTGAGTCGTATTACAATTCACTGGCCGTCGTTTTACAACGTCGTGACTGGGAAAACCCTGGCGTTACCCAACTTAATCGCCTTGCAGCACATCCCCCTTTCGCCAGCTGGCGTAATAGCGAAGAGGCCCGCACCGATCGCCCTTCCCAACAGTTGCGCAGCTGAATGGCGAATGGCGCCTGATGCGGTATTTTCTCCTTACGCATCTGTGCGGTATTTCACACCGCATATGGTGCACTCTCAGTACAATCTGCTCTGATGC